>Ga0265314_10001082_pt1 | contig 31564 bp, 27 predicted proteins | sample 4126metaG_FD_203106 | JGI IMG/M metagenome (GOLD analysis project Ga0265314, IMG submission 203106) | Rhizosphere microbial communities from Carex aquatilis grown in University of Washington, Seatle, WA, United States - 4-1-26 metaG | ecosystem: Host-associated > Plants > Roots > Rhizosphere >... | reverse complement strand
CCAAGTACACGCGACAGGCCTTATCGTCCGGAAACCACGCCCGAAACTCGCGCACTGTCTGCGGATAGTCGGCCATGCCCTTCGATTACCAGTCAGGACTAGGGGAATCAAGTTAATAGCCCCATTACCCTATTCGTTCTCCACCTCACGGACCCCTTCCAAAAGCCGGATTATCCGCTCTAAATGTTGGAATATCCGCTCCAAATGTTGGAATATCCGCTCCAGGTGACAGGGAACGCCCCTTTACCCACCAACCTGCCGAAGAATCCCGCCAGGCTCGATTGCAGGATCGCGTTGGGCACCTCATCCCGCTCTACGCCGGACGCGAACTAGCTTGCGCGGAAACTGTCCGGAACCGATGCGTTCCCCGCCCCCGGCGCGCGGCCGTCCCCGGCCGCAGCAAGCCAGGAGCATCCGAGCGCGTTGCCTCCTCTTCCCACCCGGCACCGTCGGCAGCCTTCCTCGGGCACGCGACCTTCAGGTCGCTTCCTCATAATGCTCTCGGCGGCTCAAGCGATCCCCAACAGCTCCTTCCCTGCGACAGCCCAGCGGCACGCACGCCGCCAGATCGAGCTCCCGGCGCGCGGCCGTCCTCGGCCGCAGCAAGCCAGGAGCATCCCAGCGTGTTGCCTACTCTCCCGAACCCCGGCACCGTCGGCAATCTTCCTCCGGACCGCAACCTTCAGGTCGCTTCCGGTTGATCGTTGCAGCGAGCCCGGCGATCTCCAACGTCTCCACGTCGCTCGGTGGCGACGCGCCCGGACCAACCGCTACCCCGCGCACCACTCCGCGAACTTCCCGGCTCACCCGTGCTCTCGTCTTCCGAGGCTTACTCTTGCGCGGCCTACAGCGCCCACCCGTCGCGGTAATGGTATTGAATGAACTGGTCGGCTTCAGGGCACCCCTTGGCCTGCAAATGCTCGGCGTCCCACTCAAACTTCTTACCCGTCCGATAGCAGGCATTGCCCAGCAGAGCCGTCTCCGTGAGCGGACCCGAGTAGTCGAAATTGCAGGTAGTGGTTCCCCCTGATTTGCAGGCTTCCACCCATTCTTTATGATGCCCAACGGAGTTGGGGATGAACGGGGCGGGCGCCTTAAAGTCGGCAAAGTCCTTTTCCGGCAACAACTGGCGCCGCGTATAATCAGCCAGAAGATTGCCCTTCTCCCCTACGAAAAAGACCCCGCTCTTGAAATAGTTGGCCTGTTCCTCACTCAGCAGCGTGGGCTGCTTGTCCCCATGGTACCATTGGAGTGTCACCGGCGGAAGGCTCGTGCCTGACTTCTTGCGCTCTGGGAACCGGTAGCGAACGATCAACCAGGGCGGAGTTGATTCCGGATTCACCGGCGGGCCGTCCACGACCTCGACACTCGTTGGATACCGCAGTTCCAGCGCCCAGAACGGCAGATCCATGAAGTGGCAGCCGAAGTCCGCCAGGGAGCCACCGCCGAACGCCCACCAATTGCGCCACTTGAAAGGGGCATAGTCGGGGTGATAAGGACGATACTCCACCGGCCCCAGCCACAAGTCCCAATGGAATCCCGGCGGCACTGGAGGCGTATCCTTAGGGCGCTCCATCCCGCCATAACGGCTGCTGTTCCACACGTGCACCTCTTTGATCGGGCCGATAGCTCCGGATTGAACGAGCTCCACCACTCGCCGGTAATTGGTGCCCGCATGGATCTGCGTGCCAAGTTGAGTGACCCGTTTGAATTTGCGTGCAGCGTCGGTAATCGCCCGCGCCTCCGCCACCGTGTGGGTCAGCGGTTTTTCGCAGTAGACGTGCAAACCGCGCTTGAGTCCCGCCATCGCGGCGACGGCATGACAATGATCGGGCGTCGCCACCACCAGTGCATCCAAATCCTTCCGCTCCACCATCTGGCGAAAATCCGTGTAGGTCTCGGCGGTAGCGTGTTTCGTCTTGGCTTGGGCAAGCAGGTTGTCATCCACATCACAAAGCGCCGCGACCACCACGCTTTGGCTTTCCTTGGCCACCTCCGCCAGGTCGTCCGCAGCCCGGTTGGCCACCCCCACGAAAGCGACGTTAAGCTTTCCATTGGCCGATCCGCGCGCCAGCGGGCCGGCAATCCAAACTGCCGCGGCAGCAGCCGAGCCATGTCGGAGAAACGTACGACGTGTCAAAATGGTGCTCATGCAGCCTGAGTAGAGCAAGGCGCCGGGGCTGTCGAGTCGAAAGTCCCTCCGCGATTGCGCTCACCGAGTTGTTCGTTTAGGGTCGGCGGATGATGATTCGGTGCGGGCAAATGCTATGCCCGGTGAGCACTTTGCCTTGGGTCGCCGTCAAGTTCGCCGCCAGCCGGCTGGCGAGCTGGCCGGCGGGCGGTAGAATGCTGCGCTGGGGCCTGCTGTCGTTGAGTTGCGTGTTTCTCAGTGGATGTTTTCCCCTGCTGGACGGCAGCTCGGACGACGATAAGAACCCCCTGATCGCCGAGGCGAGGGCCAAAAAGGCCACCTACAATTATCAGGGCGCCATCGACTCGCTTGAGAAAGCCCTGGAGGCAAATCCACGATCCGCTTTGGCCCATTGGGAACTGGGGCTCATCTACTACCAGAACCAACCCGATTACGCCTTCGCCATCTACCACTTCAAAAAACTCCTCAAACTGCGCCCCGATTTCAAACAAGCCGACACCGTCAAGGAGTTCATCAATGTCTGCATCATCGAGCTCGCCAAGACTGCCCCACTCGCCCCGCAAACACCTCAGGTTCAACGCGAAATTGACAAACTGACCGCCCGCCAAGTCGAGCTGGCGCACGACAACGCCCAGTTGAACGAAAAGGCACAGGCCCTTCAGATCCTGGCTCAACAGCTCACCTTGGAAAACAATCAGCTCAAAGCGCAACTGCGCGCTGCCACGGCGGCTCCGCCACCTCCAGCGGATTCGGTCGCCGCTCAGCCTGCCCCGCCGCGCACCAATGCCCGCACTGCGCCTCTCTTGAGTTCCAACGTCACCGTTTTTCGAGCGCCATCCAACGTCCCCGGACCTTCCCCTCCCAACCTAACGGGCCCGGCCCCTGTGATTCGAAGCAACGTTCTGGCCGTAGTCCGACCGGTTCCTTCTGTCACTCGCCCAGCGCCAGCCGTTCCCACTCCAATCGTCCAGGCCCAGATCGTGCCGCCCGCCAAACCTAGGTTGCACGTAGTCAAGAGTGGGGAAACGGCCTATGCAATCGCCCGGCTCTACCGCATCAAGGTGGCTGAGCTTCTCGATGCCAATCCGGGTCTGGATGCAACCAGACTCAAACCCGGGCAGCAACTGCGCCTGCCCTCCTCCTGAGCCAACTCGGCCGCAACATGCCCGGTGGTTTCAGCCCAGAGGTTGATTGCCAGCCCCGACCCCACGGCCGATGCTGAAACGCCTCTACTTTCCCCTCGTCCTCCTGTTCTGGGTGGTCATGAACACCCTGCTCTGGCGCTCCGAAATGGTCGGACGCCAGTCCGGGAGTCCCGTCGCTGCCGACTCCGTTTGGGCGAAGATTCTCACCGCTCCCGACGATTCGTCGCTGGCCATCTTACGCCAGGGCCAAAAGGTCGGCTATTGCCGCTGGGTGCCCAACGTGGGTGAAGCCCAGGCCACGGGAAAACGCGCCGTCTCAGACGAGGAAATCAGCGGCCAAGTGCGCCGTTTGGCCGGTTATACCATCGATCTGGAGGGCAATCTGGGCGTGCCCGAGATCCCACAACGGGTGCGCTTTACCTGGCATGCCGAATTTCTCAGCAACCAAACCTGGAGAACCATGAGCCTGCGTGTCGCTGAGCGTCCATCGGTTTGGGAGGTCAAGGCCGACCAAATCACCCAGACTCTCCGAGTCCGCCAGGATGATCCGCGGCAAAAATGGGATTGGACTTTCAGCTTCAAGCAACTTGCCCAACCCGCCTTGCTCTTGGGCATGCTCGGAGTCGGCGCCGATAACGAATGGCTGCGAGAGCTGGAGGCCTTGACGCCCCCCAACACCTCCACCAACGCCCCTTCCCTAGGCCTGGCCTGGGAAGCTCAAACGGATTCCTTGGTCGTTGGCCGGTCAACCATGCGCGTCTATCGCTTGAGCGCCCGCTTGGTGGACAAATACCAAGTTCTAATCTACGTCAGCCGCGTCGGCGAAATCCTGCGCGCCGAATTCCCTGGGGGACTTGTCCTTTTGAACGAGGGAATCTTTACCCCCTGAGGCAATGATCGAGTTGGTTCAATTGGTTAAGAAATTCGGCGATCTGGCTGCGGTGGACGGCGTCACCCTGACAGTCCAGCGAGGGGAATTCTTCGCCCTCCTCGGTCCCAACGCCGCGGGTAAGACCACCACTATCAAACTTCTTGCCGGCCTCATGAAGCCGACCTCTGGGACTGCCAAGGTGGCCGGCTGGGACGTGCAGACCCAGTCGCTCGAGGCTCGGCGGCGACTGGCCTATGTGCCGGATTTCCCTTTCCTCTACGACAAGCTAACACCTTTGGAATTCCTCCGCTTCACCGGCCAATTATTCCGCATGCCCGACGAGCAGATTAGCGCTGGAGTGGAAGACCTCGTTAAACGCTTTAACTTGCAGGAATACCTGAACAAACCCATCGAGGGCCTCTCTCATGGGACACGCCAACGGGTCGCAATTGTTTCCGCCCTTCTACACGCGCCGGAGGTCATCATCCTGGACGAACCCATGGTCGGGCTCGACCCCCACCACGCTCGCGTCTTGAAGGATGTACTCAAAGAAAACTCTGATCGTGGCGTCACCGTCTTCGTCTCGACTCATCAGTTGAGTGTCGCCGAAGAACTCGCCGATCGAATCGGTATCATGCATCAAGGCCGATTGATCGCGGTTGGCAGCCGTGAAGAACTCCGCAAGCTCAGCGGCACTACGGGTGCCTTGGAACAAACTTTCCTCAGGCTCACCGCACAGGAGGCCAATCTGAACGAGGAAATCGCACGGCCTGGTGCCCGAAAGCACGGTACCCTTTGAACTCAAGCCAGACCCAGCTTGACGCCAGCACCGGCACAGCCGCTTTGTGGCTCCTGGTACGGGTGAACTTGGTCCAAGCTTGGCGCCGCCTGATGGCCGTCCGCCGCCAGTCTCGATTGCTCACCGCGCTAATCCTGGGCTTTCTGGTGGGCTACCTTGGCCTTGCCTTCTTTCTCTTCTACAAGGGGTTGCGTTTCGCCGGGACCTTCCCTGGCCTTGGCCAGGTACTCATCGAAAGAATGCTCTTCCTGCTGTTTGCTTTCCTGTTCTTTTTGCTCCTGCTCAGTAACTTGGTCATCAGCTACACCAATTTCTTCCGCAATCGCGAAACGACGTTCCTGCTCGCATTGCCTTTGTCGCCCCAGGTGATCTTTCAATGGAAATTCCTCGAATCGACCCTGCTGGCGTCCTGGGCCTTTGTCTTCCTGGTGGCGCCCCTCCTGGCCGCCTATGGCCTCACCCAAGGAGTGCCCTGGCATTTCTATCCCGTAACCTCAGCGTTGGTCGCCCTGTTCATCGTTTTGCCTGCCGTAGCCGGCGCCTGGTGCGCGGTGAACCTCGCCCGGTATTTGGACCGACGCACCTTCCAAATCGCCATGGTCACGGTAGCCGTCCTGGTGATCGCAGGGGTCGCCTTTTACTTCAAACCCGAGCCAGTGACCGACGAACAGCTCGAAACCCGAGTCCTGGCGGTGCTCGACCGTTTGCTGGAAAAGACCCGGTTCTCCCAGTTTCCCTTGCTCCCGAGTTACTGGCTTTCGACCAGCGTGCAACAATGGTCCGAAGGAGCGGTGGGAGCTGCTTCTTTCTTCGCGCTTGTGCTCCTCAGTTATGCTTTGTTCTTCGGCTCACTCATGTTCACTGCCATGGGCCGGCGTTTCTACGAAGCCGCTTCCGCGGTCCAGAGCCGCAGCAGTGTCTTCGGGCGATGGCATTGGTTCCAGTCCTGGGAACGTCACCAACTCCTGCCCAAACATCGCATCGGCTTGGTTGAACGGCTCTACAGGCTATTACCCTGGATCGGCCCTGATACCTGTGCCCTGCTGATCAAGGATACGCGCGTCTTCTGGCGGGATACGGCCCAATGGGGGCAAACCTTGGTCCTCTTCGGCCTGCTGGCGGTCTACATCATCAATTTGCGGCATTTTACCCAGCAGCTCACCAGCCCGTTTTGGCTCTACATCGTCTCCTTCCTCAACCTCGGCGCCTGTTCCCTCAACCTGGCCACCTTGACCACCCGGTTTGTCTACCCCCAGTTTTCTCTTGAAGGCAAGCGGCTGTGGATCGTTGGCATGGCCCCTCTGGGTCTGCGAAAAGTGCTGCTCGCCAAGTTCGCCCTGGCCAGCGGCGCCTCTCTGGCCGTCACAGCCACCCTCATCCAACTCTCCTGCCATATGCTCAAGTTGGATTGGACCCGCACCCTCTACCTGACCGGCGCGATCGCGGTGATGACTTTTAGCCTCAACGGCCTGGCGGTCGGGCTTGGCGCTCTTTACCCCAATCTCAAAGAAGATAACCCGAGCAAAATCGTCAGTGGCTTCGGAGGCACTTTCTGTCTCGTCCTGAGCTTCGTCTATATTGTTGCCTCTGTCTCGCTCCTCGCCGTCGGCTCGCCTTGGTCCCGGTATCATGATCCCAATCTGCAGCTCATGTTCGGGAGTTGGATCGGTTTCGGCCTGCTCTCCTGGGCGATCGGCTGGATTCCACTGCGTCTAGGTCTTCGTCGGGCGGCGCGCTTCGAGCACTGATCGTCGCCCGCAACTGCGAGCCGCAGCTCTTGTTGATCGGATCATCGCGCCACGCTTTACAGGCGCGGGCCGACTGTTAGAGTCCTGGCCCATGACTGCGCCCTTAGACGAGACCGATTTTGTTGACCGCGATCTGCAGGCGGGCCAGAAATCCCGCACTGCCACGGTCCCCTCATCCGTGGTGGCCGCTAACCCCGGAATCCCAGCGCGACCACCCACCCGTGAGGAATTGGAGGCCCGCGCCGACCAGGCCCAAAGCCGCATTGTTGAATTGAAACGCGCGCAGGAAGAGCTCGAACGCGAGCGAGTGGCCTTGGAAGAGGCGCGGCGGCGCCGCCAGGAGTTCGAAACCGGCCGTGTCGAAATGCTCCAGCACCTCACCCGCGGCGTTGGCTTGCTCGAGAAGGCCGAGATGGACGCCCGCCGCGATGCCGAGCAGATGGCCAAGACCCTCGTCGGCTTCCGCGAGGCCCTCGACAAGCTCCAAGCTATCAAAGAAGACTCTTGGACCGCCGAAACCTGGGGCACCGAGTTGACCAAAGCCCTGACCGTCGTCGAGAACGCACGAATGGAGTGGAACGCCGCATCCCTCAAGTGGCTGCAACTCACCAATCCCCAAGGAAACGATCCAGCGGTCGCACAAGCAGCAGGCTCGGATCTCCTCGGTCAGCGAACCTTCGGCGAGTGGTGCCGAATCGGCTTCGCGCTGACCTGGCCCCTGGCCTTGGTGACCCTCCTCGCCCTGGGATTGCTCGGCGCCGTCCTCTTGCGACGGTGAGACGAGCCTGGTTCGAGGGCGGACCATCCCGGCTCTAGAATCATAGTTGCGAGAGCCATGCCACCATGGGTCTGTTCCGAAAAAAGCCGGATCCCATCAGCCAGCGCGAGCGCCAGCTTAAGGACCGGATCGCCGCCCTTCAGGGCGAAATCCAGCAGCTCAATACCAAGCTGGAGGAGGATCAGGCTCAACCCAAGGTGCGATCGACTGCTCTGCCTCATTCGCAGTCCACCGTGACTAAAACCAGCCTCTCCGCTGAGCCTGCCTTTGAGGAATTGGGCCGGTTCCACGAGCAACGTCAGGCTCGCGCCGAAAGCACCGCCTCCCACTATAATGAACTGGGCGTGCGCAAATACGACCTCATGACCACTTTGGGGCGATGGTTCAGCCACCTGAAGGGATCAACTCCGCCAAATTCGCGTTTGGTGGACTACTTGGCGGCTGGGAGCATCCACGGCTTGCGCCCTCTGCGTTATGAGAAGCGCGTGGCCCGCAACCGGTTCCTGGTCCTGTGCGCCTTCTTCATCGCAGTGCTCTGGGGGCTGATCTATTTCTGGCTGCGCAACCGCTAAACACACCCATGATATCAAAAGACGAGCTTCGCCATTTGCGCCCCTTGCGCTACGAGAAGCGCGTGGCGCGCAATCGGTTCCTGGCCCTGTGCGCCCTTTCCACCGCGGTGCTGTTGGGATTGATCTATTTCTGGCGGCACAAACCCTAGCCTCGTAGATGAAATCGAAGCACACGCTTCACTACCACGCGACGGAACTGGAAACGTCGGTAGGCTCCTTTTTGGCGCTTTTCTCTGACCAAGGCCTTGTTTCGCTCGCTTTCCCAACGCAGGGCAACCCCGCTATTCCGCAGCCCGAGAGCACTGGGGTCCTCCCCCCCGCAGTCCGCCGATGGCGCAAGATCACGGAGGCAGCCTTGGCTGCGCTGTTGAAGGGCAAGTGCCCCCAAGAAATGCCCCCCTTCGACATCTCTTCGGGAACGGAGTTTCAGCAAGCCGTCTGGCGTGCAATGGCGGCAATCCCGGTGGGGCAGCAACGCAGCTACGGTCAGATTGCCGAAGCGATCGGCCGACCTCGCGCGGTGCGAGCGGTGGGGCAAGCCTGCGGAGCCAATCCCATACCCGTCCTCATCCCTTGCCACCGTGTTCTGGCAGCCCACGGCGCAATCGGCGGTTTTTCCGCCGGCCTGGAATGGAAACGACTCCTGCTCCAACGCGAAGGCTTGATTCTCCCGCTCTAGCACCCATCTCATGCCCAAAGCCCAGTATCTCACGGCGCCCGTAAAGTCGGACAGGATGCCGCCGGGAGTCCCATTCATCGTCAGCAGCGAAGCCGCCGAGCGCTTCAGCTACTACGGGATGAACTCCATCCTGGTGGTCTTCATGACCACCCAGCTTCGCTCCGCCGCGGGGCAACCGGCGCCAATGGCCTCCGCCGAAGCCGAGGGCTGGTATCACGCCTTCGTTACCGCCGTCTACTTCCTGCCCCTGCTGGGCGCGATTCTGGCAGACGCCTTCGTCGGTAAGTTCCGTACTATCATGGCTCTGTCCATCGTTTACTGCTTGGGCCATCTCGCCCTGGCCTTGGATCACACCCGGATGGGCTTGGTCCTTGGCTTAAGCCTTATCGCCCTTGGCGCCGGGGGCATCAAACCGTGCGTCTCGGCCACGGTGGGAGATCAATTTGGCAAAACCAACCAACATCTGCTCTCTCGCGTGTTCAACTGGTTTTACTTCTCCATCAACGTCGGTTCGGCCTTTTCTACCATGTTGATCCCATGGCTTCTCGAACCCTACAAGGTGCCCGCCGAAGCCGCGGCGCAGATGCCCGCATGGCAAGTTCACTTCTGGGAGCGGATCCATAGCCCCGATGTCGCCTTCGGAGTCCCCGGCTTGCTGATGATCGTGGCCACCGTGGTCTTTTGGGTCGGCCGTTACCGCTTTGTTCATATTCCACCAGCAGGGCGAAAATACCTCGATGAGTTCTGGGTGCCAGGAGTGGGGGTAAACATGGAGACTCTCCGCACTTTGGGCAACCTCCTGATCCCGGTCCCCTTCGTGGCCATGTTCTGGGCCCTATGGCAGCAGAATTTCTCCTCCTGGGTTTTGCAGTCGGAGAAAATGGACCGGCATCTTTTCGGCAAGGAATGGCTCCCAGCTCAAATCCAAACCGTAAACCCGATCTTCATCCTCCTGGCCTTGCCGATCTTCTCTTACGTGATCTATCCGCTGATCGAGAAGGTCTTTCGGCTTACCCCCCTGCGGAAGATCGGCATGGGGCTGTTCGTTACCATTTTCGCATTCCTCATCATCGCTTGGATCCAGTTGCGTATCGACGCCGGGGGCAAGCCCAATATCATTTGGCAGGTGTTCGCCTTCGCGGTGCTCACAGCGGGCGAGGTGCTTGTCTCCGCCACCCACCTCGAGTTTGCCTACAGCCAGGCCCCCAACCGCCTCAAGTCGCTGGTGATGTGCACCTACCTGATCGCCATTTCCTTGGGCAACGCTTTCACGGCAGCCGTTAACTTCTTGATGGGTTGGTGGGGAATGAAAGCGGAGACAACCGGCTATTTTGTCTTCTTCATCGTGACGATGTCGGTGTTCGCTGTCGTCTTCGTCTTCGTGGCCAGATCCTACCGGGGCCGTACTCACGTGCAGGATGAAACTGCCTGAGAAGGGCTGAGAATCTGGCTCACCCCAACTCCCGCGGGGGCCGACCAGGACTTCGCGCCAGCTTCCCCCGGATCAACCGCCGCGCACGGCGGATAGGTCCGGCTCGCGATTGCCTTCCAACGCCGTCAGCCGGCGCATCTCCGACGCGTTCATGCGCAGCAAGACCCATTCGCTCATCGTTCGCGCACCCAAATCGCGATAGAATCCCAGCGCGTTCTCGTTCCAGTTCAATGCCGTCCATTCGAATCGGCGACAGTCACGCTCCACGCCGATCCTTCCAACCGCTTCAATCAGCCCCTTTCCCAATCCACGCTTCCGGAACTCCGGCCGAACGTAGACATCCTCCAGCCAGATCCCGGCGCGCCCGACGAAACTCGAGAAAGTCAGGAAGTAGATCGCATAGCCAGCCAGTTTGCCGTCATAGCGAGCAAATAGGGCGCCTGCCACCGATTTCGGGCCAAACAGCGACTCCCTCAACGACTCGACCGTCGCCTCCACCTCGTGTTCCAAGCGTTCAAAGCGCGCCAGCTCTCGGATGAGTTCCAGGAGGGCGGGAACTCCATCGGAAGTGACCGGCGCAATTTCGGCGTTCATGCGGCCAAATTAAGGACCAGCACGGACCACGACAAGGTCTATTGCCAGCTTCTCCCGGTCTCATCGACGATCTGCCTGCCCTCTCCGCGGACGACGTCGGCGTCACCTCGCGGCCGGCGATGGTCCCGGCCGGGAGCACTCCATGCTAAGCTCAGGTTTCCTCGGGCGGGACAAATACCTCGAGGGTCTTCTTCGCCAGGAGCAGACCCGTGTCTTCCAGCCTTCGCCCGGCTAATCGATCCTCCGTGCCCTCGTCTGCCGGAGGATGATCCCGGTAGACCGAATCGTGCCAGCCCTCGATGTTCAGGTCCGAATCATAGCCCGCTCGTAGTAATTCCCGGATGATCTCCCCCCAATTCGCTTCGCCTAAACCGGGGAAGCGGTGCTCCAGAACGCCCGCATGACACGGCCCGTAAAGGGCCAGCAAGTTCCGGTCGATCCGCGCATCCTTGGCGTGCACATGGAATATCCGGCTGCCGAACCTCTGGACGTTCAGTACCGGATCAATCATCTGGCAAATCAGGTGGCTGGGATCCCATTCGATTCCGATGTTCTCACACCGCGTGGCATCGAAGAGTTTCTCCCAGACCGCGGGACGGTCTAGGGTGTTGTAACCCATCATCGGCAAGCGCCAGGGCGCTTGGGGGCAATGTTCGAAAGCCAGCCGCACTCCGTGGTCGGCGGCGAGCTTCGCCTGCGGTTCCCAAAACGCCAGCAGCTCGCCTAGGTGATTCTCGAAGGGCTCATAAACCGGGTTGCCGCCCCGCTCATTGATCTTCGTCCGCACCACTGCGCCGGCGAATGCGGAGACCGTTCGCACACCAATGTGTTCGGCCACCTCGATCGCCCGCCTCATCACCGCCTTTGCGTCCTCCGTCTGCCGGGGGTCCAGCGCATTGCGATAGAATGCCCCGATCGCCGAGATGCGAAGTTTCCGTGCCTTGGCCTGGGCAGCGACCTCCTCGGCAAACGGCTTCCACTCCTGGTGCGCCGGCCCGGCCCCACCGTCGGCAAACCGGACCCATTCCACCGACCCCAAACCAAGCCGGGCGGCCCGGTCGAGGTCTGCCGTCGCAACCGTTGTGACAACGCCAATGCGCATGATCCCGGTCAGCTTCCGGTCCGCCCGGGTTCCCGTCAAGGCCGGCCTGCCGGCGCCCGCCGGGCCGATACCGGAGCGGCGCAATCCCAGCCCGGCCGTTCCGTTCCTCCGAGCGGCTGCGGGATTGACCCCGGTCCCGCGCCCGAACACGTCCTCCGCCCCGCGGAGACCGATACGAAATAATGTAAATAATTTAGTTAATCTTTCCCGTTGACGCTCGCGAGTGATTGTGATATCAATTGATTAAGTCAATGACGACTCATTCAAAACAACATCAGCAACCGGCCGCCCCGCGGCGTCGCGAATCCTTCGCCGTTTGCCGCGCCCGGCCGAACACACAAAAAAGCCTATGACTCCAAACGCGCCGGATACCACCCGTGACTTCACCCCCGCCGAAATCGTCCGCATCCATGAAGCCAACTGCGAGATCGATTTCGCCTCGGCCGACGAGCAGAACTTCCGCATCGCAATGATGAAATACATCGGCCGCAAGCTCGGATTGGCCGAGCTCAAAACCGCCGCCCTCGCCGGCCCGGGCGCCGGCCTTTCACGGCCGCGGGCTGCCCGAACCCTTTGAGGCCGATCCTCCGTTAACGCAGATCCATTTCACCTGCTTTGTATGCGCAAACCCATTCCGACCCCCCGCCCGCCCGTGCGGTCATTCTCTCGCACCTTCAGCCGGGGCTCCGGCCCAAGATCGATCGCGGTGGCCGGGACGTGTCTTCCTCTGGCGGGCCTTTCCTTTCCAGGAGCCAGGACCGTGCTGAGCGTCCCGGAAATTGCCCGCAAGCTCAACGTCTGCAAACAACACGTCCTCGATCTGATCGCTCAAGGCCGTATCGGCGCGATCGACGTCGGCGTTGGCCGCCGCCGCGGCTATTACCGGGTTCCGATCGAGGCCTGGGAGAAGTTTCTCCGGGAAAGCCAGAGATGAGAACCACATGATGGAGTCCAAGCTTGCGCCCCGGCACTGGATTCCGTAAGAGACTCCCATGTCACGCAAAGCGAGCCCAGCCCGATCCGCCAAAAACGCGCCCTTCGATTTGACGGCCTTCCTGGCTTCCACTACCGCGCTGACCAATGAAGCATTGGATTACTGCCTCCCCAAAGCGACCGCCAAACCGGCTACTATTCACAAGGCGATGCGTTATTCTTTGTTTGCCGGCGGCAAGCGCATGCGGCCCGCGCTTTGCCTCGCGGCGGCCGAAGCGTGTGGGGGGAAGTTCGAACCGGCCTTGCCTCTGGCTTGCGCAGTCGAATGCATTCATACCTATTCTCTCATCCATGACGATTTGCCCGCCATGGACGATGACGACTACCGCCGCGGCAAACTCACCAACCATAAGGTGTTTGGCGAAGGGATCGCCGTTCTTGCCGGTGATGCTTTGCTGACCCAGGCCTTCGAGATCGCCGCCAATTGCCGCAGCTGGCCTCGTTACTCACACCAAGACATCATCCTGGAACTCGCGAAGGCTTCCGGCTCTCTTCAACTCATCGCCGGCCAAGTCGCTGATCTCGAGGCCGAAGGCAAAGATGTTTCAGCTCAACAGCTTCGATACATCCACGAGCGAAAGACATCGGCCTTGCTGTGCTGCTCGGTTCGCCTGGGGGGAATGAGCGCTAACTGTACACCCGTCCAGCTCGCAGCTCTCACCCGGTTTGGTTACCACGTCGGCCTGGCGTTTCAGGTGATCGACGACATTCTGGACGTCACCCAGACCAGCAAGCAACTGGGCAAGACCGCCGGCAAAGACACCGCTGCTAAGAAGGCCACCTATCCGGCCATCCTGGGATTGGAGGCCTCGCGCAAGATCGCCCAGGGATTAACGCGCAAAGCCTTCCAATCGCTCGCCGGTTTCAACGGCCGCGCCTCCGCCCTGGAGGCCCTCGCCACTTTCCTGTTGCAGCGGGATCGGTAGGGCAGACTTGTTAGCGAGTTTGACGAACCGCCACCGGACTTAACCCCATCCGCCCACGTGAGGCCAAGGGACCTTCGGTTCGGCCACATCCTGGCGCCCTTGACAAGCCCCCCTAGTTGAAGCGATCATTTACCCTAACGATGCTCAAGCTCTCTGTTCATCCGACGATGATTGGCGCGATTATTATTGGCGCCCTCTCGGGGCACGGATAGTTGCGCATCGTAACACCCGCGACTTAATCCAAAAGGCCCTGAGACTCCCCTCGGGGCCTTTTTCTTTTCCTATGCGTCCCCCCACCAATACTTTTTCTGATCCACTCTTGTCCCTCCAGGACGTTGAGGCCGCCCACCATCGGCTGCGGGGAGCGATTCAATTCACTCCCTGCGACCAATCCACGGCTCTGTCCGAGCTGGTTGGCTGCCGGGTCTATTGCAAGCGCGAATACCTCCAGCGCACAGGCAGCTTTAAGGAGCGTGGGGCACGCAACGCCCTCAGCCTCCTAACCCCCGGCGAACGGACTCGCGGCGTGATCGCCGCCTCGGCCGGAAACCACGCCTTGGGCTTGTCTTGCCACGGGCGCGACCTCTCCATCCCAGTCACCGTCGTCATGCCCCGATATGCACCCCTCTCGAAAGTCACGGCCTGTCGGCGCTTCGGTGCACGAGTAGTCCTGGAGGGCGAGACCTTTGATCAGGCCGGCAGGCATGCCGAGGACTTGGCTCACCGTGAAAACCTCGTTTATATCCACCCGTTCGACGATTCCCGAGTAATGGCGGGCCAGGGCACTGTGGCTCTCGAGGTGGTGGAACAAGTTCCGGATCTAGACGCTGTCGTGGTTCCCGTGGGTGGAGGAGGGTTGCTGGCCGGTGTCGCCACCGTGCTGCGAGCCCTCAAACCCGATGTCCGGATCATCGGGGTTGAGCCCGCCAACGCCGCCTGTTTCTCGGCCGCTTGGACTCATCACCACCCCGTGACGGTCCAGACCCGCTTCACCGTGGCGGATGGTTTGGCGGTCGCCCAAGCGGGAACGCAGACCTTCGCCACCGCTTTCCCCTTGGTCGACCGCGTGCTGACCGTCTCTGAGGAAGCATTGGCCTTGGCAATCCTGCGCTTGGCGGAGTTAGAGAAGGCCGTAGTGGAAGGCGCTGGCGCGGCACCCCTTGCGGCGCTGTTGAGCGGGGCTTTGCCTGAATTGGCCGGTCAGAATGTGGTCCTGCTGCTGACCGGCGGGAACGTTGACCCGCTAACCCTCGGCCGGATCATCGCCAAAAGCCTGGCTGCCGACGGGCGCATCTATCGCTTCAACGCGCTCATCAGCGATCGACCAGGAGGCTTGGCCGGTCTCTCCGCCATGCTCGCTGGCGTGGAGGCTAACGTGACCGAGATCGTTCATAACCGGACCTTCGCCGGGCCGGACCTGTCTCTCGTGCAAGTGCTCTGCACCGTTGAAACGCGCGACCATCGGCACATCGCGGAGATTAACCGTCGGCTGGCCGCCGGTGGGATCCAACTCGTGCCCTCCCCTGTCTAACCGTACTGAGATCACTTCGGTCGGACGCCAAATCGCTCGACCTCAGGCCACGGTTGATGTGCATCGAGTCCGAAACACCAGCCGCCGTCTTAGTCGCCGTCGAGCTCCGCCGCAAAGCGCCCCCAGGCGGGTCCATTGCTTGGGCTTGCATTCCAGGCATGTGGTGGTATTAGAAAAAACATGACACGGTGGTTGTCACTCTCGGCGTTTCTGATAATCGTAGCGTCCCTTGTTCGTTCCCACCTCGCGTGCGTCTTGGCCGGCCCGCTCGCAGTCTCACCGGCGCAGACCCTGGTGAGCATGACCAATACCTGGAGGTATAACCAGGGCACTGACTTAGGCCGAGCCTGGAGAGAGAGCCACTATTCCGACACCAACTGGCCGATCGGCAATGCTCTATTCTTCGTTGAGGATGATCCTCTCCCCGCGCCTAAGAACACTCCGCTCGAGATCGGGGCAATCACCTACTACTTCCGCACCACCTTCTTCTTGCATACTAACCTCCCGAATCTCCACCTTGTGGCACACACCGTGGTGGATGATGGTCTGGTGGCCTATCTCAACGGATCCGAGGTCCTGCGTTTGTTTGTGGCGCCGGGCGAGGTCCATTGGGCGACCAGGGCGGGCCGCGATATTACCGATGCTTTCTACGAGGGTCCATTCTCCATCCCGACCGATTCTTTGCAGGATGGAGAGAACTCTCTCGCTGTGGAGGTTCACCAATCCTCCGCCAATAGCCCCGACGTGGTGTTTGGAATGGTGCTTGAGGCTACCTATGATCCCGAGCCCGACACCGACAAGGATGGAATGCCGGACGCTTGGGAGGTGGCCCATGGGCTCGATCCGGCTGACCCAGGCGACGCAGCCGCCGACGCCGACCATGATGGACTCACGAACCTTCAAGAATACAGGGCTGGGACGGATCCTCGCGATGCATCGAGCGTTCTGACTCTTCGGGTTATCGATTGGCACGGAGGTCAAATAGGCCTCGTCTTCATCGCCGTTGGTGGCCGCTCGTATAGCATTCAGAACCGCTCGAACTCCGCTAGCGAATGGGTGACCATGACTAATTTCCCCGCCCAGGCCATTGGCGGCATGATCGGTTGCACCGAGCGAGTCACCGCTGGCAGTGCCCAGCGCTTCTATCGTGTAGTGACTCCAGCCGAGCCCTGAGTCCTGCTCTCGGAGAATTAGGTATTGCGTTTAAAACGGTCATGAGTTATTAGACGCAATCCAAGTCGCCAAATGTGAAGGAAGGTTTTCTAACCCGGCGAGATTAGTAGGAACAAGCGAGACGGCGCGGCACGAATCGGGGTGGATCGGGCATTTGGGCCGTTCCGAGAAAGGAGCACTATGTGTCAGGAGAACAGTTCAAGGATAGGCAGGAGAGCAAACCACACCGCAACAACCGTGCGCCGAGCTGGCGATCCCAACTCGAAGAGGGAAGCGGCGCGTTTTGGGTGGCGAACAGCACGTAAAACACATCCCGGAGTCTGGGAGCACCAACAACGAACCCCTCGCCTGTCTCTCAGGCTTCCCTCCTCTGCGGGCGCCCGGGCCCCTGTCAGGGGCGGCTCTCACCGCCGACCTGCGTTCTTCTCGGCGCTGCTCATCTTGCTATGTCTTACTAGCCTCTTGTTTACCGCGATTTGCGCCGTCGTCGAACCCCCGACGGTCCCCGGGCTCGTTCCTCATCGGATCGAGCCCCAGAGCCACCCGGACGCCAGCAATCTCATTCCTCTTCCCGACCTCGTGATCAACGAGCTGTTGCCCGCTCCGATCCCGCCCCAGGAGCAAGCGGTGGAAATCTTCAACCAAGCCAGCACCGATCAGGATCTCAGCGGCTGGTACCTGAGCAACGACCCCGATCACCTCTGCAAATACCGTTTTCCCCCGAACTCTCTAGTCACGAGTCGGGGTTACCTAGTCATCTATGAAGCCCAGTTCGCTGCTGGCACTAATGCCCTGCTTCCTTTCCGATTTGCTGAGAGCGGCAGCAATCGCGTCCTTCTCGCGGCCTCTGATGAACATGGCGCGCTAACCGGATATGGGGCCTGCGCCTCCTGCGGGCCGACTTTTCCTGGCTTCTCCATCGGCCGCATTCACACCGCGGCAGGGGATGATTTCATTACCCTGGATCACCCCACCTTCGGAGCCGATCATGCCCAGACCGTCCAGGCTTTTCGCGAGGGCAAAGGTGAATCAAATTCCCCCGTCCTCGCCAGCCCGATCATAATCAATGAGCTGATGTTCCCGACCTCGGAATCCCAGGGGTTCATCGAATTGCATAACATTGGACAGGATTCGATCGACCTCGGAAAGTTCGGAGCCCAGTGGAGCATCGGAGGGACGCTCAATTTCCACTTCCGAGACGATTCCGTCCTGCCTCCCGGCGGGTTTGCGATTGTATCCAGTCTCGATTCCAGTGTGGACATCATCAGAGCCGAGAACTTCCGCCGAGAGCATCAAATGCCCCCGAATGTGCAATTGCTCGGTCCCTGGACCGGCGTCCTGAACCCACAGGGCGTCAACATCCAATTGTTTCGCCCGCTCGTCCCGGGCTCTTCGGGCCAACTCGGGTCTGTCCTCGCCGACCAGCTCAACTATTCTAATGCCCTCCCTTGGCCGCTGGTTGGGCCTGACTCGACACTCTCGATCCAACGCAAAAACGTCGGCACTTACGGTGATGAACCCTCGAACTGGTTCCTCTCGCCGCCCACCGCTGGACGCCCCAACGCCCAGGTGGAGACCGACGAAGATGGGGACGGTCTTCCCGACACCTGGGAATCAGCCAACGGGCTCGATCCGACGGATCCAAACGACGCTGAACTCGATTCGGATCATGACGGCTTAACTAACCTCCAGGAGTACAGGGCGGGCACAAATCCGATGGATCTCTCCAGCGTGCTGGCGCTGCACATCCAGGATTGTAGCCAGGGTCAAGTGCACCTCATGTTCAACGCTGCCCCAGGGCACGCCTATACCGTTCAGTATCTTGATCGGTGGACATCGGGCGGATGGGTGAACCTGACCAACGTAGTTGAGTCACCGACAGCGGCGCCGATCCAGTGCTTCGACACTTGGTCCCCCACGAACGATCAGCGCTTCTACCGTCTCGTCACCCCGGCTTTGCCCTGAAGGACCGTCTCCTGTCGGAAACCTAACCAGCACTTTCGATCACTTCACCCACCCGTGAAATCGGCCCATCCAATACGGTAGCAGAAAGAACGCGCCGTCGTCCTCATACCCGCCGCCCCCACCCTCGTCCGGTTCATAAGGGTTGGAGTTCCATTTGCTCACCGGGCGTTCGTCCGGAGCCAATACTTGTTCGAGCTCCAGGTGTCCTTGCCGGTCGTGAACTGGCTTTACGTGAACATCCAAACGCTGCGAGTTGCGAACCCCCCAATCGACCAGATCCATCGGGATCCTCTCCAGAGTGAGCCGCGATTCCTCCCGGATCTCCCGCGTCATCCGCCAGGCCCCGCTCGCGGCGGAAATGTAATTCCAAAGCGGATTCATATCCGGGCGCACCTGCGACCAGGTAAACCGCAGTCCGTCGAGGTAAAGAGCGCGCAGCTTCGCATCATTCTCATAACGCAACAGCGGATCGTAGGATAAATAAGCCAGCTCATCGTCCGAGAAGTTGATTTCGCCTCCGCCAACCCACCGGCGGTACCCTTGCATCCGTTGCGCATAACCACGACCCACCCGCTCCAAATACGCTTTCTGGTAAATAGAGTTGCCGGTGATGTGATACGTCGTTTTCAGAAAAGAGAGCAACTGCAACGAGCGGAGAGCCGATTCGTATTTTCCTTCCTCAGTCTGAAAGTACGCCTCGGACCACCGGCCCCAGCGGGTCGGTTGACCAGTCACATCAATTAAATCGTAATCATGCTTGATCAGGTAATCGGTCATTCGGCTAACCACCCCTCGGATGCGCTCCTTTTCTTCAGCGTCGGCTACGAGGTCATAGAACAGGGAGTAACCGTAGTAATGTCCCACGCTCTCGTCCGAGCTGGTGTCACCTTTCCACAACCACTGGCCATCGGGAGTCGGATGCCACTGGGGATCGAATGGGCGAGCGGGTTGCGTCGGCACCAACGAACGCGCATAGAGGCCCGGCACGCCGGTGATGGATTCCAAACGCATAAGAGCCTCTAGCCCTCGGCGCGCTTTGGTTCTCGCGTCCGGCGAGTGCGTGGCCGCGAATCGCCAGCTCTCAGCCGCAAGATACATCGCCGTCCACAATCCGTCGTTATCGTCGTCCCGCGTCTGGCTGCTCGATAAGTCGCCAGGTTTGGTCAGGTTTGAGCCCGCCACCAACCCGAATCGGACATGCCTCGCTTCGATCCTGTCCTCGAACAGCCGCGCCTTCTCCTCCAGGCTCATTGGCCGCCATTCCAGATGGGCTACGCCGCTGCCTGTCCGCACCCATACGCTCGGCCAGCGCGCTGCCGCATCTACCCAAATCCGTCGCACATCATCGTCCGGCAACCAGCGTCGTCCGGCGAAATACTGCCACCTCTCCCAACGGTGGTGGGCCGACGCATCGAATCGCGCCGCGCCCTGCGAAGAACCGAGCCAGATAGCCCCGTTCGACTCGCGCGCCAGCAGGCGGAGCCCGTTTACCGGACCCTTCTCGGCGCCAGTCCATGGAGTACCATCGGCATCGCCTTTGACCTCAGCGGGCACCCGCGCGTCGCCCGAAGCGTACTGCGTAGCGATCTTCTGACTCGGCACTGCTTGCACCGCCAAAGCCAGAACCATGGCGGCAGTAAAGGTCAACCGCGCAAAACACCTGTAGTGACAATAGATCATCGGCATATTCCTTCGTGCGTGGTCGATTGTAGTCAGAATGGTTAACCAGGGGCAACGCCCATCGATCTGCGCGGCCATCTGGCAGCTTAGTCGGTGGCCTCTTCCCTCATTGCTCAAACCGCTCACCCCTTCTATCGTCTCTGCCCAATGAAGTCCGTAGGAACAGTCTATTTAGTTGGAGCCGGCCCTGGCGACCCGCAGTTGCTCACCTTGCGCGGGGCCGAGTTGCTCACGCGCGCTCAGGTCGTGGTCTGCGACGCCCTGGTCAGTCCGGAGCTGCTCCGTTTTGTGCCCGCGGACGCTGAGATCATCCGGCGCTCTCGCGAACACGCGTTGCCACAGGAGGAACTTAACCAACTCCTGGTCAAACGCGCTTCGGAAGGAAAATGCGTAGTTCACCTGAAGGGGGGTGACCCCTATGTCTTCGGTCGGGGTGGCGAGGAAGCCGAGGGCTTGGTCGCAGCCGGCATCCCTTTCGAAGTCGTCCCGGGTGTCTCCTCCGTTTCTGCAGTCCCTAATTATGCCGGGATTCCGCTCACCCACCGAGCCGTCAGCTCTAGCTTCACCGTGATTACCGGTCACGAAGATCCCGCCAAAGAGGAACGGAACGTGGATTGGGCTCAGGTCGCCAAAACGCCTGGCACTAAGCTCATTCTCATGGGAGCCGAGCGCATCGACCAATTGGCTAGCACCCTGCAGACCCACGGTATGGCGAGCGATACCCCGGTTGCGATGATCCGCTGGGGAACCACCGGTCAGCAGCGCACGGTGGTCGGAACCCTCGCCGACATCGCCGTCCGCGCGGCCGAAGCCAAGTTAACCGCTCCGATCGTCACGGTCGTGGGTAGCGTCGTGGCGCTCCGCGACCGGTTAAACTGGTTTGAGAAAAAGTCCCTCTTTGGCCTGCGAGTCGTGGTAACCCGCGGGCGCGAGCAGGCACAGGAATTGGCGGCGCCTCTACTCGAGAGAGGCGCAGAGGTCATCGAGGTGCCCACCATCCGCATCGCCCCGCCCAAAGACCGCCAGGCACTGGTCGAGGCAATCGCTGGCCTGGGCGCCTACGATTGGGTGATCTTTACCAGCGCCAACGGCGTCAATTCCTTCTTCGGTTACTTCTTCCTCGCGTTCGAGGATTTGCGCGATTTAGGGGGGATGCGAATCGCCGCCGTTGGACCGGCCACAGCCGCCAGGCTCAAGGAGCTGCACCTCAAAGTGGAATTGATGCCCAAGGAATACACTGCCAAGCATATCGCCAAGGCCTTGGCGGATTACGAAACCGTGGAGAACCTCCGCATCCTGCTTCTGCGGGCCGAGGTCGCCACTCCCGAGCTGCCCAAACTGCTCGAGGACCTGGGGGGGATTGTGGATGACGTCGCCTGCTACCGCACCGAGCCGGAGACCGAGGATCGCACCGGCGCCGTTGCTCGACTCAAAGAGACGGGTGCGGATTGGATCACCTTTACCAGCGGCTCGACTGTCGAAAACTTTCACGCCCGATTTGATTTGCCCGAGTTGGGACGCCAATTCCCCGAAATGAAATTCGCTTCCATCGGCCCGGAGACCAGCAAAGCCTTGGTTGCCCTTGGTCTCAAACCCACATTCGAAGCCCAGCCACACACTTTGGATGGCTTGGTTGAAGGTTTGGAGAAAGCGAGCCTCGGACGGGGGCGCGGGGCAAATCCGAAGCTTCGAGGCAAGAAGCCCTGAGTTTAAGCTTGGTCTTAAGGGCAACCAAGGGTTGCAGTTTGGCGGGTCGTGGGCTACTTAACCCGGTATGCGTTTCATAGGCAGTGCTATCGAAAAGCTCCAGCGACATCCCAAACGGATCGTCTTTCCAGAGGGAACCGAACCGCGCGTGTTGCAGGCGGCTCGGCAGTTCTATTCCCTGCGCTTGGGCGCCCCCATCCTCCTTGGGGACCGAACCAAAGTTAAAGAGTCCGCGGCGCGCTTGAACGTTTCCCTCGAGGGCGTACGCATCATCAACCCGCCCGAGAGCGATGATCTGGATGCTTTCGTTCGGCGATTCGAGCTCTTGCGCCGCTTCAAAGGTATCAAAGAGAAAGAGGCGCGCGACGCCATGATCAAGCCGAATTATTTCGGCGCAATGATGGTCGCGATGCACCAGGCCGACGGCTTGGTCTCAGGCACCAATGAAATTACCGGCAGCGTCCTGCGTCCTCTCTTTCAGATTATCAAGGTGGCTCCGCAAACCACCACCGCCTCGAGTTGCATGGTCCTGGAAGTCGAAGATACCCGCATTGGCGAAGGCGGCGTTTTGTTCATGGCCGATTGCGGCGTTATACCCGAGCCGACCGTCGAGCAGTTGGCCGACATTGCCGTCTCCACGGCGCAACTCACCCGCCAGCTTCTCAACGTGCGTCCACGCGTCGCCCTGTTGTCCTACTCAACCAAGGGCAGCGCCACTCATCCCAGCATCGGCAAAGTACAGGCCGCCACCGCCTTGGCTGAACAAAAGGCTCACCAACGAAACCTGGAGGCGGACTTTGACGGCGAACTCCAACTCGACGCCGCGCTGGTCCCCGAAATCGCCGCCCGCAAGCTGCCGGAAAGCAAAGTTGCCGGCCGCGCCAACGTGTTGATCTTCCCCGATCTGAATTCCGGCAACATCGGCAGCAAGCTGGTCCAGCATGTTGCTCGAGCTAACGCCTATGGCCAGATCCTGTTAGGTCTGGACCGCCCCGCGGCCGACGTCTCCCGTGGCTCCAACGCTCACGACATCTTGGGCGTGGCAGCGATCGTGGGGATCCAAGCGATCGATTACAACCTGCTCTATCCCGGCGCCGGCGGTTCTCTCCCTGGCGAATAGCTGATGAACACTACCAGCCCCCGTCTGTTCATTGCGGCCACGCGCCAGAACGATGGCAAGACCACCACCGCTCTCGGTTTGGTCTCCACGCTGCAAACCTATTATCCACGCATTGGTTATATTAAGCCCGTTGGCCAGCGCTTCGTCCAAATCGAGGAGCAGAAAATCGACGAAGATACCGTTCTGATGGACCGCGTTTTCCGGCTTAACTGTCCGTTGGTGGACATGAGCCCCATCGCCGTTGAGCCCGATTTTACCCGCCGCTACCTCGAATCAGCCAACTACGACGCCCTGGTCAAGAAGATCCAGAAGGCCTTCGATCGGGTTGCTTGGGAAAAGGATTTTGTCCTTTGCGAAGGCTCCGGACACGCTGGCGTCGGCTCGGTGTTCGACCTCTCCAATGCCCGCGTCGCCAGGCTTCTCGGTGCCAAAGTCGTGATCGTTTCTCAAGGCGGCATCGGGCGGCCAATCGACGAAGTCGCTCTGAACCAGGCCCTTTTCGAGAAAGAGGGCGTCGAGATCATCGGCGTCATCATCAACAAAGTCCTACCGGAAAAACTCGAGTTCATCACCGAATTTGCCCGTAAGGGGCTCAAGCGAAAAGGGCTCGATCTGCTCGGGGTTCTGCCCCATCAGCGAATGCTCTCAAGCCCCACGTTGGATCTCATCCGGGATGAACTCGAGGCGGAGGTGCTCAACGACACCTGCCAGATCCAGAACCTGGTCGAGGAAGTAATGGTTGGCGCCATGGGCGTGCCCCATGCGCTCAGTTATTTCCGCAAAGGCGTGCTGGTGATTACCCCCGGCGATCGCGAAGACATCGTGCTCGCGGCAGCCACCACTCTATTTGGCGCGCCCACCGATGGCCTGGCCGGCATTGTCCTAACCGGCAATTTCCGCCCGTCCGCGAGTGTGATGAAGGTAATCAAGCAATTGCCCTTCCCGGTCATGTTGGCCGAAGACGACAGCTACGAGGTGGCCTCCAAAGTCCACGACCTGATCGTCAAAACTCGCCCCGACGATACCGAGAAAATCGAACTCATCCGCAACCTTATCGCGAAGCACGTGGACGTGAGTAAGATTTTGCATAGAATCTAATCTATGGCTCTCAACTCCACGCTGAATGCGGAATGCTCCGCCCCGCCGGCAGCACCTCACGCCGCCCTTGCCAGCCTGTTGGCGACCCTTAACCCAAATCTCAAGCACCTCCCCGTCTATCAGCCGGGGCGCCCCATCGAGGAGGTGGCGCGCGAGCTCCACCTGCCCGCCTCGGAAATCATCAAGCTGGCTTCCAACGAAAACCCGCTGGGCCCTTCTCCCCTCGCCCTGGAGGCAATGCAGAAAGCCGTCCCTGGGATGAATCTCTACCCCGACGGCAACGCTTTCTATTTAAAGCGGACGCTGGCGGCCAAGCTGGGGCTCCAAACCAACAACCTGATTCTCGGCAATGGCTCCAACGAGATCATCGAGTTCGCCGCTCACGCCCTGATCTCGCCCCAGTCCGAGGTCGTCGTCTCGCAGTATTGTTTCGCCGTCTATCCTATCGTCACTCACTTGTTCGGCGGCAAGTTGGTCGAGGTCCCTGCCCGCGACTACGGCCATGATCTTCGAGCCATGCGAGACGCCGTCACCGATCGAACTCGGATCGTCTTCGTGGCCAATCCCAATAACCCGACCGGCACCCTGGCCTCCAAAGAGGAGATGCTCCAGCTCGTGACGACAATGCCACCCGAGGTGTTGCTGGTCGTGGATGAGGCCTACATCGAGTTTCTGAGCGATTCCCTGGATCTATTGCCGCTCATCCGATCCGGTGAGCATCCGAATCTCGTACTGATGCGCACCTTCTCCAAGATCTATGGCTTGGCCGGTTTGCGGGTGGGGTACGGGATCGGGCATCCGGATGTCATCGCCGCCTTCGAATCGGTGAGGCAACCTTTCAACCTCAACTCAATGGCCCAGGCTGCCGCTCTGGCCGCCTTGGACGATACCATCCATTACCGCCGGACTTTGGAGAACAACGTCAACGGCATGCGCCTCCTTACCGAGGCATTCCAGCACCTGGGCTTGAAGTATGTTCCTTCCTCGGCGAATTTCGTCCTCGTGCGAGTAGGGGATGGAGCCGCGGTTTTCCAAGGCCTGCAAGCGCAGGGAGTCATCGTGCGCCCGATGGGCGGCTACCGCCTGGGCGAGTGGATCCGGGTCACCGTGGGGACCCCCGCCGAAAACCAGCGTTTCCTGGCGGCGTTGACCAAGGTCCTGAACGAGCTTAAGAAATCCCAACCGAGGGATCATTCCGGTGGATAGGCCAACAGGCCGTACGACTCCTCAACGTGGAGAGCTTTGAAAGGGGGGGCGGCACCGCTGGGTCCGAGATACCGACACGCATGAGCGAGCTTTGGGGGAAGCTTAGACTCCGGTCTATTGCTTCAGTTCGACGATAGATCCTCTGGCGATTCGGCCAGCAAACGGTACTTCCACCCTTTCTCCCGAAGTATCTGTTTCCACAGTTGCTCCGGTTCGGTATGAAAAACCAAATCCAGGGAAGCAGTGTGGGTGAGCCATGACTGCCGTCGCATCTCGTCTTCCAACTGACCCGGGCTCCATCCGGCATAGCCGGCAAAGAGCCTGAGCCGGCGTGTCGGGGAGAAGGACTCGCCCAGTTCCGCCAGTTCGTCGAGCGAATGGCTCATGTGAAGGTTCTGCATCACATTTGCTTCGGGAAGATAGTCCTCGGATATCAGGAAACTCAGCGCGCCCGGCTGGACTGGTCCTCCTAGGAACAAAGCCTGTTCCTTCACGCGTTCGGGCAGATCCGCTACCAGCATCTCTCCCACCGTGCTCCCCGAAGAGCGGTTGAGCACTAAACCGAAGGCACCCTCGGCATCGTGTTGGCAAATCAAAACCACCGTTCGATGAAAGAACGAACCGCGAAGGTTGCCCCCATCCAAAAGCAATTGCCCCTTGAGATACTGGTCGCTCATTTTCGGGATGTCGGCCAAGGGATGAACAGCCAACCTTGCGCCCACAAACTGCGGCGGGATTCTTTCATTTCGCAGGGCCGGAGCACTTGAGTTGCGCCATTCGTGATAACTTGCAACAAACCCGGCTGTCTGGCAACCACAGGAAGGAACCAGCTCATCCCTCACGGCAATGTCCTAGTTTGGCCTGCTCTTGGCCACCTTGCGCCATTGCTCGCTTACCCTGACGGTTGACTTGGGTTCATCGCCATATCAATCTGCCGCTATGAGCCACGCTACCGATCCGTTCGCCGTGTTCCGCGCCATCTCTACTCGCCCTTGCCGCTGCCACTTCCTCGCTCTTTTTCCAGCGGTCCTTTTGGCGCTCAACGGCCCCAGCCTCCGCGCTGACTGGCCAGAATTCCGCGGACCTACCGGCGACGGCCATGCCTCTCCTTCGACCAGTGGCAAGCCCAATGGCGTGCCGCTTAACTGGAGCGAGACGAACAATGTCCGGTGGAAGACCGAGATTCCCTACCGGGGTTGGTCTGCGCCGGTGGTGTTGGGTGGCCAAGTTTGGGTGACTACAGCCACCGAGGACGGTCACGACTTTTATGCGGTCGGATTGGATGCCGAGAGCGGCAAGGTAATCTTTAACCAAAACGTCTTCCACGCCGACAACCCGGAACCCCTCGGCAACGGGGCATCCATGAACTGCTACGCCACACCTTCGCCCGCGATTGAACCAGGTCGGGTCTACGTCCACTTCGGAAGTTTCGGGACCGCTTGCCTGGATACCGCCACCGGCAAAACCCTTTGGAAACGCAACGACCTGCCCTGTCGTCACTACCGCGGCCCTTCCTCGTCAGTCGTCCTGTTCGAGAACCTGGTGATTCTCACCTTCGATGGGGCCGATTTGCAGTACACCGCCGCCCTGGACAAGAAAACGGGTGCGACCCTATGGAAGACCGACCGCTCCGTAGCCTGGAACGACGAAAACGTGCCCGGCCCCATGGCCAAGGACGGCGATTTGCGCAAGGCGCACAGCACGCCCCTCGTCGCAACCGTCGATGGGAAACCCCAATTGTTCAGCGCCGGAGCCAAAGCGGCCTATGCCTATGATCCTCGCACGGGCAAGGAGCTGTGGAAGGTGCAATATGCTGATTGGTCCGTTGCGCCACGACCGCTCTATGACAAAGGCTTGGTCTTCTTCGTTACCGGCTTGATGAAGAAGGAACTCTGGGCGGTGAAAACCGGCGGTCAAGGCGACGTGACCGATACCCACATCGCCTGGAAACTCAGTACCCACGTCGGCAAGTATTCCTCTCCCTTGTTAGTGGACGGCCTGATCTATACAGCTGCTGAGGAGAGCTTTATTACCTGCGTCGAGGCCGCAAGCGGCCAAGTGGTCTGGACCGAGCGGGTCGGTGGTAAATACGCAGCGTCGCCTGTCTATGCCGGCGGGCGGCTCTATTTCTTCGACCAGCAAGGCGCCACCAAGGTCCTCAAGCCCGGCCGCAGTCTCGAAGTCCTGGCAACCAATACCCTTGCCGACGGTTTCATGGCTTCACCAGCCGTGGACGGCAGGTCCCTCTATTTAAGGACCAAATCTCACCTCTACCGGGTTGAATCGCTCGCCCCTGAGAAATGATCGAGATCGGCCCCGCCTGGCTCCCCGATGCGTTCGCAGGTCCGAAACCGCGCCGTCGAACCCGGGTGGAGATCCGCCGGGGCAGGCACCATGAACCACCATGTTTGTGAACCACCATGTTTGGTTCCCGGCAGGCTGAAGTGAATCGCCCTACTCACATACCACCCACAGCCCTGCCTTTGCTGCGCGTCACGGCCTCGTTTCTTTGTGCGTTCGCCTCAGTCTCATGCGCTCTCGCAGCCACAAACACGCCGGCCCAGCCTGTCAACGGCATCCTAGGAGAAGTCCACGAGCTCAACGACAACGGCGCTTGGTCCTGGTTTATGGACCCCAGAGTCATCGTTGACCATGGGCGATTGATCGTCGGCTCCGTGCGCGCGGCTGGACGGTTCGAGGACTCTGGCCTGCCAGGCTGGGGAAACGTCGAGCTGTCCGTCCTAGACCTCGTTAGCGGACAATTGGGGAAAACCGTGCTCCATCCGGCGTTCGAGCAGGATGACCACGACTCGCCAGGATTATTGGTCCGGCCCGACGGGCGCTATTTGGCCATCTACTCCAAACACAACCAGGAAACCCGTTTCTATTACCGCGTTTCGACCCAACCCGGCGATCCGTTTAACTGGGGACCTGTGCTCGAGTTCGTCACCCCGGGAGTTCGGGGCAGCTATAGCCACGACAGTGTCACCTATGCCAATCCAATCCGTCTGGCCTCAGAAGACGGACGCATCTACCTGTTGCACCGCGGTTTCGGACAGGACCCCAATTACCTCATCTCAGATGACCAGGGCCAGAGCTGGCGCTATGGCGGGCACCTGTTCGTCGGGCGTCACGGGTACAGTCCCTACGCCAAGTATGCCTCCAACGGCCGAGACACCATCCACATCGTGGCCACCGAAGATCACCCCAGGAACTGGGACAACAGTCTCTACCATGGTTTCATCCGGCACGGGAACGTTTACGGGAGTGGCGGGGATCTCCTTGCCCCTCTTCCCACTGGCACCAACACGCCACTGCAAGCTTGGGGCATGACCCGGATCTACCAAGGCGGCCCGAGCAACGTGGCCTGGATGTGCGACATCCGATTGGATCCCGAGGAGAGGCCGGTGGTGCTCTTCACTGTGCAGCGAGATGGCGCGGGCCTCCCGGTTGGCTCTGGCGGGATGGATCATCGCTTCCATTACGCCCGCTGGGATGGAAAGGAATGGCTGGCCTATGAGATCGCTTACGCCGGAACGCGCCTTTATCCCGGCGAGGACGATTACACCGGTCTGGGCGCGATCGATCCGCGCGACACGCGAGTGGTGTTCATCTCCACGGATGCCGATCCGGTCACCGGCAAGCCCCTCATGAGCAAAGGCAACTTTCGCCGCAACCACGAGCTCTTCCGGGGCTTCACGGCGGACGGCGGCAAGTCCTGGGCTTGGACTGCAATCACCACGAACTCAACCACTGACAACCTCCGCCCCATCATCCCGTTTTGGCAGGACTCGCGGACCGCCCTGGTCTGGATGCGCGGCTTCTACGTGGTCAACCGTGGCGAATGGACCACTAAAGTGATGGCCACCCTTTTGAGACCCGGGGATTTTGAGGCGCGCAGTCTGCCATAACGACGACGCCCCGAACCTGCTCGTCTCATCAGCCCGCGGCTATCGCCCCCAGAGATCCCGTGGTCCGCTCAGGCGTACGGCGCCACGGCAGCCGTGATATCAAGGCTTGGGTTGGTTGAGCACGCTGTATTTCGCTTGCAGAGTGAGATCCACCGTGCGGTTGTCCGCCGAGAGGCGCGGCGTGATCTCAATTTGGTGCCCGATCGGCACCTCCTCGGTCGCACCTGGGGGCACCAGGTTTTGGCCGATGAATACGGAGGCCGGCACGCCGTCTGCGCTCTGGACTCGCGGCGCACCAAGGACCTCCACGCCTGCGGTTTCTTGAAGAGCCTTCAGGATGGTGGCGGCATCTTCCGCGCCGAATGTCTGTTGGCCTGTCGTTTCCCGCCCCTCAGATTTGATGCCGGCTAGTCCCAGCGAAGCCCAGATGTCGTCCGAGGCTTCGGCAATATAGGTCTTTACCAGAACTTGTCCCCGGCTCGGTCCCGCCGGTTGGATTTGCGGGGCCACGAACACAAGGGCGCGCTTTCCCGGCTTGGTGGTCCATCCGCCGGTGACTAACGTTCCGCCGTCTCCGACCGTCGCCTGGACGCTCGCGACAAACGAGGTCACTGGAGACTCCTGCTCCGGCGTCGTCTCCTTGGTTGTTGCGACCGAAGCGTGGGCGGTCGCCGGCGCTTGCTGGCGCAATCGGGTTACCTCGCTCCTGAGACGCAAAAGATCCGCATGCTCTTTCGCGAGTCTGGCTAGCTCACTTGGGTCCATTTGCGCCGCCTGGAGTTGCGCGTTTTGTTGCTCCAGCAGAGCTGCCTTATCGGCCCGCTCGCGCAGGATCGCGTTCTCGCCTTCCAGACGACTGAGCGCTTGGTGCTGCACTATCTCCCACGAGCCGAGTCCGCAGAGGAGCAGGGCGTTGGCGATGATGATCTTCGGGGTGCTTGCTTTCATAAGGCTGAAAAGGATGGCCGGGGTTGAGCTTGACGACGCGGCGCCTGTCAGCGCCGCACATGCCAATCTGGTTGCCAGCGTGGCAGGCGCCATGGTCACTGCTCCGCTGGAAAGGGTTGCCGCCAGCGCCGCGGCCGACAGGCTTACTCCGCGCCGAATCAGCGCTCGGCGCAAGCGTTCTAGGGCGCGATCGACCCGCATTCGAGCCGCGTCTTCGTTCAGGCCGAGCGTCGCGCCGATCTGCTTGAACTCCTTGCCCTCGAAATAGCGCAGCAGCACCGCCTCGCGATCACGCGCGCCCAGGTGGCCCACCGCCTCATCAAGGACCGGACGGAGCAGGCCCCAGTTCATCTCAGGCTCCGGGCTCAGATCAGGCATGGCTGCGGCCCGTTGTTCCCGGGTTTGGCGCCGACGCTCCGCGCGGATCAGCTTCGAGGCCGCGAAGCGGGCGCTGGTATGAAGCCAGCCGGCCAGCATCGCATGCCGCGATAACTGCCGCGCCTTGCGCGCAAGATCCGTGAAGACCGCCTGAGACACGTCCTGCGCCAGGTGGGTGTCGCCACCTACCACCCGTAGCGCCACCGAATAGACCAGGTCCACGTGCCGTCCTACCAATTCGGTAAAGGCGGCTTCGGAACCCGTCTCGGTATACCGGCGCAAAAGCTCGACGTCTGGTACCATGTCTCAACACCCCTATAGCACCCGCCGAAGCCCGCACCGCACAAGAAAACGTCTCTCACCTAACCTCACTCGCTCCAGTTTGAACCGCTCGGAAGGAGCGCGACCTCAGGTCGCTTCCGGGTGAATGTGGTAGGAAGGCCGGCGATTCCCAGCGCCTTTGCACACTCGTGACTGGAGCGGCGTTCACACCGCCCTTCGGACCGCGGCGCTAAGCCGCAGATCCCCGGCGCGCGGCCGTCCTCGGCCGCAGCAAGGCGGGAGCATTCGAGCGCATTGCGTATCCTCTCGGGCGCCGATACCGGCGGCAGTTCGCCCCCGGTGCGCGACCTTAAGGTCGCCTCAACTTAATGATCCCCGCGACTCAAGCAATTCTCAACCCCCGTTGAATCCCCGGCGCGCGGCCGTCCTCGGCCGCAGCAACGTGGCAAGCTCCGAGCGTCTCGCGTCTTCTCGCGCGTTCAACCCCACACCCTCGGCGGTCCGCCCGCGGGGCGCGACCTTCAGGTCGCTTCACCACCATGCTCCCCGCGACTCTCAGTAGCTCCCGCCCAACGACAGCCCAAGCGGCGCGCATGCCGCGAGATCCAGCCCCGGCGAGCGGCCGTCCCCGGCCGCAGCAACGTGGCAAGCTCCAAGCGTGTCGCGCCTTCTCGGACGTTCAACCTCACGCCGTTGGCAGTCTGCCCACGGTGCGCGACCTTAAGGTCGCCTCACCGTGATGCTCCCCGCGACTCACGCTATCCCCATCGCTCG
>Ga0265314_10001081_pt1 | contig 31584 bp, 30 predicted proteins | sample 4126metaG_FD_203106 | JGI IMG/M metagenome (GOLD analysis project Ga0265314, IMG submission 203106) | Rhizosphere microbial communities from Carex aquatilis grown in University of Washington, Seatle, WA, United States - 4-1-26 metaG | ecosystem: Host-associated > Plants > Roots > Rhizosphere >... | reverse complement strand
CGACCGCCTCGGGTCACGTGCCTTCTAGCCCTTGCTCACAGGTTTGAAGCGTTGGTTCGGTCGGGTGAGGTGAAGGATTACGCGGACCTGGCCCGGGCGGGACACGTTTCTCGTGCGCGGGTCAGCCAAATTCTGAAGCTGCTGATGTTGGCACCCTCGATTCAGGAGCAACTTCTCTGGTTGCCGTCCCGAAGTGCGGGGTCGGAATGCATCACGGAAAGGGATTTGCGCAAGGTAGTCCGGGAACCGCATTGGGACCGCCAACGTGCCCTGTTTGACCAAATGATGGCCACCAGGGCAAATTGACTTGCTTTGCTCGGCGCACAGAGTGATGAATGTGATGACCGCAACGACTACCGCAAAAGGAGAATCACGATCATGACTAACCAACCGGCCCTCCGGGGCCCGAAGAGTAGCGCGAAGAACGCTCAGCCCACGCCCCGGCGGCGCGCTGTTGCAACTCAGACGGTTAAGCCGACCAAGAAGGCGTCACGCAGCAGCAAGACCGGCGGCCCTGCTGGTCGAGCCACCAAAACCGCGAAGGTCCTCGATCTACTGAAGCGGCCCGGCGGGGCGACATTAAAGGACATCATGAAAGCCACAACCTGGCAGTCTCATTCCGTTCGCGGCTTCCTCAGCGGCACGCTCCGCAAAAAGCTAGGCCTTCGTATCGACTCTTTCAAGGGTAAGAATAACGAACGGACCTATCGCGTCCCTGGCAAGTAGACTCCCGACCGCAACGTAGACTTCTGCCCGCGAAAGCCGCTTGGGCTGAATGAGCCCAAGCGGCTTTCTTTCTCCGGATCCCCTTGAAATTCATCGAAGGCGGACGTCGAGTCGGGCTGTTAACCAAAAGATAGGGCACCAGAGAGCGTCAGAGAATACTGGGAGTCCAAGCCAGGATTGCGCACCCGCGATGATTCCGGGGCACCTTCCGTCGGGGCCGGAGAATCGGAAACCCTTCTATTTGCGCCCAGCCGCTGGAATTCTGGGAGTTCTGGGATCCCAGCAAGTTAACCAACTGGCAGAGACAGTTAGTGGGAAAAGTTTGGCTCCTCGGGTAGGACTCGAACCTACAACCCTTCGGTTAACAGCCGAATGCTCTACCATTGAGCTACCGAGGACCAAGTTGGCGGGCAGGCTTCATTTTACACCAGCCCAACCCTCCTGGCCACTTCCCGGCCGGAAAATCCGAGGCTGAGCTAGAATAAAAGAACTGCCTTCCGGCGGCCAACCCCACCTGGCGTTGCAGTTCCCGGCGAAGCACGTTCTTTATAAAGCCTCATGTTCGATAACCTCAGCGATAAACTCCAGCGGGTCTTCAAGAACCTGCGCGGCGAGGGGAAACTCTCGGCCGAAAACATGGAAGCCGCGCTGAAGGAGATTCGCCTCGCGCTGCTCGAGGCCGACGTCCATTTCAAGGTCGCCAAGCAGTTCATCGAGGCCGTCAAGGAAAAAGCCATGGGGCAGGAGGTGCTGACCGCCCTCTCGCCCACCCAGCACGTCGTCAAGATCGTCCGCGACGAGATGGTCAAGATGCTCGGCCAGCATCAGGCCCGGCTGCGGACCGCCAACGAGCCGCCGAGCGTATATATGATCGTGGGGCTCCAAGGTTCCGGCAAGACGACGTCTACCGCCAAGCTCGCGCGGTGGCTCTCCAAGAACGGTCATTCGCCGATGATGGTTTCGGTCGACGTCTACCGCCCCGCGGCGCGGAAGCAGTTGAGTGTCCTCGCCCGCGATCTGAAGCTACCTATATATGAGGGCGCTCCCGAGGAAACCAAGCCCGCCGAACTGGCTCGCGGCGCGCGCAAGGAAGCCGTCCAGACCGGGCGCGATGTGATCCTGGTCGATACTGCCGGCCGCCTGCATATCGACGAAGAGCTCATGACCGAGCTCACCGAGCTCAAAGAGCAGCTCAACCCGGTCGAAATTCTGTTTGTCGCCGATGCGATGACCGGCCAGGACGCCGTGAAATCGGCCGACGAGTTCCATAAGCGCCTGGGAATCACCGGCGTGATCCTGACCAAGATGGATGGCGACGCCCGCGGCGGCGCGGCACTATCGATCCGCGCGGTCACCGGCCAGCCTCTCAAATTCGTCGGCGTCGGCGAAAAACCGGACGCCTTTGAGCCGTTTCACCCCGACCGCGTCGCGCAGCGCATTCTCGGAATGGGCGATATGCTCAGCCTGATCGAGAAGGTCGAGGAGACCTACGGGCAAAAAGAGCAGGAAGAAATGCAGCGCAAGCTCATCGAGGATGAGTTTTCGCTGGGCGACTTCCGCGATCAGATGAAGCAGTTGCGCAAACTGGGCCCGCTCGAATCGATTCTGGGGATGATGCCCCAGTTGGGCCCGCTCAAGGACCTGAAGAACGCCAAGATCGACGAGAAAGAAATCACCCGCCTGGTGGCCATCGTCGATTCCATGACCACCCGCGAGCGCAACAATCACATGATCATCAACGGGGCCCGGCGCCGGCGGATCGCCAAGGGTTCGGGCACCTCGGTTCAGGAAGTTAACAATTTGCTCAAGCAGTACGCGCAGATGCGCAAGATGATGAAGAGCTTCACGGGCGGCGGATTCCTGGGCAAGCGGCTCGGGAAGCTCAAGCTGCCAATGGGCTTCGGATCGTAACATAATAAAAGATCCGGTAGATAATAAAGGTTCCGGACAAATATAGGATGGAGTTACCAGGATGCTGATGATTCGTTTGGCGCGATTCGGCGCAAAGAAGAAGCCGACCTATCGCGTAGTGGTGATCGATAAAGAGCGGGCTCGGGATAGCACGGCCATTGAAGTGGTGGGAACGTACAATCCAATCTGCAAGCCCAAGGCGGTGAACCTCAACCACGAGCGCATCGCGCACTGGATGAAGAACGGAGCCCGCCCGTCTGACACGGTGGCCCGTCTGATCCGGGTTTATCCCGCGGGACCTGCAACGGCGCCGGCGGCCTAATTTACCCCCGGTTCACCCCACTGCTCAACCCACTCCTCAACCCAGGGGCGCGGTTCCGGCATTCAAGTGCTAGAATCGATCCAAGCAGGAGGGTGAAACGGGTGAAAGATTTAGTAACGGATATCGCCAAAGCTCTAGTTGATATTCCCGATGAAGTGACGGTTCGTGAAGTGGAAGGCGAGCAAGTTACCGTATTGGAGTTGCGCGTCGCACCGACCGATTTGGGTAAGGTGATCGGCAAACAAGGCCGTACCGCGCGTTCGATTAGGACGCTGCTCGGAGCGGCGGGAATGAAGTTGAACCGGCGCTTTACGCTGGAAATTTTGGAATAAGCTAACAGAAACGTTTTGGACGGTCGTTTACAGTTTGGATGATGCGAAGTGGATTCCGGTTGGCCGTATCTTCCGGGAACGCGGCCGCATTGGTGAACTGACCGCCGAGATCTATAGTTCGCAGCCCGGGCGTGCGGAGAAGTTGAAGGATGTGATGCTGAGCTTGGCTGGCCTGAAACGGCCGGTCCAGGTGGAACGGCTCTGGTATCACAACGGCCGGCCGGTGTTTAAGTTCGTCGGGATCGACTCGATCTCGGACGCCGAGATCTGGCGCGGGGCTGATTTATTGGCTCCCGAAAGCGAGCGGGCGCGTCCGGAACAAGGCGAGTATTCGCATGCTGATCTGATCGGTTGCGAGATATGGGCCCCTGAGCCGATGGGCATCGTGCGCGGGATCGAAGATTTTGGCGGCCAGACGCTTCTCCGCATAGAGAAGACTGCCGGCGGGGAGATGTTAATCCCCTTCGCGAACGCCATCTGCCGCGAAATTGATGTGGCCCGGAAAGTCATTCGGGCGGAGTTGCCCGAGGGCTTAGCGGATCTGTAATGACGTTTCATGTTCTGACGATTTTCCCCGAGTTCTTTCGCGGGCCGTTCGAGCATGGCGTGATCGAGCGGGCGCACCGAGCCGGCTTGATCGAAATCAAGGTTCACGATCTGAGAACCTGGACGGCCGATCGGCACAGGACCGTCGACGACCGGCCGTTCGGCGGTGGCGAGGGCATGGTTTTGAAGCCCGGGCCGATTTTTGAAGCGGTGGAGTCGATCTGGCCGGATCGGGTCTCCGAGCAGGGTAAGGAGCAGGGTAAGAAGGTTGTTCTGCTCTCGGCCCAGGGACGGAAGTTCGATCAGTCCGTGGCCAGGGAATTCGCGGGCTTCAACGAGCTGTTGCTGATCTGCGGCCGCTACGAAGGCGTGGATGAGCGGGTCGCCGAGCATCTGGCCGATGAGGAACTCTCGGTCGGTGATTTCGTGTTGAGCGGCGGTGAATTGGCCGCGGCGATGGTCGTAGACGTGGTTGCGCGCTTGAAAGAAGGCGTGCTGGGGAATCGGGACTCGGCGGTGTATGAGTCGTTCGGAGAGGATGGCCTGCTGGATTGCCCGCAATACACCAGACCGGCGGAATTTCGCGGCTGGAAGGCTCCGGAAGTGCTGCTGGGCGGAAATCACGAGGAAATCCGGCAGTGGCGGCTCAAAGCGGCGCGCGAAAAAACCGCGCGGCAGCGGCCCGATCTACTAAGTATGTAGGACAGGCGATCTTGTCGCCTGTCAATTAGGGGTGGGTCACCCGTCTGTGAGATCATTGAAGGTGGATTTTTGATTATGGAAAACGCACTGCTGACGAAGATTACGGCCCGCAACGTTAGAAGCGGCCATCCCGAGTTTCGGCCCGGTGACACCATCCGGGTGCACGTCAAGATTAAAGAAGGCGATAAGGAACGGCTGCAGGCCTTTGAAGGCACCGTGATCGCCCAGAACAACAAAGGCGTCAGCCGGACCATCACGGTCCGCAAGGTCAGCTTCGGCCAGGGCGTCGAGCGTATTTTCCCGCTCTCCGCGCCGGTTGTGGATCACATCGAAGTGGTGCGCACTGGACAGGTGCGTCGCGCCAAGCTCTATTACCTGCGGGGCTTGAAAGGCAAAGCCGCCCGCTTGCGGGAACGCGAGTAGCCTTTTCCGGCGATATCGAATGCCGACCAGCCGTCATGAGCGGGCTTTCCGGCGCGCTGGATACCGGGCCATTGCAGGGCTGGACGAAGTCGGCCGCGGAGCATTGTTCGGTCCGGTCTTTGCCGCAGCGGTGATCCTCGATCCCGAAAAGCCGATCCGCGGGCTGGACGACAGCAAGCAACTCGAGCCCGAGCGGCGCGAGGTTCTTGCCGACCGAATCCGGGAGCGGGCCCAATCGTGGGCCGTGGCCGCCGCGGACGCCTTCGAAATCGATCACTGGAACATTCTGCAGGCAGCCCGTCTGGCTATGCGCCGCGCTGTGGAACAGTTGCCCTCGCCCTGCGACTTTCTTCTGGTGGACGCCGTCAGCGTCGACCTGCCCCTTCCGCAAAAAGCATTGATTCATGGCGATGCGATCTGTTTCTCGATCGCCGCCGCATCGATCCTGGCCAAGGTCGCCAGGGATGCCGCTCTCCAGGCCTGGGATGCTGTGTTTCCTGAATACCGCCTTAAGGACAACAAGGGCTATGGCACGCCGGAGCACCTTGCCGCGCTCGAGCGTCTGGGTCCGACGACGCTGCATCGGTTTAGTTTCGAGCCAGTCCGGAACCTGAGCCGCTACCCGCTTTGGACCGGCTATCCGATCCCGCAACCGAATCCAGGACACATTGCGGAACAAGGCGAGCTATTCGCATGTCCTTGACACCGGAGCCGGCCCCGGCTCCAGACTCCGCACCCGCCCCCTCAGGCGAAACGCGTCGGCCTGCGCGAACCCGGCGCTTGCTTCGTCTTGTATTCGCCATTTTTACCTTTGAGATCGGCCTCTTCCTGACTGTCTTCCCGTGGGTGGACATCTGGAGCTTGAATTACTTCTCCGGATGGCTCCCCGCACTCGAGAACATCTGGGACGAGCCCTACTTCCGCGGTGCCATTACTGGCCTGGGTATTGCAAATCTTTACATTGCCTGCGCCGAAGTGCTGCGGCTGTTCCGTCGTTCCGAATAACTCCCAGATAATCAGCTAGATACAAAACATAGCTCGTAAAGCCCCCGGAGCCAATTTGCTCCCAAGCACCCAAAGTACTAGGGAGAACCCCTATTGACCCAAACCAAGGTACTAGCTAAGATCTAAGAGAAAGCTCTTAGCTCTTCGGTTCCAGTTGCTCCATGGCTATCGGATGGGGCTAAGGGGAAAGGTTACTAGGTAATGACAAAGCTTCGTAGCTCATTAATAGTTTGTGCTACAATTTGCGCAGTTCTTGTTTTGGCGCTTACGATGAGCGCCATCATGAGTTCGAGCAGTTTGATTTCGCACGGACCGACGCCTCCACCCGATGGCGATAACGGCGGAAACATTATTTCGCATGGGCCGACGCCTCCACCCGACGGCGATAACGGCGGAAACATTATTTCGCATGGGCCGACGCCTCCACCCGATGGCGATAACGGCGGCAACTTGCGTTTCGTTTAGACCTCCGTTCAAGGCATACTCCGGCCTCCAGGCCACTACTAGCGAGGTCGGAGTATGGCCTTAAGCCAAGTATTTTCCGTCCTGGAGGCCGTCGGCGTTGCGCTTCAGGCTGTCCTCATCTTTTTTCTTCTTCGAGGTTCCTTCCGCCGGTATCCCCTGCTGCTCGTGTATTGTGTCTCGCAGTTGGCGGCCACCGTCACTGAGGTCTACATCAACCGCATCCTCCACGATTCCGGCGGGATCTACGGCAGAGTGTATTGGACCGATGAAGTGCTTCTGGACCTGCTGTTGTTCCTCATGGTAATCCTGCTCATCTACCGGGCCTTGGAGGGAAGCCCCATGCGGGCGGGGATGGGCCGGCTGCTGGGAGCAGTCGTAATCGCTGTTGCCATCGTGCCGTTCGTGCTTTTCAGCGCTCGCCGGTTCAGTACGGCCTGGTTTGACGGCACCAGCCAGTTGCTTAATTTCGGTGCCGCGATCATGAACCTCGGTTTGTGGACCGCGCTGATCGCAACCAAGAAGCGCGATCCCCTGCTGCTGACGGTCAGCGCAGGGCTGGGCGTGGCTGTAACCGGTGCCGCGATTACGTTCGGTCTCAGGCGGTTCACGCTCCCCGGAGGCACCGCTCAGCATATGGCGAATCTGTTCAAGACCATCACTTATCTGGCGAGCCTGACCATCTGGTGCTGGGCTTTCCGGTCGGCGGCGAATAAGAACCCGGCGCCGCCCGCTGCAATCACCTCCGCCCCTGTTCAATCGTGAAACTCGGAGATCGCGTCCGATCCGAGCCATCCCGTCGCGATCTTCTTAAAACCGTAATCGTTACTGCTGGATCGATTACCGTAAGCGCGGCCGGCCGTCCTCGCAAGAAAATCCTGATAGCCGGCGCGGGACTCGCGGGACTCTCGGCGGCCTACGAATTGGTCCAGTCCGGCCACGAAGTCACGGTGCTTGACGCCCGCGACCGCCCTGGTGGACGCGTGCTCACGCTGCGCGATACTTTCGCCGACGGCCAGTATGCCGAGGCGGGAGCCGAGACCTTCGGCGAAACCCACAATTACGTTCAGCACTATATTCAGGCGCTGCAGCTCGAAACGATTCCTGCCTGGAACTATGGAAAGCTGACTTCGCTGGTCGTGCGGGACGGCCAGAACTCACCGTCCAATTCCACGCTTTCCCGCAAGTACATCGCGCCTGCCGTGAAGGAAATTGGCGATCCCCTCGCGCCAGGCTGGCCGTCGGCCGATCTCCTTCGGCAATTCGATCGAGTCTCCATGGTCGAGCTTCTGCAGAGCCGCGGCGCGTCGGCGGAAGAGATCGCGGCGCTCCAAGTCATCTACAGCGATTCCTGGGACAACGGGACGGCCCCCGATTCGGCACTATGTCTGCTGCGTGACGAGGCCATCGCGCGCAAAGGCGCATCGTTCCGGATCCGCGGCGGCAACGACCGGCTCCCGAAGGCTCTGGCACAGAGCCTCGGCGCGCGTGTCCACTACCGCGCAACGCTTGAGCGCATCCAGCAGAACAACAAACACGTCACCTTGACAGTGAACACATCCGGCCGCCGCAGCCAGATCTCCGCCGATTATCTGATCTGTGCGATTCCTTTCACAGTGCTGCGATCGATCGCGGTTTCGCCCGCGTTCAGCGAAGGTAAGCAGCGGGCCGTCCGCGAGTTGAGCTACAACTCGGTGACCCGGGTCTATGTGCAATCGTCAACCCGGTCCTGGATTGCGGATGGACTGTCCGGCTACGCCGCCACCGATCTCCCCATCGGAACGGTGTGGGATTGCACGGAAGGCCAGCCCGGCGTGCGCGGAATCCTGGAATGCTATTCCTCCGGCGAGCGCGCCCGGCGCCTGGCGTCGCTGTCTGAACCGCAGCGCGTGCGTACGGTGGTCGAGAATCTTCAAAAGGTGTTTCCTGGCGTGAGTTCCGAAAAGGCCGTGTCGATCGCCTGGGACGCCGATCCGCTGGTGAAGGGCGCCTTCGCATGGTTCAAACGCGATCAGATGTCGACGTTGCTGCCGCATATCGCGCGCCGCGAGGGCCGGGTGTTCTTCGCGGGCGAGCATACTTCGCCGTGGTTCGGCTGGATGCAGGGCGCGCTCGAATCCGGCAATCGCGCGGCTCACGAGGTGAACGAAGCCTAGAGTCACACTATATCGTTGACAAGTATAGTTAGCGGAAGTATACTTGGGCAGGTTAGATATAGCGATGCGCGAGTCAAAACCGGATTCTCTACTGCCGCTGCCCACGGCGGTCTTCCATATCCTGATCGCGCTGGCCGATCGCGACCGGCACGGATACTCCATCATGCAGGACGTCGCGGCCCGAACCGGTGGCAAGGTGCGGCTGAGCGCGGGAACGCTCTACAGTTCTATCCGCCGCATGCTGGAACAAGGATTGGTTGAGGAACTGTCCGACAGTCCCGATCCAGCCAGCACGGACGAGCGAAGGCGCTACTACCGGCTTTCGCGCTTCGGAAAGCGCGTGGCGGGAGCGGAGGTCCAGCGGCTGAATACCTTGCTGCAGCAGGCTCGCGATACCGGGCTTGTCCCAGGTGCCTAATGCGCTCAAATGCACTTTATAAAGCGCTCCTCTACTGCTATCCGGCCGCGTTCCGGCATGAGTACGGCAACCAGATGCGGCTCATGTTTTCCGAGGAGCTGGAACACGCGCGACAAGCAAAAGGCCGGGCCGGCACAGCCTCCATCTGGTTCCACGCCGCTCTGGACGCGCTGACGGTCGCGCCGAAGGAGCATTTCCACGTGATACTTCAAGATCTGCGCTACGCATTCCGCACGATGGCGGCCAGCCCAAGTTTCACTGCGGTCGCGATCCTATCGCTAGCCCTCGGCATCGGAGCCAATACTGCAATTTTCGGTTTGTGGAACGGCGTCATCCACGCGTCGCTCCCCGGCGTTGATAAACCCGAACAACTGGTGATGCTCTCCGATCCCGATCAGCAAGGGATGTGGACCGGGCGATTGTCCACTCGGGAAGACGGCGACCGGCCCTGGTTCACCTACGCTGAATTCGAGCAGTTCCGAGACAGCTCCGGTGTCTTCTCCGCGGTGATGGCGACGCAAAGTGATTTTGATACCTTGCAGGTCCGTGTCGGAGATGGCGAGTGGGAGCGGGTGAACGGTCACCTGGTGTCGGGAGGATTCTTCCAGGTGCTGGGCGTGACCCCAATACTCGGGCACGCGTTCACCGCAGCTGACGATTCCGGCGACGCGCCCTACGCGGTCATCAGCTACAACTACTGGCAACGCCGTTTCGGTGGCCGCCCGGACGTACTCGGCAAGACCCTGGCCATGCGGAAGACTGCGCTGACCATTATCGGGGTGGCGCCTCGTGGATTTTTCGGTGAGACCAGCGGCCAGCAGCCAGACCTGTGGATCCCGCTTAGCATGCAGCCACTGGTGCTTCCGGGCGTGGATCGCTTGCACGACAAGAGCCCTGAAAAGGTGATGTGGCTCCACGTGTTCGGAAGATTGAAGGCTGGAGTGACTCTGGCGCAAGCGGAAGCGCAGATCAACTCTGCATTCGAAGCAGGACTCGAGTCGTTCTACAGTGGTGTCCTGACAGCGGAGAACCGGGCCGAGTATCTGGACCAGCATATTCGAATCCGGCCGGCCGCGCGCGGAGCGTCGATCGTGCGCAACCGATTTTCCGAACCGCTTACGGCGCTGCTAGCGGCGGTGGGCGTGCTATTGCTGATCGCGTGTGCCAACCTGGCGAATCTCCTGCTTGCGCGGGGGGCGGCGCGCAGATCGGAAATCGCGTTGAGACTCTCGCTCGGAGCGAGCCGCGGCCGGATCATGCGCCAAATGCTCACGGAAAGCCTAGCGCTCGCCATCCTGGGAGGCTTGGCCGGTCTCGGCACGGCCTATCTTCTTCATCGCGCCCTGGTGCGGCTGATGGACTTCCAGATGAGCTTCTCTCTGGATCCAACGGTGGTGGCTTTCGCGGCGGCAGCGACGCTCGGCGCCGCCCTGTTATTCGGTGTTTTGCCAGCTTGGCAAGTCACAACCATCGACGCCGGCCAGCCCCTCAAGGAGCACAGCCGCAGCGCCACCGGATCGATTGGCCGCATCCGTTGGGGCCGATTCCTGGTCAGCCTGCAGCTCGGCCTCTCTTTGCCTTTGTTGGTTGGCGCTGGGTTGCTGGCGCGAACGCTCTACAACCTCCAGCGCGTGGATCTGGGCTATCCGGCCGAGCACCTTCTGCTCGTGCGGATCGATACCCGCGAGGCTGGCTACAACGAGGTTCGGCGCGCCGCTTTGATTCGTGACCTGGTCGAACAGTTCCAGCGCATCCCGGGTGTCCGCGCGGCGAGCTTTTCGAGCCTGGGTGTATTCAGCGGAGGGAACTCGGCCTTGCAGATCCAGGTGGAGGGTTATGTTCCGAAAGGAGACAGGGACCGCGGCTCTTCCATGGACGTAGTGGGTCCCGACTACTTTTCGGCTCTGGGGGTCCCCATTGTCCGGGGACGGGGCATTCTGGAAACCGATCGTCCCGGCGCTCCCGGGATCTGCGTCGTAAACGCGGCCTTCGCCAAGCAGTTCTTCGATGGACGGGACCCCATCGGAAAGCGTATTACTTCGGTGGAAGATCCCACCTCGACGTGTGTAGTGGCGGGCGTCGCCAACAACGCACGCACGCAAAACTTACGGCGCGATGTTCAACCACGCTACTACTTTCCGGCCATGCAGTTTCCGTTCGACATCCCGTATCCGATCTTTTTGATCCGCACGGCCACCGATTCCGCACCGGTTCTAGCCGCCGTGCGGCAGACCATCCAGCGCACCGACGCATCGCTACCGATTATCTCCGCATCCTCCGTCGAAGAGCAGATGGCTCCTCAGACGGCTCAAGACCGGGCAGTCGCACAGATTGCGGTCGCGTTCGGCGCGGTCGCTCTGGCACTCGCCGCTATCGGCCTATACGGGGTATTGTCGTATGGCATCGCGCGCCGCAAAAGCGAAATTGCCATCCGCATCGCTCTGGGATCCAGGCCCGCGCGAGTCGTCGCCATGATCCTCGGGGAGACGACCGGACTCATCATCGCCGGGCTGGCGCTCGGCGCGGGACTGGCCTACGCAGCGTCGCGCGTCGTCACCAGCCAGCTTTTCGGAGTCAGTCCCCAGGATCCCCTCACGCTGGCATTGGCGATCGGGATACTGATAGCGGTGGCGCTCAGTGCGGCATATTTCCCTGCGCATCGGGCTTCGAAACTGGACCCGATGGCGGCGCTACGCAGCGAGTGAGCTTAGGGTTTCCGAATCGCGATTCCGAGTTCCCGAAGCTGCCGGTCAGGAACTTCGCCGGGAGCGTCGGACATCAGATCGGTGCCCTTGGCCGTCTTGGGGAAGGGAATCACTTCCCGAATCGACGATTCACCCGCCAGGATCATCACCAGCCGGTCGAGACCCAGCGCGATGCCGCCATGCGGCGGAGCCCCGAACTCCAGGGCCTCCAGCAGGAACCCGAACCGCTTGCGCGCCTCTTCTTCGGTGAAGCTGAGGGCCGAAAATACCTTCGACTGCACGTCCTGCCGATGAATACGAATTGAGCCCGAGCCCAGCTCGGTTCCGTTCAGCACCAAGTCGTACGACTTTGCGCGGCATCGTGCCGGATCGGAAGTGAGTTTCTCGAGATCCTCGTCGTGGACCGAGGTGAAGGGATGATGCGCGGCATTCCAGCGGTTTTCTTCTTCGTTCCATTCAAACATCGGGAAGTCGACGACCCACAGGAACTGAAAGTTCGTCGGATCCAGAAGCTTGTGTTTGTCGGCGTACTTCTGCGCGGCGAACAGGCGAAGATGCCCGCACGCCATCAGCACAGTTTCTTCCGGCTTGGGGCCTTTCGGCTCGCCTCCCCAACCTGCCATCAGGAACAGATCCTCTTCGGCCGCGCCGATTCGCTCGCGCACGGCTTTCATCTGCTCGGGGAAATCGCGATCCAGGCGCTTGGGATCGTCATACACGCGCAGGCCGCGTTCCTGGCCGATCGCCTTGAGATCGTCGCGCTCCTTGCGGCTGATTGCGCCGACCTTCGGAATGCGAATGGCCACGAGAGGCAGACCTTCGGGTGTCAGTCCGGCGCCAGCGAACAGGTCCTCGACGCAATGGAACGGCGGGATGCGCAGGTCGGGCTTATCGCTTCCGTAGCTCAGCATCGCTTGGGCATAGGTTAGCCGCGGGAACGTTGCGGGCACCTGAAATCCGGCCACTTTGCAGGCCGCGCCGATCAGCGGCTCGATCACTTCGTAGATGCGCTCCTGCTGCGGGAAGGACATCTCTAGATCGATTTGCGTGAACTCAGGTTGGCGATCGGCGCGCAAATCCTCATCGCGGAAGCAGCGGACGATCTGGAAGTATTTCTCGAACCCCGCCACCATCAGCAGTTGCTTGTAGATCTGCGGCGATTGCGGCAACGCATAGAATCTTCCCGGATTCACGCGGCTGGGAACCAGGTAATCTCGGGCGCCTTCCGGCGTCGAGCGGCCCATGAACGGCGTCTCAATCTCGAGAAATCCAAGATTCGTGAGCGTCTCGCGGACCGCGAAGGCCATCTTCGAGCGCAGGATAATGTTGCGCTGCATGTGCGGCCGGCGCAGGTCGACGTAGCGATACTTCAGGCGCGCGTCTTCCTTGACGTCGACGTTCTCTTCCATCGGAAACGGCGGCGTCTTGGACGTGTTGAGGATCCAGATTTTGTCGACCACCACTTCGACCCCGCCGGTTTCAATGGCTGCATTTACCGTGTCATCGGCGCGGCGTTCGACCAAGCCTTCCACCGCGATCACGTATTCCGCTCCCAGAAGTTCCGCCTTGGCGTGCACCGCCGGGTCGCCATCGGAGCGGAACACGAGTTGCGTCACGCCTTCGCGGTCGCGCAGGTGAATGAACAGCACGCCGCCCAGGTCGCGGCGGCGATGCACCCAGCCCATCAATATGGCGCGTTTGCCTGCGTCGGTCGCACGAAGTTCTCCGCACGTGTGCGTCCTGCGCAGTTCGCCTAAGAAGTCTAACGGTACTTGTTCCATTTTCTAATTTGATCTTGACCTTAGTTTGGTTTGATTCTGGCCGCGAGCTCGGAGCGCGTCAGCTTCACCTGCTCGCCCGACGCCATGTCCTTTAAGGAATAAGTTCCGGTGCTGACTTCATCATCGCCCAGGATTAGCGTGTAGCGCGCGCCGGTCTTGTTCGCGACCTCCAGAGCACGCTTCAGCTTCCGGTCAGCCGATCGTTCGACCGAGAACCCTTGCGAGCGCAGTTCGGCCGCCAGTGCGCCCGCATGCTGCTCCGCGGCCTCGCCCATGGGAGCGAGAAACACGTCGACGGCGGGCTTGAAGCGGTCCGGATTCGATTCTTCGAGAATCATCACCAAGCGGTCTTCGCCGATCGAAAATCCAATGCCCGGCGCGGGAACCTTCGAGCCAATGGCTTCCGCCAGTCCGTCATAGCGCCCTCCGCCCAAAACGGAGTTTTGGGCTCCAAGTGCGCCGTGAGTAATCTCGAACGTGGTGCGCATGTAGTAATCCAGGCCGCGAACCAGACGCGGGCGAACCTCGTAGGCGATCCCGCGGGCGTCCAAGTGCGATCGCACGGCCGCGAAGTGCTGGCGGCATGCTTCGTCCAGATGATCCAGGATCGAGGGTAGGGCGTCGATATAGGGCTGATCTTCGTGAACTTTGCAGTCGAGCACACGCAGTGGATTAGTCGTCGCGCGGCGCTGGCAATCGACGCACAGATGCGGTGCGACCTCGGCGATCTTTTCGCGCAAGAGCGCCAGGTACGCGGGACGGCAGTCCTTGCAACCCACCGAGTTCAGAATCAGCTGAATTCCTTCCAGCCCGCAACGCCGGAACAGCTCCACTACCATCTCGATGACTTCCGCATCCACAACCGGAGATTCCGAACCGATAGCCTCGGCGCCGATCTGAAAGAACTGCCGGAAACGGCCTTTCTGCGGGCGTTCGCGGCGGAACATGGGGCCCAGGTAGTAGAACTTCTTGACGCCGGGAATCTGGTCCAGGCGATGCTCGATATACGCACGCATCACCGACGCGGTCGCTTCGGGACGAAGCGTCAAAGAGCTACCGTCGCGATCCTCCCAGGTGTACATTTCCTTGCCGACGATATCGGTGTCTTCGCCCACGCCGCGCGCGAACAGAGCCGTCTCTTCAAAGAGCGGCGTGCGGATTTCCTGGTAGTTATAGGTGCGGAAGACTTCGCGCGCCACGGCCTCTACGTGATTCCACGCCGCGCTGGCGGGCGGAAGAATATCGCGGGTGCCCTTGACGGCCTTAATCATGTGTCGGCGCGGATCATAGTTGACCCGCCTCTTCCTTAGCTTGCTTGCCCCGCTCCACGTATCCGCCGACGCCCTTCTGAAAGCGCTCCTTCTCATCCGCGGTTACCGGACGCCGCGGCTTGGCGGGCGCGCCCATCACCAGCATGTCTGCCGCGACCTCCATCCCTTCGGGAACCAGCGCGCCGGCTGCGACCACGGCGCCGCGCCCAATGCGAGCTCCGTTTAGGACCCGAGCCCCAATTCCTATCAGGCTGTCCTCCTCAATCGTGCAGCCGTGCAGCATGGCCGAATGCCCAACAGTGACACGATCCCCAATGATCGCCGGAAAGCCTCGATCGGTGTGAATGACGGTGCCGTCCTGGATGTTCGTGTCCGCGCCAACGCGAATCGGTTCGATGTCGCCGCGCAGGACCACGCACGGCCAGACGCTCGAGCGCTCGCCGATCTCCACGTCGCCAATGACGTGGGCGCCGGGGTCAACGTAGGCGGAGTCGGCGATCCTGGGGTTAATGCCTCGGAAACTGCGAATCATGATCGGAGGGGGTAACAATCATGCTAACAGAAGCCGATATGCTGAAGGTATGCGAGTCTGGATTCTACTCGCGGTCTTCTGTTGCGCGCGCGGCGCGCTTAAAGGTGACGAGCGCACCCAGCAACTGGTCGCGACCCTGAGCCGCGAGGCGGACGCGTTTCGAAAAATCGCCCCCGACCTGGTCGGCCAGGAAACCCTGTTCCAGCGGGCCATCAAGCCGGCTAAGGGAGGATTCCACATCCGGGTGGGCGCCAACGCCCAGAAGCCTCCCGAACCTGCGTGGCAGGAACGGAGAATCCTTTCCGAATATAGCTTCGCGGCGTTTGCAGGAGAGGGCGGCGCGCTACATGAGCTGCGCCGCGTTACTTCGGTCGACGGCCGCACGCTGCAAGATAGCAAGAAAGCCCAGGACGAGCTCGTGGCGATCGTGACTGCCCGCGACGACAAGCGGAAAAAGGAACTCCTGGAGCAGTTCGAAAAATACGGCTTGGTGGGCGCGGTTACGGATTTCGGCCAGCTCCTGTTGCTGTTCAACTCCCACGACATTCTGCATTACGAGTTCAGCTATCGACGCACGGAGATGCAAGGCGTCGCTCGCATTCTGGTTTTCGGTTACCAGCAGATCGACGGTCCGGAAGGGCTGACCGTCATCAACGCTGCCCCTGGCGGCGGATCGGCGCAAAACATGCGCATCGGCGGGGAAGTGTGGGTTCGGGAGAACAATTTCATTCCAGTGCGAGTCACGCTGGCAACCACTCAGGGGGAGGGGCCGGGAATGGTCCGCGAAGAAGCTTCCGTGGATTACACCATGTCGCCTTACGGCGCGCTCCTGCCTTTATGGACCGAGCATCGCGAGCTGCGCGGCGGCAAGGTCGACGTAGAGAATAAGTTCAGCTACGCCGAGTTCCACAAATTCGACGCCGCCAGCCAAATCAACTTTCATTCGGTTACCAAATGACGCGAGTCGTCTATCTTCACGGCTTCGCCTCCAGCCCGCACTCGAGCAAAGCGCAGTTCTTCTACAGAAAATTCGCCGCACTCGGCGTCCCCATGGAGATTCCCATCCTGGACGAAGGCCGCTTTGAAGAGCTGACGATTTCCGGGCAGCTTCGGGTGATCGAGCAGGCAGTGGGCGGCCAGCCTGCGACCCTGATCGGTTCGAGCTTGGGAGGGTATCTCGCGGCTCTCTACGCCAACCGGCATCCGTCTCAAGTCGAAGAACTTGTGCTGCTCGCGCCGGCCTTCCAGTTTCCCCGGCGCTGGCAAGAGCGCTATTCGCCGGAAGATTGGGAGCAGTGGAAGCGCGAAGGCTCCACTCCCGTTTTCCATTACGGCGAGGGCCGGGAACGGCGGCTGGGATATCAATTCATGGAAGACGCGGCAAGATTCGAGGACGAACCGGAGTTCCCCCAGCAGGCCCTCATCCTCCACGGAAAGCGCGACAACGTCGTACCAGCCTGGATTTCCAGCGGTTACGCGTCCCGGCGTCCCAATATCCAGTTGGTTCTCTTCGAATCCGGCCACGAACTCACCGACGTCCTGGAGCCTATGTGGCTCGAAATCGCGAACTTCCTCTCAGTTCCAGAATCCATAGAATCGGTGTCTAAACCCGAGTCCGCAGAAATATCTATCGATTAGGGCGTTGTTGGTCCTATGTTAGACTCAGACCAGGGCTGGACTAGTGGACGAAAGTTCCAGAAACTGAAACCCCCGGCTGGCTCTGAACGTCATTACTAGCGACCCGGAATCGGGCCGAAGAGAGCACAAGTGTCCGAGCAGCTTCCAGAAAAACCGGTCAACGCTGGCGGCGGAACACCACCCGACGACCTGAAGTTCTTGGTGCCCGCGTCCATCGAACTGCCCTGGTACAAGGGCGTCGTTCAGGGCATCCGGGAGATGCTGAATCCCCCGAAGCTGCCCCCATTGGAAGTCACTTCCAAGCCGATGGACCTAGAGAATCCTTCCGCGGACACCGACGTCCATCTGTCGCATTTCCTGGTGCCTGCTTCCATCGAATTGCCCTGGTATAAGGGCATCATCCAGGGCGTCCGGGAGATGATTCATCCTCCGAAGTTGCCGCCGCTGGAACTTACTTCCAAGCCGGTGGACGACATGCCCTCCTTGAAGGGTCTGTACGGCGGTCATGAATCGATGGCCGGGCTTGGCTCGGTGATCATTCACGTGGTTGTTGTGGCGCTGCTTCTGTTTATCGGCACGCTCAAGCCGGTGCAGCAAGCCGTGAAGGAATTCGTCCCGATTTTCGCTCCCCTGAAGCCGCTTCAGCCCAAACCGAAGCCCGATCAGTCCAAGGGCGGCGGCGGAAGTCCGCAGAAAACCGAAGTGACCAAAGGGCAGCTTCCCAAGGTCGCGCCCAAGTCGTTTGTTCCTCCGATTCGTCCCCAGGAAGATCCTAAGCTGGCGGTGAATCCGACCATCGTCGCTCCGGAGATGCCGAACATCAACTCTCCGAACTTCGGTAATCCTCTGGCGGGGTTAGGCGTCCCGTCCTCCGGAAACGGCATCGGCACGGGTATTGGATCCGGGCGGGGACCGGGCGTTGGTCCTGGCAGTGGCGGCGGATTCGGCGGTGGAGCTTATAAGATCGGCGGAGGCGTCAGCGCACCGGTTCCAGTTTTCCGGCCCGAGCCCGAATACTCAGAAGAAGCCCGCAAAGCCAAGTGGCAGGGCGCGGTGCTGCTGCAACTGGTGGTCGACGAAAACGGCGTCCCGCAGGACATCAAGGTCGTCCGTTCGCTGGGCCTGGGCCTGGATCAAAAGGCCATCGAAGCGGTCCAGAAGTGGCGCTTCAAGCCCGGTCTGAAGGACGGCAAGCCGGTCCCGGTCTCGGCTAATATCGAAGTCAACTTCCGACTGCTTTAGTGTCCACGTTTCGCGCCTTTCCATCCCCGATCTTGAGAACAAGCGGAGGTCGGAATCATTCGCGGTTACTCGCGTAATCCGACTTGGCTCCGACCGCTTCTGACAACATGGAAAGCATACAGGCAAACTGAGGCGCAAGTCAGCCCAGCGGAACTGACGGTTGGAGTTGGATGGAACAGCACCAACACAACGAAGAGACCCAACATCAGGATGTAGATCGTGAAACCGATTGCAGTGGTTCTGTCTCGGGATAGGTTGTAAATCAGAATGAGAACCGCGTAAGCGGCCAAACAGGCGAAGGCCCTAGAAGGCATCTTTTCGATGCTGTGGAACGCCAATCCAAACAAGACGGCGACGCAAGCGTCTATAAGGGTGTCCAAGCCTCCAGCAGACGTCACGGGATCAGGCCCCAGGAGATAGCCTCGGACATGGACATAGTCGAGACAATATAAAACGACTACCGACAGTTGTGTGATCTGAACAGGCCCCCACGGAATGAAGCCTAGCAGTTCGTATAGCATCGACCCCAGGATCGCGGGGTACAGAAGCGTGTAAACAAAATCGCGCAGATTGACCTGTTTCAGGCAGTAACTCCGTCCATACTATACAGGTTCAGTGGTGATCGAATCGCCGTTCACCTGACGTTCTTTTGGCACCGTTTCTTTGGGGGGGGCGGAAACCAGGGACATCGACCTCCAATCTAAGCTACGCTAAATACTACTGTGTCGGCGCGTCCGTATTCCCGCCGGTCTGGGCTGGTTCTGTTCGGTGCCGCCCTCATCCTGCTTCTGATCTTCGGTGGATCCCTGTGTTCACTCCTGATCGATTACAAATGGTGGGGCGAATTGGGCCAGGTCAACACCTGGCAGCGGATGTGGCTGTATCGCTATGTTCCCGACATCGCACAGTGGCTGATCCTCTTCATAGTGCTGTGGGTGGCGCACGCCTGCGGGATGAGCCACGCAGGCGCGACTAGAAAAGGGCGCGGCCGGTACAACCTCCTGGTCGCTGTGGCGATACTCGTCGTCTCGCTGATTCTTGCCGCTGCTTCCATGGACGGCTGGGTGATCGCGCGATACATTGGCGGGCGCGGGATCGAATCGACGTGGCAGGATCCGGTTTTCGGCCGATCCCTGGTTTTCTACTTCTTCGAGCTGCCGTTTTACACCCAGCTGATCGGATTCGTGGAAGTTTGCGCCGCCGCCGGAGCGATCGTCTATTACGTCACCGCGCGCGTGTGGCAGATGCAGACCCGATTCCCCGAGCTGTGGGCTTCCGGGCATCTTCAGTGGGATGACCTGCGCCGTCTGGGACGCCTCGAAACCGGCGTGTTTAAGGTGTTGCTGGCGTTTTTCCTGGTCGGGCTCGCCGCATATTTCTGGCTGGGCCGTTACGAGCTCTTGTACACCGATCACGGCGAGCTGATGACCGGCGTCGACTACGTCCAGCAGCACATCGGGCTTCCGCTGCAAACCGCGAAGGCTGCCGCGGCGCTTCTCGCGGCGATTCTGATATTGGCCGGCCGCCGCAAGCTGGCGATCGCCTGTGCGATCGTGCTGGTGGCCGATGCGGTCATTCCTTCCGCCGTCAACGCGCTGCAAGTCCGTCCGAATGAGCTGGCGCTGCAGCGGCCGTTCATCGAGCGGCACATCGAAGCGACGCGCTCCGCCTACGGCTTGAACCGCCGCGCCACCGAGTCTGAATTCCCAGCGCGCAAGGAAGCGCCCATCGATTTCAAGCGCAACGCTTCCATGCTCGATAACGTGCGGCTGTGGGACTGGCGCGCGTTTCATGACACGCTCAGCCAGAGCCAGCCGCTGCGGCCCTACGCGTATGCCGAAACTGACGTCGACCGCTATCAGATCGGCGGCCAGCTGCGGCAGGTGCTGTTAGCTCCGCGCGAGTTGGATCTGACCCAGTTAGGCGACGCCCAGAGCCGCTGGGTGATCTCGCACACCATTTACACACATGGTTACGGCTTGGCATTAGCCGAAGCCAACCACATAACGCAAAATGGACTTCCCGAGCTGCTGATCCGCAACGCACCCGTGGAAGTGCTGACGCCCAGTCTCAAACTGACCCGGCCGGAGATTTACTACGGCGAAGAGTCCCGGGATCCCGTGTTCGTCCGGACCACCCAGCCCGAGTTCAACTATCCTTCAGGCTCCGAGGAAGTGCACACGCGCTACGAAGGCCACGGTGGAATCCCCGCCGATTCCATGGGCCTGCGGCTGGCGTCGGCCTGGGCTTTCGGAGATCCGAACATTGTGCTGTCGGATGCGTTCACCCCGGAAAGCCGCATGATGATCCGGCGCGGCATCCGCGAGCGGCTTGGCACTCTGGCTCCGTTCATCACCTGGGATCCCGATGCTTATATGGTGATCGGTGACGACGGGCGCCTGGTGTGGATCGTGGATGGATACACCACCAGCGAGGCGCATCCCTACGCGCGGCCGATCCAGGCCGAGGGTGCTGGAGGGTTCAACTACATCCGCAACTCGGTCAAGGCCACCGTCGACGCCTACGACGGCGATGTCAAGCTGTATCTGTGGGATGATCAGGACCCCTTGATTCTGGCGTACCAGCATCTGTTCCCGGGCCTCCTGACGCCCGCATCGGAGATGCCAGCGGATGTGCGCCGCCATACGCGTTTTCCGGAGCTGCTGTTCCGCGTGCAGGCCGAGCTCTTCCGCACTTACCACATGCGCGTGCCGGAGTCGTTCTACAACCGGGCGGACCTTTGGGATCTGGCGACATTCACTAACGGCCAGGCCGGTAACCCGCAGACCATGACGCCTACCTACATGGTGGCGACGCTGCCCGGCGAGAGCCAGCCGGAGTTCCTGCTGACCATCCCCTTCACACCGCATAATAAACAGAACCTGATCGGACTGATGGCCGCGCGCTGCGACGGCGAGCACCTGGGCGAGATTGTCTTCCTGCAACTGCCCAAGCAGGAAATCATCTCCGGACCCTTGCAGATCGAGGCGCTCATCAATCAGGACCCGGTGATATCGAAAGACCTGTCGCTGTGGAACACGCAGGGTTCGCAGGTGCTACGGTCGCAGATCCTGGTGCTGCCGATCGACAATACGTTCCTATTTGTCGCGCCGATCTACATCCAGGCCGCGCAAGCTCGTATGCCGCAGTTGGAAAGGGTCGTGCTGGCGAAGGGCAGTCAACTGGTGTATGCCGACACGTATCAGGACGCGCTGAAGCAATTGGCATCGCAGCAGGGCGGTGCTCCCACGCCGGTCGAGACCCGCGTATCGACTACCACGGCGCCTTCGGCGCCGAACGCGTCGGGAGCGACGGACACGCGTATCGAAAGCATCCGCGGCCACCTGGATCGGTATCGGGCTCTCTCGGCGCAAGGCAAGTGGGCCGAGGCGGGGAAAGAGCTGGAAGCAGTCGAGTCGCTGGTGAAGAAGTAGTCACGTGTTGAAGCCCTAAGTCAGCAGCGCTGAAGGGGCGTGCTACTCTCCTTCGAAAAGGCTCACGCTTTTAGGTGCGCCGCCAACTCTTGGACAATCGCCAGTTTCCGATTCCTCTCGAAGTTCGGATCTTCGACCTGAAGAAATTCAATGGCCTGGAAATCGTCGCCGCGTTTGCGGTTCTGGCGGGGCTCCAAGCCCTCGATCAATACCGCCTCCATTGTGGCAATCACAATGTTGATATCCACGTTTGAGAAATCGGCAGATGTCTTCAGGGTCCCATTCTCCTCGACGGGGTACACGCCAAACCATGAAAAACGGGTCCAGCGACCTGCGTGGCGATCGTATGTGTGTTGCTGAAGTCTTTTACCTAAGCTTTGATCCGTGGCTCGGCCCACGTATAAGACTCCCTGGGAATCATGGAGTAGATAAACACCCCGCTGCTCGCAGAAATTGACCGGCTTCGATCCCGCCTGCTGTCCGAGAATCTGTGGCTCGGTCTCCCAATGCACCTTAGCCCGATCCCGGAACATGCCGAACGCATTCACCAATCCTGTCTCTTCGGACGTCTCTGTAGCCGCAAGTTCTTTTTGGGCGATTGAGGGTGCATCTTCCTGGATGCCCCGGAGGGCATAAACCCCACGGCTTACACGGACAAATGGAGAATGTTCTCCTTCGTTTTTGAATGACTGAGCGAGGGTCGCCGCGACCGTCGCCGCTGGCGTAGCCGTCATCTCGGTGCGCAAGCTCCGTTCAAAAACCTTCTCCGCGATCTCGACGTAGTGCATCGGCGCGTTAGAGTCTTTGAGTACGACAATTATCGCGTCTTTCCATCCTAGTTCAGAATCCATTGCTATTTTGTTTGATGCTAGATCAATTCTACGCTAGCATCGTCGCAGGTTCCCACACCGTGAACGCTGTCTCGCTTCTATTGTCGACAGAACGGATGCTCGGTGACCGCCTCTGTTTTCATCTACGGCTTCTCTACACCTGAGCGTCGGCATTGATATCGATGCTATCATTGATGTATGGCCAGCATCACCATTCGCCGTTTGGACGACTCCCTGAAAGCCCGCCTTCGGGTGAAAGCCGCCCATCACGGTCGATCCATGGAGGAAGAAGCGCGGGAAATCTTGCGAAACGGTCTGCAAGCTGAAGCTCCGCGAAAGGAACTCGATTTGGGCTCCGCGATTCGACGCCACTTTGCCGATATTGGGGGCGTGGACCTCGTCTTGCCGCGGCGGGAAGCTGTTCGCCGGCCTCCAAAATTCAAATAGTGATTGTTCTGGATACAAATGTCCTCTCGGAGGAGATTAGGCCGTCGCCTTCTCCCAGAGTTCTTCGCTGGTTCGAAGAGCAGGACGTTTTAAGCGTTTTCACTACCGCTGTTACCCAGGCGGAAATGCTTTACGGTCTTGAATGCTTGCCAGTAGGCCGGCGACGTTCCGCATTGCAGCTCGCAATCGAGAAGATGTTCGATGAGGAATTCGCTGGTCGGATACTTCCTTTCGACGAAGACGCCGCCCGAGCCTTCGCCAAGATTGTGGCGGTGAGGGATGCGCTGGGCCGCCCGATCTCACAGCCTGACGGAATGATTGCCGCGATTGCGCGTTCGCGTCACGCGGCTCTCGCGACACGCAATGTGGCCGACTTTCAAGACTGCGGCCTGCGAATCATCGATCCCTGGGCCGTCTGAACTCCGAATCGTGTCACGACGAAAACCTCACGCCGCTGGGCGAGGCTCCGCCATCCCGCTGCGCTTCGGGATTCGCTGTATCGCCTTGCCGACTTGCTGACGCGCAAGATCGAGCTCGTAGGCGCTCTGCAGGTTCATCCAGAAGTCCGCGGATGTGCCGAAATACTGAGCAAGTCGCAGGGCTGTATCCGCGGTTACGTTTCGTTTCCCTGCCAGAACTTGATAAAGGCGGTTCGGCGGCACCTCGATAACGTCCGCAAGCTTCTTGGCAGAAAGGCCGATCTCCTCAAGCTCATCGGCGAGGATCTCTCCGGGATGGATGGGCGTGCGAGCCATGGTTTTCTCCTCTCGTCTAGTGATAGTCAACAATCTCAACATTCAGTGGACCGGGCTCATCTTTAGGCCAGCTGAAACAGATGCGCCACTGCTTGTTGATCCGAATGGAATACTGCCCCTTCCGGGCTCCCTTGAGAGCTTCCAGCCGGTTGGAGTTGAGCGCGGCAAGGTCGCCCAGTGACGTGGCAGCATCCAGAATTCGCAATCGTTTCTCAGCCTGCGTCCGGAACGGTTCCCACTGGCGAATCTTCTCGCCAGCCGCGAGACGCTCCGTGTCGCGATCGCCATAACTCCTTATCATTACCAGTCTTGCAGACCATTATAGACGAGTGACGTCAAACGTATCTCGGCCCGCCTCCATCTCGAATCGCGTTACGATGAAACCAGATGGCCCACGTCCACGCACACGGGCACGGGAAAGCGACCGGCAAGATCCTGCTGGGCTCGCTAGTGGTCACCCTTGTATTCGTCGCCGTGGAAGCCGTGGCGGGGCTACGGTCAGGAAGCCTCTCGCTGCTCTCCGATGCCGGCCATAACTTCACTGACGCCTTCGGTTTGGGCTTAGCGGCCGCCGGCTTCTACATCGCGGCCAAGCCCGGCGACCAGCTCCGAACCTTCGGCTACCAGCGAATGGGCGTTCTGGCGGCCTTCCTGAACGCGCTGCTGCTGGTGATCCTGTCGGGAGCCTTGCTGTGGGAAAGCTACCTGCGCCTGATGAACCCGGAGCCGGTGGCGGAAGGAACCATGCTGTGGGTCGCCACACTCGGAATTGTGGTGAATCTCGCGATTGCCTTCAGCATCTCTTCTGGATCAAATCATGGCCACGGCCATCACGGACACGATCACGACCTTAACCTCCGCGCCGCCTGGATTCACCAGATGGGCGATGCGGCCAGCTGCGTCGGCATCATCATCGGCGCCATTGTCATCCACTACACGGGCTGGCTGAAGATCGACCCAATCCTCTCGATTGTAATCTCGCTGGTGATCGTGTGGACCGCCTGGGACATCTTCAAAGACTCGCTCAATATTCTGCTCGAAGGGCTGCCCAAAGGCCTGCGCCTGACCGAAGTTACGACCGGTATTCGCGCCGTTTCCGGCGTGATCGACGTGCACGACCTGCATATCTGGAATCTGGGTGCCGAGGAGCGCGCCCTGAGCTGTCACGTCCTGATTGAGGACGTACCGCCCTCGGCCAGCGAATCGATTCTGCGGGACGTCAATTGCGTCCTACAGGAACGTTTCGGGATCCATCACACCACCATCCAGTTCGAGCACACCCGCTGCGCTCTGGCCGATATCTCCTGCGCCCCTGGCCGTAAGGCCTATTGAGCTGTACCGGCTTGATTCGGCATTGTTTTGGTTTGGCCTGAAACGTGCTTTCGCGGCAAGCGTCTATTGGATTGTTATACTGATTAAACACCCGCTGTCCTGCTTCTAGAATGTTCAAAACCTGTGCTCTTCTTTCACTGTGTGCCTGTGTAGGCCTAGCTGCCGATTTCGTCACCGGCCAGGGCGCCCGCCTGGTTATTGGGCAGACCACCTTCACTGCGCAACAGCCGGGCACGACGGATACTCTACTGGGCGCGGTGGGCGGCGTGGCCTATGCGAACGGTATCCTGTTTGTGGCGGATGCCAACCGAACCGGTCTCACACCGGTGAACAACCGTGTCCTCGAGTTCCCCACCCAGGGCTTTCCCGGTCCGCTGGATACGATTCGGCCGTTTATCGCACGTTGCGCGGTCTGCGTGGGACAGGCCAACGTGGTGCTCGGCCAACCGGATTTCGTCAGCAGCACGTATGTCATCTCGCAGGCCGGTCTGCGGCTACCAACTGCCGTCGCTACCGACGGATCGATCCTGGCTGTAGCGGATACCGGCAACAATCGAATCATGATCTGGAAGTCGATTCCCACCACGGTCAACCAGCCCGCGGACATCGAACTCGGCCAGCCCGATTTCAATACGATTCTGACGGGCTCGCAACAGGTGGTGGACAACAGGAGCCTGCGCAGTCCGCAGGGCGTCTGGATTCAGAACGGCAAGCTGTTCGTGGCCGATACCCAAAATCATCGGGTCTTGATCTGGAATTCGATTCCCACTCAGAACCGTCAGCCGGCCGACGTCGTTCTGGGGCAGCCCAGCTTCAACGTCGCGAACCAGCCGGATCTGACCAAGTCGACTACCGACGCGCACGCCAACACGCTGCTCAATCCGGTGTCGGTTTCAAGCGACGGAACTCGGCTATACGTGGCCGATCTCGGTAACAATCGCGTCCTGATCTGGAACTCGATTCCGACGACCAATCAGGCGTCAGCCGACGTCGTGGTCGGGCAAAAAGATATGGATACCGCCGTCTCGAATGATTCCTCGGAGCTGTGTCCTTCTAACGGTACGGAATCCGACGGCACTACTCTCACCTATCCGGCGCGCTGCGGCAAGACCATGGATTTTCCGCGTTTCGCGTTGTCCGACGGCACGCGCCTGTTCATCGCCGATGGCGGTAACGACCGCGTCCTGATCTACAATACGATTCCCACTCAGAACGCGGCAGCCGCGGACGTGATTCTGGGGCAGCCGGACGAAAATTCCAGTGTGGTTTCAAGCTCCACCGATCTGTTCCATCCGCTGTTGCGGCAGTCGGCGGCCGACATCACGCCGACGCCGACAGGCCTGGCCTGGGATGGGACCAACCTATATGTCACCGACGGCTCGAACCGCCGGGTTCTGGTGTTCACGCCCGAGGCGCCTCTGGTTCCCATCAACGGCGTCCGCAACGCCGCCAGTCTGGAGATTTTCGCGCTGGGCTCAGTCACGCTGACGGGGACCATCACCGTCGGCGACGTCGCGAAGGTGACCATTACCGACTCGTCAGGCACCGCCCGTGAATACGACTACACCATGGTCCAGGACGACACGCTGGATACGGCCATGACCGGTCTAGCGGGCGTTATCAATGCCGGCAGCGGCGACCCCGGGGTCTTCGCGGAATTCGAGAAAACTTTGGAGACCGTCAAGCTGATCGCGCGCACTCCCGGGACCGATGGCAACAACATCGGGCTGGCGGTCAGCGGATCGAGCGGTGCCACCTTCACCATCACTGCCAGCGGGTCCACGCTCCAGGGCGGCGAGGACGCCACCATTCTGGCGCCTGGAACCCTGGTGACCTTTTTGGGGCAGAATATCGCGGACGCGGTTGCTACCGCCGATTTGAGCCAGGATCGGTTGCCGCTCACTTTGGGCGGAGTACAACTCTACTGCGACGGTAACCCTTCTCCCTTGCTGTACGTGTCGCCCACCCAGGTCAACGGCCAGATTCCCTTTGAGTTTTTGGACGCCAACAGTATCAGTTGTTACCTGCGTATCCAGCATGCCGATGGCAGTGTGGTGGCCAGCACGGCCATCGCCGTCCCCCTCGATCAACAGAATCCGGGAATCTTCGCGAATGACGGCGAAGAGCCGCGTCCGGCGATTGCGTTTCACACTTCCAGCTACGCCACCGGCACCATCACGGTGGACGGCAGCATCGAGGCGGGAGACACCGGCACCATCACCATCGGCGACGGGTCCTATACATACACCGTGCAGGCCGGCGACACGCTGACATCGGTGCGCGATGCCTTTGTGGCAATGATTAACGCGAATACCGAGGAACAAGTGGTGGCGGTGCCGGAGCCGGCGTTTCACCGCATCCAACTGCGCGCCAAGGTTCCGGGACCGGAAGGCAACGGAATCACGTTTGCGGCGAGCACGGATATGGGCGACAACTCCAGCGTGCTCCTGATCCTGACCAATCTGAGCGATTCGTTATGCTGCGCCAACCGCGCCGGAGCTGCGGTGACGCAGGCAAATCCCGCCGTGCCCGGTGAGACGATCCTGGTTTACGCGACTGGTTTGGGAACGATTGAACCGGCCGCGGCGACCGCACTCGAGAACACCGGCGGCAAGTATGCGGGTCCGGCGATGAATGACCCGCGAGCTTCTGTTTCGTCCCTGGCCGGAGGATCGACGGCCAACGTCATCTCGGCGAATCTGGCTCCGGGAATGGTGGGCGTCTACGAAGTTCGCTTGGAGCTGGGACTGGGAACGCCTCCCAGCCCGTTGACCCAGCTCACCATCTCGCAGGATATTTATACGAGTAATATCGTGACCATCCCGGTGGTCGATCCCACCGTTCAGACTGCGGTGCCCTCGCAGTAGCGCCTCAATACTTACTCCGTCTTGTACGGCTGGAATCCATTCCGGCTGAGCGTATCTTTCGCCGCGCCCTCATCACCCGGCGCGACGTAGAAAAATGCTCCCACGCGTTCGGATTGAAAAATGATTCCGCCCGAATATTTGTCGGGCTCGACCAGGTAGTCGAGCCCGGATTCGGTCAGCACCGTCTCCAAACGCAAAGCGTCTTTGAGCCGTTTAGCAATATAGATGAGCGTCAGTTCCTGATCGCCGAAGTGCTCCGGCGGGCGCTGCATAGCTTTTCCTAAGCGGGCGCTAGCCCACGCGGGCCGCGAAAGCCTTATACGCTTCTTCGCCGCTGGTCTTGGAGACCCATTCGGCACAAGCTTTCCCGGCTTTTTCCAGATTTCCGAGATAATGCGGGTCTTTATAGCCTGCGCGGACCTCGCCGAGGATGGGCTTCACCCGTTCCCAGACGAAAAGAATCTCGCGGGTGTTGGCGAAAAACAGATCGTGATTCATCACGCCCGAGTTGACGAACGACCCGGCCATATCCCAATAGCTGGCGACCTGACGGAAGTAAGCATTGGGCTCGGATCCGGGCGGGCACAGCTGGCCGAACTCCGCCATGGTCTTGCACTTGAAGTTGCCGAAGAACCAATTGCGGGCGTCGCGCATCTTGGGTTCCCTGCGCAGCTCGTAAAGCTTCAAGAGCAGGTTGGCATCGTCGTAGGTTGGTTGTGACATAACTCTCAGCGTACCCGATCCGGATGTGGGGCAGGATTGTATCCTGCTCGCGGGTTTGTAACCCGCGCTCGGCGCCGATTGGAAATCGGCGCGCAGGTTGAAAACCTGCCCCACACTTGTGAGAATTCGAGGCCGGCCGGACCACAAATCTAACGTGACTGCCCCTGCGCCCGTATTTCTCACCCGCGAGACTGAACTGCACTGGCTGGCGCTCCGCATGACGCCGGGTCTCGGAACACGCACCGCCGTCCAGTTGATCGATACGTTCAAGACTCCCGAGGCCGTGTTCCGCGCTTCTCGCTCGGAGCTGGAAGCCGCGGGTGTCTCGTCCGGACTGGCACAAAGCATCGCCAGTGGTTGCGCGTTTGATGATGCCGTTACGCAACAGCAGAAACTGGCAGAGGCCGGCGCGGTGGTGGTCCCTCTGACCGATCCGCGCTATCCCGCCCGACTCAAGGAGATTTTCGATCCTCCGCCGCTGCTGTTCGCCCGGGGCCGCACGGAACTGTTGGGCGAGCTGGCCCTGGGCATCGTGGGCACCCGGCGGCCCACAGCTTACGGGATCGCCGTCGCAGCCCGCCTGGCCAAGGATCTGGCTGGGGCCGGCCTGGCGATCGTGAGTGGCATGGCCAGGGGTATCGATACGGCGGCCCATCGGGCGGTTCTTGAAGTAGGGTTCGAATCAGGCGGGAACACCATAGCCGTGTTCGGTTGCGGCGTCGACGAGGTCTATCCAGCGGAAAACCGGAAACTGGCAGAGCAGATTAGCCGCGCCGGACTGATTCTGTCCGAGTTTCCCATGGCCACGCCGCCGTATCCCCAGAACTTCCCCATCCGTAACAGGATCATCGCCGGGATGAGCCTGGGTGTTCTGGTGGTCGAAGGCGGCGAATACTCCGGGTCGGCTATTACCGCCAAACTCGCTGCGGAGCAGAATCGCGAGGTCTTCGCCGTCCCCGGAAACATCACCTCGAAGATGAGTTGGGGACCGAACCTGCTCATCAAACAGGGTGCCAAACTGGTCCAGGAATGGAATGACGTGGTGGTGGAGCTGAAGGCCGAAGACCGCCGGAAACTGGCGGATCGGTGTCGTAACCGATTGAATCTAAAAGGTAGTGAATCGAATGACGCAGCGCAATCATCCTTAAGCTTCGGAGTGGACGCGACTGGCCGGGCGATTCTGAATTACCTTAAACCGGACGCTCCCGTCGTCCTGGACCACTTGGTGGAGACCCTGCCGGGCACGTCTCCTTCCGAGATCATCGCTGCCCTATTCGAGCTGGAATTGGCGGGTCTGGTCCGCCAGCTACCTGGGAAAAGCTTCATAAAGATCTGGTTGGATTGAACTTATGCCTGAGATTGTGCCCGCAGTTGCAAGCCGTCACCGTGACCGTCGGCCGTGGCGTGGTAAGATTTCGGTTGTTTGCGTCCGACTTGTATATTAAGGACCTGCAGGGGCAGTTCGTTCTAAAGAAAGAAAGCTGACGTCATCTATGGCAAAGAACCTCGTCATCGTCGAATCACCGGCGAAGGCGAAAACCATCGGCAAATATCTAGGCAAGGATTTTACGGTCAAGGCCTCCCTGGGCCACGTTAAGGACCTGCCCAAGAAGAACCTGTCGGTGGACGTGGACAACGACTTCACGCCGGTCTATGAAGTCATCGAAGGCAAGAAGAAGCTGATCGCCGAGTTGAAGGCCGCCGCCAAGGGCACCGAAAACATCTATCTGGCGGCTGACCCTGACCGCGAGGGGGAGGCGATTTGCTACCACCTGCAGGAAGAGTTGAAGGACGCCAAGCCCACCAAGAACAGTCCGAAGATCTTCCGGGTGATGTTTAACGAAATCACCAAGAACGCGATTCAGAAAGCGTTCGAGAAACCCACGGCCGTCAATCTCCACTTGGTGGACGCGCAACAAGCGCGGCGCGTGCTCGACCGCATCGTGGGCTACAAAATTTCGCCGCTCCTGTGGGATAAAGTCCGACGGGGTCTTTCCGCGGGCCGCGTTCAAACCGTTGCTTTGCGCCTCATCGTCGATCGTGAGCGCGAGATCAAGGCGTTCATAACCCGCGAATACTGGAGTATCGACGTCAACCTCGCCGCCAAGAAGCCGCCCCAGCTGACGGCGCACCTGGCGAAGAAGAACGACGAGAACGTCGAGATCCCGAATGAAGCCTCGGCCCAGGCGATCGTAGCGGCCGTCGATGGCGTCGACTACATCGTTCGTTCGGTGGTTAATAAGGAAAAGCGCCGCAACGCGGTGCCGCCGTTTATCACGTCGACTCTACAGCAAGAAGCAGCGAGAAAGCTTCGCTTCAGTGTGAAGCGCACCATGATGCTGGCGCAGAAATTGTATGAAGGCGTCGAGCTTAGTAAAGAGGAAGGCGCGACGGGTCTGATCACCTACATGCGTACCGACTCCGTCCGGGTATCGAACGATGCTTTGGACGAAGTTCGCGCCATGATCACCGATCGTTGGGGAGCCGAGTACCGCCCCGCGCAACCCAACATTTATAAGGGCAAGAAAGATGCGCAGGACGCGCACGAAGCCGTTCGTCCGACTTCGGCCATGCGCACGCCCGAAAGCGTCGAGAAGTTCCTGGCCGAAGACGAGATGAAGCTGTACCGGCTGATCTGGATGCGCTTTGTCGCGTCGCAGATGACGCCCGCGGTGTTCGACCAGACCACCATCGACGTCGACGCCAAGGGCAAGGACGGCGCTGCCTATTTGTTCCGCGCGACGGGAAGCGTCCCCAAGTTCGACGGCTTCCTCAAGGTGTATCAGGAAGGCAAGGACGAAAAAGACGAGGACGACGAGGAGCTGAAGAACAAGCTCCCGGCAGTCGTCGCGGGCGAGGTCCTGAAGTTCAAGGCGATCCTGCCTGAGCAGCATTTCACCGAGCCGCCACCGCGCTTCACGGAAGCGACGCTGGTAAAGGAGCTCGAAGCCAAAGGTGTAGGCCGGCCGTCTACCTACGCATCCATACTTTCTACCATCCAAGAACGGGAGTATGTCCGGAAAG
>Ga0265314_10001079_pt1 | contig 31613 bp, 21 predicted proteins | sample 4126metaG_FD_203106 | JGI IMG/M metagenome (GOLD analysis project Ga0265314, IMG submission 203106) | Rhizosphere microbial communities from Carex aquatilis grown in University of Washington, Seatle, WA, United States - 4-1-26 metaG | ecosystem: Host-associated > Plants > Roots > Rhizosphere >... | reverse complement strand
CTCTTGCCACTCTTGGATCATGTCGATGATGGCGTTGGCATCGCAGCGGCCTTGGCACTTGCCCAGATCGGGGACACGCAACACGCCGAAGCGCTTGCCCTGCACGCCCGCCGCGCGAAAAGCCGGCGTCGATCGAATGCACTGCTCTTCGCCGCCACCGCACTCGGTTCGGTTCAAGCCTTGGCCGAGGTCCGGACCCGCTTGCGCGAGGACTTCGACGAGCGCCTGATCGATGCGCTCGCCATCGCTGGCGACGATTCCGATGCTTCCCTGCTTGTCGAGCTGGCCTCGCGTCCCGACGCAAATGCCAGCCACGCGATCCTCGCGGCGGCCAACCTGGGATGCACGGCCACCGTCCGCGCGCTCTTAGCCTTGGCGGATCTTGTTCCGAGGGCGATCGTCGACGAGGCCACTCGCATGATTCTCGGCGACAGGCCACTGCCCAACGCCAGCGAACCGCGCCTGCTGCGCGGCCAGCCCTGGTCGGTGGCCGGGCTACTTGCCCGACTGGCAGCCAGCGATGAAACCATCGGTTCGCAAAGGCGACTCGCGCTAGAGCTCCGCGTGCGCACCGGACTCTTTCCACCGGCCGCTCTTCCATCCTTCGCGCCCGCCCAAGCCCGAGCCGCGGCGCTCGCGCCGTGGGCCGATCACTTCGCCAGGGCGAGCGGACGGTTGCCCGCGGGTCAGTGGTACTACCAAGGCAAGCCGGCCAAGCTCGCGCGCGGGGTGCAGGCATGATTGGCGAAACCGCGGGCGGCTACCGACTTGTTCAGAAAATGGGCGAAGGCAGCATGGGCGAGGTATTTCTCGGCGAGCACGGCGGGCAGAAGGCGGCGGTGAAGATCCTCTTCCCGACATTTTCAAAGGAGGGCACCGCGCTCACGCGCTACTTCGCGGAAGTCCGTTCGACCAATTTCTTCGCACATCCTGGCATTGCGCAGATCTACGACTGTGGCATCCACGCCAGCGGTCGCGCCTATCTGTGCATGGAGTACCTGCCCGGCAAGTCGCTCGCGGCGGCCATGGGCGATATGGACAACGTCGGCGAAATTGCGACTCTGGCCAACATCGGCGGCCAAGTGGCGGGGGCACTGCAAGCCGTGCATGGCAAGCGCATGATCCACCGCGCGCTCAGGACCGACAGCATCTTCATGACCTCGCCCGCGCCGTATCCGGTCATCAAGTTGCTCGATTTCGGCGTCGCCAATTTCACCCAGAGCGTACGGCACAGCCAAACCGGCAGCTTGCTGGGGGCGCCTCTGTACATGTCGCCCGAGGTAGGGCGGGGCCTCGGCAACGTCGATCACCGCGCGGACATTTATTCCCTGGGCTGCATCCTGTTCGAGATGGCGACCGGGCGGCCGCCCTTTGTGCGCGAAGGGGTTGGCGAATTGATCGTCGCCCACTCCACCGAGGCAGCGCCCGCCGCGCGAACCTTCGAGCCATCGCTGCCCCCCGAACTGAACGATCTCCTTGCTCGCTGTCTGCGCAAAGATCCCGCGCAGCGACCGCAAACCATGACCGAGATCGCGGCCCTTTTGGGACGGTTTTCGAAGTCTGTCGGCGTAACACCAGCGCCTGCGCAGATGAGCGCTCCGGTGTTCGCGCCTGCGCCGATTTTCTCGGCCAACCCGTTTCCAGCTCAAGCCGCGGTGGTACCTTGGGCGCCTCTGGTCCAAGCACCATCCGCGGCTTCGCAAGCGGCAGCCACCAGCACGCCTCCGCCAAGAAGGTTCGAGCCGACTGCGTTGCTTGCACCGTCTGAACCAGCCGCGCGCACGCCGCCCGTCGAGCTTCCGAGCAGACGCCAACATCAACCGACCGCCCTGCTCGATCCGCCGTCAAGGCCTATCCCGATCCGTGCGCCCATTTCCAAGCGCGAGTCGAGATCCGCTCCCACGTTTGTCGTATCGCCAAACTCGCGCTTGCTCAGCCTGCCCCTCATCGCCCTCGGCGCGGTCATCGTTCTGTGCGTGGTGGCTAGTGTCGTCTTGCTACTCCTGAAGAAGTCGCCAGCTCCCAAAGCCGAGCGGACATCACGCACCTCGTCCGGTGCTTTCGCTCCCGCGCGCGAGGAATTCCAACCACCGCCCTTGGCGCAGCCGCCAAGAATGCCAGCCGCATCTGAGGACGGACCCGTGCGGCCAGCGACCGAGCGCGCGCAACTGGCTCGCCCAGCAGGAAAGGTTCCTTCGCCTGCTCAAAGTCCGAAATCGCACCCATCGACCGAAAGAACTGACGGGAAAGCTGCTACGACAAGGACCGTCGGGGCCCCGCTCTGGTAGGCCGAGGCCGGGTGTTCGACCTATTGGTACGATGCGCGCGGAATTGTACACAAACGCTCGCACATTGGGATAAGGAACGCGTACCATCACCTCAAGGTGAAAGAGGTATCAACAAACCGCGTTTTCCCGGCGTGGTGGCTGTGTTGTCTTTCTCTTCTGCCGCTCGCGCTGGCGGCTTGCAGCGGCAGAGGATCGAGGACGGGAGATTCGGGTGGCAGGATCGCCGATGGAGGGGCGGTGGCTTCGGGTGGTCCGAATCCGGTCGGCGGGACAAGCGGAAGTGGCGGCGCAACCGGGAACGGCGGCATCGCGGGAAGCGGCGGCGCAAACGGGAGCGGCGCCATTGCGGGAAGCGGTGGCACGAAGGTGACCGGTGGCGCGACGGAAAGCGGAGGCGCTACCGGAAATGGCGGCAGCACGGGAAACGGTGGTACCCCCGAAACCGGCGGCGCGAGGGCCAGCGGCGGTACCGCGGGAACGGGCGGCGCGAAGCCCAGCGGCGGCATCGCGGGAAACGGTGGCGCGGCCGGCGCCCTATCCGTCACGGGAGGCGCCACAGCCTCCGGTGGCACGAGCGCGACGGGCTTCACCCTGCCCGTGCTTCCTCCCATGCCCACCATCCCGACGGCCAAGGCACTCGGCTCTGTCGCCCTAGGCGATCCGGCCACCTTCGCCGAAGTGAAAATGGACTTTCCCATCGAGACGGGATCTTTCCAGCCGACCTGGGCCTCACTCGATGCCAACTATCCGACGAGTGACATTGCCTGGTTACGCCAGGCCAAGTTCGGCATCTGGGTCCACTTCGGTCCCCAAGCCGCCGGCCAAAGTGGCGACTGGTACGCACGGAAGATGTACATCGAAAATACCACCTGGGGCGCCCCCGCGTATGCCAATCACATTCGCGACTTCGGACACCCATCGGTGGCCGGCTACAAAGACATTCTTCAGACCTGGAATCCCACCGCCCTGGATCCTGCGGCGCTGACCAAGACCTACCACGACGCCGGCGCGCGATTTCTGATGGTTCAAGGCGTGCACCACGACCAGTACGACAACTGGAACTCACGCTACCAATCGTGGAACTCGGTCCACCTCAGCCCGCATCGCGATCTGCTGGCCGAGTGGCAGACCGCGGTGCGCGCCCAGGGCATGCGCTACGGCGTCACCTTCCATCATGAATACAGTTGGTGGTGGTACCAGAGCGCCTTTCGCGCCGATGTCACCAACGCCCAGGGCAAGCTGGGCGTGCCCTACGACGGCGCGCAGATCTCCCTCGCAACGGGCGCGGGCCAGTGGTGGGAGGGTCTCGACCCGCGCATGCTGTATGGGATCAACCTGCGCGAATACGTCGGCGTGTACAACGGCATCGACAGCATGAACACCACTATTCCCCAGGGCATCTTTGGCAATCACCTCGACTACGCCCATTGGTACGTCACTTGGTGGGCCCTGCGAATGATGGACGTGATCGAGAACTACGATCCCGATTTCATCTTCACCGACGGCGATTCCACGCAGCCGTTTTCGGGAATCAAGAGCGGCACGGGGTACAAGGCGGACGGAATTCAGCGGGTTCTCGCCCACTACTTCAATCGCACCCTGGAAAGGCGGCCTTCCCTCGACACCTTCGGCATTGTCAAATTCCACGGGCCCAACAAGGGCATCGTCACGACGCTTGAGAACACCTACCCAGCCGCCGTGAAAACCGACCAACCCTGGCTTGGCGAGGTGCCGGTCGGCGATTGGTTCTACGACACCGGCTTCAATTACGACCCCGGCATGGTGATTCGCTACCTGCTTGAATGTGTCTCGCGCGACGGGGCTGCCGCGATCTGCATCGCACTCAAGCCCGACGGCTCGCTCGATCCTGGCAGTGTCACCCAGCTCAAAGCCATCGGCGATTGGATGACTATCAACGGTGCTGGCATCTACGGCAGCAGCGCGTGGATCCAATACGGCGAGGGCACGCACACCCAACCCACAGGGAAGCTGACCAGCACGCAGGCCAATGCCACCTTCGATTCCGGGGACTTCCGCTTCACCGTTGGTCAAGACGGTTACCTCTACGCCTATTGCATGAAGGTGCCGGCGGCTGGCGCCAAGATCACCATCACGTCCCTCGGCACGGGCCAAACCGCGCTTTCGGGCCGCATCCAGTCCGTGTCCCTGCTTGGCAGCAGCGCCACCTTGGTGTGGACCCAGACGGTAAGCGGACTCACCATCACCTGCCCGGCGTCCATGCCTTTCCAAACCGCGGTCGGCTTCAAGATCGGACCCGCGAATCTGGCCAAGACCGCGGTGGCGAACTAGCTCGTCGCCAGGTGCAACATCTCCCGGGGGATGTGCTCGAGGCCCAGGATGCGCTCGGCGGCGCCTAGTTCGACCGCGGCGCGGGGCATGCCGTAGACCACGCAGCTCGCTTCGTCTTGGGCCACGGTGGCGGCGCCGGCTTGGCGCATTTCCAGCAACCCCTGCGCACCGTCTGCGCCCATGCCAGTCAAGATGACTCCCACGGCATTGGCACCCGCGGCGCGCGACACGGAACGGAAGAGTACCTCGACGGCGGGACGCTGCCTGTGCACCATGGGGCCGGTCTTGACCGCCACGTAGTAGCGCGCCCCCGAACGTTTGAGCAGCATGTGGAAGTCGCCCGGCGCGATGAGCGCCACGCCGGGAACCACCGAGTCGCCGTCGACGGCTTCGCGTACTTCCATGGCCGAAAGCTGATCCATGCGCGCGGCGAACTGCTTGGTAAACATGGCGGGCATGTGCTGGGCGATGACGATGCCAGGTGCGTCCACGGGCATGCGCGACAGGATGTATTCCAGCGCGACCGTGCCGCCGGTGGAGGCGCCGATGGCGACCACCTTGTTGGTCGTGCGCCCGAGGGCGCCGGGCTTGTCCGCATTGCCCAAGGCCTTGCGCCCGACCTTGGCGGAGGCGGCAATCTTGACCTTCTCGACCAATTCGCTGGCCATGTCACCCACGGTGAACGCCGCGCCTGGCTTGCACATCACGTCCACCGCGCCGGCCGACAGGGCTTCGAGTGCCAGCTTGCTGCCCTCAGGGGTCAGCGACGAGACCACAATGACCGGCATGGGAAAGTAGTGCATGAGCTTGCGCAAGAAGGTGATGCCATCCATGCGCGGCATTTCCATGTCCAGCGTAATCACGTCCGGCTTGCGTTCCACAATCAGGTCGCGCGCGACGAACGGATCGGGCGCCGTACCCACCACCTGAATTTCGGGATCGGCCGACAGCGCGCCCTGCAGGATCTGACGCACCACCGCCGAGTCGTCGACCACGAGAACCTTGATCATGCACCACCCTTGGCGGTGAGTGCGACGGCAAGCGCATGACCTTCCTCGGTAAGTAGATTGGCCCAGCAAGTGGACCTGGCCAGCCGTTCGCCGACGGCGCGCGCGGTTTCGAGAGTGACCACGGGGATGCCGATGCGACTCACGACATCCTTGCCGAACAATTCGACCGCCAGTGCACCAGCCAGAATATTGGCCAGTTCGCCCAAGGCATCGACGGAGGCGGCCCGCGCTTCCCGCGTCTCGCTTTCTGTCCCAAGCAAGTTGGCCGCCAGCACGTCGCCCAGCTTCTCTTGTACGCACACGCACAGTTCCCAGGTCTCGTCGTGCGCGAGGGTGAGGCGAGCCACGAGCGGATTTTCATCCGCCGGCAACGGGGTCGTCGTGGTATCGGCAAAGACGAAGGCTGCGTCCGCGAGCAACCCAATCAACGTGCGTGAAAGTGATTCCGAATTCGGTGCGCTAGCCATGGCCAGCCTCCTCGCGTTCACGCAGGATCTCCCCAATGACCTGCTTGATCTGCTCGGGCCTGAAAGGCTTGCCAAGATAGGTGTGCACGCCCAGGCCCAACATTTCCTCCATGCGCTTCTCGCTCTTTTCCGACGAGATGATGATAACGGGCGTGACCTGCATGAAGTCCCGCTTGGCCATCTCTCGCACCATTTCGGCCCCGTTCATGACCGGCATGTTGATGTCCGCCAGCACGATGTCCACCCACGACTTACCCAGAAGATCCAGCGCCTCCTGGCCATTGCTCGCCTCGAGGATCTCGCTGACATCGAGTCCCGACATGATGACGGCCCTGCACACCATGCGCCGGGAAACCGGCGAATCGTCGACCACCAAAATGCGATAGCTCATGCGCTCGTGCCTTTCCTCTGCGAACGTCCGAATTGCGACAGCCCTTCGATCTCGGGCAAGGCGCGGCTGGCCACGTGTTCCAGGTCGATGTGGCGCAGGCCCAGCCGCGCGATGGCCGCATCGTCGACCTGCCGGTTCATTCCGCCCACGTCCGCTCCGAAGCCCATGGAATGCGACAGGCAATCCGCGGCGTGCACGAGATCCACGAGAATGTCGCCGCGGCCTTCGTTCACCACGTTTGGCGTGTGGTGAGACGCAATGACCTTCACGACCTCTTCCGGCAGATTCCAAACCGCGCCCAGATCGGCGCCGATCTGGGCATGGTCAGCGCCTAGCAGCTTCTGTTCGCACGCCATGAGCGACAGGCCGCCCGACGCCAACTCGGAATGCAACGCCTCGATGCGATCGGCGAGAAAGCTGCTGATCACCAGCTTGCCGATGTCGTGCAGAAGACCAGCGGTAAAGGTCAACGCCGGCGTGGCCAATTTGCGCTCCTTGGACAACCGTTCGGCGATCACAGCCACGGCCACCGAGTGGCACCAAAACACGTTGGCATCAATGCCATAGCCGGGCAACGTCTCGGGCACGACCGCGTCCACCGCGGCCATGGCACCCAATTCGAAAACGCGGCGCACGCCCAGCAACGTGATGGCCTCGCGAGCGCTGCCGATCCGGCGCGACAGTCCGAAATAGGCCGAGTTGGCCATTCGCAGAAGATTCGCAGTCAGCGCCATGTCGGGCTGGACCACAGCCTCGAACTCGCCTGGTCCGGCCTCGGGGTCATTGACCAATGACGACAGGCGCACCACCGTCGATGAGAAGGCGGGCAGTTTCTTGATTCCAGCGAGTATTTCGATGCGTTCAATCACAGCTCTGTCTCCTCGCCGACCGAATTGATCGTACAGCGGCCGGTGCCAACGAACAGCCGTGCCGTGCGCGACTTGGACCCGCCGACGTCTTCGGCTGCAATCATGACGCCAGCTTTCCAGAACATCTTGCGCAAGATGGTGTAGTTGCGCTGGCCGATTGCGAAATGTCCGTGGTCATCGTAAAGCGCGCCGCCCCCCGCCGCCTTGACGATGAGGTCGGTCTTCTTGCAGCCCATTTCGTACATCGTGTGAAAGAGCAGCGGGATCCCGGTGTCGGCGAACATGGCCGGGCGCTCCTTGGCCTTCTCGGGCGACGTCTCGCTCATAGGCAACATGTAATGGATCATGCCTCCTGCCTTGCGCACGGGATCGTAGACGATCACGGCGATGCACGAGCCTAAGGCATAGGTGACAATCACAGCGTCAGGATCCGTACTGGTCTTGAGATCCGCAATCTCGACCGTCACTAGAGTCATGGCGCGACCTCCGCTACCGCCTCGGATTGCAGAAAGACCGAAGGCCGGATCATACGCAGTCCGGTGCGCACGCCGGATAGCGCTTCGGCGTGACCGATCAACAAATAGCCACCTGGCCGCAACAAGCGCTCCATGCCCGAGATCACGCGCTGGCGCACCAGCTGATCGAAATAGATCATGACGTTGCGGCAAAAGATGATGTCGAAGGGACCGCGCATGGGATAGGGCGGAGTCACCAGGTTGAGTCGGCGAAAGGCAATCTTGGCCCGCAGCGCGGGTCGCACCGTGCGTTCGTCCTTGTCCGGTCCGCGTTCGAAGAACCGATTCAGTTCGCCCCGCGCAAGTCCAGTTAGTTTGGCGTCGGCAAAAGTTCCGACCTCGGCTTTGGCCAAGACTTTGGTGGAAATGTCGCTGGCGAGAATGCGCCAGTCCACGTCCGCGCCTTCCAGGGCATCGGCGATGGTAAATGCGATGGTGTAGGGCTCCTCACCGGTCGAGGAGGCCGCGGACCATACGCGCAGGCGGCGCATCCCTTCTCGCCGCCAATCACAAAGAACCGACCGCAAGAACTCGAAGTGGTCGGGCTCGCGGAAGAAGGACGTGTGGTTGGTCGAAATGACATCGAGGAACTGGACGATTTCTTCTCCGCTGGGATCTTTTTCGAGAAGTGCCAAATAGTCCTTTTCGTTCGCCACTCCCAACGCACGCATGCGCTTGCCCACCCGCGCCTCGACCAGCGCTTCCTTACTGTCGCCCAGCGTGATACCCGCCTTTTCGTAGGCGATAGAGCAGAAACGGCGGAAGGTCGAGGTTTCCATGGCCAGATATTTCACCACAAAGGCACAGAGGGCGCGGAGGGCGGAAAGGAAGGGGTTTCCGGATCTAGGCTCCGAACCCCTCCTTCCTCTCCAAACTCTTGAGTACTCCGTGCCTCAGTGGCTAAGATCTCCTAGCTAGAAGTCCTTGAACGTGGCTGCTTCATCATCGAGCGGAATGATGTCCTCGGGCTTGAGCGACGAGGCGCCGTTCTTGCCGTTCTTGCCGTTGCTGCCGTTCGAACGTTGTTGACCGCGCTGTGCGGGCGGCAGTCGCCTGTCCACCTTGGCAGCGGCCATGTGATGGCCGGCGCCGCTGGTCTGGCGGGCCAACTGGAACGCGCCGATCATGGCGGCCAGTTCTTCGGACTGGCTCGACAACTCGGCTGCGGCCGAGGACGATTCCTCGGAGTTGGCCGCGTTTTGTTGCGTGACCTTGTTCATTTCCGTGACCGCGCGGTTGACCTGGTCGATACCGCCCGATTGCTCTTTCGCCGAGGCCGAGATCTCGGCCACAATGTCGGTGACCTTGGTGACGCCGGTGACGATCTCGCCCAGCTTCGAGGACACTCCCTTGGCCGTGACTTCGCCCTCTTCGGCTTGCCGTACCGACTCTTTGATCAGCACCTCGGTCTTCATGGCCGCTTCCTTGGACCGCAAGGCCAGGCTGCGCACCTCTTCTGCGACGACCGCGAAACCGCGTCCCGCCTCGCCAGCGCGCGCCGCCTCGACAGCAGCGTTCAAGGCGAGCAGGTTGGTCTGGAAGGCGATTTCGTTGATGTCCTTGATGATCTGGGATGTCCCTTCGGCGGACGCCCGGATCTTGGTCATGGCCGTGCCCATTTGCTCCATCGCCGAGGCGCCCTCGGTGGCCGCGCCCTTGGCTGTTTGGGCCAAAGCATTGGCCTGTTGGGCGTTGTCAGCCGACCGCTTGGTCATGGCGCTCATGGATTCGAGGCTGGACGAGGTTTCTTCGAGAGCGCTGGCCTGTTGCGAAGCACCGTCGGCCACGCTCTGGCTGGACGAAGCGATCTGCCCAGACGCCGAGGACACCTGATCCACCGCGACCGCGACCCGCAAGAGCGCGTCGTGCAGAGCTTCACCCGTGGCATTGACCGATTCCTTGATCTTGGCGTGGTCGCCCTGGTAGACGCCCTTCACGCGAGCACGAAGATCGCGCTGGGACAGCTTCTCGAGTACCCCGGCTGCCTCGTTGATGGGTTCGAGCACGGCATCCAGGGTCTGATTGACACCTTGGACGATCTTGCGGAAATCGCCCGCGTGTTTCGTCGCATCGGCACGCGTGGTCAGTTTGCCTTCGACAGCGGCCTGAGACAGCATCACCGCGTCGGCGACCAGGATGTTCACCGCCTCGATACACTGATTGAGGTTGTTCTTGATGAGGTTGAAGTCGCCATTGTAGTTATCCGTGATCTTCGCCGGGATTTCGCCCTTCGAGATGCTGTCCACGTACTTGGCCGTCACGTTGAGCGGCCCGATGACCGCGTCCAGCGTGTCGTTCACGCCTTGCACGACCTTACGATAGTCGCCCTTGTGCTTCGAGGCATCGGCCCGCGTAGCCAGCTTTCCATCCACCGCCGCCTTGGACAACATGACCGCATCCGCAACCAGCATATTTACGGCGTCGATGCACTGGTTGAGATTGTTCTTGATGAGGTTGAAGTCGCCGTTGTACGTGTCCGTGATCTTCGCCGGGATTTCGCCCTTCGAGATGCTGTCCACATACTTCGCCGCCACATTGAGGGGCCCGATGACCGAGTCCAGAGTGTCGTTGACGCCCGCGACGACCTTGCGATAGTCGCCGTAGTGCTTGGAGGCGTCGGCCCGGGTGGCCAGCTTGCCTTCCACCGCCGCCTTGGCCAACAAAGCCGCGTCCGCGACCAGTGCGTTCACCGCATCGATGCACTGGTTGAGATTGTTCTTGATGGTGTTGAAGTCGCCATTGTAAGTGTCCGTGATCTTCGCGGGAATATCGCCCTTCGAGATTTGATCCACGTACCTCGCCGACACATTGAGCGGTCCAATGACCGAGTCCAGGGTATCGTTCACGCCCTGCACCACCTTGCGGTAGTCGCCGAAGTGCTTGGAGGCATCGGCACGTGTGGCCAGCTTGCCTTCCACCGCGGCCTTGGCCAGCATGGCCGCATCCGCCACCAGGGCGTTCACCGCATCGATGCACTGGTTGAGGTTGTTCTTGATGAGGTTGAAGTCACCATTGTAAGTGTCTGTGATCTTCGCGGGGATATTTCCCTTCGAGATACTGTCCACGTACTTTGCCGCCACGTTGAGCGGTCCAATGACCGAGTCGAGGCAATCGTTGACCCCTTGAACCACCTTGCGGAAATCGCCGAAGTGTTTGGAGGCGTCGGCGCGTGTGGCCAGCTTGCCTTCCACGGCGGCCTTCGAGAGCAGGCCGGCGTCCGCCACGAGCATGTTCACGGCATCGATGCACTGGTTGAGGTTGTCCTTGATGGCGTTGAAATCGCCATTGTAGTTGTCCGTGATCTTCGCAGGGATATTGCCCTTCGAGATGCTGTCCACGTACTTCGCTGCCACATTGAGCGGTCCAATGACCGCATCCAGTGTGTCGTTCACGCCCTGCACGATCTTGCGGAAATCGCCTTGGTGCTTGGAAGCATCGGCCCGCGTGGCCAACTTGCCTTCCACTGCTGCTCGCGACAGCATGCCGGCGTCGGCAATGAGTGCCTTCAAATTGGTCCGCACTTGCTCGAAGGTGTCATTGATGAAGGCCTTCTTTCCTGGGAACTTTTCGAGGGTCGCTTCAAAGTTGCCACGTCCGAACTCCGCGAGACAAGCCATCGCCTTCTTCTTGACGGCGATGTGGCCCATCACCATGGTATTCACGCCCGTCGCCATGGTCTGGTAAGAACCCTGGAACTTGTCCACCGGAATGACGATGTCGATATCGCCGCGGTCGTGCTCGGTGCTCATGCGAGTCATCTCGGCGATGAAGGACTTCAGGTTGGTGCGCAGCTGCTCGATGGTGTCATTGATGAACACCTTCTTGCCGGGGAACTTCTCCAGCGTTGCTTCGAAGTTGCCCTTACCGAACTCGGCGATGCACGCCATTGCCTTCTTCTTGACCGCGATGTGACCGTTCACCATGGTGTTCACGCCCGTGGCCATGGTCTGGTAGGCGCCGTGGAATTTGTCGACGGGAATGACGACATCGATATCGCCCTTGTCGTGCTCGCTGCTCATACGATTCATCTCGCGAATGAGGCTGCTGAGCTGGTCGATGCAAGCATTGAGGTTGGTCTTGATGGTATTGAAGTCGCCGTTGTAGGTCTCGGTGATCTTTTCCGGGATATCGCCCTTCGAGATGCTATCTACGTATTGCGCAGTCACGTTGAGCGGATTGATGACTGCATCGAGAATCCTGTTAAAGCCGTCCATGATGGGCCGGCACTCCACGTAGGCATCTGCCGTATCTGCTCGCGTTTGCAGTTTGCCTTCCACGGCGGCCGTGGCCAGGCGCTCGGTTTCGCTGTTGAGCTGTCTGAACAGTCCACGCATGCGCATGAAGAGCAGGAGGCCAAGCAGACCTGCCAGTAGTGAGGCCCCCACAACCAGAATTGTACTCATGCGCACGGCCGCGCTAGCATCCGCGGTATTCTGCTCGGAGCCCTTCTCGGCCCGATCGGCCAGAAATGCGGATAGCTTGTCGGCGGCCGCACCCAGGGCCATTCGGTGCTCCGGCATCTTCCCATTCAGCATATCCTTGAGGACCGACTCGGACTGCCCCCGCTGGGAATCCGAGATGGCCTGTTTCAGCTCGGTAGTAGCCGTTGCGTAGGCCGTCTTGACTTCGGCAAGAAGCTCACGCGCCGCCTCTGTCTTGACGACTTTGTCCAAACGCGCGAAGGCTTCTTCCGAATCACTCATCCGCTTCTGTGCCCGGGCCAGGCTTGCCGTCTGTTCCTTGGGGTCCTTTACGAGCATGGATTCGAGCGCATTGGTCCAGGCCCGGTAGTAACCGGTTACGACAGCGCCCGACTCCTTCAATGCCAAAGTATTCTGCTGATAAAGGATCTGATCCGATGCATCCGCCTGCTGAATGGCCCGCGAACCCATTAGTCCCTGTGCCACTACCAGCACCGCCATGGCAGCCAATGCCGCCATCGCCAACGTCGTCAGTTTCGTATTCTTGAACATGGTCCTTTTCCTTTCCCAAATCCTCAAAAGCCTAAATCTCGTAACTTGCGCCTAGCTTGCGACCGCGGCCTCGGCCACGGCGCCTGCCTCTTCGGCGTTCAGAATCCGCCCGATGTCGAGCAGGAAGATCACGCGCTTCTCTGCCTTGCCAATCCCCAAGATGAAGTCGCTGCGCAGGGTGCTGCTACCGAACTCCGGCGGCGGCTCGATGTGCGCGGCCTCAATCGACAGCACTTCCAACACTTGGTCCACCAAGAGCCCCATGGTCATGTTGCGACCGTGCAGACTGTATTGCACCACGATGATCACCGTCTGATCCGTGACCTGGCAGCGTTCCATGCCGAACTTGAGGCGCAGGTCGATGACCGGAATGACCTTGCCGCGAAGATTGATCACGCCGCTCATGAACTCCTGCGTGCACGGCACGCGGGTGATGTCCATGAGCCCGATGATCTCGCGCACCTTCAGGATTTCCAGGCCGTATTCTTCATTGGCCAATTTGAAGGTCATGTACTTGCCGGCGAGCTGCTCACCCACGGCAACGGCTCCCTCGATGAGTGTTCGTTCTTCTTTTTCCCCTTGGCTATTCACGCTCGCGCCTCCTTCTCGATATCAGTTCGTTCCGCTTGCGACTCCGGCAGACGCCGGCAACCCCTCGCCAGCGAAACCCCGGTGCCGTTTTTCAACAATCAATGCAACGATGCCTTCCACGTTGACGATCAGTCCCACCCGTCCGTCGGAAAGAATCGCCGCGCCTGACACGAACGGGACTTCGCCCACGCCTTCGCCCATGCTCTTGATGACCACCTGTTGCTGCGCGATCACCTCATCGACCAGCAACCCCACGCGGCGGCCGGATCCCTCGATGATGACCACCAGTCCCTTGCTGGGATCCTGGATCGCGCCCTTGGCGCCCAGCAACCGATCCATGCGCAGAAGTGGAAGAATGTTGCCGCGCATGTTGAGCATCTCGTTGCTCGCGGCTTGGGTGACTAGCATCGAAGCCTCGGGTTGAATCGACTCGACAATTGACAGCGTCGGGATGATGTAGCGTTCGCTGCCGCAAGCCACCAGCATGCCGTCGATGATGGCCAGGGTCAGCGGCAGCGTGATCTTGAAGGTTGTGCCCTGGCCGGGAACGGACTTGATGGTCACCCGGCCACGCATGGCATCGATGTTCCGTCGAACGACATCCATGCCCACGCCGCGGCCGGAAATGTCGGTCACCTTTTCGGCTGTCGAAAAACCGGGGGCAAAAATCATGGAATTGATTTCGTCTTCGGACAATGTATCCGTGACCTGGATCAGGCCCTGGGCGATGGCCTTCTTGAGGATCGCCTCGCGATTGAGCCCGCGGCCGTCGTCGGCGATCTCGATGACCACATGACCTCCCTCGTGGCAGGCTGACAGGCGCACCTTGCCCTCCTCGGGTTTGCCCACCTTGCGCCGCACGTCCGGTGGCTCGATGCCGTGGTCGATGGAATTGCGGATCATGTGCACCAGAGGATCCGAGATCTGCTCGACCATGCTGCGATCCATCTCGGTCTGCTCGCCCGACAAAACCACGCGCACCTGCTTGCCCGCCTTGCGTCCCACGTCGCGCGCCATGCGCGCCATCTTCTGGAACACGCCGGACACCGGCAGCATGCGCATGCGCATGCCCACGTCCTGCAGATCGTGCGTGACCTTCTCCAATTGCGACAGGCAATTGCGCACGCGCGCCGAGGCTGAATGCGCGATCTCGGGCGCTCCCACCACCATGGCCTCCACCACCACCAGCTCGCCAATCATCTCGACCAAGCGATCCACTCGCTCCAAGTCGACTTTGATGGTGGCGCGTAACTTCGGATCCCCACCGCCTTCGTTGCCCGCCGGCCGATTCGCCGCGGGCGCCGCCGCGCTGGCTTCGACGGCAACTTGAGAGGACTCTTCGTGAACTTCTTCAGGCGGAGGCGACGGCCCCGGCAGACGCACATCCTCCTGTCGGGATTCCATTTCTTGCCGCTCTTCGGCCTTGCGCGCGCCGCCTTCGAACGTCGGTTCAAGCGCGGCCTGCAGACGGGCCACCAAGCTCGGGATGTCCTCGGCGGTCGTGAATTCCCGACTCGCTTCCACGGCCGCGGCCAGCTCGGCCAAGATCTTGCGCATCATGGCCGTGGCATCGAAGACCAGGTCCAGGCGTGCGCCGATAAGCGGATACAGCCCCTCGCGACAACCATTCAAGAGCGATTCGGTGGTGTGCGCCAGGGATTGAATGTCGAAGAGCTCCAGGAACCCGGCCACGCCCTTGATGGTGTGGAACACGCGGAACAGACCATTGATGGAATCCGCGCTGGCCGCGGTATCTTCGATGGTCATCAGGATCTGGTCGGCGCGCGACAGGCCTTCTTCACTCTCGGAAAGGAATTCTCCAATGAGGGCGATGGTGTCTGCGTCGCGCTGCTTAGCGGCGGCGAAGGACTGCGGTTGGCTGGGTGCCAGGCCAATGTGCTTCAAAGCCGACTGACGGAATTTGCAGGACGCTGCGCGCGCCATGTGGCAACGGGTGAACTGCTTCTGCAACTCGTCGATGGCCTCGGCCAGATGTTGCAGATCGGCGGCGCTGGGCTGGCCAGCGAAAGCACGGCCAAGCGTAAGCACATCGCCCAGCGCTTCTGCGACAGGCTCGATCAACTCCTGGGTCTTGGCGGCTTGTTCAGTCTCGTCCAGTAGCCGGCGGACCAAGGCCAACGATTCGGCGTCGTCGGCCTCGGCCGCCACGATGGCACCGGCCAGCTCCTCGACGTTCAGCTTGACCTTACAGCCGTCCATCAATTCCACCTGCTCCTTCCTTGCACCTTGCGAAGGTGGTCGTGCAGCCGCTCGCATGGTGTGCGTTCGTGCTGCCGACTCCCAAGGTCCAAAGAATCAAGCATGTCTCCCCAATTCCGCCGGGCCGCAAACCGCGACTCGGCTTTGGTGTCATCGTCCCCGCCCGCGGAAAACTTTAGGACGCGGGTTGGATTTGACGCCCGACCGGTGAAAGCGCCTGTGAATCTAGGGGATAGATGCTCGCCTACGGCAGTGAGGGCACGGGCGCGCCGTTGAGCGCGAGGATCTCCTCAGAGGCGAGCGCTCGGCTCCAGATGGCGATGTCATCGATCGAGCCAACCAGGAGACGCGGGGGATCCGTGGTGGGCCAGCGGCCCATGTAGAGCGTCGGCGTGCCAGGCAAGACGCTGCGCGGAACCTGCTGCCGGTTTTGCAGAACTCCGTCCAGGTAGAAGGAAAGCGTGCCGGCGCCACCATCAGCGCCGCCATCCAAGGCGCCATCCGCGCCGCCATCGACGACGGCGGTCAGGTGTTGCCATTGGTCTGCGTGGATGCAACCGGGACACGTGAAGTATGCATACGTGGTCCCAGGCCCGGTCCAATACGCGAAATGGTAGTTCGTGGCCGGCCCAGAGTCGACCGGCCCATTGTTGATCGGCACATTGATGTTCATTTCCCAACCGCCGTGGAAGACATCCTCGGTGCTGATCACGGTTGCTTGACTCATGTTCACGTCCTTGGCGGCAATCTGCACCCAAGCCGAGACCGTCCAGGCGGGCGTGGCGTTCGGGAAATTGTCCACGGCCACATAGTCGCCCTGCTCGAGGTGCAAGGCACCGCCAAAGCGACCCTGTGGGAGCCAGGACCAGGTTGACCCGCCGATCGCTCCATCGTGCAGCTTGCCCGACGTATCGCCAACAACGCTGCCCGCGCCTTCGTCAAACGTCCAGTGGGCCACCAGGCCCGAGGCAAGCCCCCCTGGCGCGAGGCCAATCGCATCGATGGGACTGGTGCCGCAGGCGGAAGGCAAACTGGCCGTGAATCCAATGAGACAAACCAAGCGAAATACGCGGCTCATCACGCACCACCTGCAAGTGTCAGAATGGCCAGAAAAGTCGGTTGCCCGGCCCTCGCGACTTCCGTGTCCATGAATCGAACAGTAGGCCGCGGCGTCGCGAACAGCGCATGCACTTCGAGTTGTACTTCCCAATGCGCTTGCAAACGAAGCGAGACGCCCGCACCGGCGTCGCCAGCGGGAAACCAGCGCGCATTGCGCTCGCCTTGGTAGTAGGGCAACGTGGCCGTGCCATCTACCGCAACCCGCTCAAGCCCCAGGCCTACGGAAAACAAAGGGCGAACCAGCCTTCTTGGCCGCAGCCACGAGGCGATTTCCAGCAGAACCAAACTCTGGTTGACACTCGCCGAGGCACTATCATTCCAGTTTACGCGTGGACCCGAGCCCAGGCCCAGGGCGGTCAACCGGGCCCAGAAGCGCTCGCCCAAGGCCACGCGCAGGCGGCCGGCGGGCGCAACCGCGGGTCCAATGCCACCCCAACTTCCAAAGGTCGTGGCCCCGAGTTCAAGACCCAAGGTCCAAGGCGCGACCCGCGATTCCACTGCCTGCTTGACCCAGCGATGGATCTGCGGCGGCGGGGTTGCCATGGTCGGGTTGGGGCGATTCTCTTCCACGAGGCATTCGACAAGGCTGGCTCGCAGCAGTTCTTGCGCTCGGATGGCCAGCACCTCGGAAATGGGCCTGTCCGACGACGCCTGCACCTCCAGGCGCCGAATCACGGTCTTGCCCGTGATTCGATCCACCACCCAAAGCTCGGCCGAACCCTTTTCGAGATTGCCGAAGATGCCGATGGTCGCGGACGGCGCCAGGTCTTGCCCTGCCCGCTCCATGAGCGCCCGCGGATCCGCCTCCGGTTCCGAAACGTCGATGTCGGCCACCGCCACATGGAAGCCACCCGCCTCCAGCTCGCCCTTGATGCGAAGGACGGCTTCGGCGAGGATCTCATCGGCGGGAACGCGACGAAGCAGCAACACCATGACTGGCTGATCGGAACGGGCCTGGGAACGACCTGGAAAGGAACAGATCGCTAGCAGCGCGAAGGCAAGAACGAAGCGGATCCCGTGAACTTTCCAGGCGCGAAATGTCTCTAGGGGCATGAACGGACAGTACAACCGTTCATGGTTTCGTGGCGTACGCGCGCGCGGCCCGGGCATAGGTGCCACCAGGATAGCGCCGAAGATACTCTTCCGCGACTGGCCGTGCGGCCGCATCCCCGTGCAGCCTGGCTAGCACGGTCATTTTCCGTCCCAGCGCCTCGGAGGCATAGGTCCCGGTGGGCGCCTCGTCGAGATGGCGCTCGTACCAGTCGAGAGCTGCGCCGGCCCCTCCTGGTTTCGCCTCGACGATTCGGCCGAGCAAGAACGCCGCATCCTTGGCCCTGGTCGAGCCGGGGAAGCGCTGGCGCTGGGCCAAGAGCGCTTGTTCGGCGATGTCATCCCGTCGCACGTAATGGGCTGCATCGGCCAGAAGGGCCAGGTCTTCGCTGCCGCGCTCGGTGAGGGTCCGGTCGAGTCCTTTTCGCGTCGCCAGATCGAGGATGCGATTCCAGTCGCCCGCCAAGCGAGCCGAGGTCCAGCTGAGCTCGGAATTCCCAGGCTGCGCAGAAGCGGCACGATTGCGCGGCTTGCCTTGGACGTTGGTCGCCGCCTGCACCGATCCCGGCGGATCCAGAGGCGCGGCACTGGCCGCAGGTGCGGACGCGGCCTCGCTCGGCAAGGAGGGTGCCTCCGTACGATCGAACTCGCGCACGAATACCTCGCGCGCGGCCAGCCGCACGGTCAGCCACTGGCCGGGGCGTAGCGCGATCGGCTCGTCGGAAAGCGGCCCGGTCACGGTCACAGCGCCCTTGTGCAGACGCAGATCCAGGCGTCCTTCGTCGCTGTTCCAGGCGAGCACGAACGCCGTCCCTTGCACGTGAACGACGAACGGCCCCGCATCGAATTGCCAGTGCGCGCCCGAGCGCGGAACCACTTCGACGTGGGCTTCACCCTCGTCGAGCATGACCCGCGCACCATGGGCATCGACCGAGGCGATTCGGCCACGCGCACCGGGCACGAGGTCAACCTGGGTTCCGTCGGAAAACCGAATCGTGGGCTGCGACTGCATGCCCGATTGGAAATAGCCCCCGGCCTGAATCTCGCCCTGGGTCATGGCATAGGTCAGCGGCTTACTCGACCAAAGCGATGGCCCAAACACCAGGAAGGCCAAGCCCAGAACCGTGACGGCGCCAGCACTGGCCAGCCAGAAGGGCCGCGCACGGTTTGAACTTGCGCATACTTGATCGAACTTGGCCACCACGCCATGCAAACCGCGAGCGCTCTGCAGATCCGACATCTCGCCCAGTCGGCTGCGTGCCAGCTCGGCCAGCTTGGCGATGGCTGGGTCGGGTGTGGATCCGTCGTCGAGGATCATCGATCGCTCCCCTCGTTGCGAAGGAAGGTCATCAGCACCGGCTCGCGCTCCATCCACTGCGAAAGTTCGGCATCCGCCTTGGCCAAACGCCGCTTGACCGTGGCAACCGAGTGTCCGGTCGCGTGTCCCACTTCGTCGAGTTGCATGCCATCCACCCGGCGAAGAACGAAGATCAGCCGGTCGTCGGCCGGCAACTTATCAAGCAGCCGATAGAAGCGTCGCAAGGCCACTTCGATGTCGACTCCATGGACGGGCAAATCGGGCAGATTTCCAGTTTCGGTGAGCTGGACCCACTGGCGAAGGCGCTTCCGCCGCAGCTTCCACTTCACGTTTCGGATGGCCACCGAGACGACGAAGCTACGCAAGGCACTGGTATCGCGCAGGCCGCCGATCTTGCTGAACACGCACAGAAAGACGTCTTGGGTTACATCCTCTGCCTCGTGCCGCGACCCCATGGCACGATCCGCGATGCGATAGACCAACGAGCCGTAGCGCGCCCATAGAGCAACCGCCGCCCATTCCTCCTTGTGGATAAGCCCATGAACCACGTCCTCGTCGGTGGCCACCGCTGCGGCGGATCGTGGCCGCACCAGCTGGAGCGGCGGTCCTGAATGAGAGTCAGAGGAAGCCATGGGATGTACTCGAAGGAGCGTGTCACTTCTTCAGTAGCGCAAGGGTGGCGTTCGGCTCACGGATTCTAAGGCGCCACGCGCCACACCAACGCGCTCGGAGGCTGCCGGACCGATTCGTGGTGAACCACGCCGGCTACAGGGGAATCGGCCCCGGCGGCGGTGGCGGCGGTGGCACCGCGGGGGGCGGCGGGGTCGGCGGCGGCGGTGGCGGCGGCTGATCCGAGACGTATTTCTGCGCCCAAACCGCCATGTGGTTCGACGTGGTCATGTCCTGGAAGGGCAAGAAGAATCCAGGATAGCTGCCGTCCTGACCCGCAAGGGTCTTGTCCGCGTCGATGGCGAACATCCAGAGCAGGGTCTGGGTCGCTGGATCTCCGACCACGCTGTTGTTCGGGTAATACTTGCGCAAGCCAGCGCGGCGCTGCGATGAAGTCGTGAACCAAAACAGTTTGTGCCCGTCCTGTTTGTTGGCAAATGGGGCTGAGCGCGGGAAGGTGTTCATCAATTGGCCGCTGGCAATCCTCGCCTGCAACGCCGTGTCTCGGCTGTCCGCCACGGTCATCGTGTCGGCCACGCCCGTCGCATTGGCCTTGTCCAGCGAAACGGCCGTGGCTCCCGCAACCGGAGCGACCGCCCAGGTCTTGGCCGATGGGTCGGAATAGGCGTCGACCGCGTTGGTGTTGTTGTTATCGCTGGCTTGGAGAATCGACTCGCTATAGAGAAGGAACGATGAATCGGGCACAAACGTGGCGTTGTAGCGATTCTTGCCAACCACGTGCGGCACTACCTCAATGGGCGGCAGAGTCCATCCCGCGGCGCCCTGGGTGATGACAGAGATCCCTCCCTCTTGAAACTGGATGGTGGAATTGTTGTTGCCGTAGATGTGTGTCACGGCGATCGAGCCGCCGTCGGGCGACCAGTCGGGAAACGCGGGCGTAAACGGGAGGATCAGCGTGCCGTCGGTGGTGGTCTTGCGCAAGCCAGTCACGCCGTCGTGGAACAAGAGCGAATTGGCGGTTGCGCTGCCATTTGGGGCTACCGCAACGAATTCGCTGCCGTCCGGATTGAACGAGGTAATAAGCACGCGATTCTGACTGGCAGGCCCGTTGTTGCGGCCATCCACGGTGAGCCAGTTCGACGTGGCCGTGCGAGGCAATGTGAGGTCGTTCAGGTAGACAAGGTACGATTCATACGAAGCGCCCGCCGCAGCGGCCATGCGCTTTCCGTCGCGCGAAAGCGAATGACAACCGACGCAGCGGGTGCCCGCGCCAGCCGTGCCACTGTCGCTCGGCAAGTCGCTCGGCTGCAGTACCGGGGCCAAGGCACTTTGCGAACCGAAATCGAAACGCATGATCCTGGGCGGGTTCGAGGTGGTCCAGTAGTAGACTGCGCCGTCCACACGATCGGCGGCGAACTGGATCGAGGCTTGGGTGGCTTGGCCATAGGCACCGCTGCCATCTCCGCCGCGCACGGAGAGCGTCACGGCAGGCCCGCCCCGGTTCGATTCCGAAAGAATATCGACGGTCGCGGCGTCGAGGTTTTGCACGCAGGTTCCACTCACGAACTGCGCTGGGTCGGAGTAGCAGCGCGTGTAGAGATGCAAGTCTGTAAATGCGCTTTGCAGGGACAGTTCGTAAAGCTCGCCGGTCTTCTTTCCAGGCAGGAACTGGATCTCGACGGTGCCGAGGTTGGGCGGTAGGAGCACGCCGTCGTTGGGATAGACAAGGGTTGGCGCCAGCGTCGGATCTGCGCTGCCCGTGAAGCTGGACCCCGGATCCGCAGGAATCGCGGGTGTGGCGGCGGGGGTTCCAGCCACTGACTGAATGACGTCGACGATCTTGACCGTCAAGGTCGTCGTCACAGTGGTGAGGGGATCGTCGCTGTTCGCGGCCTGGGCCTGCACCGTGACCACGCCACCGCGCTGAGGTGGATCCCCGGCAGCCACCGGCAAACGGGTCGTAAACGTTGGTCCACCGTCGGACGGAAAGGTGCCGACGAGATAATTATCCGGAACGTAGAAGACCGTCCGGTCGGTGATCTCGATTTCGGGGTAGCCGCCCTTCAATGTCGCAAAGGCGTGGAAATCCACTGTGGCGCTTTGTCCGCGCTGTACGGAGATGGTCGAATCCGCGGGCACGATACGCATGGTTTCGATGTTCTGGGGAACGAACACAGGAGCGGTGTCGAGATAGACGGGTGGTGGGCTCGCGTCGGAAATCACGATAATGATGGGTGGTATGTCGCTGCCCATGCGCTCGTCAGCGGCGAGCTTGGCATCGCTTCCCGGAGGCGGCGGAATCGGACTGTTGTCGATCACACCGGCCTTGACACAGGCTCCGAGGGAGCCACAGAGAACGCCAACAATGGCAACTCGGAACAACCTTGAGTGCAAATGTGCAGTGAACATGGCGCTCCTTTGAGACGCTGAGCACTTTATCAGCAGCGCGACAGTGTATTCTACCTCATTGATTGGAAGAGGCGATTAACGGATTCCTGGTTCGTTTGGGTGGTCTCCCTCGGGAATCTGAGCGATGCGCTGCAAGATACGACTCCAACTCGCTGATTTCGCGGTCCGGGTAGAGCCCGTCGCCTTCGGCGGCTATCGGCACGTGTCTTGCTGCTATTCTAGCCTCGGCGGTTTGTGAGATTCACCACACCGCCAGTAGACCCCAGGTAGTCACAAGGAGTCCCCATGCGCGAGCGAGAGATGCGACAGCGAGTCGAGCGTTTTCTTCAGGCCCGACTGCGCAGCATGTTGCTGCCCGCGACGCTCGGTCTTGGGCTGGCCGTTGGCGGCTGCAACAGCGACGGCCCGAGCGCCGATGATGGCGGGGACAAGACGGTGAACGAGGACGCAGGATCCGTGGCGCCGATGTATCTCGCGCAGATCCCGGACGCCGGCCCGGACCTTCCGATGCCCGTTCCATTCTACGGGGCAGTGACTCTGCGCTCGGATGCTGCCCCGGATCTCAATCGCGTCGTCGCGCTATACATGGCGCAACTTCCAGTGCCGCGCTCGTAGGCGCTAGAATCCCGGAATGCTCGACATCCTCAAGCAAGTGGGCTTTGCGCCGAGGGCCTGCGTCTGGGAACTGACGCTTTCCTGCAATCTGCGCTGCAAGCACTGCGGCTCGTTCGCAGGCAGCCGGCGGGACGACGAGATGAGCCTGGAGGAGAACCTCGGCGTCGCAGATCAGCTTGCCGCCCTCGGTTGCCGACGCGTGACCCTGAGCGGCGGCGAGCCAACGCTCAACCCGGATTGGGATCGCATCGGCAAGCGCCTGGCCGATCACTGCATCAAGGTCAATCTCATCTCGAATGGCTGGCACTGGAACGCAAGCCACGTGGAGCGCGCGAAAGCGGCGGGCTTCTGCGGCGCTGCCTTCAGCCTCGACGGATTCGAGCGCGAGCACGACGAGTTCCGCCAGCCAGGCTCGTTCGATCGCGTGGTGGCGGCCATCGACGCCTGCGTGGCCGGCGGCCTACCCGTCGCAGTCAACACCACGGTGAACAAGCTCAACCAGCGCATGTTGCGCCCGCTGCGAGATTTCATCGTCGAGCGGGGCGCGTTTTCCATGCAGGTACAGCTGGCGACGCCGTCGGGAAACATGGGTTTGCACCGCGACCTGGTCATCGACCCCGCAGATCTGGTGTGGCTGGTTCCCGAGTTGGCCGCCATCTGCCGACTCAACACGCGTAAGTTCTTCGCCGTCGCGGCCGACGACATTGGCTACTACGGCAAGCCCGAACCAGGGCTGCGCGACGACGGCGGCGAGCTGCCTTTCTGGATCGGGTGCCGCGCCGGCTGCCAGGTGCTGGGCATCGAGAGTGGCGGCAACGTCAAAGGCTGCCTGTCGCTGCCCTCGTCCATGCATGGCGAGACTCGCTTCGTCGAAGGCAACCTGCGCGACAAGACGCTGGCCGAGATTTGGCAATCCGAGGGCGCGTTCGCCTACAACCGCCGGTGGAGCGATAGCCAGCTGACGGGGTTTTGCCGCGTGTGCCGCTACCGCGACTTCTGCCGGGGCGGCTGCACCTGGACGGTCTATTGCCACAAAAGCGAGGGTGGCGAGGGCAATCCCTTCTGCTTCTATTACCAGGCCGTGCGCCAGGGCCGTTACGATCTACTGACCGAAGAGCCGACCCCGCCCGAATTGGAATTTTTCGGCGGCAAGGTCACGCCGTCCGCGCCACCGACCGAGGCGCTGGCGGACGCCGCCACTTTGCTGGCCAAGGCGCGCGAAGCCGTGGAGGGGCGCCGTTTCGAGGAAGCGCACCGCCTGCTCCTGGCCGCGCTCGCGCAAGCGCCCGAGGATCTGGCTGTCATCGATCTGCTTGGTTTTGTCAGCTTCTCGCTGCGCGACTACGAAGCGGCCGAAGGCTACAACCGCCGCGCCCTCGCCCTGAAACCCGATCACGCCTTCGCCTACAATGGACTCGGCCTGTCCCTGGCCCGTCAGGGAAAGCTCGCCGAAGCCAGCGCCGCCATCGAGCGCGCCATCGCGCTTTCACCGCGCTGGTACGAGCCCTACCACGACATGGCCGTGGTCCTGGCCGAGGCTGGCAAGCGCGAAGAAGCTTGCGCCATGCTCGCGCGCGCCTCGGCCGCGATCCCCGAATCCGCCGCCGACTTCGCCCGGGTCGAAGCCGCCATCCGAAAACTATAGATCCGCTACACCTTCCAGCCTACTGGGTCCAACCTGACTGGATTGTAGCGAGTGTGGTCGCGTTGTTCACGGTGAGCGTCAGAGCTGTTCCCGTGCCGTTGACCTTGGCAATGCCGCCCGTGCCTTCCAGGCCCGCCCAGTAGCAGCTCCCCATTCCGTAAGCTTTCATCTGGGTCGTAATGCCCTGCATGAAGAGACTTTGGCCGACGTATTCAGTGACGATGGTCCGGCTGTAGTAGGGACCGGCGTGCGTCTTGAGGGCGGCCTCCGCAGCTGCCACGGTGTTCCCGACGCTGTCGTAAATGTGAAGAGAGAGGAGGCAGTTGGGAAGGGCGGCCCCCTGTTGATTGACGTCGATGTCGGTGGTGGTTCCGGCCACGATAACCCGATTCGCGGGAACGCTGGGGTTTGCCGCCATCCATTGCTGGACGAGGGTGATGAAGGCGGCCGCCCCGTACCCTGAGGGTTCGTTGAAGACGTCGAAATAGACAAGATCGCTGGACACGTAGGCGTCGACGACCGTTTTCCACATGGTGTTCCACGTGGTCGTGTCGGCCACGTGATTGCTACCCGGCGGTAACCAGTATGCAACGATTACCTTCATGTTCTGACTGATGGCCGCATCGAAAATGCCCTTGTAGGCGGCCCACGTCGTAGCGGTGTTGACCGTTGTTTCGTTGATCGGAATGCGGAATGCGTTCGCGCCCAGGACGGTCTTGAATCCTGAGAGGATTGCATTGGACTTGGCCAGCACAGTGGCATAGTCGTCCGTGGCAGCGAGTCCGGTCAGTACGAGCGCCCCTTTTTGGAAGTTATCGCCCGCGTCGGCCCAGTTGAAGCAATGGAAGCCAGCTGACTCCCCGGCCAGGGTACCCGCTTCTCCGGCTGTGCCGGTCGCGTCCACCGCACCGCCGGTGCTCGCGGTCACGTCCCTTCCCGCGTCCGCTACGCCGCCGGCTCCTGTAATGCCGCCAGCTGCGCTTCCGCCAGTCCTTGCGACACCTCCGCTTGCTACAGTACCCCCAGACGGGACTGCACCGCCGGTCGTGCCTGCGCCACCCGAAGCTGCGCCGCCGCCTGCGGCGCTTGCGCCACCCATCGCCGCGGTGCCGCCAGCGGTCGTGGCACCACCAGTCGCGGCCGTTTTCCCGCCAGTGCCAACGCTGCCGCCGGCGCTGGCGCTGCCGCCAGTAGTGACGCTGCCGCCAGCGCTGACACTGCCGCCAGATCCCCCTGGTGTACCGCCTGTGGAGGGCGATCCACCGCTTCCACTTTGACTGGCATCTGACGGATGCTGGCTAGTTCCACTGCTCGAACAACCTGCCAAACCGGCCATCACGGCCGCGAGGGTCAAATAACTGATCTTCTTCATGCGCCATCTCCTTGCCAAATAGACATCCGCCGCAAAGCCCCAACCAACAGCTCGTTATGAGAACCGCGCGGGCTGGCGAAAAGCTTCTACGAATTCGTCAATACGACTGGAATTTCAGTTGAGGCCCCACGAGTGTTGAATATAGGTCAGGGCGGCTTGCCCCTGGACAGTGAAGGTCATGTTGTTTCCGGTCCCGCTCTGCACCAGCAAGGTCGTACCCGAGGTGCCTCCGCTAGGGGCAAACGCGCCTGCCCACCAGCAGCTTCCCATCTTGTTGTCGTGGATCGTGTTGGCCGTTCCGACGATGAAGGACTTGTCTGCGTTGCCATCGATCCCGGTGGTGAAGTCCTCGTTCAACTGACCTGCCCACTCGCCGACGAGGGTGCGGCTGACGGCGTTGCCAAGACGGTTCAGCAGGTTGGAATTCCACCCTGCTATGGTCGTCGGGCCGTTGTTCGCGTAATTGTGCACCTCCATCATCAGGTCAGGCCAGGAACTGGCCACATTCCCGACGTTGTCGTCCCAGCCACTGCCGGCAACGATAATCTGCTGCCTGGGCACGTTGGGGAACTGCGCGAGCCAGCCATTGACCTGGACGATCCACTGCGCGGGCGTGAATCCGTGTGGCTCGTTGTGAATATCGTAGTACACCAGCGGATTGTTCACGTAGGCGTCAATCACCACCTTCCACATACTGTACCAGCGCGTATTGTCGACCGGCTTGCCGATGTTCTTGTCTTTAGCCCAGAAGCCAATGATCACCTTCATGCCTTTGGCGATGCCGACGTCGATGGCGGCTTTGTAGGAATTCCACCAAGGGTCTAGAGCAGTCGGCTCGTTGATGGGCATGCGGAAGGAATTGGCCTTGATGAGATCGACGAAGGCACCGAGGACGATGTTGGCCTTGGTGGTGACGCCGTCGTAGGTGTCCGTATCCGCAACAATGCCCGAAAGCAGAAGGTGCCCGTCGACGAAGTTATCTCGGTTGTCGGCCCAGTTCACGCAGTGGAAGCTGGCTACCCCTGTGCCGCCGTCGACGGAGCCTCCACCCTTTCCGTCTGTGGATCCGGTTTCAGCACCGGTTTGCGCGCCGGCTTCGGCGCCCATGACAACTCGGGAGTCGGCCGGAGCCGCATCCTCGGGTGCGTCCACCCCAGCGTCTGGCCGGCTCGTCGTTCCTCCAGTGCTGGCCGTGCCGCCCGTACTCGCGCTCCCTCCGCTGGCTGTCGTTCCCCCAACCATCACCCCGCCGTTTGTGGAACGTCCCCCGGCGATGGCGCCTCCGCTGCTTGTCGTTGCTCCGCCCACGCCTCCGGTCCCGGTTCCGCCCTGGCTGTTCGAGCCCCCATTCGACGTCGTCCCCCCGGTGCTGGCGTTACCGCCAACGATGGCCGCTTCACCGCCTTGCCCCTGATTGCCACCCGCGAGCGTGTTGCTTGTCCCCCCGGCAGCAGAACCAGAATGACCTGGCGAGCTTGACGAAGAGCAGCCGGCGAGAAGTGCACCGAGCAGGACCACGCCAAGCCCGGGCAAGCCCGCACCGCCCTGCGACCCTCTGTTGGGCCGTTGTGGCACAGCATGTTTGTCCATAGAGAACCCCTCCCAGAGTTGGATCCTTCCGAAGACCTTTTCCTGTCAGTTGCAGATGTGGGCTGAATGGCTCAAGGGAGTTGTTCTTCGATGACTCGGCCTGACCTTCGTGGCGACTGCTTATGGGTCCAGGGCGGTGCAGCCTGGCTTGGCTTTCTACGCCAACGGGCAGGTTGGTTCGGCCTGCTAGACCGAAGGACCGGCTACTGTCGCATTTCCCGCTGGCACACCTCGAAGTCTTCTTTGCTGGTCGCAGGCGCGAACTCGCGAACGGTGCTGCCCTTCGCGTCTGTCTCGCGCGCAACGACGATCGCCTTCCATATGGGGCCGCTCGTAAAGGTAGCTTCTCCAACTTCGACGAAGTACTGATGTCCGGCCTGCATGGGCAAGACGAACACGCACCGCCCGGTCGTAACCATCACGCCCGTGTTGGTGTTCATCCTTCCCCATTGCGTGGGTGTGCCGACAACGTGGCAGCCGGGCAAGACTTCGAAGTTGGTTCCGTGCTTGGACACGTCCTGGCCATCGATGTCCTTCACGAAACCGGCCACCCCGGCGACCTCGGGCAACGTCAGCGGGCGCGCGGCGGAATAGAGGGGGTAGCCGCGACGGCCAGCGGAGATGCAGCCTGGCGCAGGGATCATGGCAAGAAGCAAAAACAAGGTCCCTGCGAGAAACCTTGGGCTGACTTGAGCTGAACTACCCATGGTCGAGAACCATCTCCCGCGCTCGCGGCACTGTCAACGCCCGCGCAAACGAGCGTTCGGCGGCCCGCGGTCCGGACCGTCAAGAGGCCGGTCGCGTTGACGACGCGCTCGGCGTTCGTCGCTTGGCATTGGGCCGACCCCGAAGCCCAGGCATGCCGGTCGTCCCCTGCAGCGTGATGGAAGCTAGCACTCTGCCGCCTTCTCGCTAGGGATTTCGGCCTGGGAAATCGATCGAATCTGCTTCAGCCCATGAGCGGCAACAACTTCTAGCGCAGCTGATCCAGCAATGCGCGTGCTTCTTCGAGATCGGGGTTTTCCTGCAAGGCGCGCTTGACGAAAATGATGGCGCGCGAGCGATCCTTGGCTCGGTGGGCGATGCGCGCCTGGCGCAAATACGCCAGGGCAAGGATCCTGGGATCCTTGACCGGATTCGCGGCAACCACGCGCAAGGCACGCAAGGCCAAGTCGTCATCGCCGATGGACTCGGCCAGATCGGCCAGTTCGTTGGCGATGGCAACGCTTCGGCGATCCACATCGAGTGCCTTCTTGAGCGCTTGCAGCTGGCCGTCGCGGTCGCCCATCACCGCTGCGAGTTTGGATTGGCGCTGATAGAGCCAGGCCAGCTCCTCGGACTTCATGGCCTTGGAATCGGCGAGCAGATCGCTCAGGACGGCGGCCGCTCGATCGAACGCCCCGGCCGCAGTGTAGGCGTCGAGCAAGAGCGAGCGCGTGGCCCGATCTGCCAGCGGGAGCGCGAGCGCTTTCTCAAGCGCCACCGCCGCGTCCGCGCCTTCGCCGACGGCGAGCAAGGCCTGGCCGATCTGCACGTACAGGCTGAAGCGTTCGCTCGGGTCGGCCTCGCTGTCGGCCATCTCGTTGCGCAGGCGCGCCGATTCGGCGACGTGGCCGGTCGAGTCATAGAGCCCGGCCAAACGTAGTTGCAACTCGCGCTGGCCCGGCGCCTCGCCAAGCACGCTGGACAGCCAGGGAATGGCTTCTTCACCACGCCCGAGCTTCTCGCAAGTGTCGGTCAACGCCAGCACGGCCTTCACCTTGGCCTCGCCCTCCTCGATGTGCACGAGGCGGGCCCACACATTGGCCGCGGATTCCCAGCGCTCCGCCGCGATGAGGATGTCGCGCATCTGGTAGAGCACGTCGCGATCGTCCGGGCAGGCCTCGACCCAGCGGAAGAGCACCTGATCGGCCTGGTCGTGATCGCCGCCCAGGCGCAGGATTTCGGCCAGACGCAAGGTCGCGGCGCGCGCCGCGGGTCTGTCATCCGCGTTCGCGGTGCGGCCGGCCACACGGCCAAGCGCTGCGGCGAGGTCGGTCGCGGCGTCGCTGGCGCCGAGCGCGAGGGCCTCTTCGAGATCGCGGATCGCCGCCGCGTCGTCCTGATTGCGCGCGGCCAGTTCGGCACGCAGGCGCAGAAGTCCGATGCGCATGGCTACCTCGGGGCTCCTGGCCAAGATCTCACTGACCGCGGAAACCGCCTCGGCCGGCTCCCCGGCCTCGACCAGCGAATCGCACAGCTCACGCACCAGATCGAAATCCGATGGATCGGCCTCTGTCGCCCGACGCAAGGTTTGCGCGGCGGCCTTCGCATCACCCAGCTTCTCGCGCTGCAGGTGGGCCACCTTGCGTAAAATGCGCGTGGTCTTGCCGGCATCGGGCTGCCGACTCGCTTGTTGAATGAAGAGCTGAACGACCTCCGCCCAGCGCTCGCGCTGGGTATAGAAGGCACCAAGCTTCTCGAACACCTCCGCGCTTGCCAAGGCGCGCTCCCTACCCAAAACCAAGGCGCGCTCGGCCCCACTGTCGTCGCCCATCTGCAAGCGCAGCTCGGAAAGCGCGATGGCTTGTGCGGCCGCGTTATCGCCGCTCTCGCCCCGCAAGATCTCTTCGCAAAGAGCCGCACGCTCGGCCACTTCAGGCTCGCCGGTCAGAAGTTCGGACAGCGACAGCTGCAACGAGCGCTTGACGGCCGCGTCGGGCAGCGACACGGCCAGGGCCGAGCGGTAGACCTCCTTGGCCTGGGCCGGATCGGCTTTCTTGACCAGATCGCCGAGGCGCCGCGCCAAGGTTGCCCGCGCCGCGCCAGCGCTCTCCCCGCTTTGCAGAGCCTCCGAAAGCAGGGTCACTGCCTCGCTGACTTCGCCCCTCGCTTCGTGAATGTCGGCGAGCAATGTGAGCGCCTCGGGATGGCCGGGCTCTTCGAGCAGCACGTCGCGCAGGGCTGCCGACATGGCCTCGCCCGCGTCGCCGCTCTGTTGCAGATACTTCGCCCAGGCCATGCGAACCGCGCTGCGATCCCCGCGGCCCATGAGTTTGCCCACCAGATCCTCGACCAGGGCCTGCAAGGCATCGCGCTCGCCAAGGTGCGCCCATAGATCGAGCAGGGGCTCCCAGATCTCGCGATCGGTTGGGTAAAGAACGCGCAGCTGCTCCAGCAACCGGGCGGCCACGGCGGCGAATTCCGGCGCAGCGGCCGCGGCCTTAGCGGTTTCGCGCACGAGCGGCGTCAGCCGCGGGTTGCCCCATTCCTCGCGAGCCTCGTCGAGCACACGAGCGGCCCCGGCCACGTCGCCGCGTGCGCGCAGCTTGCGCGTCAGATCGCTCACGGCCCACAAGCCTTCGCGCAAAACACCGCTGGCGCGCGCGACCTCGATGGCGCGCGTGAGCATGCGCTCGGCGCGCTCGCCCTCGCTGAGCGAAACCGCCAGCTCGACGCCTTCGCGGATGTCGCCCAGTTGCGCCCCCGGCAGGGAGGCGCGCCGTTCGAGGAAGTCGAGCAGCATGCGCTCGTCCTTCGAGGCGCGCGCGACCTTCTCGTAAACCGGCAGCACGCGCGCCAGCGCGGAGTCGGGCACCTGCGCGCCCTGCACGATGGCCGTGGCGCGGGGCAAATCGGCGTGCACTTCCACCGCCTGGGCCAGGGCATCGAGACCCTCCTCGCGCGTCTCGGACTGCCCGATCTGCGCTTCTGCCAAGCGGTAGAGCAGGTCGCTCTTGTCGGCGCTGGAAGTCGCGGCTTGAAGCAGACGCTGCAGGCCAGTCACGGTGCGCTTGAGCTCAACCACATCGCCGGCCTGCACGGCCACGCGGGCCAACGCGCTTTGCACCTCGGCGTTGCGTCGGTTCGTTTGTTCCGCGCGCCGGAGGAATCCAAGCGCGCGATCGAGCAGGTGCAAGTCCTTGTCGGCCACATCGGCGGCGCGCAGAAGCAGGTCGGCCAGGGTGGCCGCATCGTCGGCGCGCCTGAGCTTGTCCGCCGCGCCCACGACCGCATCGAGATAACCGCTGGCCTTACCAAGGCGCACGGCGATCCCGCGCGCCAGGGTATGCGCCTCAGCGCTATCCGGCACCTTGGCCAGGATTTCCAGTATGGCCAGAAGGCCCTCCTCGGGGCGGCCGATTTTTTCCAGCACGCTCGCACGTTCGCAGACCACCAGTGCCTCGTCGCTGACATGGACTGCGGCGGCCTGGCGCTTGCCGATCAAGTCGAGCAGGGTTTCACTGTCCCC
>Ga0265314_10001070_pt1 | contig 31767 bp, 33 predicted proteins | sample 4126metaG_FD_203106 | JGI IMG/M metagenome (GOLD analysis project Ga0265314, IMG submission 203106) | Rhizosphere microbial communities from Carex aquatilis grown in University of Washington, Seatle, WA, United States - 4-1-26 metaG | ecosystem: Host-associated > Plants > Roots > Rhizosphere >... | reverse complement strand
CGCAGCTGGAGGATCAGCGCCGGGCTGCGGTCGACGACGCACAGCAGCAGCACTTGCAGCACCGGGAACGCCAGGCCGGGGATCCCCTTCGCCAGCGTCGCCCAGATCACCCCGGCATAGAACAACAGCAGCGCCGGCGTGCGACCGGAGAGGCGAAAGCGCAACAGTCCGATGAACGCGAACGCCAGCCCGAAGGCAAGTGTCATGTCGACGCGCGCCGTGGTGGCGGCGCGCAGCCATTCGAAACTGGTCAGCAGCGTCAGCCCCGCCGCGGCACCGGCGAGCGGCGTCAGGCTGGCGGCGACGGCGGCGGTCAGCGCCAGCGCCGCGAGGCCGCTGAGCAGCGCCGACGGCAATCGCACGGTCGCTTCGTCGACGCCGTGGCGGACCTTCGCCACCGCGGCGCCGAGCCAATAGAAGAGCGGCGGCTTGCGCGGCAGCGTGGTCGCGTTGCGGCGCGGCAGGATCCAGTCGCCGCTGGCGGCGAGGTGCTGCACCACCACCGCCTCGCGGGCTTCGCCCCGCGTATGGAACGGCGCCCGCCCGATACCGAGCAGCTGCAAGACCGCCCAGCTGACGCCGACGACGAGGAACGCCGCGGCAGTTGCCGGCCAGCGTGTGCCGCCGCCAGCGGCGGATGCGTCGTCGCCCATGCGAGCGGGCTGACACCACATGTACGGCGATGATGCAACGTCCGTCGCCGCCGCCGCTGCGGCAGCTCACGCCGGCGCGTTGCGAGTCGGCGCGCGCGCGGCTATCTGTCAGGTCTCCGGCTGCGCATGCGCTCTCGCCTCCTTACGCCGCTCGCTGGCTCGGTTCTGCTGCTGATCGCAGCGCAGTGTGCCGCGGCGTTCGCGCCGATCCCGATCGCCGTGCACGAGGCGGACGGCATCGAGCGGCGCGCCTGGCCGCTGACGGTGAGCGTGCCGCTGCCGCGTGGCGCCTTGCGTGACGCGCAGGGCGCGCACGTGACCGACGAACGCGGCGCGGCGTTGGCGACGCAAGCGCGCGCCTTGGCGACCTGGCCAGACGGCTCGATCCGCTGGTTGCTGGTCGACACGCAGCTCGATTTGCGCGCGCGACAGAAGCGCACGCTGCACCTGCAAGAGGGCGCCAGCCAACATGCGCCTAGCAATCCGCTGCGCGTCACCGAAGAGCCGGAGCGCCTCCTGATCGATACCGGTCCGCTGCACTTCAGCGTCCCGCGCCATCATTTCGCCGTGCTCGAGGGACTGCAGGTCGCCGGCAAGGGGGCGCCGGCGGTGGGGCCGATCGGCAGCTCACTGGTGGCCGGCGCGCGCAGCGGCACGGCGCAGCCGCCGCAGGCGGTCGAGGTGGTGGAGCGCGGCCCGTTGCGCACGCGCATCCAGCTGCGCGGCACCTACGGCAACAGCTTCGATTATCTTATTCGCCTCGACGTCTACGCCGGCCAGCGCTTCGTGCGCATCCTGCACACCTTTACCAATCACGTCGGCAGCGCGTGGGTGAGCCTGCCACGCGTCAGCCTCGACCTGCCGCTCGGCGAGCTGAAACCGCACAGCTACCACCTCGGCATCGTCGGAGCGCGACCGCGCAGCGGCGACCTCGGTGACGAGGGGGTGCGCGCCGTGCAGCACGACAACGCGACGGCGGAGATCGGCGGGGCGCGCGCCGATGTGCAGCTGGCCGGTTGGATCGAGCTCGACGGTGCGCACGGCAGCGTCGGCGTGGCCTCGCGCTGGTTCTGGCAGGACTATCCGCAGAGCTTTGCGGCGCGGCGCGACGGGCTCACGTACAACATGTGGGCGCCTGAAGCGGCAGCGGCGAAGGCCGGCGTCGGCGCCGCCAAGACCCACGAGCTGGCGCTGTGGTTGGCGCCGTCGAAAGGGCTGCCGGCGAACGTCGGCGCGGCGTTGCTGACGCCGCTGCACGGCGTCGTCGACCCGCAGTGGGTGGCGAGCACCAACGCGCTCTCCGGAGCGATCGCGCCGCGCGGCACGGCGGCGCAGTTCGCGCGCCAGGCGCGCGAGGCGGCGGCGCGCTATCTGCAACGCAACGGCGTCGAGCGCTGGAACGATTGCGGCGAAGAGCGCTGCGCCGATGCGGCGACCGAACGCCCGCGCGTCGGCGCCTACGGCATGTGGAACTGGGGCGACTGGAACTTCCGCGGCTACGAAGACACGACCAAGGGCACCGACAGTTGGGGCAACCTGGAGTATGACACGACCTACACGCTGGCGCTGGCCTACGCGGCCAGCGGCGATCCGGATCTCTTCGATGCGACGGTGGCGGCGGCGCGCCACGCCGTCGACGTCGACGTGATTCACGCCTATCCGGAGCGCCCGGAGTGGGAAGGGATGAACCATCCCAAGAACCCGCTGCATTTCTCCTTCGCGCTCGGCGGGCCCGATCTCGGTCATACCTGGACGCAAGGCATGGTGGCCACCTACTACCTGACCGGCGACGAGCGCGCGCTGGAAGCGGCGCGCAGCATCGCCGACTACCTCACCAAGCGCGTCGGCGGCGCGGTGCGCGGCAATCCGCGCCAGTGGGGTTGGCCGATCATCGCATTGCTCGCCGTGCACGAAGCGACCGGCGATCATCGCTACCTCGACGCCGCGACGCGCTACGCCGCCGGCGGCATGAAAGCGCATCCGCCGACCACCTCGGCGCAGTGGAAGCTCGGCATCCTCGCCGACGCGCTGGCCTACCTGCACGCCGCGACGGGCAATGCAGCGGCGCGCCAGTGGCTCGAGGCCTATGTCGCCGCAGCGATGGCGCGCGGCGCGGAGGAAGACACGCGCGCCTTCCCGGCGGTCGCCTATCTGGCGCGCGTCACCGGCGACGCGACGCTGCGCGACGCGGCGTTGAGCCGCGCCGAGCATCTCGATCTCGGCAATTGGGGCAAGCCGTTCTCGGTGCACGGACGGATCGGCTTTCGCATTTACTCACTGTTGGAGTCGACGCGGTGAGGAGAATGTTGCGCTGCTGGACTGTGACGATTTGGACGGGTTGAGTCAGACGCTGAGGAAGCGCGCAGGATCAGGGCCAACAGGATCTGTTCCCCAGCAGCCGACCAGCGTAACAGCCCACCAGCTCATCCAATCACCACTTCGCGCCGTGCGTCACGGTGATCGGCTGCTTCGCGCCGCTGCGGCGCTGGCGGCGCAGCAAGACGTAGAGCGCACCGGCGCCGCCGTCGCATGGGCGCGCGCTGGAGAACGCCAGCACCAGGCGGGCCCAGGCGCCGCGCGCCAACCAGCCGGCGACGCGATGCTTCAGCACCGGCACCTGATCCTTCGAGTTCAGGCCGCGGCCATGGACGATCAACACGCAGCGCTGACCGTGCTGGTGCGCCTGATGCAAGAATCGATCGATGGCGAGACGCGCCTCGTCCGTCTTCATGCCGTGCAGATCGAGGTGCGATTGAAAGGCGAAGTCGCCGCTGCGCAGCCGCCGCAGCAGCCGGCGATCGAGCCCGGCAACGGCGCCTTCGATGAACTCGACGGTGTCGGCGATGTCGAAGGCAGCGCCGCCGGTGACCAGATCGGAGAGCTCGGCCAGCGCTTCGGCGTCTGGATCGGTCACGACGCGGCCGGCCGGCGCCGGCGGTGGCGGCGTGACGCGCTGGCGCGCCGCCGCCGATAGCGGGGTGACGTCGAGCATCTCGCGTTGGAACAGACTGGCATCGTCGGCGCGCGGCGGCTCGGCTGCCAGCGGCGGCGGGGCAGGCTTCGCCGCAGGGGCCGGCGGCGCTGCGGATGGCCGCTTGCTTAACTGGCGAAACGGCTGGTGATGGAAACCGCCGGGCGCGACGTTGGAGGCCGGGGTGTCACGCTGTCGTCGCCGCATCGCATGAGCCTTCGCGCAGGTCATGTCTACGAGACGACCGACCGACCCGCAACGCGGCGCCGAGGTACGCCTTGTCTGGGCATCGCCAACCTGGTTGAGTTCGCCGCGATGGCGACGCCAGACGACTCACTGTTGATCCGCCGCGAAGCGCCGCTGGCGTGGGTCATCGTCAATCGGCCGGCGGCGCGCAACGCGCTCAATGCGGCGGTGTGGGACGGCTTGGCCAATGCCGCCGAGCAACTGGCGAACGAGCCCGAGATCCGCGTCGTCATTCTGCGCGGCGCCGGCGAGCAGGCGTTCATCAGCGGCGCCGACATCAGCGAGTTCCGCGCCCTGCGCGCCGATGCCGCGGCGACCGCGGCATACGACGCGCGCTCAGCGCGCACGTGGCGCAATCTGCAGGCGATGCCGCAGCCGGTCTTGGCGATGATTCACGGCTTCTGCTTCGGCGGCGGCGTCGCCGTCGGGCTGGCCTGCGATCTGCGCTTCGCCGCGGACGACGCGCGCTTCGCCGTTCCGGCGGCGAAGCTGGGATTGTCGTACCCGTTCGAGAGCCTCGAGCGCCTCGTGCGCGTCGTCGGGCCAACCCACGCCGCGGATATCTTGCTCTCGGCGCGGACGTTGTCGGCTGCCGAGGCGCACCACATGGGGTTCGTCAATCGTCTGGTGCCGGCGGCCGAGCTCGAGCGCACGACGCGCGACTATGCGCTGGCGATGGCGAGCGGCGCGCCGCTGACCATCGCCGCGCACAAGCGCGCCATTCAGGCGGTGCTGCAGTCGCCCGAGGCGCGCGACCTCGGCGCCGTGCGCGAGCTGGCGCGGCGCTGTTTTGACAGTGCCGACTACCAAGAGGGCATCACCGCGTTTCTGGAAAAGCGCGCGCCGTGCTTTCAGGGACGCTGAGATGGGACCGCTGGCCGGTGTGCGGGTGCTCGATCTCACCCGCTATCTGGCCGGTCCCTACTGCACGATGCTGCTCGGCGACATGGGCGCCGACGTCATCAAGCTGGAAGCGCCGCGCGGCGCGCGAGACTTCGGCGCCGGGCCAAGCGACGCGAACTACTTCTTTCTCTCGGTCAACCGCAGCAAGCGCAGCGCGACGTTGGATCTGCACCATCCGCTAGGCCGCGCCGCCTTCCTGCGCCTGGTCGACGGCGCCGACGTCGTGGTCGAGAACTTCCGCCCGTCCGTCATGCCGAGCCTCGGGCTCGGCGCGGACAGCTTGCGCGCCCGCAACCCGCGCCTGATCTATTGCGGCATCTCGGGCTTTGGCGCCTCCGGGCCGTATGCCGAGCGGCCCGGCTTCGACCAGATCGCGCAAGGCATGTCGGGGCTGATGAGCGTCACCGGCACGCATGAGCCGACGCGCGCCGGCATCGCCATCGGCGACGTGCTGGCCGGCCTGTTCGCCGCGCACGGTATCGGGTTGGCGCTGTACCATCGCGAGCGCAGCGGCGTCGGGCAGGTGGTCGAGACATCGCTGCTCGAAGGGCTGATCGGCGTGCTGACCTGGAGCGCCGGCATGTACTTCGCCAGCGGCGCGCCGCCGCCGTTGGCGGGCAACCATCACCCGCTGTCGGCGCCGTACGGCGTACATCGCGCCCGCGATCGCGCGTTCACCATCGCCTGCGGAAACGAGAAGCAATGGCGCGCATTGTGCCGCGCGCTCGACGCCGATGGCTTGTCGGCTGACGCGCGCTTTGCGACGCCGATGGGGCGCGTCGCCGAGCGCGCTGCGCTGACCGCCGCGCTCGAGGCGCGCTTGGCAACGGCCGACGCAGCACAGTGGATCGAGCGTCTGAACGCCGTCGGCGTGCCGAGCGGGCCGATCAACGACATGCGCGAGGTGTTCGCCGACGTGCAAGTGCGCGCGCGCGACATGTACGTCGAATTGCCGCACCCGCGCCTCGGCACGATCAAGACCACCGGCCTGCCGGTAAAGCTCTCGCACAGTCCAGGCGCGATCGAACGCCTGCCGCCGGAGCTCGGTGCCGATACCGACGCCGTGCTGCGCGAAGCCGGCTTGAGCCCCGACGACATCGCCGCGCTACGCGCGGCGGCTGCGGCATAGCGCGATGGGCTCCGCGCTGCTGATTTGCGGCGCCACTGTGCTCGGCGGCGACGGCTGGCAGCAATGTGAGATCCGCATCGCCGATGGGCGCGTCGCCGAGATCGGCGCCGCCCTCGCGCGCGAGGGCGCACAAGCGCTCGACGCCGCTGGCCTGCGCGTCGCACCGGGACTGGTCGATCTGCATCTCCACGGCGCTGCCGACGGCATGTTCGAAGACGGCGATGCGGCGTCGGCGCGCCGCATTCTCGCGGTGCTGCCGCGTCTCGGCACGACGGCGCTGCTGGCGACGATTGGCGCATTGCCGGCGGAGGCGCTGCGGCGCGCCGTCGAGGTCGCCGCTGCGGCGATGGCGTGGCGCGACGGCGCGCGCGTGTTGGGCATCCATCTCGAAGGGCCGTTTCTCAATCCGGCACGTGGCGGCGCGCAGCGCCCGGATGCGCTGCGCGCGCCGTCGATCGAGGAGATCGACGATTTGCAACGGCGCGCCGGTGGCGCGATCCGCTTGGTGACGCTCGCGCCGGAGCTGCCCGGCGCGCTGGCACTGATCGCGGCGCTGCGGCGGCGCGGTGTGTACACGTCGCTGGGACACAGCGAGGCATCGGCGGACGTCGTCGACGCCGCGGTTGCCGCCGGCGCGACGCACGTCACGCACCTCTTCAACGCCATGAGCGGCCTGCATCATCGCGCTCCAGGTCTCGCCGCCGCCGGACTGACGCAGGACGCATTGTTCGTCGAGCTCATCGCTGACGGCGCGCATGTCGACCGGCGCATGGTCGACGTGGTGTGGCGCTGCAAACCGGCTGGGCGCGTGCTGCTGATCAGCGATGGCGTGGCGGGGCTCGGCGAGGCGGGCGACCGCTTGCAGCTATTCGGCGCCGAGTGCGTGGTGAGCGACGCCGTGCGGCGCGTGAGCGATGGATGCCTGGTCGGCGGTTGCGCGCCTCTGGCGACGGCGATTCGCCGCATCGCGCGGTGGTGTCCAAAGGTGCCGCCGGCCGACATCATCCGCGCCGCAAGCGAGTCGCCCGCGCAGTCGCTCGGGCTCGACGCCGGCCGCATCGCTGTCGGTGACGTCGCGGATCTGGTGTTGCTCGATGCCGACTTGACGCTGCGCCGCGTCAGCTGCCGCGGCCGCGTGCTCGACCCAGTCGGCATCGCTGGGATGGCGAAATGAGGACCGGGAAGTCACATCGCATGCGCTCCGCAACATATAGTCAGAACAGCGGAAATCGCGCTTGACGTGGACCTCGATCCGACTAGCCTCCGGCCGGCGAAGGAGGGATCTCGATGGGTCAGCGGCTGGCGATGGTTGTGGCAGGGGTGCTCGCGTCGGTGGGCGTTGCGCGAGCGCAAACGCAAGCGGACGTACCGGGCCCGGTGACGGCGGCGCCCGATCGAATCGGCATCATCGATGTCGGCGATCCGATCTTGATCTCGCGCCGGACGTTGGCGGCCGAGATGACGCGCAACTCCGACTTGCGCGACTGGGTGCACCTATACGGCGTGCCCGACTACGCCGAGGTGCAGGAGATCGAGATCCAACCACCCTTCGCGCCCTACGAAGTGCGACTCTACTATCTGAAGGGCAATGCCTATCTGTGCTTTGGTCGCGTGCACGTGGCGCCGAGCCTGTACGACTACGGCGTGCGCAAATACACGTCTCACATCAAGCCGGCCGATCTCGATCGGCTGCTGACGGCGCGCGCCGCCGAGGATATGCAGGTGGCCTCGGCTGAGCCGGCACCCGAAGCGCCGTGGGTGGTCGAGACCACCGCCGTCGACGGCAAACCGGTTACGGATACGCAATAAGCAATGCCGTAGCGCGGGATCCCGGTCCCGCGCCTCGCGCGACGACCTGTCTGCTTTTGTTGCGGGGACGATGACCGCCTCGTCCCCGCAACAATCAACAATAGTCGCTGAACTGGACGCAGGACTGGAGCTCCGCGCTACCACGGTTGAGTCTGCCGGGCGTTGAGCGTTGTATCGACGGGGCGACCTCGTTCTCCAGTAAATGCAGCAGGTCGCCGAGCGAAGCGCGGGACTGGAGTCCCACGCCACCACATTTGAATGCGCTCCTGAATCTGGTGCGCGAAGGTTCAGCGACCTTACGCGGCGAGCCGGCGCACGGCGGTGAAGGCGCCGTCGGTGATCTCGAGGATCTGATCGATGTCGGGCTCGCGATGCGCCGCCGAAATGAACCAGTTGTGGTACGGCGTCAGGTAGACACCGCCCTGGGCGCAGGCGGCGGCGAAGGCGCGGCTGCGGGCGAACTTCTCGTCGCCGACAAACGACATGAACGGCAGGGCAGGCGGCCCCGAGTAGGTGACGGCCAGACTGTGACTCCCCGCCTGCTGCAGCATGCCGCGCTGCAACCGTAACCCCATCGCGTCCATGTGCGCGATGGCGTCGGTCGCTTCCAGCTCCGCCAAGCAGGCCAGCGCCGCGACCATCGGCACCGCGCTGGTGAAGTACGAGCCGGTGAAATAGACGCGTTCAGCCGCCTCCTTGAGCGCCTCGCGGCCGACGCAAGCGGACAACGGGTAGCCGTTGGCCAATGCCTTGGCGTAGCAGGCCAGGTCGGGCTGCACGCCGAAACGCTCGCCGGAGCCGCCGAGCGCCAGGCGAAACCCGGCGCGCACGTCGTCGAGAATGAAGACGATGCCGGCTTGGTCGCACAGCGCGCGCACAGCGGGGAGAAAGCCCTCGGCCGGCAACTCCTGGTCGTGGAAGGCGTCGTGGCGGAAAGGCGACAGGATTATCGCCGCGATATCGCCGCGGTGGGCCGCAACGAGATCGTGCAGCGCGCGCAGATCATTGTACGGGAAGGACAGCACGTTGGCGGTATCCTCCGGCGTCACGCCCGCCGGCGCCGGCGTGCACCAGGCGTGCGCGCCGTGATAGGCGCCGGCGGCGCGCACGACCTTGCGCCGCCCGGTGTACTCGCGCGCCACCGTCACCGCCCAGGTGCAGACGTCGGAGCCGTTCTTGGCAAATGCGGCCCAGTCGGCAAACGGCGTGATGCGCACCAGCGTCTCCGCCAGCTCGACCCAGGCGCGGCTCGGCGCGTTGAAGCAGTCGCCGTCGTCGAGTTGCCGGCGCACGGCCGCTTCGACGGCCGGATGGCGATGGCCGAGGACGATCGGCCCGTACGAGCACATCAGATCGATGTACTCGTTGCCGTCGACGTCCCAGACGCGGCAGCCGTCGCCGCGCGCAAAGAAGTACGGGTAGGCGCCGCCGACCACCATGCGCGGCGACTGGTGGCCATAGACGCCGCCGGGTACGACGCGGCGCGCGCGCGCGAGCAGCGCTTCACTTTCGGCGTAGCGGTTGGACGACATGCGGCACCTCCGTCGGCGCCGCACGCTACCGCAAGCCAATCGGCGCGGCTACTGCTTCGTCGTCGCCGGCTGCGCCGCTGCGGCAGCCAGCTTGGTGCGCGTGTCTGCGGTCAACATGCCGTTGTCTTTCAAGCCGGCAGTGCGCTGAAAAGACTGGATGGCATTCACGGTGACCGAATCCAGCTTGCCGTCGATCTCGCCCTGATACTCGTTGATCACCGTCAACTGGCGCTGCGCGTCGGAGATGACGGACGGGTCCGCCGGCTGCGCCAGCGCGTCAGCGTCGGGGTCGCCCATTTCCTTCTGGATCTTCTCCGCTTGCTCGCGCGCGCGCTCCTCGACCGACTGCTTGCTGCAGCCGGTGAGCAAGGCGAGAGACAGCGCGGCGGTCAGGCAGGGCAGGGCGAATCGCGACATGGCGGAGAACCCCTCAAATGACCTTGTTCAACGGGTACTCGATGATGCCGACGGCGCCATGCTTGAGCAGCTGCGGAATCAGCTCGCGCACGATGGCTTCGGCAATGACCGTCTCGACCGCGAACCACTCGGTTTTGTAGAGCGGTGAGACGGTCGGCGCGGTGATGCTCGGAATCATCGAGATGATCGCGTCGATCTTCTCTTTCGGCACGTTCATTTTCAGGCCGACCTTCGCCTCCGCCTGCATGGCGCCGTTGAGCAGCAGGGAGATCTGCTCGATCTTCTCGCGCTTCCACGTGTCCGCCCACGCCTCCTTGTTGGCGACCAGCTGCGGATTCGACTGGCAGAGCTCGTGGATGATCTTCAGACCGTTGGCGCGCAGGGTGCTGCCGGTCTCGGTGACCTCGACGATCCCGTCGACCAAGCCCTGCACGACCTTCGCCTCGGTCGCACCCCAGGAGAACTCGACGTCGACGTTGATGTTGCGCTCGGTGAAGTAGCGCTTGGTGAAGCCGACCATTTCCGTCGCAATGCGTTTGCCCTGCAGGTCGGCGATGGTGTTGATCGCCGACGCTTGCGGCACCGCCACCACCCAGCGGGTCGGGCGCATGCTGGCCTTCGAGTAGACGAAGTCGCAGACCACGTGCACGTCGGAATCGTTCTCCAACGTCCAGTCCTTGCCGGTGATGCCCGCGTCGAGCACGCCGTCTTCGATGTAGCGCGACATCTCCTGCGGGCGCGCCAGCACGCAGCGCAAGCTGTCGTCGTCGACGCTGGGAAAGTAGCTGCGGTCGGCGCCTGAGATCTTCCAGCCCGATTTGCGGAAGAGCTCGAGCGTGGTGGCTTCGAGGCTGCCTTTGGGAAGGCCGAGAGTGAGCTGGGGCATGCAGTGGTACTCGGTTGAGGCGCCGCGGCGAGTGCAGCCGGAGGCGGCGAACGTGATTCGCCGGGAGCTACCATAGGGTCTGAGGCCACGCAACGCAGCGTGTTGCCGCTGTAGTGGAGCGACCGCTAAGGAAGCGGCGGCGGACGGAGGTGCTCATGCGCGTCGCGGATTTGGCCAGCCTGCTCGGCTGCGAGTTGCACGGTGACGGAACGATCGAGGTGACGCGCTGCGCGCCGATCGAATCGGCCGGCAGCGGCGATCTGAGCTTTGTCGCAAACCCGCGCTACTTGCGCTTCCTGGACGGCTGCCGGGCGTCCGCGCTGATCCTGAGCCTCGACGCGCCGGAGGTTCCGGCGCCATCGCTGCGCACCGCGGAGCCGTACATGGCGTTCGCCCGCGCGGTGGAGCACTTTCATGTGCCGCTCGAATGGCCAGCCGGCATCCACCCCACCGCGCAGGTCGCCGCCAGCGCGCAGATCGGCGCCGACGCGTCGATCGGCGCGTTCAGCGTCATTGGCGAGCGCGTGCAAATCGGCGCCGGTGCGCGCCTCGCGCCGCATGTCGTCATCTATCCCGATGTCGTGATCGGGCCGCGCTGCACGCTGCACGCGCATGCCACGGTGCGCGAGCGCGTCCGCTTGGGTGCCGATGTCGTCCTGCATGCCGGCGCGGTGATCGGCTCGGACGGTTTCGGCTACGCGCCGAGCGACGGCGGCATCAAGCGCTTGCTGCAGGGCGGCGATGTGGTGGTGGAGGACGAGGTGGAGGTGGGCGCCAACACCACGGTCGACCGTGCCATGGTCGGCTCGACCGTGCTGCGGCGCGGCGTCAAGCTCGACAACCTCGTCATGGTCGCGCACGGCTGTGAGATCGGTGCGAACAGCATGTTGGCCGCGCAGGCGGGTTTGTCGGGCAGCACGCGACTCGGGCAGTGGGTGCGCGTCGGCGGGCAGGTCGGTACGGCCGGCCACCTGACCATCGGCGACGGCGCGCAAATAGCCGCGCAAAGCGGCGTGCCGAATTCGGTCGACGCCGGCGCCACGGTGGGCGGCTACCCGGCGATGGAGATGAGTCTGTGGCGCCGCGTCTCGGCGGCCTCACATCGCCTGCCCGAGTTGTTCAAGCGGGTGCGCCGTTTGGAGCGGCGACTCGGCGCGCAAGACGGCGACCAACCTTGATTCCGCGCACCCCCTTCGCTAGCGTCCGACAATTCTACTTCGCCTTGGTATGTGGCCGTGCGCATTCGTCTCCGCGACATCGAAGAAACGCCGAAAGAGCTCGCGTTTGACGAGCCGACGGACGAGCTGAACCCGCGCCTCGCCCACGGCCCGGTGCACGACTACGAGTTCCTCGGCCCCGCCCACATCGACCTGCGCTACTACCGATCCGGCCAGGAGCTGTTTTTAACCGCCGCCATGGAGAGTCGCGTCGCCGGCGAATGCGCCCGCTGCCTGCAGCGCTTCGAATTCCGCCACGCGCCGGGCTTCGAGGTCGTCATGGTTCCACACAGCGGCCGCTGGGCCGAGGAAGACCTCGATGGCGGTGGCGACGACTTGGTATGGTACGAGGGCGACGATGTGGACATCTCGCCGTTGCTCGATGAGCGTCTGCTGTTGACGCTGCCGACGCTGCCGCTCTGCCGCGAGGATTGTCGCGGGCTATGCGGGCAGTGCGGCCACGACCTCAATCTCGGCGCGTGTCAATGCGCCAGCCAGGCCGGCGATCCGCGCCTCGCCGTGCTGCGCACGCTACGCCGCGAATAATCCATCTCTGAAGGATTCGCGCCGCGTTGCGGCGCGCGATAAGGAGCTCACCCATGCCTGTTCCGAAGCGACGCACCTCCGTCACCAAGCGCAACAAGCGCCGGGCCCACGATGCCATCTCCGAGCCGGCCACGATTCCGTGCCCGGAATGCAGCGAGACGATGGTGCGCCATCGCGCGTGCCCGCATTGCGGCATGTATCGCGGCCGACAGGTCGTGGAAGTTCACGAATAGCGGCTGATCCGGCGACATGAGCGGCCCGCTGGCCGAGCAAGTCGCGCTCGTCACGGGCGGCTCTCGCGGCATCGGCCGCGCTGTCGCGCAGCGTCTCGCCGTGGCCGGAGCGCGCGTCTACGTCAACTTCGTGCGCGACGCGGCGGCAGCGAGCGCGACCGTCGCATCGATCGTCGACGCCGGCGGCGCCGCCGAGGCGGTGCAATTTGACGTCGCCGATGCGGAGGCATCCACTGCCGCGATCGGCGCGATCGTCAAGGCGTCGGGGCCGCTGCACATCCTGGTCAACAATGCGGGCCTGTCGGTCGACAACCTCGTCATGCGGCTCAAACCCGAGGAGTGGGACCAGGTCATGGCGGTCAATCTCCGCGGCACCTTCAACTGTACGCGCGCGGCAGCGCGGGGCATGTTGAAAGCGCACTACGGCCGCATCATCAACATGACTTCGGTGGTCGGGCAGATGGGCAACGCCGGGCAAGCGGCGTACGCTGCCGCCAAGGCGGGAATTATAGGCTTCACCAAGTCGATGGCACGCGAGCTGGCGTCGCGTCAGGTGACCGTCAACGCGATCGCGCCAGGGCTGATCGAGACGGAGATGACGGCCTACTTGCCCGAGGACCGGCGGACGGAGTATCTGGCCGTCATCCCGGCGGGACGCCTGGGAACGGTCGACGAGGTGGCAGAGCTGGTGGCGTTCCTGGCCCGACGCGAAGCGGCCTACATCACCGGGCAGGTCATCGGCATCAACGGCGGATTATACATCTAGCGTTTAGGAGGATGGGGATGGCCTCTGCGGTCGAGCAAAAGGTACGAGAGATCATCTGCGAGCAGCTGGGCGTCAGCGAAGGCGATGTCACGCCGGAGGCCTCGTTCATCGAGGATCTCGGCGCCGATTCACTCGACATCGTCGAGCTCGTCATGGCGCTCGAAGAAGAATACGACATGGAGATCTCGGACGAGGAAGCGGAGAAGATCCGCACCGTCCAGGACGTCGTGAATTACATCGAGAGCCACAAGAAGGCCTGACGATGAGCGCGGCCCTCGAGCGTGTCGACGGCGAGATCTGGCGGGCGATTCGCGCCGAGGCCGACCGACAGCAAACGAACCTCGAGCTGATTGCGTCGGAGAACGTCGTCAGCCGCGCCGTGCTCGAGGCGCAGGGCTCGATCCTCACCAACAAGTACGCCGAAGGCTATCCCGGGCGGCGCTATTACGGCGGCTGCGAGCACGTCGACGTCGTCGAGCAGCTCGCCATCGATCGCGCCAAAGCGCTGTTCGGCGCCGAGCACGCGAATGTGCAGCCCCATTCGGGCTCGCAAGCCAACATGGCGGTGTATTTCTCGCAGTTGGAGCCCGGCGACACCATCCTGGCGATGGACCTGACGCACGGCGGGCATCTGACGCACGGCAGCCCGGTCAACTTCTCCGGCAAGTTCTTTAAGGTCGTGCCGTACGGCGTGCGGCGCGAAGACGAGCGGCTCGACATCGACGCGATGCGCGCGCTGGCGCGGCAACATCGGCCGAAGATGATCGTCGTGGGCTACAGCGCGTATCCGCGTGCGATCGACTTCCAGCCCTTCCGCGACGCGGCAGACGAAGTCGGGGCGATGATCATGGTCGACATCGCGCACTTCGCCGGGCTGGTCGCGGCCGGCATTCATCCGTCGCCGGTGCCGCTGGCTGAGTTCGTCACGACGACGACGCACAAGACGCTGCGCGGTCCGCGCGGCGGCATGGTGTTGTGCAAGGAGCCGTACGCGAAGAGCCTGAACTCATCGGTCTTTCCCGGCAACCAGGGGGGACCGTTGATGCACGTCATCGCCGCCAAGGCCGTGGCGCTGCACGAAGCGGCGACGCCGGAGTTTCGCGTCTATCAGCAGCAGATCGTGCGCAACGCTGTCGCCCTGGCCGACGGGCTGATGGCGAAAGGATTCCGTTTGGTCTCGGGCGGCACCGACAATCATCTGATGTTGCTCGATCTGCGCAACACCGAGATCACCGGCAAGCTGGCGCAGGAAACACTCGAGGCGGCGAACATCACCGTCAATCGCAACACCGTGCCGTTCGAAACGCGCTCGCCGTTCGTCACCAGCGGCGTGCGCATCGGCACGCCGGCGGTCACCAGCCGCGGCATGGGCGAAGCCGAGATGTCCGCGATTGCGGCGCTGATCGCGCAGGCGTTGGAGCGCGTCGGCGATTCGACCGGCTTGGCGAGCGTGCGCGACGACGTGATCAGTCTCTGTCGGAAGTTCCCGATCGAGACGATGGCGGCGTGAGCGCCGGCGCTACCCCGATCGCCGTCGCTTGTTGAGCGAGGCGAGAAACTCCGCATCGGGTGAAAAACGCTCGCCGCGAGTCACGATCGTGTCGCGCGGGTCAGGCAATTGCGCGGGATAGTCGATCGTGTAGTGGAGGCCCCGACTTTCCTTGCGCTTCATCGCCGAGATGATGATCAGCTCGGCGACCACGGCGAGGTTGCGCAGCTCGATCAGATCGCCGGTTACTGTGAAGTCCCAGTAGTATTGCTGAATCTCGTCCTGCAGCACGTTGATGCGGTGCAGGGCGCGCGCCAGCCGGCGGTTCGAGCGCACGATGCCGACGTAGTTCCACATCAGGCGTCGAATCTCGTCCCAGTTCTGCGTCACCACCACGGATTCGTCGCTGTCGGTCGCGCCGCGCGGATTCCAGGCGGCAAACGCCGGCGGCCGCGTCGGGTCGTTGCGCAGCAACTCGACGGCATGCACCGCGGAGCGATGTCCGAGCACGAGCGCTTCGAGCAACGAGTTCGATGCCAGGCGGTTGGCCCCGTGCAGCCCGGTCATCGCGACTTCGCCGGCCGCGTAGAGGCGGCGAATGTTGGTGGCGCCGTCGCCGGTGGTCAACGCACCGCCGCAGCAGTAGTGCGCCGCCGGCACGACCGGAATCGGCTCGCGCGTCAGGTCGATACCGTACGACAGGCAACGCTCGTAGATCATCGGAAAGCGATTCAGCAGAAAGTCGCGCGGCTGCTCCGAGATATCGAGGTAGACACAGTCGAAGCCGTGCACCTTCATTTCGTTGTCGATGGCGCGCGCCACGATATCGCGCGGCGCCAGCTCGGCCTTCGCATGGTACGCGGCCATGAACGGCGTGCCGTCCGGCCGCCGCAGCACCGCGCCTTCGCCGCGCAGTGCCTCGCTGATCAGGAAGGACTTGGCGGCCGGGTGATAGAGGCACGTCGGGTGGAACTGGATGAACTCGAGATTCGAAATTGGTACGCCGGCGCGATACGCCATCGCGATCCCGTCGCCGGTCGCGATGTCGGGATTCGACGTGTAGAGGTACACCTTGCCGGCGCCCCCGGTGGCGAGCAGCGTGGCGCGCGCGGTGAGCGTGCGGATCGTGCCGCGATCGCGATCGAGCACATACGCGCCCCAGCAGGAAATCGTCTGCGCGCTTGGGGCGAGTGCTGCATCGGTCAGCAGGTCGACCGCGAGATGGCGCTCGAGCACCTGAATGTTGGCGTGCGTGCGCACGGCGGCGACCAGGGCACGCATGATCTCGCGACCGGTGGCATCCGAGGCGTGCAGAATGCGCCGGTGACTGTGCCCGCCTTCTTGGCCGAGGTCGTATTCGGGATCGTCTTGCGCGTCGCGCCGCGAGAAGTGCGTACCGAGCGCGATCAGCTCGTGGATACGCGCCGGGCCGTCGCGCACCACCAGCTCGACCAGGTCTCGATGACACAGCCCGGCGCCGGCGACCAACGTGTCCGCCACGTGCGCTTCGAACGAATCTTCCGCGGCCCAGACGGACGCGATGCCGCCTTGTGCGTAATTGGTGTTGCTCTCCGGCAGCCGGTCCTTGCTGAGCACCAGGACGCTGCCGTGTTGAGCCGCATGCAACGCGTACGTGAGGCCGGCGAGGCCGCTTCCAATGACGAGAAAGTCTGCGTCCATGCGCTGTGACGGCGAGCTATCTCACTGCCTCCGCAGCCATTCAAGGGAGTCAAAATAGCGATTGATTCAGTCCGGGCCGCAACCTATCGTCCGCCTCGCATGAGGTGGAGAGCGGTGCTGTTGGTGCTGGCGGGCGCGGGGCTGTTGTGGCCGTGCGCCAAGGCGTCGGCCGAGATCTACATGTACAAGGACAGCCGCGGCCGCCTGCATTTCAGTAACGCACCGGCTGACCCTGGCTACCAGCGCTACACGGCGAGCGCCGCCTACCTGCCGGGATTCCGCTCGTTCGGCTACCAGGATTCGGTCGAGGCTCGCACGCGGCGCAAGGCCTTCGACGGAATCATCGCCGACGCTGCGGCGCGGCATGACGTCGACCCCGCGTTGGTCAAAGCGGTCATCCGCACCGAATCGGATTTCGTGCCGTATGCGCGCTCGCCGAAAGGTGCGCTCGGGCTCATGCAGCTGATGCCGGCGACCGCGCGGCTGCACAACGTGTGGAGCGTGTTCGACCCGGCGCAGAACATCGAAGGCGGCGTTCGCCACCTGCGTTTGCTGCTCGATCAGTACAATGGCAATGTGCGGCTCGCGCTCGCCGCTTACAATGCAGGCGACGGCGCAGTGAGCCGTCATGGCGGTGTCCCGCCCTTTCCCGAGACGATCGACTATCTGCAGCGGGTGCTGTCCTTGCGCGAACAGTACATGCGCGAGCAATAGCCCCACCCACGCGGTGCCGGCCGGAGGCGCCGCGTGAACGTCGGCAGAGCAGGCGGCGGCCCCTTCGCGCGGCGCAATCTGCCCAACACCATCAGCATCATCCGCATCCTGCTGGTGCCAGTGCTGGTGCTGCTGCTGCTGCGGCCCAGCCGCAGCGGGGCGGCGTTGGCCGCCGCCACCTTCTTTCTGGCGTCGTGGAGCGACTTCTTCGACGGCTACCTGGCGCGCCGCCATGGCTTGACGAGCACACTGGGCAAGCTGCTCGATCCACTGGCCGACAAGCTGATCGTCATGGCGGCACTCGTCATGCTCGCCGCCATGCCGCGCCAGCCACACATCCCGGCGTGGGTCGTGGTGTTGATCGTCGGACGCGAGCTCGCCGTAACGGCTTTGCGGGCCGTGGCGCTGAGCGAGGGGATCGTGCTGGCGGCCGAAGAGCTCGGCAAGTACAAAACCATCCTTCAGATGTTGGCGCTGCAGGGGCTGCTGCTGCATTACACCTGGTTCGGCGTCGATTTCTTCAGTGCCGGGATGTACTTTCTGTGGCCGTCATTGGTTTTGAGCCTGTGGTCCGGGGTCGACTACCATCTGCGCGTCATTCGGCATGTCGTGCGCTCTGACGGTCCGTCCCCGTCTTGATCGGAACCCGTCGCGCGCGCGCGGAAAAAGTGGCGCTGCCCGATGACGTTTCGTGTCATCGCCAATCGGCGTCCGTTTCAGTTGCCAAACCGGAGTAACGCATTGGCGGGCCGTCCCCGGGGTACGGTCCTTGCTGAAAATTCTGCCATGATCAGTCGAGCGGAGCACGACACGGTTCGCCAAGCCGGCTTTACGCTCATCGAGCTGCTGGTTGTGGTGGCGATCATCGGCATCTTGGCGGCGATCGCGATCCAGGCGATGGGCCGCTATCGACAGCAAGCCTACGACGCGGCCGCCATCCACGATCTCGCCAACGCGGTGAAATCGGAAGAGGCGTACTACGCGACGAACGAGGTCTACATCACGTTCAGCGCCACCGGGCCGACCACGGTGCAACTGCCGCAGACGTCGGTCTCGGGCACGGTGACCATCAACATGGAAGCCGGCACGGAGTCGTTCCACGGCAACGCGACATCGGCGCGCGGCACCGGTATCGTGTACGCCTACGACAGCGTGACGGACACGTACCTGACGGACTGAAGCGCGACGCCGACTATTTGGCGCGCGAGAGGTAGTCGCCCGAGTCGGTGTCGACGCGGATGACGTCGTCGACATCGATGAACGGCGGCACCTGCACGACGAGACCGGTCTCGGTCGTGGCCGGCTTCAACTGATTGGTCACCGTCGCGCCCTTCATGCCTGGGGCGGTATCGGTGACGCGCAGGTCGACGGTGTTCGGCAGGTCCACCGCGACCGGCGTGGTGTCATAGAACTCGATCTGCAGGCGGATGTTCGGCGTCAGGTAGTTGACCGCGTTGCCGAGCGTTTCTGCGTCGAGCGGCAGCTGATCGTACGTCGCGGTGTTCATGAAGAAGTACTGCCCGTCGGCCTGGTACAGGTACTCCATTTCATGCTGCTCGAGCGTGACCCGCTCCACCTTGTCTTCCGAGCGGAATCGATTCTCCACCTGGGTGCCGGTCTCGAGGCGGCGCAGCTTGGTCTGCACCATGCCGCGCCAGTTGCCGGGCGTGACGTGCACGACGTTGGTGACGCGATGCAGCGCGTTGTTGTACGTGATCAGCATTCCGACGCGGAGATGCGTGGCGGGGATCAACGGCATGACGTCGTGCAGCCTCCTGGAATATCGACTCGAGCCGGCGACCGTAGCACCGGGCCACACGAGCCGCAACGCGCTAGGGCTTCGGCGCCATGATCACCAGGACGCGCAGACGATCTGGTCCCGGATTGGCGATGCCATGCGCGACGGTCGCCGGCGCTAGCGCCACTGTGCCGGCCCCCACCTCGCGTTCCTCGGATCCGATGCGAATCCGCGCCGTGCCCTCGACGACGTGGTAGATCTTGTCCGAACCGGCGTGCGCGTGTGCGGTTTGTTCCTGCCCCGGCTCGAAACAATAGACGTCGCAGAACAGACGATCGGTGGTGAAGAGGTTGTTCTTGCGCATTTTGTCAGGCGCGAACTGGGCCGCCGCGTCGGCGTCGATGAAGTGCGACATGGTGTGGTTCGCTTAGTCCGCGCGCCGCCGAAAGCCAACGACCACCGCGTTGACACCCCTGAGATCACTCGATAGACGAACCACGAGACGCGTCTAAGGAGCCCTTTCACCATGCAGTTGCGAGAGACCACGCCCGGAAAGGACGAGCACGCGCTGCTCGAAGACAGCGTCATCCTGACGTCGGTGGACAAAGCGCTCGGTTGGGCGCGCAAGTTCTCCCTCTTTCCATATCCGTTCGCCACCGCCTGCTGCGCCATGGAGTTCATGTCTCTGTCGATGTCGCCGTACGACATCGATCGCTTCGGCGCCTTGTTGCCGCGTTTCACGCCGCGCCAGGCCGATCTGTTGATGGTGATCGGAACGGTCACCTGCCGTCAGGCGCCGATCCTCAAGCGCGTCTACGAGCAGATGGCGGAGCCGAAGTGGGTACTGTCGTTCGGCGCCTGCGCGTCGACGGGCGGGTTCTACGACAACTACACCACCGTGCCGGGAATCGACCGCATCATCCCGGTCGACGTCTATGTACCCGGTTGCCCGCCGCGTCCCGAGGCCGTGCTCGACGGCTTGATGGCGCTGCAGCGCAAGATTCAGCGACAGAAGCAGAAGGTCGCCGGTGAAGTGCACGAGCCCGCCTGAACCGCTGCGTTCCGCATTCCGACGATTGCCATGACCGAAAAGCTCCTGCTGCGGCATGAAGACGTGCCGAATCTGCGGCGCCTCGATGTCTACGAATCCGACGGCGGCTATCGCGCCGCGCGCCAGGTCATCACCGCCGGCGATCCTGCGCAGCTCATCGAGACCGTGAAAGCGTCGGGGCTGCGCGGCCGCGGCGGCGCGGGTTTCCCGACCGGCGTGAAATGGGGCTTCCTCCCCAAAGACAATCCGAAGCCGCGCTATCTGTGCGTCAACGCCGACGAGAGCGAGCCAGGGACGTTCAAGGATCGGCAGATCATCGAGTTCAATCCGCACTTGTTGATCGAAGGTACGCTGATGTCGGCGTACGCGATCCAGTGCCACACGGCCTACATCTACATTCGCGGCGAATTCGCCTTCGGCACCAAGGTGCTCGAAGAGGCGATCGCCGAGGCCTATGCCAAGGGACACCTCGGGCAGGGCATCTACGGCACCAACTACCATCTCGACATGTATGTGCATCGCGGCGCCGGTGCCTACATCTGCGGCGAAGAGACCGGCTTGATCGAATCGCTCGAGGGCAAGCGCGCGTACCCGCGCGTCAAGCCGCCATTCCCGGCGACGCACGGCGTCTTCGGCTGTCCGACGATCGTCAACAACGTCGAGACGCTCGCCTGTTTGCCGGCGATCGTGTTGCGCGGTGCGGACTGGTTCAAGAGCATCGGGCCGGAGAAGAGCCCGGGGCCGAAGCTCTACTGCGTCAGCGGACACGTCGCGCGGCCGGGCGTCTTCGAGCTGCCGATGGGCGTTCCGTTGCGCGAGCTCATCGAAGTACACGCTGGTGGGGTTGCGGCCGGCAAGCGGCTGAAAGCGGTCATCCCCGGCGGCTCCTCAGTGCCCGTGCTGACGGCCGACGAGATCGATGTGCCGATGGACTTCGAGTCCGTCGCCAAGGCCGGGTCGCTGCTCGGCTCGTGCGGCGTCATCGTCATGGACGAGGACACGTGCATGGTGCGCGCCTTGCGCATTATCGCGCGCTTCTACCACCATGAATCGTGCGGCCAGTGCACGCCGTGTCGCGAGGGTACGGGCTGGTTGGAAGATCTGCTGATCCGCCTCGAGGAGGGCGGGGCGCGGCCAAACGATGTCGACCTGCTGCGCCGCGTCGCCGACAACATGATGGGCAACACCGTCTGTGCGCTAGCCGATGCCGCGGCGATGCCGGTGCAGAGCTTCCTCGCCAAGTTCCGTCCCGAGTTCGAAGCGCACCTCGCACACGGGGGCTGCCCGCAGCGCGTGCGCGCCGAAGCGCAGCCGCTCGCCGCGCACGCGTGACCAGATGCCGACGCTGCAGATCGACGGTCAGACCGTCACCGTTGAAGACGGATTGAATCTCATCCAAGCCGCCGAGCGGCTCGGCATCGAGATTCCGCACTATTGTTACCACCCCGGCCTTTCGATCGCCGGCAACTGCCGGATGTGCCTGATCGAGATCGAGAAGTCGCCGAAGCTGCAGATCGCCTGCAACACGCGCGTCGGCGAGGGAATGGTCGTGCACACGCAGAATGCGCGCGTGAAGCACGCGCGCGCTGCGGTGTTGGAGTTCTTGCTCATCAACCACCCGATCGACTGTCCGATTTGCGACCAGGCGGGGGAGTGCAAGCTGCAAGACTACTACATGGACTACGATCGGCAGGAGAGCCGTTTCGCGCTCGAGGACAAGGTGCGCAAGCACAAGGCGCGCGACATCGGGCCGCTGATCATGCTCGATCAAGAGCGCTGCATCCTCTGCACACGCTGCACGCGCTTCTTGGACGAGGTGACGGGCACGGGCGAGCTCGGTGTGTTCCAGCGCGGCGACCATTGCTCCATCGATCTCTTCCCGGAGCGGCGGCTCGACAATCACTACTCCGGCAACGTTGCCGACATCTGTCCGGTGGGCGCGCTGACCAACAAGGATTTCCGCTTCCGGGCGCGCGTCTGGTACCTCGATCACACGCCGTCGATCTGTACCTCGTGCGCAACGGGCTGCAACATCGATATCCATCACCGGCGCGGCGAGGTCTTCCGCTTTCGTCCTCGCCACAATCCGGAGGTCAATCAGTACTGGATGTGCGATGAAGGCCGCCTCAGCTACAAGCGCGTGCAGGGCGAGGGCCGCCTCCTACAGCCGGTGGTGCGTGACGGAGCCGGTTGGGCGGTGCGCGGCTGGCCCGAGGCCCGTACCGAGGTGGTAAGCAAACTGCGTGACGCGTTGGCGACGCACGGCGCCGGCGCCATTGCCGGGATCGTTTCGGCGCACGCGACCAACGAAGAGATCTTTTTGTTCGAGCGGCTGTTGCGCGATGCGGTGGGCGGATCGCTGAGTGGGCTTGCCTGGTCGCCACCGGACGCGCTCTCGGACACGTTCTTGATCGACGCCGATAAGAACCCGAACGCGGCCGGCCTACGCCTGCTGACTTCCGGGGCGCAGAGCGTCGAGGACCTGGTGCAGCAGGCGCGCGACGGTGCGTTGCGGGTGCTGCTGTTGCTACGCGCCGATCTCGAGCCACCATTCGGTAGCGCGATTCTCGATGCACTGGGCGAGGAGATCGGCTGCGTCGTCGTGCTCGATACGCACTTCAGCTCGACGGCAGAGATCGCCGACGTGCTGTTGCCGATCGCGACCTTCGCGGAGAGCGACGGCACATTCGTCAATCGCGCCAATCGCGTCCAGCGGGTTCGCCAGGCGATCGCGCCGCCAGCCCAGGTCCGCGCGGGCTGGCAGGTGCTCAGCGAATTGCTGGCCGATGTGCAGGGCTTCTCGGTGCCGGTCGACGCCAGCGCGGTGTTCACGGAAATCGCGGCCGCGCATACCGGCTTCCGCCATCTCTCGTACGCGCGACTTGGCGAGCAGGGATCGCCACTCGACCAGCCGGCAACCGCAACATGATGGGGCGACGACGCCAATGACGGACGCGGCCCCCCCCGCGGCGACGGCGTCGGAGCGTTTCTACCGCGGCACCATCAAGCGTCTCTTCGGCGGCAGCGCCATGGGAATGCTGCTGTCGGACAGCGGTCGCGAGATTCCCTTCGCCGCAGCGCACGTCATCATCAGGGGCGCGGGTCATCGCTTTGAGGATCTGCGCGAGGGCATGCGCGTGGGGTTCGACGTCGGCTGGACGTCGAACGGCCTGCGCGTCACGCTGTTGCACCTCGAGCCGGCTCCCAATGGGACGCCCAGCCGCGCCGGCTAAAGCGATTCTGGCAGCGGCGGGAAGCGACGTTGGCGCCAATGCTGCGCCGCTCCGAGCCCAACCAAGAGGCCACCGAGAATCGCAATGAACCGCCCGCCACTCTCGACTACGGCGTAGAAGTCGCGCTTCGCTTCCGCGACACCGGCAGCGCCCGGTCCGCGATGCAGGCCCTCGAGTATGCGCTCGTTGGTACGCGGCGTCAGATGTCGGAAGTCGTTGAGCGGCGGTGCCTGCGCTTCCGCCAGCTGCGGCGCCTCGACGCGCTGCGAGTACTCGAGGATCTTGCTGCGGCTGACGCTGCAGTTGCCGATGCCCAGCACGATCAGCGTCATGCCGATGGGCAGCGCCGGATAGCGCCAGAAGTCCCGCATGTTTGGTTCGCGTACCAGCCGTTCCGGCGGCGGACAAGCCGCATCTAGCCAGATTGTAACTTCGCCGGCAGGCGGTTAGGACAGCCACGGGCCGCGCATGACCAATGACACCGAACGGCTGATCGAGCGCATGCTCGCTGGCGACCGGATTGCGCTGGCGAAGTTGATGACGCGCGTCGAGAGCCGCGAGCCGGACACGGCCGCAATCATGAGTCGCGTGCATCGTCGCGCCGGCGCGACTCGCGTCGTTGGCATCACTGGGCCGCCGGGGGCCGGCAAGTCGACGCTCGTCGATCGGCTCATCGCGGCGCTGCGCGCTCGCCAACTGCGCGTCGGCGTGGTGGCGATCGATCCGTCGAGCCCGTTCTCCGGTGGGGCCGTGCTGGGCGACCGCATCCGTATGCAAAGCCACTATCTCGACGACGGCGTCTTTATCCGCAGTGTCAGCGCGCGCGGCAACGTCGGCGGTTTGGCGCGTGCGACGCGCGATCTCGCGCGCCTGCTCGGCGCGTTCGGGCAGGACGTGGTGCTCGTCGAGACGGTCGGCGTCGGGCAAAATGAATTCGACATCATGCGCGTGGCCGACACGGTCGTCGTCGTATTGGTGCCGGAGGCGGGCGATACCGTGCAGGCGATGAAGGCCGGCTTGCTCGAGATCGCCGACGTGTTCGTGGTCAACAAAGCCGATCGCGATGGCGCGCCGCGCATGCGCTCGGAGCTCGAAGCGATGCTGCAGCTGCGCCCCGCCGGCGACTGGCAGGTGCCGGTGCTGCTGACCGTTGCCGCCGACGGAAGCGGCGTCGACGCGCTGCTCGACGCGCTGGACGCTCATCACGACTATTTGCAACGCAGCGATGCCGGAGCGGCGCGCGCCGCCGTCGGTCGGCAAGACGAGTTCATCGGTGCGCTGCGCGACGAGCTCGGACGACGGGTCGAGGCGGCGGTGCGACAGTCGCCCCTCGCACCGGTGCTCGACGCCGTGCGCCGCGGCGAGCTCGATCCCTACGCGGCCTTCCGGCAAGTGCTCGAGGATCGGCGCTTGCTCGAATCCCTGCTGCGCGCGCCGGCTCCGCCATGACGGCCGGGCGCAGCTTCGTAATCGGCGACGTGCACGGCTGTCTCGATGAGGTCGACCGGCTGCTCGACAGGCTCGCGCCGCAATCGTCCGATACCGTCTGTTTCCTCGGCGACTACGTCGACCGCGGTCCGGCTTCGCGCGGGGTCATCGAGCGCCTGATCCGCCTGCGCGACGAAGGCCCACAGTGCGTATTCCTGAAGGGCAACCACGAGGACATGTTGCTCTCCTTCTGCGGCGAAGGCGGGCGACACGGGGAAGCGTTTCTGTGGAACGGCGGCAGCACGACCTTGGCCAGCTACGATCTCGAGGGATGTAGCGGGCCAGAAGTCGCCGAACGCCTGCCGCCGTCGCACCACGAGTTCCTACGCAACCTGCGCACGCACGCGCACGTGGCAGGGTTCTTGTGCGTGCATGCCGGGATTCGACCGACGCGGCCGCTCGATGCCCAGACCGAAGAGGATCTGCTGTGGATTCGCGAGGATTTCCTCACGCACCCGCATCCCTTTCCCTATACGGTGCTGTTCGGCCACACGCCGCATCGCGATGTGTTGATCGATCTGCCGTACAAGATCGGTCTCGATACCGGCCTCGTATACGGCAATCGGCTGAGCTGCTTCGAGATCGAGGCGTCGACCCTGTGGCAGATCGAGCGCGGCGCGCGCTCTCCGGTCAGGCGCGACCTAGGCGCGCTGTTCCCGCGCCGGCCGTCTTGACTCGGGGAGCCGCCATCCACTAGCGGTCGCCCCGTGGCGGCGTAGCTCAGGTGGCTAGAGCACGGGTCTCATAATCCCGGTGTCGAGTGTTCGAGTCACTCCGCCGCCACCATTCTTGCGCTTGCTGACGAGCGCCCTGAGAGGGTCGAAAGGCTCTCTCGGGGGCCCAGCGCCCGAGCCGGAGCGATTCCGGCGTTGAGTGGCGAAGCCAAGGCCGGTCGGACGCGAACCGATCGTCGGTGGTATGGAAACGTTCAAGGGAACGATCATTTTGATCGAGCAGACGAACTTTCTTGCGGGCGATTTGCTGCTGTCAGAGCATGCACGCGCGCATCGGCAGCGCGGCGCGACTCGAATAAAACGCTGCGATGCGCCGTCTCAGAGGGCGTGAACCGACTAGCGAAGCATGAACTTCCGAAGCGCCGGGTGGCCGCGCGGTTGCGTCGCATGGGCCTCTCGGTACAACCCGTATCCAGCACCAGCGGCTACGACTTGTTGATCAACGGCGAGATTCGCGTCGCGCTGCGCGTCGCGTTTCCCAGTCTGCGACGCCATCGCGTGACCGTGGCCGGGCGACGCTACCAGTATCGCTATCGCACCTGGCATTTCAATTTTCATCACCACGGTCGACTGCAGGAGCAGTACACCGATTTCTTCATCTGCCTGGGTGTTACGCCGAGCGAGCGGAACCGGGAAGAAGTCTTTGTCATCCCGTGGGAGCACGTCACCGGCAAGACGTTCTCGCTGCACGGCGGCCGCGGACCCTACAAGGGCCGCTACGCACCGTTTCGCGATGCGTGGCAACTCATCGCCGGACCGCATCAGCCCCTTCAGCAACGCGTGGCCTGAACCCATCAGGTGCGCTGTCGAGCAGCATGCGCCGTGGCGCGAGCCGCTATGGGCCTGGCTAGCGAGACGCTGCGTCTCTGCCAGCACGCGGGGAACACCTCAGCCTACGACACTGTCAGCGACCTTGCTTCTGTGTGGTTAGTCCGCTAGGGACGAGCGCGCCAGACTCTACCAACCCCACCAGCGGAAAAGGAGCTGATTCATGAAGCGTGACCTCAAGCTTGAGGATCTGAAGGAGCGCAGCGAAATCGTCTCGATGAAGCTGTTGTCGGTGCGCGTCCCAGTCGACCTGATCCAGCGCATTGACGACGTCGTCGATCTGCTCAATGCCGGGAAGGGCGAGGTTGTGGTCGCGCTGCTGAACGAGGGGTTGGAACGCTACGATCGTGCCAAGGGCACCGTGCGCAAGCGCGTCAAAGGCAAGCGCTGACCTCAGTTGCGCGGGTGGTAGTCGTGTGTTAGCTGCCGCACCCACGGCGGCGTACCCAAGTGGTTAAGGGAGAGGTCTGCAAAACCTCCATGCAGCGGTTCGAACCCGCTCGCCGCCTCTCTTCTCTTTAGTAAGGCTTCGGCTCGACCTCGCGCGCACGTAACACAACGTCAAAAAAGAGCGGGCTAGCTGCGTTAGGCAGCTAGCCCCTTTTTTAGGCTCCCCGGGCCGGATTCGAACCAGCGACCAATCGGTTAACAGCCGATTGCTCTACCAGCTGAGCTACCGGGGACCAGTTGAGAAGACGCGTCGCCCGCGACGCGCGTCTGCCTCGGTACCATAGGCGTTTTGCGCGAGCAAGCCGCGGCGCGCGTCGGGCAGAGTGCACGATGAGATTCGTCCGCCGAAGCTCCACTACGTCGCGCGGCGGCATTGCATCGAGGCGACGACGCTGCGCACGCGGTGAGCGCATTGGTCACGCCACGTCAGCGTTCACGATGGAGTCAGGCGCTACCGAAGGGCGCTTCGCGACGTCGCGCGCGCGCCCGGCGCGACGGGCGCGATGTGATTCGCTTGACAGAAAATTTCCGAACGTATTTCAATACGGGTAATCCGCTGGATAACGAGAACTTAATTCCGGGCACAGAAGGAAGGGAGCGTCCATGAAGAGATTCGCGTTTTTCGCTGTCGGGCTGGCTGCGCTGCTCTGTATGAGCGCCGGCGCGCGCGCACAGTGTGTCGGTGATTGTAATGGCGATGGCCAAGTCCTGGTCAACGAGATGGTGATCGGCGTCAACATCGCCCTCGGTGTATCCGCCGCGTCCACCTGCCTATCGTTCGACGTGAATAGCGATGGATCGGTCAGCATCAATGAGCTCATCACTGGCGTCAACAACCTGTTGAACGGCTGTCCGTCGGGTACACCCGGCACGCCAACGGTGACCCCGACGCCTGGTAGCGGTACGCCCGTCTGCGGCAACGGCACGAAAGAGGACGGCGAGGACTGCGACGACGGCAACAACTTTGGTGGCGACGGCTGCGCCGCGAACTGCACGACGGAGCCGGAACCGCTGGTCGGAACGTTCGACGCGACCAAGACGAAGGCCACCGTGCAGACGCAGGCGATCCCGATCGTCCTGTCGATCAGCGGCCATCAGACCTTCCGCGTGGGCAAGAAGCGCGACGTCGCGGTCACGACCGCGAGTGGTCCGGGCTTCCAGCCGGGCGAAATCCCGCTGGTGATTCGCTCGGACGAGCTGGTGTTCGACCCCGTCAAGGTCACGGGCCTGGTCTGCGCCTGCGTGCGCGGCGTCCCGGTGACCAGCTTTGGCCCGGGTAACTCGGCGACCGGCAGCATCGGTTGCGGCGACGCCGGTCTGACGGACATCAGCTATCGACTCATCCAGGACCACAACACGGATCCGGGCGATCCGAACAACGCCAATCAGGGCACCCCGAACGATCCGGATTGCACCTCCGTCACGGACCTACCGGGCGGCCAGACGTCGGCGGCCTGCAAGGAAGGCAGCATGGCGCCGTGCAACCTGCCGTCCTTCATCCACACCGGTGTCTGCAACGGCCCGCGTGCGCTGACCTTCTCCGGCGGCGCGTCGCCGCGCGGATCGGCGTTGATCCTCAACTCGAGCTCGATCAGCCTCCTGCAGGACGCCGGCGCGTGCAGCACCGCCGGACCGAAGAACGGCAAGTGCCCGTACCCGGATTACGGGCCGGACTGTCTGCCGTGCACGGATGACGACGCCGTGATCCAGGATCCGAACATTCTCCCGACCACCACGGCCACGTCGGAAGCCGCGGTGTACGACGCGAACAACAGCGACGCGATCATCGACAAGGATCAGAGTTGCTTCAGTGCACCGGGCGAGTTCTGCAAAACGCAGTTCAGCGGCTCGCTCTTCGATTGCGACAAGATCGAGAGCAACGACCCCGACGCGCTTGCCGGCGGCTCGATCTCGGTGTCGTTTCCATCGTTGGACGCCAACCAGATCGGCGACAACGTCACCAGCACGGTCTTCTTCAATCAAGTAAAGTAGACCGACCGGTGCCGACCGTCTGACACACAGGGGGTGATGCAAACGCATCACCCCCTTTTTTTTGCTTCCCAGGGGAGAAATCGATGCCGCTCAATCGAATCTGGATGTTCGCTGCCCTTTGCACCGCAGCACTGGCGGCACCGCTCGCCGCTGGGGCGCAGTGCGTGGGCGACTGCAATGCCGACGGGAGCGTGGCGATCAACGAACTGGTGTCGGGGGTCAACATCGCCCTCGGCCAGGCCGCGGTCTCAACGTGTGTGTCGATCGACGCAAACGCCGACGGCACTGTCGCCATCAACGAGGTGATTGCCGCGGTCAACAATGCGTTGAACGGGTGTCCCACCACCGGCGGCGCAATCTGCGGCGACAGCACCAAGGATGAGGCTGCCGGAGAAGAGTGCGACGACGGCAACAATATTGGTGGCGACGGGTGCGCAGCCAATTGCACCAACGAGGTTCGGCGGACCACGCAGTTGGACCCGGATCGAGCGAAGGCCACCGTGCAATTGGCGTCGCTGTCGGTCCCGCTCAAGCTCAAGGGCACGCAGGCACTGATCACTGGAAAGCCGCGCAGCGGCGAAGTGCGGGGCAAGAACGGCGACGTGCTCTTTAAAGATGGGGAAGTGCCCATCGTCGTCAAAGCCGAAGATGTGCAGTTCGATCCGATCTCGATCCCCGGTCTGCTGTGCGCCTGCGTACGCGGCGTGGTGGTCGATTCATTCGGCCCCGGTATCTCTGGTGTCGGCAAAGCCGGCTGTGGCGAGCAGGGGTTGAGCGACATCGATTTCCTGGTCGAGGAAGATCATGACGTCACGCCCGGCAGCCCCGGGAACAGCGGACCGGCGAGCGGCTTGCCCGATGATCCCGAATGCAACGACGTGGTCGACGCAGGCGGGGGTGTCTCGTCACAAGCATGTTTGGAGGGCACAGGCGCCGATTGCTCGACTCCGAACAATTCGCATCTCGGTGTCTGCAACAGCGCGCATGTCTACCATTTCAGCGGCGGACAGGCGCCGCGCGGCTCGGTGTTGTTGACCAACAGCACCGCCATTGGCCAGCTGATGGACGGCGGCGCTTGCGCCGAGACGCGTAAGCCAAACGGAGATTGTAAGTTCGCTGACTACGGACCGGATTGTCTGCCGTGCACCGACGACGATTTGCAGAAGGGCACGCCCAGCGTCGGCCCGACGACGTCCGGCACCGCGCAGGTCGCGCTGTACGATGCGAACGACTCCAAGGGGCTGACGTTGAAGGATGGCAGCACGTGTGGTGGAACGGCGCCGTGTGTGGCGAAGGTCAGCGGCTCGATCACTGACTGCGATGCGTTGATCGCCGACCCGAATGCCCCGCTGAACGGAAGCCTGGCGACCGCCTCGGCGACGCTGGATTCCAGTAGCGGCGACAGTCTGGTCACCACCACGCTGGCGGCAAAGCAGAACTAGGCGACGGCTTCTGGGGGGAGCCGGCGCGACGGCGCGCGGTCGGGGCAACCCGACCGCGTGTCTTCGCGCGCTTTACGGCAGCACCAGCCGCGAGCGCAGGTGCTGGTCGAGAAAGGCGACGAGATCTCGCAGGCTGGCCGCACTGATCTCGTGGCCCATCTCGTACTCGCGGTAGGTGACGTCGGCGCCGAGCTCGCGCAGGCGCTCGACCGACTGACGGCCGCGATCGATTGAAATGAGCTCATCGCGCGTGCCGTGTTGTACCAGCGCCGACAAACCGGCGAGCCGGCCCGCCTCGGCAGGCGCCGGGATCCCCGGGGCGAACCAACTCGACAGTGCCGCCAACGCAGCGAAGGTCTTGGGTTGGCGCAGGGCCAGCGCGTAGGCCATGACGCCGCCTTGACTGAATCCCAATAGCACCAGCTTTTCGGCCGCGATCGGATAGCGGCGCTGCGCAGCCGCGAGAAAGCGCTCGAGGGCGTCAGATGCGCGAGCGAAAGCGAGCGGATCCGGCGGCGCCCCCATGGTGATTGGAAACCAGCCGTAACCGACCGCGCCGTTGCCGATCGGAACCTCGATCGGCCCTTGCGGCGCCAGCACCAGGTAGCCCCCGGCTCCGAGATGCGGCGCCAGTCCCAAAAGGTCGAGAGCGTTGGCGCCCCACCCGTGCAGAACGAGAATCGTCGGGTGGGGTCCGTCGCCGGTCGGCTCGTAAGATGCGTGCAGCAGTTCCATCGCTCGACTCCGATTCAAACGGACAACGTTTCCAGCGTGTCGTACAGCTCGCGCCATTTGGCGAAAGCGCTATCGATCTCGCCGCGCCGTGTCGCGTCGGCGGCGATGTCCTCGTGCCGGCACATCAGTCGCGGCGCCGTCGCCACGTCGCGGTGTACGCCGGCGCCGGCGGCGACCAGCATGGCACAACCGAGACCGGTGCTCTGCGGCTCGATGGCGCGCCGCACCGGCAGGCCAATGGTGTCCGCGATCAATCGGATGATGAGGTCGTTGCGCGACATGCCACCGCCGGCGATGAGCCGCGTCGTCGGCCGACCGCTGACCGTTTCGATTTGCGCCAGATTGGCGCGCGCCGCATAGGCGATGCTGTCAAAGAAGGCGTGCAGCAGGTCGCCGGCGGTGGGTCGCAACTGCAACGTCGGGAAGCGGAAGAACAGCCCGCCCGGCATGTCGGGGCGAATCTTGGTGAGATCGAAAATCCGCGGTCCCATGAACGTGAACGCACCGCTGTCTGGGCTGGCGGTACGAGCCAACGCCGTGGCGCGCGCATGTCGATCGTCCCCGTCGGGGACGAGGAGGTCGAGCAACCATAGATAAGCATCACCGGTGCTGCCGAGATTCGATTCGATGACCCAGCGATCGGGAAGGACATGGCACCCGGCCCACAGGTTGGCCTGCGGATCGAGCAATGGCTGGTCGACCACGGCTTGAATCGGCGTCGTCGTGCCCATCACGATGGCGACGTCGCCGGCCTCGACCGCGCCGGCGCCGAGCAATGCACACTGCGTGTCGGCCCCGCCGGTGAAGACGGGCGTTCCGGCGCGTAGACCGGTCTGCGCCGCAGCCGCCGGCTGCACGGTCCCGACTTGCACGCCCGACGCAAAC
>Ga0265314_10001068_pt1 | contig 31800 bp, 22 predicted proteins | sample 4126metaG_FD_203106 | JGI IMG/M metagenome (GOLD analysis project Ga0265314, IMG submission 203106) | Rhizosphere microbial communities from Carex aquatilis grown in University of Washington, Seatle, WA, United States - 4-1-26 metaG | ecosystem: Host-associated > Plants > Roots > Rhizosphere >... | reverse complement strand
AACTGCGATGACTTGGAGCAATGTATGAACCTGTCGAAACCATATTTGGTCGTGTTGGCGCTTCTGCTCTGCGTATGCGCGACGGGATGTGCGAGCGTTGCGCCATGGGAGCGAGGCAATATGGCGAAACCGCATATGGCTCTCGAACCAGATCATCAGCGCAGCACGATGCGCGAACATATCCATAGCAGTCGTGAAGCGGCGTCGGGCGAAAACGCCGCAGAGGGCGGCGGCTGTGGCTGCAACTAAACAAAAACGAAAGGGTTCGAAGTGCAAAGGGCGCGACTCGCTGCGTGCTCTTACCGCCGCGGCGCTCGCTCTTCCGGGCTTGATGGTATCTTCTGCCCGTGCTGCGCCTGGGGATGAGTTCAGTTTCGAATATCAGCACTATCAGGAAGGCGAACGAAATCTGGACGGCCAGAAGTACCGCGACTTGAATCTGAAACCGATTCAGGTCGACAGCCTCGCCGCCAGCATGACGGGCCATGTCACCGATCGGGTGAATTTCGAACTCGGTTTCACGCAGGATACCTGGTCGGGTGCTACGCCAGTGACGACCGTGCCTCGCGCAGCCATTGCAGACCAATTGACCTCGGGAGCGTCGCGGCCAATCGAATATTTCACGGACGCTGGGCACAATCCCGTTGCGGTCAACTGGAGCACCTACGACGGAAACTCTGTCCAATACGCGAAGGACCCTGGTCTGGTGCATATCATGGCCTCGGCCTCTCCGGAGACGCGAAGGCAAGTGAATCTGTCGCTGGGCTACGAATGGGATGAAGCGACGCTCAAAGTCGGAGGTGGCGCATCGGTGGAACACGACTACCGCTCGATGTTCGTCAACACGGGGGGGAGCTTCGATTTCGATCAGAAGCAGACAACGGTGAGCTATGGATTGAGTTTCACGCATAGCAATATTGCGGCTTCGCTCGAAGCCAACACCGCGGCGGACTGGGGCAATTATCAGGACAAGATCAGGATCACGAACGGGCAGAGTACGCTTTACGGAAACCGGAACGATTTCGCCGCAAATGTGGGATTGACCCAGATCCTGAATAAGAACGCCGTGCTTGAAGGAAGCGTGGGCTTCACGCGAAGTACCGGCTATCTCTCGAACCCCTACAAGGCGGTGATGCTCGCGTTCGACGATCCCAACCAATTCATCGATTCGACTGGGTTGCGCACGGTGGTTCTGCAGGGCGTACTGGAGCAGCGTCCGACGTCACGCAACCAGGTGAATGCCGATCTGCGCTACGTTCAGTACATTGAGAACACGGACGGATCCCTGCATCTGGATTACCGTTATTATGATGACGATTGGGGAATAAGCGCACACAGTCTCGAGCTGTCGTGGTACCAGCCCATCGCAGATGGCTGGATGATCGTTCCAGGCGCCCGCTACTACACGCAAACCGCGGCCAGTTTTTATCAGCCCTATTTCCTGTTTAATCAGGCGTTTCCCTTGCTCGGACCGCCGCGGCCGGACGTGCCGCGGCGACTAGATTTCAGTCAACTTCCAATCGACAAGTTCTCCAGCGACGAGCGGTTGTCCGGCTTCGGCACGCTGAGCGGTCAGCTTGCCGTCAGCAAAGAGCTTCTCCACGGCATCCGCATCGAGTTCGGTGCGGAATATTCGAGCCATGCGGGGGCACTAAAATTGGGCGGCCGAGGGGAAGGCAGCTATGCGGATTTCAGCTCCTATACAGTCTACACCGCGTTGAAGCTTGACCTGGCGGCACACGCCGCCGCGTTGACAAACGACAGCGGTGGCGATGGTCCAGGTGAGACAACGGACGATAGCGGCACGAGCGAACGGCAGGCCGATGCGCCGGCCGGGGTTCATTTCAATCGCATGCTAGGCCGGGCTCACGGTTTCCGGATGACGTATCGCTTCGACTACAGCGGGTGGCCTGGCAGCATGTTGCATGGTTCGAAAGCTGCCGGCGACGACGAGATTGTCGCTAACGGCTGCCCGAATGGCATCTGCACAATGACGCCCCAGCATGCGTACACGCACACCTACACTGTGGATCTCCTATACGCGCCCGCCGATTGGATGACCCTCGATATCACACCTCAGTTTTTGGATACCCATATGGCGCTGCGCGATCTCGAAGGAGCGCCATTACCGGCATCGGGCATCTTCCATCCAGGCGGGCCGCTTCCAAGCCATAGCCGGACAACAGGCGGGTTGGGCGACACACTCGTCACCGCACTCTTCGGATTGGTGACGACAGACGAACACCAGCTGCAAGCCGATGTGGGCATAAGTGTACCGACCGGCAGTGTTTCCAAACGGCTCAACACCAGCTCGGACTTCACGAGCTACAGTTCGCAATTGGGCAGCGGCACTTGGGATCTTCATCCCAGCCTGACCTATACGGGCCAGATGGATCGGTGGAGTTGGGGCGCGCAATTATCCGGCGTCAAACGGCTGCAATCCCGCAACAGCGCTGGCTATGCGCTTGGTGATGCAGTCGAAGCGACCGGCTGGACCGGACGCAACATCTTGGACTGGCTTTCTGTTTCACTGCGCGGCGACTACGTCTCGCAGGGGGCCATCAAAGGCGCTTATAAGGACCACCTCACGCCGGTGCAGACGGGTTACGATATGGTGGATGGACGGCCGGTTCCGACCTACGAATACGACAGCACCTCCAACGCCGTCGCCGGCCCGATGGACTCGGCCGTGAGTTCCGGAGGTCACTATTGGAATATGGGGTTCGGGCTCAGCGCGGTTATTCCCGATGGACAGCTTCAGGGAAATCGCGTGAGTATCGAGTGGCTTCAGCCTGTTGAGGTCAACGTCAACGGATACCAGCTTCGCCGGCAAGGAACGTTTTCAATGTCGTGGAGTATTGCCTTTTGATGCCGTATCCATGAATCGGAAGCACCGGACGGCAGCGCTGTGGCGTTCCCTTCCAGGCATTTGAACGGAATCGGGTCGACGTTCTACCGGCACAAATTCGAGGCGATGGGGTCGCCCTGTGAAATTCAACTCTTCGCCGAACATCGCGAAGAGGCCGTACGCATCGCGGGCGTGGCGATTGCCGATGTAGCCCGGTTGGAGACGCTCTATTCGCGATACCGGGAAGACAGTCTGCTCTCCACAATCAATCGCGTCGCTGCCGCCGGCGGAAGCATCACCGTCGATGAAGAAACGGCGGGACTGCTGAACTATGCAGACACGTGCCACGCACAGAGCGGCGGGCTGTTCGACATAAGCTCTGGAATCTTGCGCCGCGCCTGGCGGTTCGACCGCGGCCAACTGCCCGACGCCTCTCTGATTTCCGATCTGTTGGGTAAGGTCGGATGGCGCAAAGTGCGCTGGAACCCGCCTGTTCTCGAGTTCCCGATCCCCGGCATGGAGATCGATTTCGGAGGCGTCGTCAAGGAATACGCGGTCGATCGCGCCGCCGCGCTTTGCAGCACCGAGGGAATTCGCCATGGCGTCGTCAATTTGGGCGGCGACATCAAAGTCATCGGCCCGCGTGCGGACGGAAGTCCATGGCGAATCGGAATCCGCCATCCTCGCCGTGAAGGCGCGGTCATCAAGTCGTTGCTCATGACGGAAGGCGCGCTGGCCACCAGCGGGGACTACGAACGCTGCATCCAGCTCAACGGCATCCGGTATGGCCATATTCTCAATCCGCGAACCGGTTGGCCTGTTCGCCATATGGCTGCCGTCAGCGTGGTCGGCGATTTTTGTGTTGTTGCGGGTAGTGCCTCCACCATAGCCATGCTCCGCGAGGAGGGGGCCGCTGCTTGGCTAAAGGAATTGGGACTTCCTCATTTGTGGGTCGATACGCAGGGAAACGTGGGCGGCACGCTCGCATCTACTCTAAGCCCCGACGGGAAACGCTGAGGCAAGGTCGAGACGCGAAAAGAGCCCTCCCACGAAGCTCCAAAGGAGCGTAGGAGGGCTCTCTGCGGTTATCTCTACTGCTGCCCTCTCACATTCAGGAACGGCACGGCGCCGCCGGGCACCATCGTGGTCGGCAGATGTCCGTCCCATTTCTCGGCCGTTACGAGACCGGGTAGGCCGGGATTGTCCTTAAGGGCTGTGCCGCGTGCGCGAATGGCGTTGGCCTCGGCGTTGCCTTGCGCCGTCACGGCGTAGGCAGCCGCGTCAGCGCGGATGCGCGTCGCGGCGGCTTCGGCTTCGGCTTGCTGTTGCTTCACAGTCGCTTCCATGCGGGCTTCGACGGCTTGCTCGTAGTTCCCCGAAAAGTCGATGTTCTCGATCTGCACGGATTCCAGCACCAGCGGCCCGCGGACCACTTTGCGCAAGGCGATGGCGAGCTCGGAATTCAGCTGCGCGCGATCCTGCACCGCACTGGCCGCGTTGAACTGACCGAAAATGTTCTCGGCCCAAGTATAGAGCTGCGGCGTCACCAACCGGTCGATCATGTTCTGGATGGACTTGTAGTCGGTATAGACCGTACGGGCGTCGGTGACGTGGAAATTCACGGAGACGCGCAGCGTGGCGGGCTGCTGATCGCGCGAATAGGTCTTCACGTCGCCATAGCGGTTGTTCTGCGACTGGATGGAGATGTGCTCCACGGTATCGATGACCGGGACCTTGAAGCCCAGCCCCGGTTCCGCTTCGCCGATCACCGCGCCGTTGCGCAGAATCACGCCGCGCTCGCCCTGGTCAACCGTGTACCAGGAGGTTCCCGCAACGACGACCAGTGCAATTACGGCAAGGACGATGATGGCGATATGCCCGGCCTTCTCGGTTGGAATGCGCGGAATGCGTGGAATGCGGTTTCCGAAATTATCGTTCAGGCTCAAGGTTCCCTCCCTGGATGCAGCGCCGCGGGCAAACCGCAGCGAGCCGTAGATAGGTGTCTCCACCCTCTTCGCCTAGGACTTGAAAAGGAGGTTTTAGTTCCCATAAACTCATCGAATGTGACGACGATGATGAAAAATCTTTATTTTTCAGTATCTTATCATGATTCCCTCAATAATTTGCATGCGACGGATCGCCGATCCATAGCTGTGGGCGTTTTCCTTGCCGCTTGGGAATCCAGCCGGTACAAGGCCCGCACATCTAAGGCGACGCCATGAGTCAGCAAAAGACATCCCGTCCCAAGGCGCGGCTTCCGCGCGGGTTTCGCGACCGCACGGCGGGCGAGATCGCGGCGGAGCGCCGTCTGATCGACACCATCCGCACGGTCTACGAGAGCTACGGCTTTTCACCGCTGGAGACGCCGGCCTTTGAATACACCGACGCGCTGGGCAAGTTCCTGCCGGATGTGGACCGCCCGAACGAAGGCGTGTTCAGCCTCAAGGACGATGACGAGCAGTGGCTGTCGCTGCGCTACGACCTGACGGCGCCGCTGGCGCGCTATGTGGCCGAGAATTTCCAGAACCTCGCCAAGCCGTTCCGTCGCTATCAGGTGGGGTCAGTGTGGCGCAACGAGAAGCCGGGGCCTGGGCGCTTCCGCGAATTTACGCAGTTCGACGCCGACACGGTGGGGTCGAACTCTCCCGCTGCCGATGCGGAACTGCTGATGATGGTCTGCGATGCGCTCGAGGCACTTGGGCTGAAGCGCGGCGAGTACATTGTCAAAATGAACAACAGAAAGTGGCTCGACGGCATCCTGGAAGCCGCGGGAATTTTGCCTGACGATCGGGCACGCCGCGGAATCGTGCTTCGCGCCATCGATAAGATCGACCGGCTTGGCTTCGATGGCGTCGAAGCCTTGCTTGGGAAAGGGCGGAAAGACGAATCCGGCGACTTCACAAAGGGCGCGGAACTAACGGACGAGCAAGTCTATTTGATCTCCACATTCCTGGGAAAAACCCGTCCCGAACTCGATACGAAGGTTGTCGAGGTCATCAACAATCAGGTCGACGATGAAAACACGCTCCTTGGAAGAGGTGTGGTTGAGTTGCGGCAGATCGTGCGCATTCTTCAAGGGAGCGGATATGACGAAGATCGGGTACGGATCGATCCCACGATTATCCGCGGCCTCGACTACTACACCGGCCCGGTATTCGAGGCGCAGTTGACGTTTCCGGTCACCAACGAAGCGGGCGAGACGGTGGTGTTTGGGTCCGTTGCGGGCGGAGGGCGTTATGACGATCTTGTCGCGCGGTTTACCGGCCAGCAGGTTCCTGCGACTGGCATTTCGATCGGTGTCAGCCGGTTGCTCACGGCGTTGCGCTCGCGGGGGCTGACCGGTGACGAGCAGCCATTGGTTGTCGTGCTCAACATGGGCGATCCGGCGCAGAGCTTCGCCACCGCGCGCGAGTTGCGGGCCGCAGGGTTGCGCGCGGAATCCTATGTCGGCACGAAGAAGATACCGGACCAGCTGAAATATGCCGACAAGCGCGGCGCGGCGCTGGTCGTCATGGAAGGAGAGGACGAGCGCGCCAAGGGCGAGATCACGCTCAAGGATCTGATGCTCGGTGCCGAAATATCCAAAACCACAGAAAGCCGTGCGGAATGGGTTGGGGCGCGTGCCGCTCAATCCACCGTGAAACGCGCGGACCTCGTCGCGGAAGCGAACAAGCTGCTCAAGCGAGAAGGCTGATATGGCTTCCACATCCGACACTACAACAAGCGATTTCACGCTTCCTTTGAGCGAGGGTCGAATTGCGAAGCAATTCGGGGAGGGGGCAAAGCCATCACAGCATAACCCCTCCCCGAAAAATTCTTTGCTACGCTTGAATTTTTCAACCCTCCCTCGAGGGGAGGGTGAACAGCAGTTGAGTCTGTTCGATTGGAAGGCGCATTAACCTCATGCCGGCCTTTCCCACTTACGGTCCCGAAGAAATCGCGGCGCTCGACAAACAGGCGGACGCCATCCTCGCCGTCTTTGCTGCGCGCGGCTACACACGCCACGAACCCGCTATCCTCCAGCCTGCGCAGATTTTCGTCGACCGCTCGGGAGAGGAAATCCGCAGACGCACGTTCGAATTGATCGATCCATCCGGCCGCGAACTTTGCCTGCGCCCCGATCTCACCATCCCGACCTGCAAATGGCAGGTGGATAGCGGCAACCCATATCCGGCGCGGCTCTGCTATCACGGTCTGGCGTTCCGTCATCCGGCGGGCGATGGTCCCTCGCAGTTCTATCAGGCGGGTGCGGAACTTCTCGGCCTGCAAGACCGCGCCGCCGCCGACGTGGAGATGATGACGCTGGCAGTGGATGCGCTGCGTGCCGCGGGCCTCGCCGGTTTCGAGATGAAGATTGGCGACCTCGACCTGTTTTCTACGCTGGTCGATGCGCTCGACGTTCCGGCGCAGTGGCGCGGGCGGCTGAAGCGCCATTTCTGGCGCAGCGGCTATTTCGATGCGCTCCTGGCGCGCATGGTGTCCGGCGCGATGAACGATGCCGAGCGCGCGATCGATGCGCTGCACGGCCTTGATCTCGTAGACCTCAAGCCGGCCATCGAAGCGTTGATCGACAAGGAGGGGGATGCACCGCTTGGCGGGAGGACGCGGGAGGAGATCGTCGAGCGTCTGACAATCCAGGCTTCCGACGGTGCAGCACCCAGACTCGATGCCGGCGTGGCGCAGACGATCACGTCCGTATTGGCGGTCAGCGGCCCGGCGCCCGGTGCCCTGGAACAAATCCACACATTGACGAAAGCGGTGGCGGCGAAAATGGAAAAGCCGCTGGCGGCGATGGAAACACGCATTGCCGCACTCAAATCGCTGGGGGTCGATCCGCGTTCCGTGCGCTTCGTCGCGCATTTCGGGCGCAACCTCGAATATTACACCGGTTTTGTTTTCGAATTCTGGACACGCGGCGGCGTCGAACTCGCGGGTGGCGGGCGTTACGACACGCTGCTGGAATCGCTTGGCGCGCCACGCGGCACCACGGCCGTCGGCTGCGCCATCAACAGCGAACGCCTGCTTGCGGCCGTGCGAGGAGGGCGCTGATGTCCGATCCCGTCACCCTCGCAATTCCTTCCAAGGGCCGGCTCAAAGAGCAGGTGGACACCTATTTCGCGAAGGCTGGCGTGGCTCTGAAGCAGACGGCTGGTGCGCGCGGCTATCGCGCTACCGTGGAAGGGCTGGATGGCATCGACGTGATGCTGCTTTCGTCGTCGGAGATCGCCTCGGCCGTCGCAGGCGGCGACGTGCATCTCGGTATCACCGGCGAAGACCTGATCCGCGAGTCCGCACCAGAGCTTGAAAGCCGGGTGAAGTTGCTGAAACCGCTTGGTTTCGGGTTCGCGGATGTCGTGGTGGCCGTGCCGTGTGCCTGGATCGACGTATCCACCATGGCGGACATCGACGACGTCTGCGCCACTTATGCGCACCGCCATCGCCGCCGCTTGCGCATCGCCACAAAATACACGCAGCTGACGCGCAGCTTTTTTGCTCATGCGGGCATTTCTGATTACCGCATTGTCGGCAGCGCAGGCGCGACCGAGGGCGCGCCGACCGCCGGTACCGCCGAGGCCATCGTGGACATTACCACCACGGGTGCAACGCTGAAGGCCAACGGTCTGAAAATCCTGGAAGACGGTGTCATCCTGAAAAGCCAGGCGCAGCTTGCCATGAGCCTCACCGCCGACTGGACCGCCGAGACGCGCGCCGCTGCAGGCGCGTTGCTGGAACGCTTGGGCGCGAAGCTGCCGCAGGGGCGCAGCGAATAGTTGCTATTCGCTACGCCCTATTCGCCATTCACGTATCTTTACTGCGGCGAGAGCGGCCCCGACAGTACGTCCGGGTCGCCCATATGTTCGGCCTTCCAACGCATCGCTTCCGTGATGCGCGTGCGCCCCGAGGGATGATCGAAGAACACGAACTCCTCAAGCGGTGAGGGATCGAGCTTGCGGTATTCTCCGAGCTTCAACGTCACCGTGGCGAAAGCGTCGGGCTGGCGTACGGCATTCAATCCGAACATATCCGCCTGTATTTCCTGCGTGCGGATGATCGTGTTGTACGCAGGCGTTGCCAACAGCATGAACACCGAGAACAGCGCCATGACCAAAGGCAGCCCTGCCGGATCGTCGATGGCGCGCACGTCCCAATTGCCGCCGAAGATATTCGTCAACCATCGGAAACCCCAGTTGACGAAAGCGAAGCCAACCATCGCCAATAAGCCGAGCATGATGAGCAGCACCGTGACATGGCCTATCACATAGTGCCCCATCTCGTGGCCCATCACCGCCATCACCTCGCTGGGCGTGCAGCGATTGAGCAGATTGTCGTTCAGCGAGATGCGCGTGGTGCCCAGAAGGCCCGACACGTTGGCCGAGATGCGCTTGGACTGTTTTGAAGCGTCGAAGGTATAGACGTTGTCGGCCGGAATGTCGTTGGCGCGCGCCAGCGACAGGATGGATGACTTCAGTCCGCTTTCCGGCAACGGCGTGTAGTGGTTGGTCAGCGGTGCGATATAGACCGGCCCGATCATGATCATAGCGGCCATGAACACGACGGTGACGCCGGTGCCCCAGAGCCACCAACTTCGCTTGGCAACGCGCGCCACGGCGTAGAGCAGTGTCAGCAGGATCGTGAAGGAGATCAGGCCCACGCCGAAGTTGATGCCGAATTCGGCTGCCCATTGCAGGAAGGTCTGGTTGGAGAGGCCGTAGGCGTGTTCGCGGACGAAGCCTTCGTAGATCGCCAGCGGCAGGCCGGCGACAGTCGTCACGACCATGTACTGCACGACATAGATCGGCACCTGCAGGAAGCACCAGCGTGTCGTGCTCGCGGCGTAGTTGCGCATGGCGGCCGAGGCGCGGAACCACAACAGCAACGCGGCGACGACCAGGGTGTAGACCGTATCGACCACCGAGAGCACATATCCGCCCTCGAAATAAGCATCGGAGCGCGCCTTGTCCTTCGGACTGACCCGGGCGAGGTAGGCGTTGACGGCCTTTTGCTGGTTGAAATTCTCCACGCCTGGCGGCAGCAACTGACCCACCTGAACATGCGCTGTCGGTGCGGCCATGGGGCCTTGCTGCGCTTGAGCAGAGGTTGTGAACGCCAACACGCACACGAAGAGCGCCACAAACCGCCATACAGCCTTAGCCATCGTTTCCTCCCGATTGATTGTACCGACTCTAGCAGATGTCTGGTGCGACTGGCACCGTGCGCCGGACTATGCGATGACGCATAATATGATTTTCCCGGACCGAGCAATGGCCGAACTCTCCTATCTCAACCGCTGCGGCGAACGGCTCGCGTATCGCAGGCAAAACGGCGCCGGGCCGGGCATTGTGTGGCTTGGCGGATTCCGCTCCGACATGGAGGGCATCAAGGCGCAGGCGGTGGATGCCTGGGCAGTGCGAAACGGCCGCGCCTGCCTGCGGTTCGACTATTTCGGCCACGGGGCTTCGTCCGGAGCGTTCACGGACGGGACGATTTCGCGGTGGCGCGACGATGCCCTGACCATCCTTGATGCGCAGACCAAGGGACCGCAGATCCTGGTCGGCTCCAGCATGGGTGGCTGGATAGCGATGCTTGTGGCGCGAGCGCGCCTGGAATGCGTCGCGGGACTCCTGCTGATCGCACCGGCCGCGGACTTCACCGAGGAGCTGATGTGGAAGGAAATGCCCGAAGAAGCTCGGCGGGAACTGCTGGAACTGGGCGTGTGGACGTACCAATCCGAGGTTGAAGGCGAGAGCCTCCCGATTACCCGCATGCTGATCGAGGACGGGCGCAGCAATCTCGTTCTCGGCGAGACGATTGTGGTAGCCTACCCGGTGCGCATCCTTCAGGGCATGGCCGATCCTGATGTGCCATGGACGCATACGATGAAACTCGTCGGAGCGATCAAGGGCGACGTGACGATCACACTGGTGAAGAACGGCGATCACCGGCTCTCAGCGCCCGAAAACCTCGAGCTGCTGGAACGTACATTGAACGGCTTGGTGAAGGACGTGATCGGATGATGGTAAGACAAGTCATATTCTCAACCGCCTTCTTTCTCCTCATGGCGTCACCGCTCCAAGCGACGACGACGGACGACGTCACCGATTACACGCAATGCGTCGCGTTGGTGCAGAAGAATCCCGCGCTCGCTGAGGAGCGTGCCCGCGTCTGGCAGAACCGCGGCGGCGATGTATCGGCAGTCCATTGCGACGCGCTCGCCCTCACGGCGCTCAAGCGTTATGCCGAAGCGGCGCGCAAGCTCGACGCGCTAGCCCGCGACAAGCGGATAACGGATTCCGTGGATCGCGCCGCGCTGTACGATCAGGCTGGCAATGCGTGGCTGCTTGCGGGATTGGGCAGCAGCGCACTGCAGTCCTTCACCGCCGCCGTGGCGGCCAGCCCAAATGACATAGGCTATCTGGCCGACAGCGCGCGCGCCCATGCCATGCTGAAGGATTGGTCCGGCGCGGACGCCGATCTCAGCTCAGCATTGCTCAAGGATCAGAACCGTGCCGACCTCTTGGTGCTGCGGGCAAGCGCGCGTTGGACCTTGAACCGCAAGGCCGACGCTGCAATCGACATCCTGCGCGCGCTCGAGCTTTATCCCGATTACCCGGCGGCGCTGGTCGAACGCGGCATGATGAAATACTCGGTCGGCGATACCAACGGCGCGCGCAAGGATTGGAAAAAGGCCGCGGCATCTGGGCAGGGCGAAGCGGCGGAAGAAGCGAAGCGCAATCTGGCGGCGTTGGATTCAGCGCCCGGCCAATAACCACTCTTCCCGCACCTCGGCGTCCATTTCTTGCGGCTGATGTTTCGCAGCGAACGCAGCAAAGCGTGGTGCGTCCAGCAATCGCGACAGCGCCCAAACCGCCATGGCGCGCACCAGAGGCGATGAATCGCTCAACAACCGTTCGGCGTCCACCGCCAGTCTCGTATCACCGGAATTTCCAATGGCGATCAGCACATTGCGTACGAAGCGGTCGCGGCCAGTGCGCTTGACCGGTGAGCCGCGGAACAGCGCGCGAAATGCGGTTTCGTCCAACTGCGCGAGATCGCCGAGCGGCGGACGCTGTAATTCCTTCCTCGCCTGGAACTGCGCCTCGCGCGAAACCTGCGCGAACTTGTTCCATGGGCACACAGCCAGGCAATCGTCGCAGCCATAGATCCGATTGCCGATGGCTTCGCGAAACTCTCGCGCAATATGCCCCTTGTGCTCGATGGTGAGATACGAAATGCATCGCCGTGCGTCGAGTTGATAGGGTGCCGGAAATGCCTGTGTCGGGCAGACGTCCAGGCACGCATGGCACGCACCGCAATGATCGCTTTCCGGCGCGTCGGTCTCGATTTGAAGCGTCGTGAACACCGAGCCGAGGAACAGCCACGAGCCAAATTCGCGGCTGACCAGATTGGTGTGCTTGCCTTGCCAACCCAAGCCCGCCTCCTGTGCCAGCGGTTTTTCCAGGACCGGCGCTGTATCGACGAAAATCTTTGCGTCGCCACCAAAGCTCTCCACCATGAATTCCGCCAGTCGGCGAAGCCGCTTTTTCAGCACATCGTGATAGTCGTCGCCCCTGGCATAAACTGAGATCGCGCCTGCTGTCCGGTGGTTCAGGTCTTCAAGCGGATCTTGGTCTGGTCCATAGTTCATCCCGACGACGACGATGGTCCTCGCATCCGGCCAAAGTGCCGTTGGGTCGGCGCGGCGTTCCGCGTTGCGCGCCAACCAGTCCATCGAGCCGTGTCTGCCGTGTTCCAGAAAGGAATCCAGCCGTCCGGCGGCGTCCTGTGGTGCCGCGGCGCGTGTGAAGCGCACCACATTGAAGCCCTCAACGCCCGCACGCGCGCGGATTGCTTCGCGAAGGTCAGAAATCGAGTTCGGCATAATGCGTCACCGGCGGCTGACCTGCGACACGGTCGGCAAGCAGCGAGCGAAACGAGGGCCGCGATTTCATTCGAATGTACCATTCGCGTATCGCGGCATTGGCGTCCCACTGCACTTCGCCAAAATAATCCAGCGCGGATAGGTTCGCTGCCAGCGCCAGATCGGCGATGGTGCAGACCCGCGTCGCAAGATTGCCGCGCTCCTCTACTGTCTTGCCGAGCATGGGCAGCATCTCGCGCAGTGTCTCGCGTCCGCTGCGGATGACGTTCATGTCGGGCGTCGAGCGCGTCGAGGCACCGGTGAAGCGCGGGTTGGCCTTCTCGTAGACGATCTTCTTCGTGACGCGCTCGCTCAGGACAGTCATCGACCAATCGAGCCAGCGCAGAGCCTCGGCGCGCGACGTTGCGTCTTCCGGCACCAGCGGAACTTCGGGATAGGCGCCCTCCAGATGATCGACGACGGCCCAGAGTCCTTCGCAGCGCGTACCGTCGAGATCGACGAAGACGGGCAGGTGGGCATTTGCGTCCTCGGCGAGATGGGGATCGATGACGAGGCGCTTTTCCCCCAGCATCAGGCGCGCAAGGCGCGAGGGGGGTGAGAAGACGAAGTGGATCAACCGGCGCATGACGGCAATCTAATGAAAGTGGGGGCGGGCTCCTAGCCCTTTACTTCACGCACCAATCCAGGCTGTCACGGGTGACCTCCCAGGCCCGGTCCTCGACGACGCCCGTACGGCTGACCACGTAGCGGCCGGGGCGCGCGGCGCGCCATTTGTCGGGGTTGGGCAACACAGTTGCCAGCCGCGCAGCCTGCGCCTTCGACAGCGCCGAAGCTGGAATGCCGAAATAGACTTCGGCCGCTGCTTCCGCCCCGTAGTTGCCGTGTCCCCAATCGACGAGATTGAGATAAGCGGTGAGGATGCGCTTCTTCGGCCAGAAGGCTTCCACCAGCACGGTCAGATAGGCCTCCGCGCCCTTGCGCACCCAACTTCGCACCGGCAGCAGGAACAGTGTGCGGGCGACCTGCTGGCTGATCGTGCTCGCTCCGCGCAAGCGCTTCTTGGGATGGCGCTCGTGCTGCTTCATCGCTTCGTCAATGTCCTTCCAGTCGAAGCCGTTGTGGTTGCAGAAATCCTGATCCTCGGATCCGATTACGGCACGCGCCAGATACGGCGAGATGTCGTCATAGGCGCGCCAGGAATACTTCACCGGTTGGAAGGTGACGACATCCACCAACATCTGCGGTGTGCCCGGCACCGGCACGAAGCGAAAGAGCAAGAGAAGAAGAACAGGCAGGGGCAGGGCAAATGCGAACAGAATTGCCGCGATGCGCCGTACCCAGGGTCGCTTTTCGCCCATGCCGTTCCAAAAGCGGCGCGCGAATTCGACGCAATTGCGAATCCAATCTCTCTGGTTGATGTCAATCCCGCTCATGCCATTTACGATACAAGAGGTTGCTTCAAACTGTAACAGTGTTCACAATTTTAGGCACTAATCGATCGTAGTATAAAAGGAGGCACCGGTGGTAGCGGGGTGCGAAATGTCGACTCGCTTAAGTGTGGGCATGCTCGGGTACCGTATTGAAATGATCGTACTGCACGTAGTGGTTCGATTTCGGCTTTGGCGCCCGGCCGGGCTGGAGGCTTGGTATGAAGCGGAACTCTGTTTCTTCTAGCTTTTGCGATCTGCGGCCCCTAAACCGCCAACTTCTCGCTGGCGCGGCGGTGGTTGCGCTGATGCTGGGTCAGGCGGCGAACGCCAATCCGGCCGGCCACACGGTAGCGAGCGGTACAGCGACATTCACCACGCCCTCCACCGGCACGCTGCAGGTCAAACAGACATCCAGCGTCGTCATCATCAATTGGAGCAGCTTCAATATCGCCGCGAGTGAGACGACGAAGTTCGTGCAACCGACGACGACCTCGATTGCAGTGAACCGTATCGGCGGCAGCAGCCCATCGCAAATCCTGGGCAGCCTGCTGGCCAACGGCAAGATAGTGCTGATCAACGCCAATGGCATCCTGTTCGGACCAGGCTCCAAGGTGAATGTCGGCTCTCTGATCGCCACCGCCAGCGACGCGGCGAATGCGAGCCTCGCCACCGGCAAGGCGACCTTCAGCACGGCAGGCAAACCCAATGCGCAAATCATCAATCAGGGCACGATCACAACCGCATCTGGCGGCTTGGTCGGCCTGATCGCTCCGGCAGTTTCGAATACGGGTACGATCACGGCCAAGCTGGGCACGGCAACGCTTGGCGCTTCCAATGTGTTTACGCTGGATTTTACGGGTGACGGGCTGGTCTCGTTCCCCGTGACCGGCAACGTCACGGCCGTTGCGGTCAAGAACAGCGTGCCGGTTACCGCCTTGGTTGTCGACAGCGGCCAGATCACTGGCGGCACGGTGATGCTTACGGCGCGCGCCGCGGCGAGCCTCGTGACAAACGTGATTTCGATGGGAGGGACGGTCACCGCCACCTCTGCCTCTCAGGTGGGCGGCAAAATTGTCCTCGATGGCGGTTCGAGCGGTAACATCGCCGTTTCGGGTAAGCTGATCGGCGATGGCACGAGCGGTGGCAGCGTTAGCGTGACCTCGCCTGGCACGAATACGATTTCGGGAACCATCACCGCGAAGAACACCAGCACCACGGGCAAAGGCGGCGCCATAACGACCAAGGGCAAGACGCTTACCGTGACCGGTGGCGTCAATGCCGGAAAGGGCGGAAGCTGGCTGTTCGATTCCAACACCGTGACCGTGAGTGCAAAGACGGCGTCGGTGGTGGATGCCGCGCTCACCGCGGGCACCAATACGACACTGCAATCCGAGACGGGCACGGCCGGCGACATCACGGTCGCCAGTTCGATGAGCTGGAGCGGCACTGGTTCGCTGACGCTCAACGCTTATCGTAACCTCGTGGTCAATAACGGGATCGCGATATCGAACAGCGGCTCGGGCAGCCTGGCGCTCGCCGCCGACCATGGCGCGAAGGATCTTGGCACGGTGACCTTCACCGGCACTGGCAAAGCCAACTGGTCTGCCAGCACGGGTGGGGTCAACGTCGTCTATCATCCCAGCAGTTTTGCGTCGCCCACATCGTACAATTCGCACGTGACGCTGCATTCGGGCTCCAAACTCACTTCCTACATGACGGTGGACACCGCAACCGATCTGCAGAACGTCAATAGCAATTTGAAGGGCGTTTACGCACTGAATGCGAACATCAGTGCCACCAGCCTGATGAGTTTTGTGCCGATTGGCCTGGACAGCTACGGCGGTGTCGCCAATTCCAGCAACGGCTTCACCGGCGTTTTCGACGGTCAGAACCACACGATCGACAAGCTGAAGATCACCACAACGAGCGCCAGCACCTTCGCCTATACGGGCTTGTTCGCGTATGTCGGCGCGGGCGGCTCCGTGCGCAATGTCGGCCTCACCAACGTAGCGATCAACGACACAGGTTCCAGCCACATAATCGGCGCGCTGGTCGGCAAGAACATGGGAACGGTGTCGAACAGCTATTCGACCGGCTCCGCGAAATCCGCCGGCAGCTTCATTGGCGGGCTTGTCGGGAGCAATCGCGGCACGATCACTTCGTCGCATTCCTCTGTGACGGTCGCAGATAACGACAGCGCGGGTGCCGGATTCCTCTACCTCGGCGGATTAGTTGAATACAATGCGGGGACGATTTCTAATTCCTATGCGTCCGGCGTGGTTTCGGAAACCAATTCCGGCAGCGCCGATGATGTAGTCGGTGGATTGGTCGGCTGGAATGACGGCGGCAATATCAGCGGCTCGCATGCTACCGGCGCGGTCACCGCAAACGGGGACTTCAATGACGTTGGAGGGTTGGCTGGCCGCAGCGGCTATACCGGCACCAGCACGATTTCTTCATCCTACGCCTCTGGAAACGTCAGCGGCGGAGGCTATATGGCGAACGTGGGCGGACTGGTAGGCGCGGTCACTCAAATCAGCAGCATTACAGGTTCGCACGCAACCGGTAATGTCACGGGCAGCGGGCACTATGCCTTTGTCGGCGGCTTGGTCGGCGATGTCACGGACACCGGTACCATTTCGAGCAGCTACGCCACCGGCTCCGTAACCGGCGGCCCAGACAGCTACGACGGCGGGCTTGTCGGGTCCGACTTGATTGGTACGGTTACCGGCAGTACCGCGAGCGGTGCCGTAAATGGCGGCACTGGCAGCTGCACCGGAGCCTTAATCGGGTACCCGAATACAAATCAGGCCGGCTGCGAGTAAGACGGTGTGTCCTAAAGCTTCGCCTGCCTTAAGCGCAGCGCGTTGGCGATCACCGAGACCGAGCTGAAGCTCATCGCCGCAGCCGCGATCATCGGCGACAGCAGCCAGCCGGTGAACGGATAGAGCACGCCCGCTGCCAGCGGAATGCCGATCGCGTTGTAGACGAAGGCGAAGAACAGGTTCTGTTTCATGTTGCGCACGGCGGCACGGGCGAGTTTTCGCGCGCGTAACAGGGCGCTGAGGTCGCCCTTGAGCAGCGTCAGCCCGGCGGTTTCTATGGCGGCGTCCGAGCCGCTGCCCATGGCGATGGAAACGTCGGCCGCGGCCAGCGCCGGGGCGTCGTTCACCCCGTCACCTGCGAAGGCCACCGTGCGGCCCTCCCGCTTCAGACGGTTGACGAGCTCCGTCTTGCCTTCGGGCGACAGCCCTGCGGCGAACTTCTCCAGCCCCGCTTCGCGCGCGATGACCGCGGCGGTGGCTTCGGCGTCGCCCGTCGCCATGGTGATCGCCAGTCCGTCACTGGCGAGCGCAGCCAGCAAGGCTTTCGCGTTCGCCTTCAGCGGATCCTTTGCGGCGACCAAGCCCACGGCCTTGCCATTCCGCGCCACGAAGATCGCCGTCGCGCCGTCGGCGCGCAGCTTTTCGGCGTCTTGAGCGAGCGCAGACGTGTCGATGTTCCGGCTCTTCAGGAATTCCGCGCTGCCGACGAACGCGGGCGTGCCGCCGACGTTGCCCTGCAATCCTTGTCCGGTCACGCTGACGAAATCGGTCACCTCGGGCAGCGCCAGCGATTTTTCCTTGGCGCCTTCCACGATGGCATGGGCGAGGGGATGGGCACTCTTGCTTTCCAGCGCAGCGGCGAGGGCAAGCACGTCGTCCTCGCGCGTGCCGACAACCGCGCGCACGGAGGCGAGCTTCGGCTTTCCTTCTGTCACCGTGCCGGTCTTGTCGATAACCAGCGCGTCGGCATGCGCGAAACTCTCCAGCGAGACCGCATTGCGCACCAGCACGCCCGACTGGGCGCCTTTGCCGACGGCCACCATCACCGACATCGGCGTCGCCAATCCCAGCGCGCAGGGGCAGGCGACGATCAGCACCGACACCGCTGCAATCAGCGCATAGTCAAACGAAAACCCCGCCGCGAGCCACACGATGAACGCCAGCACCGCCACCGCGACTACGACCGGCACGAACCAGGCGGCGACGGCGTCGGCCAGGCCCTGCGTCGGCGCGCGGCTGCGCTGCGCCTCGGCAACCAGCGCCACGATCTTTGCCAGCATGGTGTCGGCACCAACGCGCGTCGCGCGGATGACGAATGCGCCTTGGCCATTCAACGTTCCGCCGGTCACCGTGTCGCCGGGGGCCTTTGCCACCGGGATGGACTCGCCCGTGATCATGGATTCGTCGACGGCGCTTTCGCCTTCGATCACGTTGCCATCGGTCGGCACGGATTCGCCCGGCCGCACCAGCAATTCGTTGCCGACTTGCACGTCCGATAGCGGCACGTCCTCTGTGCCCTGCGCGGTGCGGCGTCGCGCGGTCTTGGGCGAAAGGTCGAGCAGGGCGCGCACGGCCGCGCCTGTGCGCGCGCGCGCGCGCAGCTCCAGCACCTGACCCATTAGCACCAAGGTCACAATAACGGCCGCAGCTTCGAAATAGACCGGCGGCGCGCCATTCGTGCCGAGATAGGCGGCGGGGATCATGGCCGGAAACAGCAGCGCGAAAAGGCTGTAGAGAAACGCCACGCCGACGCCCAATCCGATCAGTGTGAACATATTGGCGTGACCGGCAACGGCGCCTTTCCAGCCGCGCACGAAGAACGGCCACGCCGCCCACAAAACCACCGGCAGCGTGAGTGCGGCTTCGATCCATTCGCGAAGCACCGGGGAAACCGCCGCGTCGAACTTGCCCGTTTCGCCCAGCATCGCGAGCACAAAAACCGGGAGGGCCAGTGCCAGGGAAACCTTGAAGCGGTTCGCCATGTCTCGATATTCGCCGTCGTCGTGCGCCGCGGCGGGATCGAGAGGCTCCAACGCCATGCCGCAGATCGGACACGCGCCCGGCCCGATCTGCTTCACCTCGGGATGCATCGGGCAAGTGTATATGACGCCCGCCGCTTCCTTTTCGCCCCCGCGGAGCGCGGCAGAGGGGGCTGCCAAATACTTCCGCGGCTCTGCTTCGAATTTCGCTTTGCATCCGGCGCAGCAGAAGAAATACTCCGTACCCTGATAAGTGACCACATTGCCCTTGGACCGCGCCAGGAACTTGTTGGGTGTCATTTTGCAGACGGGGTCATTGCCCAGATATTTCAGAGGATCGGCCTCAAACTTCGCCTTGCATCCCGCCGAGCAGAAGAACACGTCGCGCCCGTTGCGCGTGACGACGTTGCCCTTGGCGCGGGCGGTATCGGAATCGGGCGCCATACCGCAAACGGGATCGTAGGCTTTGGCGGGTGCGTTATTTTCCATAGCGGCCGAACAACTCCACAAGTTCCAAGAATTTCTGCTTCTGATCTTTCGCGTTGCCGCTCTTGATCGCGTGGGCGACGCAATGGGCGGCGTGGCCTTTTAGGACTTCCGCCTCGACGCGCTTCAGCGCCGCCTTGATCGCCTGCACCTGGTTGAGGATGTCGATGCAGTAGCGCTCTTCCTCGACCATGCGCGCGACACCGCGCACCTGGCCTTCGATGCGGGCGAGGCGGGAGAGAAGTTTCGGTTCGGTTTTGGGCAAGGTACCCTCCGGGGGTATATACCGTGGGAGGGTATAGAGATGTGCCTGAGGTGGTGCAATACGGAGCGTGCGACACTTCAACCCTCCCCTTGAGGGAGGGTCGAAAGATCCGAGCGCAGCGAAGGATTTTTCGGGGAGGGGTAATGCCCAAACAGGACCCCTCCCCGAAGCCGTCTTTGCGCTTGCGCGCAAATCCGCCTTCGACCCTCGCCCGCTGTCGCGGTCTCGACCCTCAAGGGGAGGGTTGCTCTTTTCTGATATGCCGAAAGCGGGCCTGCACAGCTGCGCAAGTCCGCTTCGACGCAAAGCTACGGCAGGCGAGCGGAAACCGGCTATCGCCGGTGATCGACAAGCACCTTTGCTTTTCCTCAGGCCTTACGGATCGCGCGTCTTGCGCCTGGCGCACCTCTCTTGGAGCAGGTGCGCGACCCGCCTTCGCATGAAGCAGCGGCAGGCGGCGGCTCGGCTAGATCCTTTTGGATGCACGCGAGGCATGGCATCCAAACCTTGTATGAACTCGCGTCGTGGCGGATCCGGACTTTCGCGAAAAGCCCTTCGCCGCTCAATTGGCCGGCCGTCTCCTGTTTTTCAAAGACCACTGACGCGATGTGGGAAACGAACAACGAACCTTCAAGGGCGGCGGCGATCACAAAATATGACGAGCGCGAGACGCATTATCACACGTGGATGAACGGGCGCTTTGCACCAATTGCGGTCATTCATGGCAATAATCGCCGATGATTGATGAAACACGCCGTTTTGGCAGGGTTCGAGAATCTTTCTTTGCCGTCGCCGTTTTTTATCTCAATGATCGGATTGGGAAATCTACCGACACAGAATCATTCTTCGCCGTGGCAGAGGCCAACCGCTGGAAAATCGAGAATCCCAATCTATATTTTGTGCGGATTTGCGATGAGCAGAAGGAAATCTCGGATGTCGAACCGTGGGACTTGCCCAAAACTGGGGACGAAAGCTCGCATAGAGTGGGATCTGCTGACCCGTCCGTACGGCGCAACGAAGGAGCAACTCGACAAGGCAACTGGATGGGCCGCTTACAGCTATATCAATGATACGAAGGGAATTGCAAAACGTTATGGCCGTATCCCGTGCTGGGAGGGAAAAGGTCCCACTCGACGTTTTTGGCTCGAATAGATGTGCCGGTGCTTCAAGGTTGAAGGCAAAGACCTCTCCGCCCGTATGAAGTTCGTGATAAGGTGCAAGGAAAGTAGGGGGCTGCTACCCAAACATGGCCGCGATTTCGAAGTGACGTGGGATGGCGATTTTCCTGTTTTTTGTGTTCGCCTAGATTACAAAAGCCCAGTCCTTGCCAAGTATGCGCGATACGAAGGATTTTTCGTGATCGTGTTCGATGAGGTGAATGCCACGACGAACAGCAACTTGTGGCTCAAAGCGGACGATGCGTCTGCGGCGCAATGTGCGACTTACTCCGCCGGCACGGCCTCGCGGCGTTCGTCCTTCAGTGGTTACGCCAGCCGGCTTATCATCTCTTTCGGCACCACCTGCCAGAAACGCGGCGGCTCGACGAGACACCGGACGTCAGAACGGGCGGTGACGCAGCTCGGGCATACGCTCGGCGATGAGTATCAGGAGCATTACGCCCAGCGGGATGGCCAGGGCCATTCCTATTCTGTGGTCGCCTACAGCGGCACCGATGCCCCAGCCGATGGCGAATCCCACGCCCATCGTGCCGACCACTTTCATCAGGGACCGGACCGGACGCGTACCGATCACCGCGATGGTGGCCAATGCCCCGACGGCTGCGCCGACGACCATTGCCACCGCCAGCGCGTCGGTCAGATACGCGGCCAGCCAGCCTGCCAATGATCCGACCGCCATCGCGCCAGCCACCTTCAAGACGGAATGGACAGGGCGTGTGCCGAACAGAGCAATGGTGGCCAGAACCCCGATCGCTCCTCCGGAGGCCATGGCGATGGCTGCCTCGCCGGTTACCGAGGCAATCAGCCAGCCGGCCAACGATCCGATCGCCATCGCGATAAGCCACTTCATTTCGCTCTCCCGGGAATGTGCGCGACTTGAACGCGCATCATAGTCGATTCAGTCGTGCAAAAGAAGCAAAGGTCCGATGTTTCGCCGGGACCGATGTTTACCTCACGGACCGACAGCCGACGGCAGTTTATTCCGCCGGCATTGCCTCGCGCTGCTCGTCCTTCAACGGATACGCCAGCCGGCTGATCATCTCCTTCGGCACCACCTGCCAGAAGCGCGGCAGTTCCACGTCCCATTGCGCCAAAAGTTCTGTCGCGAACACCGAGCCGGTCTCGGCGCGGTGTTCCTCGATCATCTCGCGCAACACAGTCTGCCAGTGCGCGGTCTCCACGCGCTGATACTCTACGCTGTCGGCATTGAGGTGCTCGGTGAACAGCCCATCCGCGTCGTAAACGAAGGCCATGCCGCCGGTCATGCCCGCGGCGAAATTGTCGCCGATGGCACCGAGGATGGCGACCGTGCCGCCCGTCATGTATTCGCAGCCATTGGAGCCGCAGCCTTCCACCACCGCGAGCGCGCCGGAATTGCGGACGGCGAAGCGCTCGCCGGCTTGTCCGGCCGCGAACAGCTTGCCCGCCGTCGCCCCATACAGAACGGTGTTGCCTATGATCGTATTGTCGCGCGCCGCGAAGCTGACCGAGGTCATGGGCCTGAGCGTGATCGTCGCGCCGGAAAGTCCCTTGCCGACATAGTCGTTGGAATCGCCGAACACCTCGATCTTCACGCCCTGTACCGCGAAGGCGCCGAGCGACTGCCCGCACGATCCGCGCAAGCGCAGCGTCAGATGGCCCGGTGGCAGGCCCGTCATGCCCCATTTGCGCACGATGCGCGAGGAGATACGCGTGCCGATGGAGCGCATCGTGTTGCGCACATTGTAGGTCAGCTGCATCTTTTCGCCGTGGCCGAGGAAGGCCGTCGCGTCCGTCTCGATCTTCTGCGTGTCCAGCGTGTCTGGCACCTCGTTGCGGCCCTTCTGGGTGGAATAGCGCGCGTGATTGCCCGGATCGGCCTGCACCAGCAGCGGATTGAGATCGAGGTCGTCGAGTTCCTCGGCGCCGCGGCTGATCTGGGTGAGCAGGTCAGTGCGGCCGATCACCTCCTCCAGCTTGCGGAAGCCGAGCGCGCCCAGGATTTCGCGCACTTCCTCGGCGATGAAGCTGAACAGGTTGACCACCTTCTCCGGCGTGCCGGTGAATTTCGCGCGCAGCTTTTCGTTCTGCGTGCAGACGCCGACGGGGCAAGTGTTGGAATGGCACTGGCGCACCATGATGCAGCCCATGGCGACCAGCGCCGTGGTGCCGATGCCGAATTCCTCCGCGCCCATCATCGCCGCCATGACGATATCGCGCCCGGTGCGAAGCCCGCCGTCGGTGCGCAGCGTCACGCGATGGCGCAGGTTGTTCAGCGTCAGGATCTGGTTGGTCTCGGTCAGGCCCATCTCCCAGGGCACACCGGCGTACTTGATGGACGATTGCGGCGAGGCGCCGGTGCCGCCGTTATGGCCCGCGATCAGAATCACGTCGGCCTTGGCCTTTGCCACGCCCGCCGCGATGGTGCCGATACCAGTGGCCGACACCAGCTTCACACAGACGCGCGCCTCCGGATTGATCTGCTTCAGATCGTAGATCAGCTGCGCCAAATCCTCGATCGAATAGATGTCGTGATGCGGCGGAGGCGAGATCAGCATCACGCCGGGCGTCGAATGGCGCAGCTTGGCGATCATCTCGGTGACCTTGAAGCCAGGCAGCTGCCCGCCTTCGCCGGGCTTGGCGCCCTGGGCGACCTTGATCTCCAGCTCGCGGCACTGATTGAGATACTCGGCCGTCACGCCGAAGCGGCCGGAGGCCACTTGTTTGATCGCCGAGTTCGCATTGTCGCCGTTCGGTTTAGGCTTGAAGCGGATCGGGTCTTCGCCGCCTTCGCCGGAATCGGATTTCGCGCCGATGCGGTTCATGGCGATGTTGAGCGCCTCATGCGCCTCCGGCCCCAGCGCGCCCAGACTCATGCCCGGCGTTACGAAACGTTTGCGGATTTCGGTGATCGATTCCACTTCCTCCAGCGGCACGGCAGGCTGGCTGGAGCGGAAATCCATCAGATGGCGCAGCGAAATCGGCGGCAGGGCACGCACGCCGTCCGAATAGCGCTTGTAGGTCGAATAGGATTCGTTGGTCACCGCGGTTTGCAGCAGATGGATCAGGTCGGCCCGATTGCCGTGGGTCTCGCCGCTTTGGCGCGCCTTGTAGAAGCCGCCGATGGGCAGCGCGATGGCATCCTCGCCGAAGGCGCGGGCGTGCAGACGGGCAACCTTCTTCGCGATGCCGGAAAGCCCGATACCGGAAATGCGGCTCGGCATGCCGGGAAAAATGTCGGCAACCATCGAGCGCGAAAGCCCGACGGCCTCAAAATTGTAGGCGCCGCGATAGGAGGAGAGCACCGAGATGCCCATCTTGGACATGATCTTGAGCAGACCGGCGCTCACCGAATCCAGATAGCGCTTCACACATGTCCCCAGCGCCTGCTTGCCGAACAGGCCGCGCGCGTGGCGGTCGGCGATGCATTCCTGCGCCAGATAGGCATTGACGGTGGTGGCGCCCACGCCGATCAGCGCCGCGAAATAATGCGTATCCAGGCACTCGGCCGAGCGCACGTTGATCGACGTATAGGTGCGCAAGCCGCGGCGCACCAGATGCGAATGCACCGCGCCCGTCGCCAGGATCATCGGGATCGCCGCCATGTCCGCCGAGATGCGCTCGTCGGTCAGGATCAGGTGGTTGTAGCCCTCGCGCACCGCATCTTCGGCCTCGGTGCGGATGCGGTCGATGGCGGCCGCAAGCGCGCCGTCGCGCGGGCCGCCTTCGGGAGCCGGGAAAACGCAGTCGATCTCGTAGAAACGGCCCTCGATGTGCTCCTTCAGGCGCGCGAACATGCCGGTGGAGATGACCGGGCTTTCCAGCACGAAGACTTCCGTCTGTTTTTGATCCTGCACCAGCACGTTGCCGAGATTGCGAAAACGCGTCTTCAGGCTCATCACGCGTTCTTCGCGCAACGGATCGATCGGCGGATTGGTGACCTGGCTAAAGTTCTGCCGGAAATAGTGCGACAGCGGGCGATACTGGTCCGACAGCACGGCGAGCGGCGTGTCGTCGCCCATCGAGCCGATCGGCTCTTTGCCGTCCTCCACCATCGGATGAAGGATGACCTCCAGATCCTCGTTGGTGTAGCCCGCCGCCATTTGCCGGCGCCGAAGCGCGTTGCGCTCGGGATAAAGCCGCGGTTCGTCGCCCGGCCCGATGATGGGCTGCAGATCGACGATGTTCTTCGTCCATTCTTCGTAAGGATATTGCCCGGCGAGGCGGTCCTTGATCTTACGGTCCTCGTAGAAGACGCCTTCCTTGAGATCGAGCGCGATCATCTGGCCGGGGCCGACGCGGCCCTTGCGGGTGATGGAGGTTTCGTTGAGCACGACCATGCCGGTTTCGGAGCCGACGAACAGCAGTCCGTCGTCTGTCACCGCGTAGCGCATCGGGCGCAGCCCGTTGCGGTCCATGCCCGCAATCACCCAGCGCCCATCCGTGGCGGCCAGCGCCGCCGGACCGTCCCACGGCTCCATCACGGCGTTGGCATAGGAGTACATCGCGCGATGGCTGTCCGGCATGGTGGAAGCCTGTTTCGACCAGGCTTCCGGAACCAGGATCGTTTTCGCCAGCGGCGCTTCGCGGCCCGCGCGTACCAGTACCTCGAACACGGCGTCGAGCGCCGCGGAATCCGAACCGCCAGGCTGGATGATCGGCTTGATGTCTTCGCCCGATGCGCCGAACAACTCCGAGGCCATCTTGACCTCGTGGTTCTTCATCCAGTTGACGTTGCCCTTCAGCGTGTTGATCTCGCCGTTGTGCGCCAGCATGCGGAAGGGCTGGGCCAGCCGCCAGGTCGGAAAGGTGTTGGTCGAATAGCGTTGGTGGAAGATCGCGAACGCCGAGACGAAGCGCTCGTCCTTCAGGTCGGGATAGAAGTTCGACAGCTGCTCGGCCAGGAACATGCCCTTGTAGATCAGCGAGCGCGTCGATAGCGAGCAGACGTAGAAATCCTGGATGGAGGCCTCGCGAACGCCCTTTTCGATACGCCGCCGGCAGAGATAGAGCCGCCGGTCGAGGGTTTCAAGGTCCTCATTGTCGCCGGCATCGAACATAATCTGCTCGATCTCGGGGCGCGTGGCGTTGGCCTTCTCGCCGATGATGGAGATGTCCACCGGCACTTGCCGCCAGCCATAGATATAGAAGCCGGAGCGCAGGATTTCGGATTCGACGATGGTGCGGCAAGTTTCCTGGGCAGCGTAGTCGGTGCGCGGCAGGAAAATCTGGCCCACCGCGATGCGCGACGAACGCAGACTATGGCCGGTCTGCTGCACCTGGGCGCGAAAGAAATCCTGCGACACCTCAAGATGGATGCCCGCGCCGTCGCCAGTTTTGCCGTCGGCGTCCACCGCGCCGCGGTGCCACACCGATTTCAACGCCTCGATGGCGCGCACCACGACTTCGCGCCGCGGTTTTCCGTCGATCGCAGCGACCAGGCCGACGCCGCACGCATCGTGCTCCTGGTCCGGCGAATAAGCGTGCGCATCCTCCAGTTTCTTCGCGTTCGCGATGAAGCGGGCGATTTCCTGTTCGGCTTCGAATCCTTTGTTCATCGCTTACTCCGCCGCCTGAGGCAGGCGCGCCTTGCCTTGGATGTGTTTGTGGATAGCCGCCGCCGCGTCCCGCCCGTCGCGGATCGCCCATACCACCAGCGAGGCGCCACGCATGACATCGCCGCCAGCAAACACGCCATCGATGCTGGTCATCATGGTGGACGGCGTCACGCGCAACGTGCCCCATGTGGAAACGGCAAGCTCCGGTGCGGTGAATTTCTCCGGCAGGTTCTCAGGATCGAAGCCAAGCGCCTTGATCACCAGGTCGGCCTTCAGCACGAAGTCCGCACCCTTGATCTCTTCGGGCGACTTGCGGCCCGTTGCGTCCGGCAGGCCGAGCCGCATGCGCGAGATGCGCACGCCTTCGACATCCTTCATGCCGAGGAACGCTTTGGGAAGCGTCAGCCATTTGAAATCGATGCCTTCTTCTTCGGCGTTGGCCACTTCACGCATGCTGCCCGGCATGTTGTCGCGGTCGCGGCGATAGATGCAGGAGACCGACTTGGCGCCCTGGCGCATGGCGGTGCGCACGCAGTCCATCGCGGTGTCGCCGCCACCGATCACGGCAACATCCTTGTCCTTCGCATCCAGCATACCGGAATCGAATTCCGGAACGGCGTCGCCCAGCCCCTTGCGATTTGCCGTGATGAGGAAGTCCAGCGCTGGCACGATGCGGCCAAGCCCGACGCCCGGCGCCTCGATCTCGCGTGCCTTGTAGACGCCGGTGGCGATGAACACCGCATCGTGCTGTGCGCGCAGATCGGCGAGCGTCGCGTCGCGACCGACCTCGAAGTTGAGCTTGAAGACGATGCCGCCGTCCACCAGCCGCTGTACGCGCCGCGCAACGACCTCCTTCTCCAGTTTGAAGTTGGGGATGCCATACACCAGCAAGCCCCCCGCGCGGTCGTGGCGCTCATAGACCGTGACGCGATAACCCTTGCGGCGGAGTTCCTCTGCGGCGGCCAATCCTGCCGGTCCGGCGCCCACGACGCCGATGGATTCGCGGCGCTGACGCAGTGGCGTAAGCGGCTTGACCCAGCCGCGCTCCCAGGCCGTGTCGTTGATGTACTTCTCGATCGCGCCGATGGTCACCGTTCCGTGGCCGGAATTCTCGATGACGCAATTACCCTCGCACAGCCGGTCCTGCGGACAGATACGGCCGCAAATTTCCGGCATGTTGTTGGTAGCCTGGGAAAGCTCATGGGCTTCCTCCAGCCTTCCTTCGGCCGTCAGCTTCAGCCAGTCGGGAATGTTGTTCGAGAGCGGACAATGGACCTGGCAGAACGGCACGCCGCATTGCGAGCAGCGCGAAGCCTGCTCAGCCGCCTTCTCGGCGATGAACTCCGCATAAATCTCGTGGAAGTCATGCGCACGGGCGTCGGCCGCGCGCTTTTCGGGCGTCTGACGTTCCACGCTGACGAATTTGAGCATTTTCTCGACCATACCGGGCTGAGTAATTGAGAAATGCGGCAGAATCCAGGAAAAAGCTGACGATAAGACAATAGTGCTGTCATGTTATTCGTAGAATTCGAAAATTGCGTATGCAGCGGAGTTACGATTCGCGATAATAAGACAGAATTATTGTCATAATGAAATTTTGCAGGACAGAAATGCCAGGCATGCTACGAGTTGCGCCGTATCCCGCCTCTTTCAAGGATCTCCATGCACGACATCGTCACTTCGATCCTGCTCGGCATCGTCGAGGGGCTGACCGAGTTTTTGCCTGTCTCCTCTACCGGGCATCTGTTGGTGGCCGAGCGGCTGATGGGCCTGCCCGACAACAAGTGGGAGGCCTTCACCATCGTGATCCAGTTCGGCGCGATCCTCTCGGTGGTCGCCGTTTATTGGCGCAAATTCTGGGACGTATTGGTGGGCCTGCCGAGTTCGCCTGAAGCGCGGCAGTTCGCGATCAACGTGATTGTCGCGTTCCTGCCTGCCGCTGTCGTCGGCGCGGCGGTCATCAAATACATCAACGGCTATCTGCTGCAGCCGACACTTGCGATGCCCGTGATCGCCACGACGTGGATCCTCGGCGGGATTGTCATCCTCGTGCTGGAGCGCATTGCGCCCAAGCCGCGCTTTCTCGACGGTGACCACTTGCCCTTCTCGAAGGCGCTGCAGATCGGATTTTGTCAGATCCTCGCGATCATTCCGGGCGTGTCGCGCTCGGGCGCGACGATCCTGGGCGGCGAGATGCTGGGCGTCGATCGCAAGGCAGGCGCGGCCTTCACCTTCTATCTTGCAGTGCCGACGATGTTCGGCGCGACCGTGTTCGAGCTCTACAAAAAATGGGATCTGATGACGGCAACCGCGGGCACCGACATCGCCGTCGGATTCGTGGTGTCGTTCATCGTGGCGTACTTCGTCGTGAAGACGTTCATCGCCTTCGTCGGCCGCTACGGTCTGGCCCCGTTCGGCTGGTACCGGATCGCGACGGGATTGCTGCTTGTTGCGTTTTTGATGATGCAGTAGGCGGGGAAAAAAGGTTTCACCTCCCCCTTGTAGGGAGGTCGATCCGGCGAAGCGAAGCGCAGACGGATCGGGTGAGGGGCGCCATTGGCACCACCCCCACCCGGCTCACTACGTTCGCCGACCTCCCCACAAGGGGGAGGTACTTCGTCTCTAATCCGGCAGCTTCTGCTCTCCGTCGACCTTGAAGCCCACGGCGACGATGGCCTTCGTTGTCCCGCGCTGGCCACCGCCGACGCTGAGCGCGTATTCGCCGGGCTGCACCACAATGTCGCCGGCTTCTGTCACCGAGCTGAGGTCGCGCCGCCCCAGATCAAAATGCAGATGGCGCGTTTCACCCGCATTCAGGTGCACACGCTGGACACCCCTGAGCGCGCGGATCGGCGTACCGGGCACCTTCGGGAAGGCGAGGTAAAGCTCGGCCACTTCGTCGCCGTCGCGGTTGCCGACGTTTTTCACCTCCACGTCCACGCCCAGCGGCTCGCCCGCCTTCAGTGCCGTCGCGGAGAGCGTCAGTCCGCTATAGGCGAACTTGGCGTAGCTCAGGCCGTAGCCGAACGGATAGAGCGGCTTGCCCTTGAAGTAGCGGTAGGTGCGGTTCGCCATCGCGTAGTCCTCGAACGGCGGCAACTGCTTCACATCCGTGTAGAACGTGACCGGCAGACGCCCGGCGGGATTGTTGACGCCGGCCAACGTCTCCGCGATCGCCGTGCCCGCCTCTTCACCGCCGTACCAGGCATCGACGATGGCATCGGCGTGCTTCGCCGCCCAGTTCACCGACAATGCGCTGCCGTTGTAGAGCACGGCAATCAACGGTTTCTTTGTCGCCATGCGCGCGGCCGCTAGAAGGTCCTCTTCGGGCGCGGGAATATCGAGGCTGGTGCGATCGCCGCCCTCGAAACCGGGCACTTTGACAGTCATTTCCTCGCCTTCGAGTTCCGGCGTGATGCCGACGACCGCCACGACGACATCGGCCTTCTTCACCGCCGCCAGCGCGCGTGCCTTGGCCTCCGGGATCTGCCTGGCCCAGACGAAACGCAACATCAAGCGCGGCTGGTCCCCGCGTTCGATCTTCACCGCATAGGCGCGACCGGCCTCCAGATGCATGATCACGACGCGCGCCGTGCGATCGCCAGCCCCCACATCGACAATTTGCTTGCCGTCGAGATAGAGCCTGCCGAATGGCGCATCGAGGCCGATGGCATAATCGCCGGTTTCAGCGGGCGTCAGCGTGCCGGTCCAGCGCACTGCGAAATGCGCCACATTGGGAATCTGCGCCGGATCGAGGCCATTGCGGTCGCGGACGTAGTTCACCACCGCGTCGGTGCGGGTCATCACCGGCGTACCGGTGAACTGCTCGTTGTCGAAGAATTCGGCCTTGAGACCCGGCTGGCCATCATTCGACAGGAGCGCGCCCGGAATGGTCTCGGGCGCGCGCAGGAAATTGGTGCCTGGCTCGAACACGATCTCGGCATTTGGGAATGCGCGCTTGAGGCCTTCTAGCGCCGTCACAGGCTGTGACGGCGTTCCGCTGTAGTTGCCGAGCAGCGGCGTCACCTGGTCGGCCAGCGGACCGATCACCGCGATACGCCTGATGTTGGATTTCAACGGCAAAGCACCGTTGTTCTTAAGCAGCACGATCGCCTCGCGCGCTGTACGCAGTGCCAATTGGCGATGCGCCTCGGAATCCAGCGCGGACTCGGGCACCTGGGCAAAAGGCACCATCTCTTTCGGATCGAACAGGCCGAGCTTCATGCGGGCGGTGAACAGCCGCCTGAGGGATTCGTCGACCACGCTTTCCGGCAACAGCCCCTGGCTCATCGCGTCGGCATAGGCTTTGTAATCTTCACGGCCCCGCGTCACGACCGAGAAATCGATGCAGTCGTTGTCGACGCCGTGTTTCAATGAAACGGCGGCGGCTTCCGCAAGAGATTTGGTGAAGTGGTGACCGTCCGCAATATCGTTGATCGCGCCGCAATCGGAAACCATGTAGCCCTTGAAGTCCCAAGCGTTGCGCAGGTTTTCGGTCAACAGGAAATCCTGGGCACAGGCCGGTTGACCGTTGATGCGGTTATAGGCGCACATCACCGATCCGGCTTTGCCGTCGACCACCGCGGCGCGGAACTGCGGCAGGTAGGTATCCATCATATCGTGCTTGGAGACGGCGGCATCAAAACCGTGGCGCTTCGACTCCGGTCCCGAATGCACGGCATAGTGCTTGGGTGTGGCGATGGTGCGCAGATATTTGGGATCGTCGCCCTGCATGCCGGTGACGAACGCCTTGCCGAATTGGCCGGTAAGCCATGGGTCTTCGCCGTAGGTCTCCTGGCCACGGCCCCAGCGCGGATCGCGGAAGATGTTGATGTTGGGCGACCAGAAGGTGAGGCCTTGGTAAATTGTGTGATCTGCCGTCTGGCCGCCGGTCTGATCGAATTTGACGCGCGCCTCGGTCGAGATCGCTTCTCCCATCTCGTGGATCAACGCGGGATCGAAGGTGGCGCCCAGGCCGATGACCTGCGGGAACACCGTTGCGATGCCGTTGCGCGCCACTCCGTGCAGCGCCTCACTCCACCAGTTGTAAGCGGGCACGCCGAGCCGCGGGATGGCGCGGGCCTGATTGACCAGCTGCGACGCTTTCTCTTCGGGTGTCATGCGCGAAATGAGATCGTTCACCCGCGCCTCGATGGGCAACTGAGGGTTCATGTAGATCGGCGCGGTTGCAGAAGCATTCCCATTTCCGGCCGAACTCGCGGGTTCGGCGGCGCTTGACGCCAGCCCCAAGAGCACGAAGGCGGCGATCGTCAGCGGGTAACGGAAATTCGTGCCAAGCCACTTCATTGGGATATTCCTCCAAGGCGCGGGACCAACGCGCGGCAAGCCCTATACCGGCCGCAGAACCTCCG
>Ga0265314_10001067_pt1 | contig 31824 bp, 24 predicted proteins | sample 4126metaG_FD_203106 | JGI IMG/M metagenome (GOLD analysis project Ga0265314, IMG submission 203106) | Rhizosphere microbial communities from Carex aquatilis grown in University of Washington, Seatle, WA, United States - 4-1-26 metaG | ecosystem: Host-associated > Plants > Roots > Rhizosphere >... | reverse complement strand
CACCAGGATGCGTTTGTCGGCAAACAGCTCGGCGGCTTCCTGCTCCAGCCGCTCGACGCCGGGGCCGACCGCGGCGAAGCTGTCGACAGCGTGGCAGTTCGGGCATTCGTTCGGCGTCGATGTGTTGAAACCGCAGTGATGGCACACCAGCCGCTTCTTGAAACGGTGGTCCACCAGCCAGGCGTCGCAATTCGGACATTGCATGCGAAAGCCGCAGGCGCGGCACAAGGTCAGCGGCGCGTAACCGCGGCGGTTGAGAAACAGCAGCGCCTGCTCGCCGCGCTCCAGCGCCACCTGCACGGCTTCCGCGAGCTTCGGCGAAATGAACCGGCCGCGCGGCGGTGCTTCGCGGCGCATATCGATGGCCTCGATCGACGGCAAATGCGCGCCGCCAAAACGTTCTGGCAGATGAATGCGCTTGTAGCGGCCGCGCCGCGCGTTGACTTCCGATTCGACCGACGGCGTCGCCGAGGCCAGCACGACCGGAATTTTCGCTATCGAGCCGCGCACCACGGCCATGTCGCGGGCGTGATAATGCGCGCCGTCCTCCTGCTTGTAAGCAGGATCATGCTCTTCATCGACGACAATGAGCCCGAGATCGGCATAAGGCAGAAACAATGCCGAGCGCGCGCCGACCACGACCTGGACTTCGTTCGCGGCCACCGCCGCCCAGGTACGCGCGCGGGTGCGCGGCGAGAGCTGCGAGTGCCATTCGGCCGGGCGTGTGCCAAAACGCGCCGTGAAGCGGTCGAGCGATTGCCCGGTGAGCGCGATTTCCGGCATCAAGATCAAGGTTTGCCCCCCGCGCCGGATATTTTCGGCGACGCCCTCGAAATACACTTCGGTCTTGCCGGAGCCGGTGACGCCATCCAGCAGCGTCACCGTGTAGCCGCCTTGATCGACGGTGGTGCGCAGCGCGTCGCCCGCCGCCAACTGGCCGAGCGAGAATTCGGGTTTGCGAAAATCCGGATCGGGCGGCCGTGTCACCTTCTCCGGCGGCAGCACCACTGTCTCCAGGGCGCCTTCGTCGATCAGCCCGTCGATGACGCCGGCGCTGACGCCGGCTTCCTTCGCCGCGTCGGATTTCGAGCGCGTCATGCCGTCGGCGAAAATCCGCAAAGCGCGGGCGCGCGCCGCCGTCATGCGCTGCGGCGCGGGCCCGGCTAGCCGCACGCCGACACGCTCGCGCCCGAGGCTGCCATCGCCCATGCGCAAGGCCATGCGCAGCACCATGCCGCGCGACGACAGCGTGTAGCCCGCCACCCAATCGACGAACTGCCGCAACTCGGGCTTCAGCGCCGGCACGTCGAGCTTGCCGGCCACGTCCTTCATGCGGTTGTGAAAGCGCGGATTGGGATTATCGTTTTCGGCCCAGACCACGCCGGTGGTCTCGCCCCGCGCGCCGAGCGGCACGGTCACGACGTCGCCCGGCGCCAGCTCCAGTCCTTCCGGCACCCGGTAGGAATAGGTCTGGTCGAGCGCCACCGGCACCAGAACATCGACGACACGTGCGGCCATGTTGATAGCTCTGTCCGATTCCGCCCGTTTAAGGAAGGGTAAGGAAGGAGTGCCAAGTTCACCCTATGACCGCCCCCGCCACCAGCCCCGACGTCGCCGCCGAAATCAGCCGCTGGCTGGGCTATCTCGGCGCCGAGCGGCGCATGTCGGCAAAGACCGTCGAGGCCTACGGTCGCGACGTCGGCCAGTTCATGGGTTTTCTCGCCGAGCATATGGGGGCCCCGCCCTCGCTCCGCCAACTGGCGAAGCTGACGCCGGCAGATGTGCGCGCTTTCATGGCGGCGCGGCGCGGCGGCGGCGCCGGCAGCCGCACCTTGATGCGCGGCCTGGCCGGTACGCGTTCGTTCGCGCGTTTCCTCGAACGCAACGGCAAGGGCAAGGTCGGGGCGCTGGCCGCGGTGCGCGCGCCCAAGCTGCCGCGCTCGCTGCCGAAGCCTTTGGCGATCAAGGACGCCAAACGCATGACCGAGACCGCCTTGCGCGGGGAAACCCGCGAGCCGTGGATCAACGCCCGCGACGCCGCGGTGCTGGGCCTGCTCTATGGCTCTGGCTTGCGCATCGCCGAAGCGCTCAGCCTGCAACGCAAGGACGCGCCGCAGCCGGGTGTAGGCGACTCCCTCACCGTGACCGGCAAAGGAAACAAGACACGCATGGTGCCGGTGCTGCCACAGGTCGCGCAGCTGATCGCCGATTACATTGCGCTATGCCCGCTCGATCTGCCGCCGGACGGCCCACTGTTCGTCGGCGCGCGCGGCGGACCCTTGAGCGCCCGGGTCGTGCAACTGGCGATGGCGCATCTGCGCGGCGCCTTGGGCCTGGCCGACAGCGCCACCCCGCACGCGCTACGGCATTCCTTTGCCACTCATCTTCTGGCGCGTGGCGGCGATCTGCGCGCCATCCAGGAATTGCTGGGCCACGCCTCGCTGTCGACCACGCAGATTTACACCGCGGTCGATTCCGAGCGTCTGCTGGACGTTTACGCCAGCGCCCATCCGCGGGCCTAACAAAACCGTCACACAGCATAACGGCCCTCTTGCACATGGGCAGGCTTTGCTATCATCGTGACCCGACGGATATCGGAGGGGACGACGATGAGCGCGCACGAAAATCTTGAACATGCCGAGCATGTCGAACACGCGGCCCATGGCGGCAACAAGAAGATCGCATTGCTGATTTCGGTGCTGGCGCTGTTCCTGGCCTTCTCCGAGACGCTCGGCAAAAGCGCGCAAACCCATGCCATAACCCTGAACGTTTCGTCCAACGACCTCTGGGCCTTCTTCCAGGCTAAAACCATCCGCATGACGGTGCTGCGCACGGCGGGCGAGCAGGCTCAGCTTGGCGCCGACGGCACCGCCGATCCGGAGGCGAAAGCCCGCCAGCTCAAGAAGGTCGAGGATTGGAAAAAGACCGCGGACCGCTATGACGACGACCCGGCGACCAACGAAGGCCGCAAGCAGCTCGCCGCCCGCGCCAAAGAAGCCGAGCACGAGCGCGACGAGGCGCTGGCGCGCTACCACAATTACGAATTCGCCTCGGCCGCCTTCCAGATCGGCATCGTGCTCGCCTCCGCCACCATCATCACCGGCATGACGGTATTGGCCTGGCTGGCCGGCGGCCTCGGCATCGCCGGGCTCGCCCTGATGTCGTTCGGGCTATGGGCGCCGCACGCGCTGGATTTCCTCACGCATTCGGCGCACTGAAGGCCGCTCGCGCTTATGCGGCGCGGCTGCGGTAGGCGTTGCGCCGCAACCGCATGAAGCGGCGCAGGAAGCGCCCGGCGCGCTGCGGCTTCAACAGCCACACCAATTGACGCATGCGTTCGCGCACCGGCTCGGTGATGGCGTGCGCCCAATCGCGCACCCGCAGCAGCCATTCGTACAGCCGGCGGAACCAGTCCATCTGCAAAAGCTTGCCGCGCGTCACGTCGAAGATGAACGCCGTGATGCCGAGGCCGACCAGCTTGACGAAGACGATGACGAGAATGGCGCCGAGCCAGTTGCGCGTCGCCAGGAAATAGACTTCGAGGAATTTCAGCGGCAGCATCGCGATGAAGGGAATCGCGAATATGAACAGTACCGCCCAGGGTGGCAGATTTTCGATCAGCCGTGCCAGCTGCGCTTTGAGCCTGCCCCAGGGAATGACGTTGACGATGCGCGCGACGATCGGTTCGAGATGATCCCATAGCCAAGCTTCCGCCAGAAACAGCAGCGCAAGGACGATCCAGAAGGGGCGGAGCCAGGTGCGGCGCATAGGCTCAATATAGGCTCGAATACGGCCGCCGGAAGGCGCCCTATGACCGCACCCGGCCACCGTCGACGTTGAGGGTCTGGCCGGTGATGAAGGCGGCATCGTCGCTGGTGAGGAACGATGCCGCGCCGACGAGATCGTCCGGCTCCTCGATGCGCTTGATGGCCTGGACCTGCGCCACCGCCTTGAACTCGTCGTCCATGGTGGCGAAGCCCGCGCGCGGCGGACGGCTGGTCGCGCCCGGCGTGCGGGTCAGTCCCGGCTGGATGGCGTTGACAGTAATGCCGAACGGCCCCAGTTCGCTCGCCATTGCCCGCGTGAAACCGACGATGCCTGCCTTGCTCGATACGTAAGGCACGAAGCCGGTCACCACCGAACCCAGCGTCGACGACGACATGCTGACGATGCGGCCCCAGCCGCGCTGCTTCATGCCCGGGATGAAAGCCATGCTGACCAGAAACGTGCCGTCGAGATTGACGCCGAGAATGCGCTTCCAGTCGGCGAAGGTCAGTTTCTCGAGATCGATCTGCGGAAAGATGCCGGCGGTGTTGATGACGATATCGGCGCGGCCGAAGCTGTCGTGCACCTTGGCGGCCATCGCCTTGACCGAGTCTTCCGACGAGACGTCGCACTTGATCGCAACCGCCTTCCGGCCGGCCGCTTCGACCATCTTCACGGTCGCCGCAGCGTCGGCGATGTCGACGCAGGCGATATGGACGCCGTCCTCGGCCAGCCGTTTGGCGAAAGCCTGCCCCAGCCCGTTCGCCGCGCCGGTGATGACCGCGACTTTATCCTTGTGACCTTTGGCCATTTTCACTCCCCGAAATTGTTCTTTCGGGACAGTGTATCACATATGAATCGCGCGCTTGGCGACCGCGAGCGCGGCTTCCTTGACCGCCTCGGGCAGCGTCGGGTGCGCGTGGCAGGTGCGGGCGATGTCCTCGGCCGAGGCACCGAACTCCATCGCAATCGCGGCCTCGGCGATCATGTTGCCGGCGTCCGAGCCGATGATGTGCACGCCGAGCACGCGGTCGGTCTTGGCGTCGGCGAGGATTTTCACGAAGCCGTCGGTCTGCTGGTTGGCCTTGGCGCGGCCGTTGGCGGTGAAGGGAAACTTGCCGGTATTGTAAGCGACGTTGGCCGCCTTCAATTCTTCTTCCGATTTACCGACCGAGGCGATCTCCGGCATCGTGTAGACGACCGCCGGGATGACGTCGTAATTCACGTGGCCGGCCTGGCCGACGAGAATTTCGGCGACCGCGACGCCCTCGTCCTCGGCCTTGTGCGCCAGCATCGGCCCGGCAATGACGTCGCCGATCGCCCAGATGCCCGGCACGTTGGTCGCATAATAATGGTCGACGATAACGCGGCCGCGCTCATCGAGTTTGACGCCCGCTTCCTTGAGGCCGAGGCCGTCGGTGAAAGGCACGCGGCCGGTCGAGACGAGCACGACGTCGGCCTCGATGGTCTCGGCCTTGCCTTCGCCTTTGGCCGGCTCGACGGTTGCCTTCAATGTCTTTCCCGACGTATCGACGCCGGTGACCTTCGACGACAATTTGAAAGTCATGCCCTGCTTCTCGAACAGGCGCTGCGCTTGGCGGCGCACCTCACCGTCCATGCCCGGCAGCACGCCGTCCAGGAACTCGACCACCGTCACTTTCGCGCCCAGACGCCGCCACACCGAACCAAGCTCCAGCCCGATGACGCCGGCGCCGATGACGAGCAGATGCTTCGGCACTTCCGGCAATGTCAGCGCGCCGGTGGACGACACCACGCGCTTTTCGTCGATGGTGATGCCCTTGAGCCTGGCAACGTCCGAGCCGGTGGCAATGACGATGGATTTCGTTTCCAGCGTCTGCGTCTTGCCGTCGGCGCCCTTGACCTCGACCTTGCCAGGACCGGCGATGCGCCCGGCGCCCTTGAAGCCCTCGATTTTGTTCTTCTTGAACAGAAAATCGACGCCCTTGACGTTACCGTCGATGGCGTCCTGCTTGAATTGCAGCATCGTCTTGAGATCGAGCGTCGGCGCCGGCACGCCGATGCCCATCTTGGCGAACGAGTGGCCGGCCTCCTCGAACAATTCCGAGGCATGCAGCAGCGCCTTCGACGGAATGCAGCCGATGTTGAGGCAGGTGCCGCCGTAGGAGTCGCTTTTCTCGACCACCGCGGTTTTCAGCCCCAGCTGCGCCGCGCGAATGGCGCAGACATAGCCGCCGGGACCGGTGCCGATGACGATGAGATCGTAGGCCATCAATGTACTCCGCACTCTACGCGCGCCGGGAAACTACAGGTCGAGAACGATGCGCGCCGGGTCTTCGAGGTTTTCCTTAACCCGCACCAGGAAGGTGACCGCGCCCTGGCCGTCGACGACGCGGTGGTCGTAGGTCAGCGCCAGGTACATCATCGGGCGAATTTCGATCTTGCCGCCGACGACCACCGGCCGCTCCTGGATCTTGTGCATGCCGAGAATGCCGGATTGCGGCGCGTTGATGATCGGCATCGACATCAGCGAGCCGTAAACGCCGCCGTTCGAAATCGTGAAGGTGCCGCCCTGCATGTCCTCGATCTTGAGCTGGCCGTCGCGCGCCTTTTTGCCGAGCGCCGAAATCGCCTTTTCGATGCCGGCCAGCGACAGGTTGTCGGCGTCGCGCACCACCGGCACCACCAGACCCCGATCGGTGCCGACCGCGACGCCGATGTGATAATAGTTCTTGAAGACGATATCGGTGCCGTCGATCTCGGCATTGACTTCCGGCACCTCCTTCAGCGCCTGGATGCAGGCGCGGGTAAAGAAGCTCATGAAGCCGAGCTTCACGCCGTGCCTTTTCTCGAACAGGTCCTTGTATTGGCTGCGCATGTGCATCACGGCGCTCATGTCGACCTCGTTATAGGTCGTGAGCAACGCGGCGGTGTTCTGCGCATCCTTCAAACGACGCGCGATGGTCTGTCGCAGCCGCGTCATCTTCACGCGTTCTTCGCGGGAGGCGTCGTCGGGCGCCGACGGCGCGCGCATCTGCACCGGGGCCGATACCGGCGTCGGCGCCGAGGCGGCGCGCTCGATCGCCGCCATCATGTCGCCTTTGCTGACTTGGCCGCGCACGCCCGACCCCTGAACGCTGGCGGGGTCGACGCCGCTTTCGGCCGCCAATTTGCGGACCGACGGCGGCGCCGGCATGGCCGAGGGTGCGGCAGGCTTGGCCGGCTCAGGCTTGCGTGGCGCGGGCTCTTCCTCGGCGGCGTTGATCGGCGCCGTGGTCGCCTGCTTGACGTCGGGACGGCCCTGCGGCGCGCCGGTTGCGGTACCGGCCTTCACGGCCGCGCCGGCGCCGTCTTTGATACTGCCGAGGATGGCGCCGACACCGACGGTCTCACCGTTCTTGGCAGCGATCTCGCCGAGCACGCCGGCGGCGGGCGCCGGCACTTCCAAGGTGACCTTGTCGGTTTCGAGCTCGACCAAAGGCTCGTCGACCGCGACCGCGTCGCCCGGCTGCTTGAACCATTTACCGACGGTCGCCTCGGTGACGGATTCGCCGAGGGTCGGCACGCGGATGTCAGTCATGAGAAAGCCTTTTCAAATCGTGCGAACGCGAAAATTCAGCCAGCCGCTTTTCACCCGAGCGCTTCGTCGAGGAACTGCTTGAGCTGCGCCAAGTGCTTCGACATCTGCCCGACCGCGGTCGAGGCCGACGCCGGACGCCCGGCATAACGTGTGGTGCGATGCTTGGCGCCGATCTGGTTGAGCACCCAGGTCAGGAACACGTCGACGAAAAACCAAGCGCCCATGTTGCGCGGCTCTTCCTGGCACCACACCATCTCGGCCTGCTTGAACCGCGACAGTTCGGCGCACAGCGCCTTGGACGGGAACGGGAACAGCTGCTCGATGCGCAGCAGATACATGTCGTTGATGCCGCGCTTTTCGCGTTCTTCGTACAAATCGTAATAGACCTTGCCGGTGCACATGATGACGCGGCGGATTTTGTCGTCGGGGACGAGTTTGATCTTCTCGTCCGGCAGCGATTGCGCGTCGTCCCACAGCAGGCGGTGGAACGAGGTATTAGCGCCCATCTCGTCCAGCCTCGATACCGCGCGTTTGTGGCGCAGCAGCGATTTCGGCGTCATCAGGATCAGCGGCTTGCGGATTTCGCGCTTGATCTGGCGGCGCAGCGCGTGGAAGTAATTCGCGGGCGTCGACAGGTTGGCGACCTGCATGTTGTCTTCCGCGCACATTTGCAGGAAGCGCTCGAGCCGCGCCGAGGAATGCTCCGGCCCCTGGCCCTCGTAGCCGTGGGGCAGCAGACAGACCAGACCCGACATGCGCAGCCATTTGCGCTCGCCCGATGAGATGAACTGGTCGAACACGACCTGCGCGCCGTTGGCGAAATCGCCGAACTGCGCTTCCCAGAGTGTCAGATTGTTCGGCTCGACGGTTGAGTAGCCGTATTCGAAGCCCAGCACGGCCTCTTCCGAGAGGCTCGAATTGAGCACCTCGAAATGCGCCTGACCTTCGCCCAAATGATTGAGCGAGGTGTGGCGCGCCTCAGTGTCCTGATCGAACAGCACAGAATGACGCTGCGAGAAGGTGCCGCGCTCGGAGTCCTGGCCGGACAGGCGCACCGGATGGCCTTCCTTGAGCAAAGTGCCGAAAGCCAGCGCTTCCGCGGTCGACCAGTCGATGCCGTCGCCGGTCTCGATCGCCTTGGCGCGATTGTCGAGAAAGCGCTGGATGGTCTTGTGGGCGTTGAAGCCTTCCGGAATGGCGGTGATCTTCTTGCCGATGGCGCGCAGTTCCTCGACCGCGACGCCGGTATTGCCGCGGCGGGGGTCTTCCACCTCGCCGGCGACCTTGAGGCCCGACCAGCGGCCGTCAAGCCAGTCGGCCTTGTTCGGCTTGTAGCTCGCGCCCAGCTCCATCTCGGATTCGAGATGCGCGCGCCAGTCGGCTTTCATCTTCTCGACTTCGCCTTCGGTGACGACGCCTTCGCCGATCAGCTTCTTGCTGTAGATTTCCAGCGTCGTCGGATGCGAGCGTATCTTCTTGTACATCAGCGGCTGGGTGAACGACGGCTCATCGCCTTCGTTGTGACCGAAGCGCCGGTAGCAGAACATGTCGATGACGACCGGTCGCTGGAATTTCTGCCGATACTCGGTCGCAACCTTGGCCGCGAAGGTCACCGCTTCCGGATCGTCACCGTTGACGTGGAAGATCAGCGCCTCGATCATCTTGGCGACGTCGGACGGATAAGGCGACGAGCGCGAGTAGCGCGGATAAGTCGTGAAGCCGATCTGGTTGTTGACGATGAAGTGGATCGAACCGCCGGTGCGGTAGCCCTTCAGATCCGACAGTCCGAAACATTCCGCCACCACCCCCTGGCCGGCGAAAGCGGCGTCGCCGTGCATCAGCAGCGGCAGCACCATGGTGCGTTCCTCAGGGCTCGCGCCATGCTGATCCTGCTTGGCGCGCACTTTGCCGAGCGTGACCGGATCGACGATTTCGAGGTGCGACGGGTTCGCGGTCAGCGACAGATGCACTTTGTTGTTGTCGAATTCGCGGTCCGACGAAGCGCCGAGGTGGTATTTGACGTCGCCGGAGCCTTCGATCTCGTCCGGGTTGGCCGAGCCGCCCTTGAATTCGTGGAACAGCGCGCGGTGCGGCTTGCCCATCACCTGCGTGAGGACATTGAGGCGACCGCGATGCGGCATGCCGATGACGATCTCTTTGACGCCGAGATTGCCGCCGCGCTTGATGATCTGCTCCAGCGCCGGGATCAGCGACTCGCCGCCGTCGAGGCCGAAACGCTTGGTGCCGGTGTACTTGACGTCGAGGAATTTCTCGAAGCCTTCGGCTTCCACCAGCTTGTTGAGGATCGCGCGCTTGCCCTGGACGGTGAAGGCGATTTCCTTGTCGCGGCCTTCGATACGTTCCTGGATCCACGCCTTCTGCGCGGCGTTCGAGATGTGCATGAACTCGACGCCGACGGTCTGGCAGTAAGTGCGGCGCAGGATGGCGACGATCTCGCGCATCGACGCGAATTCGAGGCCGAGCACCTTGTCGAGGAAGATCCGGCGATCGAGGTCGGCTTCCTGAAAGCCGTAGGAGCGCGGATCGAGTTCTTCCTCGTTCTTCTCAGGCGCGAGATTGAGCGGATCGAGATTGGCGTGGAAATGGCCGCGCATGCGGTAGGCGCGGATCAGCATCAGCGCGTGGATGGAATCGCGCGTCGCCTGCTGCACGTCGCTGGTGGATAGTTCGACGCCTTTGGTCTGGGCCTTCGACGCAATCCTGTCGCCGATTTTCTTTTCGGTCTCGGCCCATTGGCCGTCGAGCGCCGACACCAGGTCCCCGTTTTCGCGCACCGGCCAGTTCGGCTTTTTCCACGAGGCGCCCTGGGCGCTTTTAACGACGTCGGCGCGCTCGTCCTTCAGACTTTTAAAAAACTCGGCCCACTCGGCGTCGACCGCGCCGGGGTCGGCTTCGTATTTGGCGTAGAGGTCTTCGATGTAGCTGGCGTTGCCGCCGTAGAGAAAAGATGTGTGGGCGAAGGCGGAGTTGGCATCCTGGCGGGACATGATGGTGCAGTCCTTGGCATTTCGAACGCGCGACGGTGCGGCGGGGAATCCACGCGCCGCCACAGGGGATAATCCCCCTATGACCAGCGCGCCCGGCGGCGAATTTCGCAGGTCTTTTAACGCTATTTATGACGCCTGTAAGGCTACAAAAAGACTTAGAACTGAATCAGGACTTCAATACTTCGACCAGGGTTTTCCCGATTCGAGCCGGTGACGGTGATACCTTGATTCCGGCGGATTCCATGGCGGCGATTTTGGATTCGGCGTCGCCTTTGCCGCCAGAGATGATCGCCCCGGCGTGGCCCATGCGGCGGCCCGGAGGCGCGGTCCGGCCGGCGATAAATCCGACCATCGGCTTTTTGCGGCCGCGCTTGGCCTCGTCCTTGAGGAACTGCGCGGCGTCCTCTTCGGCGGCGCCGCCGATTTCGCCGATCATGACGATCGAGGTGGTCTTCGGATCGGCCAGGAACAGTTCCAGCACCGAGATGAATTCGGTGCCCTTGACCGGGTCGCCGCCGATGCCGACCGCCGTGGTCTGGCCGAGGCCCTCGCGGGAAGTCTGGAAGACCGCCTCATAGGTCAGCGTGCCGGAGCGCGACACGATGCCGACCGAGCCCTGCTTGAAGATGTTGCCCGGCATGATGCCGATTTTGCATTCGCCCGCGGTCATGACGCCCGGGCAGTTCGGGCCGATCAGCCGCGATTTCGAGCCGGACAGCGCGCGCTTGACCTTCACCATGTCCATCACCGGAATACCCTCGGTGATGCAGACGATCAGCGGCACCTCGGCCTGGATCGCTTCGCAGATGGCGTCGGCGGCGCCCGCCGGCGGCACGTAGATCACGCTGGCGTCGCAGCCGGTCTTGTCGCGCGCCTCTGCGACGGTGTCGAACACCGGCAAATCGAGGTGAGTCGAACCGCCTTTGCCTGGCGATGTGCCGCCCACCATCTTGGTGCCGTACTTGATGGCCTGTTCGGAATGGAACGTGCCGTTCTTGCCGGTGAAGCCCTGGCAGATGACCTTGGTGTTCTTATCGATGAGGACCGACATTTACGCGGCCTCCTTCACGGCTTTGACAATTTTCTGGGCAGCGTCGTCGAGGTCGTCGGCCGACGTCACGTTGAGCTTGGACTCGGCGATGATCTTCTTGCCGAGCTCGACATTGGTGCCTTCGAGGCGAACCACCAAGGGCACCTTCAAACCGATTTCCTTCACGGCCGCCACGACGCCTTCCGCTATCACGTCGCACTTCATGATGCCGCCGAAAATATTGACCAATATGCCCTTCACGTTCGGATCGGAGGTGATGATCTTGAACGCGGCGCTGACCTTCTCTTTGGTCGCGCTGCCGCCGACGTCGAGGAAGTTCGCCGGCGCCATGCCGTAGAGCCTGATGATGTCCATGGTCGCCATCGCGAGACCGGCGCCGTTGACCATGCAGCCGATCGAGCCATCGAGCGCGATGTAGTTGAGGTCGTATTTCGAGGCTTCGGTTTCTTTTTCGTCTTCTTCGGTCAGGTCGCGCAGCTTCATCACGTCGTCGTGGCGATAAAGCGCGTTGCCGTCAAAATCGACCTTGGCGTCGAGACAGATGATCTTGCCGTCCTTGGTCACCACCAGCGGATTGATCTCCAGCATGGACATGTCCTTGCTGGTGAAGGCGGCATAAAGCTTCGGCAGAATCGCTTCGATCTGCTTGGCGAGATCGCCGGTCAGACCGAGCGTCTTGGCGACGCGGCGGCCGTGATGCGGCATGATGCCGGTGGCCGGATCGACCGAGAACGTGATGATTTTCTCGGGGTGGCTCTTGGCCACTTCCTCGATGTCCATGCCGCCTTCGGTCGACACCACGAAAGCGACGCGCGAGGTTTCGCGGTCGATCAGCGCCGACAAGTAAAACTCGCGGTCGATCAGCGAGCCTTCCTCGATATAGAGACGGTTGACCTTTTTGCCCTGCGGGCCGGTCTGATGCGTGACCAAGGTCGAGCCGAGGATGCGGGTCGATTCCTTCTTCACGTCGTCGATGGATTTCACCACCTTGACGCCGCCGGCCTTGCCGCGGCCGCCGGCGTGAATTTGAGCTTTCACCACCCAGACCGGGCCGCCCAATTCGGTGGCGCCCTTGACGGCCTCGTCGACGGTGAAGGCCGGCACGCCGCGCGGCACCGGCACGCCGAATTCGCGAAGCACCGCTTTCGCCTGGTACTCGTGGATGTTCATAAACGTCTCCGGCAGTAGCGAATAGTGCGTGGCGGATAGCGCACGAGCAACGATGGATCTTCGCTACTCGTTAGTTCGCTGTTCGCTTAACTTCCCAAATTCGGGGCGATCTTCTTGCAGGCGTCGACCAGACCTTCGACCGATGCCACCGATTTCTCGAACATCGAACGCTCGGCGCCGGTGAACTCGACTTCGACGACGCGCTCGACGCCCTTGGCGCCGATCACCACCGGCACGCCGACATAGAGATCCTTGACGCCGTATTCGCCATTGAGCCAGGCGGCGCAGGGCAACACGCGCTTCTTGTCGAGCAGGTAGCTCTCGGCCATGGCGATGGCGGAAGCCGCCGGCGCGTAGAAGGCCGAGCCGGTCTTGAGCAGATTGACGATCTCGGCGCCGCCGTTGGCGGTACGCTTGACGATTTCGTCGATGCGGGCCTGCGTCGACCAGCCCATTTTGATGAGGTCGGGCACCGGAATGCCGGCAACCGCCGAGTAGCGCACCAGCGGCACCATGGTGTCGCCGTGGCCGCCGAGCACGAAGGCGGTGACGTCTTCCACCGAAACATTGAACTCGTCGGCCAGGAAATAACGGAAGCGCGCGCTGTCGAGCACGCCGGCCATGCCGACGACCTTCTGCTGCGGCAGTTCGCAGGACTTCTGCAGCGCCCAGACCATCGCGTCGAGCGGGTTGGTGATGCAGATCACGAAGGCGTTTGGCGCGTATTTCTTGATGCCGGCGCCGACCTGACCCATGACCTTCAGATTGATGTCGAGCAGATCGTCGCGGCTCATGCCGGGCTTGCGCGGCACGCCGGCGGTGACGATGCAGACGTCGGCGCCGTCGATGGCTTCGTAGCTGTTGGCGCCGGTGAATTTGGCGTCGAATTTATTGACCGGCGAGGACTGCGCGATGTCGAGCGACTTGCCCTGCGGGATGCCTTCCATGACGTCGAACATCACGACGTCGCCGAGGTGCTTCAAACCGATGAGATGAGCGAGGGTGCCGCCGATCTGGCCAGCACCGATCAGGGCAATTTTATTACGCGCCATGGTGGGAAAACTCTTTGCTGTTGCCGTGGGGTTCCGGCCAAGGTGGCTTATCGATTTTGCTGTGTTGCAGCAACACACGCCTCACAAGAAATGATCTTGTATACATTATACCAGCAGAGGTTTCCGGCGGAGTCCAGAGTCTATGTCAAAATACGCTGACGCGGGCGGACGGCAGTGTCGCGTTACCGTCGCCGTTGATGTGCGTCATGGACTGAGAGGCCGCGATCTAACTAGGTCGCCCCAGGGCAGTGCGGGATTATCAGGCGATGAGCAAATTCTCCCTGCACGGCATCTGGCGGGCCCTCGGGCCCGGCCTCGTCACCGGCGCGGCCGACGACGACCCCAGCGGCATCGCCACGTATTCCCAGGCCGGCGCGCAATTCGGCTTTTCGTTGCTGTGGACGGTTTTTCTGACGCTGCCCTTCATGGTGGCGATCCAGATCATCAGCGCCGTCATCGGCTGGAATACGCGTAAAGGGCTCGCCCGCAACATCGCCTTGGTGCTGCCGCGCTGGGCGCTCTACCCGCTGGTGGCTTCGCTGCTGGTCGCCAATACCATCAACATCGCCGCCGATCTCGCCGCCATGGGCGAGGCCTCGCGCCTCGTGACCGGCGGTTCGGCGCTGTTGTTTGCTGCGCTGTTTGGCGTCGTATGTTTGATCGCCGAAGTTCTGATCCCCTATCACCGCTATGCCGGCGTGCTGAAGATCATGACCATGGTCCTTCTGTTTTATGTCGCGGCGGCCTTCAGCGTGCACATCCCGTGGGGTGAGGTCCTAAAGGCGACGCTGATCCCGCATTTCAATTTCAGCCGCGATGAAATCTTGATGGTGGTCGCGGTCTTCGGCACCACGATCAGCCCCTATCTTTTTTTCTGGCAGGCCTCGCAAGAAGCCGAGGATTCGCGTCTCAGCCACCGGCGCATTTATGACGGCGAGCCGGCACTGAAGAAAAACTCGTTCCGCACCATTTCGATCGACACCTGGACCGGGATGTTTTTCTCCAACGCCATCGCCTTCTTCATCATCGTCACCACGGCGGCGACGCTGCACACGCAAGGCATCACGCATATCGACACAGCGGCGCAGGCGGCCGAGGCCTTGCGCCCCATCGGCGGCCCGCTCGCCTTCGCGCTGTTCGCATTGGGTATTATCGGCACCGGCCTGCTGGCGGTGCCGGTCCTGGCGGGCTCGGCGGCCTATGCCGTCGGCGAGGTCTTCCACTTGCGCGGCAGCCTGGAATTGCCGGCCAGCCGCGCCATCGGCTTCTACGCCATCGTCGCGGCAGCGACTTTGGGCGGTTCGGCGCTGCTCGCCACCAATATCGACCCGATCGCCATGCTGTTCTGGACCGCCGTGATCAACGGTGTCGTCGCGGTGCCGATCATGATCGCGACCATGATCGTGGTGTCCAGCAAGCGTGAAACCAAGCTCGCATTGCCGCGCTGGCTGACGATCCTGGGCTGGCTCGCCGCCTTGCTGATGGCGGTCGCGGTGGTGCTGCTGATCTGGTCGAGCCTGTAGGCCTGCGCGGAACTCTTTGGCGCTGCCGGCTTTAACGCCGAGTGCTCTCGGTGTCCCGCGGCTGATGATCAAAGACCTTTGGTATAAAAACGCCGTCGTCTATTGCCTGTCCGTCGGCACCTATATGGATGCCAATGGCGACGGCATCGGCGACTTTCAGGGACTGATGCGGCGCCTGGATTATCTCCATGGCCTCGGCGTCACCGCGATCTGGCTGATGCCGTTCCAGGCCTCGCCCGGCAAGGACGACGGCTACGACATCTCGGACTATTACACCGTCAATCCGGCCTACGGCTCGCTCGGCGACTTCGTCGACTTTACCCATGGCGCCAAGCAGCGCGGCATCCGCGTCATCATCGACCTGGTGGTGAACCACACCTCCAATGAACATGCGTGGTTCCAGGACGCACGCAGCGACCCCAGCTCGAAATATCGCGACTGGTACGTGTGGTCGAAAAAGAAGCCAGGCAACGCGAACCAGGGCATGGTGTTTCCGGGCGTGCAAAAAAGCACATGGACGCACGATACGCTCGCCAAGGAATGGTACTTCCACCGCTTCTACAATTTTCAGCCCGACCTCAATACGTCGAATCCCGAAGTCCAGGCCGAGATCCTGAAGATCATGGGCTTCTGGATTCAATTGGGTGTGTCGGGATTTCGCATGGACGCCGTGCCTTTCGTCATCAGCACCAAAGGCGCCGACGTCAAAAAACCGCGCGAGCAATACGACATGCTCCGCACCTTGCGGGAATTCCTGCAATGGCGCGTCGGCGACTCGATCATCCTCGCCGAAGCCAACGTCTTGCCGAACACGGACATGCAATATTTTGGCGACGACGGCGACCGCATGCACATGATGTTCAACTTCCAGGTCAACCAGAACCTGTTCTATGCCCTGGCCTCCGGCGACACCAAGCCGCTCGCCAGGGCGATGCAGAAGACTGAGAGCCGTCCCGAGAGCGGCCAGTGGGGCATGTTCCTGCGCAACCACGATGAACTCGATCTCGGACGCCTGACAAAATCACAACGGCAGAAAGTGTTCGACGCCTTCGGCCCGAACAAGGAAGACCAACTCTACGATCGCGGCATCAGGCGGCGTCTGGCGCCGATGCTGGGCGGCGACCGCCGCCGCATCGAACTCGCCTACAGCCTGATGTTCACGCTTCCCGGCACGCCGGTGCTGCGCTACGGCGACGAGCTCGGCATGGGTGACGACTTGTCATTGCCCGAACGCACCTGCTGCCGAACGCCGATGCAATGGTCGACCGAACCACACGGCGGTTTCACCAAGAGCGACAAGCCCGTAACGCCGGTTATCTCCGGCGGTCCTTATGGTTTCGAGCACCTCAACGCCGCGGATCAGCGCCGCAACAGCGACTCCATGCTGAACTGGACCGAACGCATCATCCGCATGCGCAAGGAAGTGCCGGAAATCGGCTGGGGTCCATTCGAAGTGCTCGACACCGGCAACGATGCCGTGCTCGCTGTGCGTTACGACTGGCGCAACAATTCGGTGCTGTTCCTGCACAACCTCGCGCACGATCCTTGCGAAGTGGAGTTTTCAGTCGGCCTCAAGGATGCGAGCGGCGATCAACTGATCAACCTGCTCAGCCCCGACCACAGCACCGCCGCGGATAACGGCAAGCATACCGTCTGTCTCGAAGGCTACGGCTACCGCTGGTATCGCGTCGGCGGCCTCGACTATTTGCTCAAACGCACCGAATTTTAGGATTGCAGCAACACCAAGCCTTCATTGGGCTGCAAGGTGAGGCTTGGCGGGACGATGTCTCGCAAAGGACCCGTTGACGCCAGGACGATTGCGCGGGACGTCGCGTCCGGAATTGATATGGTCTGTTCTCGACCCCCTAGATTCAGGCAGACCACGATGCGCTCGTCGGCGGCTGCGCGTTCGTAAATCAACACGTCGCCCTGCACGCCAAGCAGACGGAAGCTGCCGCTGTTGAGCGCCGCGTGCTGGCGCCGCACCTCAAGGAGCCGGTGGTACAGCATCAGAAGCGACGACGGGTCTGCACGCAACGTTTCGGTATTGTCCGATTGGTAATGCGCATCAAGCGGCAACCATGGCTTGCCGCTGCTGAAGCCGGCGTTCGGCCCGGCGTCCCACTGCATCGGCGTGCGCGACGGATCGCGCCCGAGGCCGAGCCCCGGCTCGTTCTTTTCCCACGGATCCTGCACGGCATTCGGCGGGATCGCGACACGGCCAAGCCCCAGTTCGTCGCCATAATACATCGTCGGCGTGCCGCGCAGCGTCAGCAACAGCATCGCGGCGACGCGCGCTTGCGCCGTACCGACGCGCGCGGCGATGCGGGGCTGGTCGTGATTGCCGAGCACCCAATTCGGCCAGCCGCCCGACGGCAGGGCCGCCTCGTACTCCGCGACCAATTTGGCGATCACCGGCGCGGTCCACGCCGCGTTGATGAGCTGGAAGTTGAACGGCAGTTGCGCGCCGCGCAGGTCCTTGCCGTAATAGGCGACCAGCCGCTCGACCGGCAGATAGATCTCGCCGATCAACACGCGCTCGCTATAGCCATCGAGCACCGCGCGCATCTCGGCGACGATGTCCTGCGTCTCCGGCTGGTCGGCGTTGTGCAGCGACAGAAAGCGGTTGATCCCGGCCTGCGTCGGCACATAAGCCGCGTTCGGCGGATTGTCGCGGAATTCGGCGTCCTTGATCAGCAGCCAGAGCACGTCGACGCGAAAGCCGTCGACGCCGCGCTCCAGCCAGAACCGCAGCGCGTCGTACATCGCCGCGCGCACATCCGGATTGCGCCAGTTCAGATCGGGCTGCTGCGCCAAGAAGCTGTGCAGATAGAACTGCCCGGTCGCCAGGTCGAACGTCCAGGCCGGTCCGCCGAACTGCGACAGCCAATTATTCGGCGGCGTGCCGTCCGGCTTGCCGTCGCGCCAGATGTACCAATCGCGCTTCGGATTCTCGCGCGACGCCCGGCTTTGCAGAAACCATGGATGCCGGTCCGAGGTATGGTTCGGCACGAAATCGAGAATGACCTTGATGCCGCGGCCATGGGCGGCCGCAACCAGCGCATCGAAATCGTCGAGCGAACCGAACATCGGATCGATGCCGCAATAGTCGCTGACGTCATAGCCGAAGTCGGCCATCGGCGATGGAAAGATCGGCGAAATCCAGATCGCATCGACGCCGAGCCAGCTCAGATAATCCAGCCGCCTCAGGATGCCTTTGAGGTCGCCGACGCCGTCGCCGTCGGTGTCCTGGAAGGAGCGCGGATAGATTTGATAGACGACGCCGTGCTGCCACCAAATACCCGCCATGCTCGGAAATCTCTCTGCTTGTCAGATAGAGACGCCACGCAATTGCGAATGTTCCATGACAGGCGGCGCGTTTGGTCAGGTTTCCACGATTTTGCCGGTGTCGATCGGCTCACCCGTGCGCGGGCCGTGCGGCAGGCCGAGATAAGATTGCGAGCGCATTTCGGTCAGGCGCGACGCCGTGCGCTTGAACTCCTTGGCCTCGTAACCCTCGTCGGCGAGATAAAGCCGGTCCGGCTCGGCCTTGGCGGAGGCGAGCAGCTTCACGCAGTGGTCGTACAGCGTGTCGATCAGGATGATGAACCGCTTGGCTTCGTTGCGCCGCGGATAATCCAGCACCGGGATATGATCGACGATGATGGTGTGAAACTCATGCGCGATGCGCAGGTAGTCGGAGGCCGCGAGCGGCTTGTTGCACAGGTCGTCGAAGGAAAATCGCGCCACGCCCATCGCCGCGCGGGGCACGTGCACGGTGTGGCCCTTGACGACGAGATCCTGCGGCCGGCCCGGTTCGTCGCCGACCAGCCGCCGCCAGGCGTCGTCGAGCGCAGCGTCGGCCTCGGCATCCGGCGGCACGTACCAGCTCGGCAAGCCGGTGAGTTTCTCGAGCCGGAAATCGGCGCGGGCGTCGAGCCGCACCACCTCGCATCGCTTCTGCAGCAGCGCGATGAACGGCAGGAATAGCGAGCGGTTGAGCCCATCCATGTAGAGATCGCTTGGCGCCAGATTCGACGTTGCCACCATGACGACGCCAAGCTCGAACAGCCGCGTGAACAGCCGGCCAAGAATCATAGCGTCGGCGATATCGGTGACGTGGAATTCGTCGAAGCACAGCAGCCAGGACTCCTCGGCAATCGCCGCCGCGGCGCGGTGCAGCGGATCCTCGCCCATGCCGCTGCTGGCGCCTTTGTCGCCTTTGTCTTCCTGACGGAAGGCGTGCACCCGTTCATGAACGTCGGCCATGAATTCGTGGAAATGCGCCCGGCGCTTGCGTCGCACCGCGCTGGTCTCGAAAAACAGGTCCATCATGAAGGTCTTGCCGCGGCCAACTTCGCCGTAAACGTAAAGACCTTTGAGCGGCGCCGACTTCTCGCGCTGGCCGAACAGCCAGCCGAGCGACGAGGATTTGCGCGCCAACCGGCTCTCGTTCAGGCGCTGCTCCAGCGCTGCCAAATGCGCGGCAAGCACCGCCTGGCCGGAATCGGCTTCGATCCTGCCGGCGCGAATGAGCGCCGCGTAACGGGTGCTGAAAGCTTCGGACATTCAGTGATTCGTGGCGGCCCGATCCGGCGGTGGGCGAGACGTAGGGGCAACCGCGCGCGCTGTAAATCGGGCTTTTGGCCGGGCCCTTATGTTGCATAAAATGCTGCACCCCTTGTTGCAGCAAAAAAACGCAGCAAAAAGACCTCATGCGAGGCCGTTTTGGCAGCGAAAACCGTGGCGGCGCGTTACCGGGGGTTGCGTTAAGTATTTGTTAGTCATGAGTATTCCGCATGCAAGCCCCGCAACTACCCTGCTAGGGTCGCTATTTTGCTGCATTGCACCATATACCTTCTCGAGCAATCGAATCGATATTGAGGAAACTGCGATGCACGACCCCCTGCCCGATGGTGGACTGATCCGCAAATTGTGGAGCGGTGAAAACGACGCCTATCGCGACCATTTGCTGCGCCTTGACCGCGACAGCCGTTATCGCCGGTTTTCCGGCACCATGTCGGATGAGGTCATCGCCCGCCACGCTGCGACCGCGACCGGGCTGGGCGTGGTGGTCTACGGTTTCTTCGTCGACGGTGTCTTACGCGGCGCTGCGGAATTGCGTCTCGAAGGTTCGGTCTTCGCCCACGAAGGCGAGGCCGCCTTCAGCATCGAACAGCCCTGGCAAAGCCACGGCGTCGGCACCGAACTGCTCGAGCGCACGCTGCTGACCGCTCGCAACCGCGGCATCACGCATCTCAAGATGCAATGCCTCGCCAACAATCAGCGCATGCAGCAATTGGCCCGCAAGTTCGAGGCCGGTCTGTCCTTCGACTTTGGCAGCGTCGTCGGCGAGGTCGATCCGCCGCGCTCCACGATGCTGTCGGTGATGCGCGAGGCGATGGCCGATGGTCACGATGTCGCCAATGCTATTCTCGACGCCCAAACGCGGCTGTTTACGCCGGCGTAGTTTCCGTCGTCAGCGGATAGGTCGCCTCGACCACATAAGGCCCGCCGCCGACCGAAGCGCGTGCGGAAAACAGCACGAAACGCGACACCGTGAAGGCTGGCGTGCGGAAAAAGCCGCGCGCCGCGAGATATTCGGCGACGTCCCGGCTAGACGATTCGCGCAGCCGTGCCAGCGTCACATGCGGCGTGTATTTGCGGCCTTCCGGCTCCAGCCCGATGCGCTGCATCAGCCTTTCGTGCTCATGCTGCAACTCCAGCAAGGGCGCCGTCGGCGCCACGGCGGCGACCGCCGCGCGCGGTTTGCGTCCGCCGAACGAGGCCAATCCCTCCAGATGCAGGTCGAACGCGCCACGCCGGACGCGACCCAGCGCCGAATCGATCTCTTGCGCGGTAACGTCATCAACGTCGCCGATGAAGCGCAGCGTGACATGATAATGGTCGGGGGTGATCCAGCGCGCGCCCGGCAGGCCGCCCCGCAACAGGCTGAGCGCCTGCCCGACGTCCGGCGGAATTTCCAATCCGGTGAACAGACGCGGCATTACGACCCCCGCGCGGCCCGAACCTTGGCGATCAGCTCTTCGACCTTCGGCATGATTCGCGCGACGATGATGTCGACGCCCGCCGCGGTCGGGTGCAAGCCGTCAGGCTGATTGAGCTTGGCGTCGCCCGCAATGCCATCGAGAAAAAACGGATACAGAATCGCCTGATATTGCGCGGCAAGCGCCGGGTAGATGGCGTCGAAGCTTTTGGCGTAGTCCGCGCCCAAATTGCGCGGCGCCAGCATGCCGGCCAAGAGCACCGCGATGTGGCGCTCCTTAAGCTTGTCGAGCGTCGCGGCCAGCGCTTTCCGGGTCAAAGCCGGATCGAGGCCGCGCAACGCGTCGTTGGCGCCGAGTTCAAGGATCACTGCTTCGGTGCCTTCCGGCACCGACCAGTCGAGGCGGCCGAGGCCACCAGACGCCGTGTCGCCCGACACCCCGGCATTGGTCATGGCGACGTCGATGCCTTTCGCCTTAAGCGCCACTGCCAGCCGTTCGGGAAAAGCTGCCCCCGCGGGCAGGCCGTAACCGGCGCTCAATGAGTCGCCCAGCACCACCATTTTCACCGACCCGTCGGCGGCAAAAGCCAGTCCTGACACCATCGTGACCAGGCCAATCGTCGCAAGGCGCTGGACCCAGGAGATAAATCTCCCATATGACCGGGATTGTGAACCGTGGGACCGCATGAAAGCTCCATCGACGCCTGCCCCCGCCATCGCGCTGACCGGGGTTAATCTGTCCCTCGGTCATGACGCCGCACGCGTCCATATCCTCAAGGACATCGATCTCAATATAGGCAGCGGCGAGGCGATTGGCTTGGTCGGACCGTCCGGATCGGGCAAATCGACGTTGCTGATGGTCATGGCGGGCCTCGAACGGGCCGATTCCGGCACCGTCACGGTGGCCGGCGAAAACCTGAATGAGTTGGGCGAGGACGATCTGGCCCGCTTCCGCGGCCGCAATGTCGGCATCGTATTCCAGTCGTTCCACCTCATTCCGACCATGACGGCGCTGGAAAACGTCGCCGTTCCGCTCGAATTGGCGGGCAATTCCGACGCCCAGGCACGCGCTCGCGCCGAACTCATTTCGGTCGGCCTCGGCGACCGCCTCAACCACTACCCGGCGCAGCTCTCCGGCGGCGAGCAGCAGCGCGTCGCTGTGGCCCGCGCGCTCGCCCCCGACCCTGCCATCCTGGTGGCCGACGAACCGACCGGTAATCTCGATGAGGATACCGGCCAGCAAATCATCGAGCTTTTGTTTGCCGGTCATCGCAAGCACGGCACCACGCTGGTGCTGGTCACGCACGACGCCTCGCTCGCGGCGCGCTGCGGCCGCACCGTGCGGCTGCGTTCCGGCCATATCGAACCAACCTCATGAGCGTCGCAGCCGGCGCATCGCAGTCAAACGGAGGATGGCTGCCGCTCCGCTACGCCCTGCGCGAACTGCGCGGTGGCCTGAGCGGCTTCTACGTCTTCATCGCCTGCATCGCGCTGGGCTCGATGGCGATCGCCGGCGTCGGCTCGCTAGCGGCGAGTCTCGGCGAAGGCCTGGCGCGCGAAGGCCGCGTTATCCTTGGCGGCGATCTGGCCTTCACGCTGATTCAGCGCGAAGCCGCGCCCAACGAACGCGCCTTCCTGCAAAGCCACGGCGCGCTGTCGGTCGCGGCAACTTTAAGAGCCATGGCGCGGAGCGCCGACGGCAAAGCGACGCTGGTCGAACTCAAGGCCGTGGACGCCGCTTACCCGCTTTATGGCGAAGCCAAGCTCGATCCGGCGATACCGATTGCCGACGCGCTGGCGCAACGCGACGGCGCTTTCGGCGCCGCCGCCGACCCGGTGCTGCTGGCGCGGCTCGACATCAAGCCGGGCGCGCGGCTCACCATCGGCAACGCCACCATCGACATCCGCGCCGCGCTGACGAATGAGCCCGACAAGCTTGCCGGCGGCATCGGCTTCGGCCCGCGCCTTCTGGTCAGCGAAGACGCGTTGCGCGCCACCGGCCTGTTGCAGCCCGGCAGTCTGGTGCGCTGGCACTACCGCCTGCGGCTGCCCAACAGCGACGCCACCGATGCGACCGCCAAAGCCGTGACCGCGCAGGCACGCGCGCAGTTACCCGAAGCCGGTTGGGATATTCGGAATCACACCAATGCCTCGCCGCAGCTGGAGCGCAACGTCGAGCGGTTCACGCAATTCCTCACCATTGTCGGCCTGACCGCGCTCTTGGTCGGCGGCGTCGGCGTCGGCAATGCCGTGAAGAGCCATCTCGATCGTCGCCAGGAGGTCATCGCGACCCTGAAAGCGTTGGGCGCTTCGGGCCGCCGCGTCTTCGCGGTCTATCTGACGCAAGTGCTGCTGCTGGCGCTCGGCGGCGGCATCATCGGCGTGGCGCTGGGCGCGGCGCTGCCGTTCGTGATCACCGGTCTCTTCGGTTCGATGATCCCGCTGCCGATCATTCCGGCGCTGCATCCGGGCGAACTGCTGTTGGCGTTGATCTACGGGCTGCTGACGGCGCTCGCCTTTGCGCTCTGGCCGCTAGGCCGCGCCCATGACGTGCCCGTCGGCGCGCTGTTTCGCCACGCGGTGTCGAGTCAACCGCAACGGCCGCGCACGATCTACATCGCGCTCACCGCCGCCGCCGTTGCCGCATTGGCGGCGGTGGCGGTGTTGCTGGCCTATGACCGCCGGGTCGCCATCATCTATGTCGGGGTCGCGGCGCTGGTGTTCGTCATGCTGCGCTTCGTCGCCAGTCTGCTGATGCTGATCGCGCGCAATGCGCCGCGTGCGCGCTCGACCGTGCTGCGCATGGCGATTGCCAATATCCATCGCCCCAGCGCGCTGACGCCGACCATCGTGCTGTCGCTCGGCTTGGGCATCGCTCTGCTGGTGACGGTGATCGAGATCGACGGCAATTTGCGGCAGCAGTTCGCCAATGAACTGCCGGCCAAGGCGCCGGCCTTCTACTTCCTCGACATTCCCTCCGACCAGGCGGAAAAATTCGGCGACTTCGTGCGCGCGCAGGCGCCGGGCGCGGTGCTGGAAGACGTGCCGATGCTGCGCGGCCGCATCGTCTCGGCCAATGGCATCCCCGCGGAAAATCTTAAAGCCAAGGAAGAAGCCGCCTGGGTGCTGCAAAGCGACCGCGGCATCACTTATGGCAACGAGATTCCGGCGGGCTCGCGGCTGGTCGAAGGCGAGTGGTGGAGCAAGGACTATGGCGGCCCGCCGCTGGTGTCGTTCGAGAAAAAGATCGCCGACGGCCTGGGCCTCAAGATCGGCGACCCAATCGTCGTCAACGTGCTCGGCCGCAACATCACCGCCACCATTTCCAACATGCGCACCGTCGACTGGCAGAGCCTCGGCATCAATTTCGTCATGGTGTTTACCCCCAACGCCTTCCAGGGCGCGCCGCACACGCATTTGGCGTCGCTGACCTACGCGAACGGCAGCACGCCGGCGCAGGAAGGCGGCATCATTCGTTCGATCGCCGTCGATTTCCCGATGGTGACGACCTTGCGCGTCAAGGAGGCGCTGGACGCCGTCGGCGCCATCATCGCCAATCTGGTGCTCGGCATCCGCGGCGCCAGCGCCATCACCTTGCTGGCGGCGGCGCTGGTGCTCGGCGGCGCGCTCGCCGCCGGCCATCGCCACAAGGTCTACGACGCGGTGATCTTGAAGACGCTGGGCGCCACACGGCTGCGGCTGCTTTCGGCCTACACCATCGAATACCTGCTGCTCGGCACAGCGACCGCCGCATTCGGCGTCCTGGCGGGCTCGCTCGCCGGCTGGGTCATCGTCACCGAACTGATGCACCTGAAATTCACCTGGCTGCCGGTGCCGGCAATGGCTGCGACCGCCGCGGCGGTCGTCGTCACGGTGGCACTCGGGCTGGTCGGCACTTTCCAGGCATTGGGCCAGAAACCGGCCACCGTGCTGCGGAACCTCTAATCGCGACATTCCGCCGCGCGGGCTTACCCCCAAAGCGGCGGTTTTCGGCTATAATGCGCCGTAACGAGCGCGTTAACTCTTCGCAATGATGCCTTGTCACCCTAGGGCCATATCTGGCGCCAAGACTGTTACCGCACTACATTCCAGACACACGAGCGCGACGGCCTGACGCCGGCGCGCCTGACGTGACCGGCTCAGGCCGGGACCTAGAGAGGATACTTCGATGTCGGACTACGACCGTAACGTAGCTGCCCGCGGCTTCGGCGCTGCCGGTACTGCCGCGATCGATGCGGGCCTGCGCGCCTACATGATCCGCATCTACAATTACATGGCCGCAGGCGTCGCCCTGACGGGCGTCACCGCCTGGCTGACCTTCAACGCCGCAGTCATCACCGATGCCAGCGGCAAGATCACCGGGCTGACCTCATTCGGCCAGGCGGTCTTCAGCGGCCCGCTGACCATCGTGCTGTTTCTCGGCACGCTCGGGATCGTGTTCTTCCTGAGCTTCCGCATCAACAAACTGCAAGCCGGCACGGCGATGGGCTTGTTCATGCTCTATGCCGGCCTGCTCGGCTTGATGTTGTCGTCGGTGTTTCTGGCTTACACCGGCGCCTCGATCACCCGCACCTTCTTCATCTCGGCGGCGTCGTTCGGCGCCTTGAGCCTGTATGGCTACACGACGAAGCGGGATCTCTCGCCGATCGGCTCGTTCCTGGTGATGGGCCTGTTCGGCCTGATCATCGCCATGCTGGTCAACATGTTCCTGAAGAGCTCGGGCCTCGACTTCGCCATCTCGGCGATCGGCGTTCTGATCTTCGCAGGCCTGACCGCCTGGGATACCCAGAAGATCAAGGAGATGTACGACGTCAACGACGACGGCACCGTCTCCGGCCGCAAGGCGGTGATGGGCGCGCTGACGCTCTACCTCGACTTCATCAACCTGTTCCTGTTCATGCTGCGCTTCCTGGGCGATCGGCGCTAACGCAACAGGACGCACCTGAAAAATTCACCGCCCGGGCCTCGTGCCCGGGCGTTTTATTTTTGCTAGCGTTGGTGCATGACGACTCTGATCCGCCGCGCCACAGCCGCCGACATCCCCGCCATCACCCGCATTTACGCGCCCGCCGTCGAACAGGGCACCGCCTCGTTCGAGCTGGAAGCGCCGGACGACGCGGAAATGGCGCGACGCATGAGCGACCTCGTTGCCAAAGGCTATCCCTATATCGCAGCCGACATCGACGGCGCGCTCGCAGGCTATGCCTATGCCGGTCCGTTTCGCGCCCGCCCGGCCTATCGCTTCACCGTCGAGAATTCCATCTATGTCGCGCCCGGCATGCAGCGTCGTGGCGTCGGCCGCGCGCTGCTCGAGGCGCTGATCGCGGCTTGCGAGAAAGCCGGCCACCGGCAGATAATCGCGGTGATCGGCGATTCGCCCAACCAGGCACCGTCGATCGCGCTGCATGCCACCGCCGGATTTGCGCATAGAGGTCTGTTGCCGGCCATCGGCTACAAGCACGGCCGCTGGCTCGACAGCGTGCTGATGCAGCGCGCGATCGGCGCGGGCGCGACGACGGCGCCGTGATCTAGTTCCCCACTAAGGCCAGCGACTTGTCGATCGACCGCAACACGCGATCGAGCTCGTGGCCGCGGCGCAAGATGTGGCCGGTGGCGGAAATCACCGAATAGGCGCCCTGCTTGCGCGCCAGCGCCGGATCTTTTTCGATGCGATAGAGCGGCACTTCGGAACTGCGGCGGTAAACCGAAAACACCGCGCGGTCTTTGAGGAAATCGAGCGCGTAATCGCGCCACTCGCCGGCGGCGACCTTGCGGCCGTAGAGATCGAGAATGCGGTTGAGTTCGCGGCGGTCGAAGGTCACGCGGGGCGGCACCGGCGGGGAGGCGTTGCGCGCGGCGGTGGGCCCGCCGCCCGACGGACTTGGATCGACATCGCCGGAACCGATTGCCATGCGGCGCCTCCTGATCGTGATACCGTGATGATCGCGCCGGCGGCGCTTGGCCGCAAGGCCTTCCACGCGGCATAAACGCATGGGAACAGCGCCAGATCGGCGGCTAAAGGCTCAAACCGCGCCGGACCGATCACGAATTCGTCAATCGGACCCACAATAAGGCCCTAATTCGGCCAATCGCCGGTCACGCTGGGGGGCGATAACAGCGTCGTTGCCTCAAAGGCCCGGTCCGGTTGATTCCGGATTCCTCAGCCCCCCAGCCCCCCGGGGTCAGCCGACCGGGCCAGTTGAGTTGCGTTTTACGCGTTTGGTTCAATCCCCTAAGACTTCGGGTCGGCTCAACGCCGGCCCGATTTTTTTTGCGCAGTCGTTATTGAGGCGGCCCGCGGCGGGGAGTTACCGCAATGTCGTGGTGGCGGCGCCCAGCATGACGCCGGGCTTGGCGGCAACGCCGCTCTGCAGCACGACCGTCAGGCGGTTGATGTCTTGCAGCGACACGTTGCTGTTTGGCAAATCGGCCACCGCCACGCTGAAATTTTGCGCCGTGCCGTTCCAATCGCCGAGCTTGATCCAGCGCCGCACCACGTTCTTGTAGGTCAGCGTCTTGCCGCCGTTCTCGCCGCGGCCGATGGCGACCGGCGTTTCAGCGGTGATGGGGCAGAGCCAGACTTCGCCACTGCCGTGTCCGTCCCGGGCGGCCGGCACTTTGACGCTCACCTTGCCGTCGGCCACCGCGATAGTCACCGGCAAGGTCAGCGCGGTATCCTGGGTTTCGGCAATGGCCTTCTCGATCGCGGCCTTGTCGCTGCCGAGCACATGGACGACGCCGTTGATGACGGCTTGCGGCGTATAGACCTCACGGTCGCCGCGCGCATTGGCGTAGGCGCGCTCGCGGTTGCTATGGCCGTGCAGCGCCAGCGTGTCTTTCCAGCCGAGATAGTCCCAGTAATCGACGGCGAGGCTCATCGTCAGCAGCGACGGATCGTGACTCAGTTCGCCGAGCAGCTTGTCGGCGGGCGGACAGGACGAGCAGCCTTGGCTGGTGAACAATTCGATCACCGCGCGAGGCTCGGCGCCCGCCGGCACGTTGAGCGCCGTGCAGAGGACCGCAGCCGCAAAGGTGATGTGGCGATAGCTCATGCCGACCCGACGATCCCCCTCACCCAACGAGGCTTATAGATTGCCCCGTCGATCACCCGCCACTCACTTCGCGGTGAGTGGCGCGCTTCGTGGTGGGCACCGGCCCGTGATCAGCCGGCCAACTGGCGCAGGACGTACTGCAGGATACCGCCGTTCTTGAAGTAGTCGAGTTCGTCGATGGTATCGATGCGGCAGATCAGCGGCACGCGCTTGAGCGTGCCGGTGCCGGACACGATCTCGGCGATCAGGCGCTGCTGGGGTTTAAGTTCGCCATGCAGGCCGCGGATGGTGACCTGCTCGTCGCCCTTCAAGCCCAGCGACTGCCAGGACGTGCCTTCTTCGAACACCAGCGGCATCACGCCCATGCCGATCAGGTTGGAGCGATGGATGCGCTCGAACGACTGCGTGATGACGGCGCGGACGCCGAGCAGCACCGTACCCTTCGCGGCCCAGTCGCGCGACGAGCCGGTGCCGTATTCCTTGCCGGCGAAGATGACGAGCGGCACGTTGTCGGCCTTATACTTCATGGCCGCGTCATACATCGTCATCTGCTTCTTCGACGGATAGTGGATGGTGACGCCGCCTTCGACGCCCGGCACCATCTGATTCTTGATGCGGATATTGGCGAAGGTGCCGCGCATCATGACCTGGTGGTTGCCGCGCCGCGTGCCGTACTGGTTGAAATCTTTCGGGCGCACCTGGTGATCGCGCAGATATTCGCCGGCCGGGCTTGCTTCCTTGATCGATCCCGCCGGCGAGATGTGGTCGGTGGTGATCGAGTCGAGGAACAGGCCGAGCACGCGGGCGTCGACGATGTCCTCGATCGGCTTCTGCCGCTTCGGCATGTTTTCGAAATAAGGCGGGTTCTGCACGTAGGTCGAACGATCGTCCCACGCGTAGGTCAGGCCGCCTTTGACCGCGATCTTGCGCCAGTTGGCGTCGCCCTTGAACACGTCGGCGTATTTCTTGGCGAAGATTTGCTTGGTGACGTTCTTGGCGACGAACTCGCCGATTTCCTTGTTCGAGGGCCAGATGTCCTTGAGGTAGACCTTCTTGCCCTTCTGGTCGGTTCCCAGCGGGTCCTTGGCCAGATCGACATACATCGAACCGGCGATGGCATAGGACACGACCAGCGGTGGCGACGCCAGATAGTTGGCGCGCACGTCGGCGTTGACGCGGCCTTCGAAGTTGCGGTTGCCCGACAGCACGGCGGCCGCCACCAGATCGTTGGTGTTGACCGCTTCGGAGATTTCTTCCGGCAGCGGACCGGAATTGCCGATGCAAGTGGTGCAGCCGAAGCCGACAAGATTGAACCCCATTTTGTCGAGGTCCTTCTGCAAGCCAGCCTTCTCGAGATATTCGGCAACGACCTGCGAACCGGGCGCGAGCGACGTTTTCACCCACGGCTTGGCGGTGAGGCCGCGCGCCGCGGCTTTGCGCGCGAGCAGGCCCGCGCCGATCATCACGCTCGGGTTCGATGTGTTGGTGCACGAGGTGATCGCCGCGATCACGACGTCGCCGTTGCCGATATCGTGTTTGCGTTCGGCGACCGGCACGCGCTTATGCAGCTCGTTGCCTTTGTTGTACTCCTTCGACATCGAGACGGTGAAACCGGCCTTGACGTCCTTGAGCGCAATGCGGTCCTGCGGACGCTTCGGCCCCGACAGCGACGGCTCGACCGTCGAGAGATCGAGCTTGAGAATGTCGGTGAACATCGGATCGGGCGTCGTCTTGACGCGGAACATGCCCTGCGCCTTAGCATAGGCCTCGACCAGCTTGATGACTTCCGCCGGACGGTTGGTGTCCTTGAGGAAGCGGATGGTGTCTTCGTCGATCGGCGAGAAGCCGCAGGTCGCGCCGTATTCCGGCGCCATATTGCCGAGCGTGGCGCGGTCGGCGATGGTGAGATGCGCGAGGCCGGCGCCGAAGAACTCGACGAACTTGCCGACCACGCCGCGCGCGCGCAGCATTTCGGTGACGGTGAGCACGAGGTCGGTCGCGGTGAGGCCTTCCTTGAGCTTGCCGGTGAGCTTGAAGCCGATGACTTCCGGCAGCAGCATCGACATCGGCTGGCCGAGCATGGCCGATTCCGCTTCGATGCCGCCGACGCCCCAGCCGAGCACGGACAGGCCGTTGACCATCGTGGTGTGCGAGTCGGTGCCGACCACGGTGTCGGGATAGGCGATTTCGACCGTGGCGCTCTTGCCGTCGGCCTTCATCTTTTCCTTTTTGGTCCAGACGACGCGCGACAGATATTCCAGATTGACCTGATGACAAATGCCGGTGCCGGGCGGCACCACGCTAAAATTGTCGAACGAGCGCTGCGCCCATTTCAGGAACTTGTAGCGCTCCTGGTTCTGGCGATATTCCTCGTCGACGTTTTTCTTGAACGCCTGGTTGTTACCGAAGAACGTCACCGCGACCGAGTGGTCGATGACGAGATCGACCGGAACCAGCGGGTTGATTTTTTTCGGATCGCCGCCGAGCGCCACCATGGCGTCGCGCATGGCGGCGAGATCGACCACCGCCGGCACGCCGGTGAAATCCTGCATCAGCACGCGCGCGGGGCGGAAGGCGATTTCATGATTCGACGTTTTGTTCTTGAGCCATTCGGCGACCGCCTTGATGTCGTCCTTGGTCACCGTGCGCCCGTCTTCGTTGCGCAGCAGGTTTTCCAGCAAGACCTTCATCGAAAAGGGCAGGCGCGAAATGCCCTTCAGGCCATTCTTCTCGGCCACCGGGAGGCTGTAATAGGTGTAGCTCTTGCTACCAACCTGAAGGGTCTTGCAGCACTTAAAACTGTCTAATGAAGGCATGTTTGCTGTTTCCATTCCCGGCCGGGGATCGGCGCGCTTCGGCCCTAAGCATCTGACAAAACAGGGTTTTTCTCGTCACAAAACTTGGGGGTCGAATTCGTATGACGCAACGCCGCGGTTCCGGGCTTATAAGGTCTTTTCGCGGCGGACGCCAGATTTACTGGGAATGTTCTAAGAAGATGCGCAAGATTTTGGGAATTTTGGATCGCAATGCAGACCCGCGCGTAACGCCAAGCTGGCGTCGGCGCTGATGCGGCTCATTGGCGAAAATCTGGCCTGTCACCGCGGCGGCCGTGAGGTGTTTCGCGGCTTGAATTTTAGTTTGAACGGCGGGCAGTCCTTGGTCGTGACCGGCCGCAATGGCGCCGGCAAATCCTCGCTGCTGCGCATGATTGCCGGGCTGATTGCCGTGACCGCCGGCACCGTGGCGCTCACGGGCGGCGAGACGGAATCGACGCTCGCCGAGCAGGCGCATTACCTCGGTCACCTCGACGCGCTGAAGCCGTCACTTTCGGTTAGTGAAAATCTCGTGTTCTGGTCGCGCTACTTTGGCGGCGCATCTGACATCGGACAGGCGCTCGACGCCGTCGGCCTCGCGCCTTTGGCCGGGCTGCCCGCCGCCTACCTCTCGGCCGGCCAGAAGCGCCGGCTGTCGATCGCGCGGCTGGTCGTGGCGCCGCGCCCGCTGTGGCTGCTCGACGAGCCGACCTCGGCGCTCGACCAGCCGTCGCAACAGCGGCTGGCCGAGTTGATGCGCAGGCATTTAGATACCGGCGGGCTGATTGTGGCCGCGGCGCATGGGCCGATCGGCCTCGATCATC
>Ga0265314_10001066_pt1 | contig 31856 bp, 26 predicted proteins | sample 4126metaG_FD_203106 | JGI IMG/M metagenome (GOLD analysis project Ga0265314, IMG submission 203106) | Rhizosphere microbial communities from Carex aquatilis grown in University of Washington, Seatle, WA, United States - 4-1-26 metaG | ecosystem: Host-associated > Plants > Roots > Rhizosphere >... | reverse complement strand
CCGCGTGGTCTGCAATCGTGCGCGTCCTCGAAGGCAAGTTCGTCCCGCTGGATCAGGTGTGGAAGCCGTCGAAGCTCGCTTTCGGGCGCGTCTGTCTGCTTCAGCATAAGAAAAGAACGCTCCTTTATCTGATACCCGACAAGGGGCAGTTCCTGGTGGCCATCGTTCTCGGCGAACGCGCCTTTGCCCTGGCAATGGCCTCGTCGCTGCCCGCAGCAATCAAGAAGATGTTTTCCGAGGCGAAGCATTACGCGGAGGGGACGGGAATACGCTTTGTGGTGACCTCGATGAGCGACGTTCCCGTGGTTGCGAAGCTCGTCGAAATCAAGACGGCACCGAAGTGAAAGAACCTGAACGTCATGGCTGAGACCAAAAAACCGGCAGCGTTCGTGCATCTTCGGGTGAAAAGCGCCTATTCGCTTCTGGAAGGCGCGGTGCGTCCAAAGGAACTCGCTCATTTGGCGCGCGACGGCGGGATGCCGGCGGTCGCAGTAACCGACGTCAACAATCTGTTTGGCGTCTTCGAAATCACCGAAACGCTGGTCAAGGCGGGCGTGCAGCCCATCGTCGGCTGTCTGCTGGCGGTCGAACTGGCCGCCCCCACAAGCGGGATCGGGTCGCGCGCCAAGCCGCCTTATCTGCCGATCCTTGTGCAAAGCGAAGCCGGCTATCGCAATCTGACGAAGCTCCTCAGCGCCGCTTATCTCGATGCCGAGGCAGGCGACTGGCCGCATGTGACAGCCGCAAAGCTGGCCGATCACGCGGACGGGCTGATCGCGCTTACCGGCGGCCCGGGCGGGCCGCTCAACCGCCTGATTGTGGAAGGCCAGCCGGAAGCCGCAGCCGCGCTGCTCGACCGCCTTGCGGCCATTTTTCCGAACCGTCTGTATGTCGAGCTTCAACGCCATGGCCTGGCCGAGGAGCGGGCGGCGGAAGAAGGCCTGATCGATCTCGCCTATGCCAAGCGCCTGCCGCTGGTGGCGACCAACGACGTGCATTTCGGCGGCGCCGACATGTACGAGGCGCACGATGCGCTGCTGTGCATCGCCGACGGCACGTTCGTCTCGCAGGACGACCGGCGGCGTCTGACCCGCGAGCATCGCTTCAAGTCCGCGGCCGAGATGACGGCCCAGTTCGCCGACCTGCCCGAAGCCATCGAGAACACGATCGAGATCGCGCAGCGTTGCGCGTTCCGCCCCAAGCGGCGCGATCCGATCCTGCCCCAATTCGTGCCGGAGTCCGGGCGTACGCCGGAGGAGGAACTCCGCGTCCAGGCCGAAGCCGGTCTGACGCAGCGCCTTGAGCGGCATGGCCGCCATTCGGAGGAAAAAACCTATCGCGACCGGCTGCAATTCGAACTCGATGTCATCATCAAGATGCAGTTCGCAGGTTATTTTCTGATCGTTTCCGATTTCATGAAGTGGACCCGTGGGCAAGGCATTCCCGTCGGCGTTCGCGGCTCTGGCGCCACCTCGCTGGTCGCCTGGGCGTTGGAGATCACCAACCTAGACCCGATCCGCTTCGGCCTGCTGTTCGAGCGCTTCCTCAATCCCGAACGCATCTCGATGCCGGACTTCGACATCGACTTCTGCCAGGAGCGGCGCGACGAGGTCGTGCGTTACGTGCGCGACAAATATGGCCACGACAAGGTCGCGCACATCATCGCGCTGGGTTCCTTGCAGGCCCGCGCCGCCGTGCGCGATGCCGGCCGCGTACTGCAAATGCCGCTGGGCCTGGTGGACCGCATCGCCAAGCTGATCCCGAATCCTCCCGGCCGCCATGTCGAGCTTCGGGACGCCATCGAAAGCGAGCCCAGGCTGCAGCAGATCGCCGAGCAGGAGCCGCTGGCCGAGCGGCTGTTCGCCATCGTGCGCAAAATCGAAGGGCTCTACCGCCACGCCTCCACGCATCCGGCGGGTGTGGTGATCGGCGACCGTCCGCTCGATGAACTTCTGCCGCTCTACCGCGATCCGCGCTCGGAAATTCCGGTGACGCAGTTCGATTACGAGGACGCGGAAAAAGCCGGACTGGTGAAATTCGACTTCCTCGGCCTGAAAACGCTCACCGTCATCGCCAAGGCGGAGGAGCTTCTCAAGCGTCGCGGGATCGACGTCGACACCCAGAACATCGATTTCGGCGACCGCGCCACCTTCGACATGCTGGCGCGCGGCGACAGCGTGGGCGTGTTCCAGCTCGAAGGCCAGGGCATGCGCGATCTGATGCGCAAGATGAAGCCCGACCACATAAACGACCTTGTGGCGCTGGTGGCGCTCTATCGCCCAGGCCCGATGGATTCGATCCCGAAATACATCGCCTGCAAAACCGGTAAGGAAGCACCGGAATATCTGCATCCGTTGCTCGAGCCGATCCTGAAAGAAACCTACGGCGTGATGACGTATCAGGAAGACGTCATGCGCATCGCCCGCGAACTGGCCGGCTATTCGATGGGCCAGGCCGACAATCTGCGCCGCGCCATGGGTAAGAAGATCGCCTCCGAAATGGAGAAGGAGCATGTGCGCTTCGTCAAGGGCGCGGGCGAGAAAGGCATCCTGCCATTCGTCGCCGAACAGATCTTCGAGCAGGCAGCGAAGTTCGCGGGCTACGGCTTCAACAAGGGCCATGCCGCGGCCTATGCGCAGGTCGCCTACCAGACGGCCTATCTGAAAGCGAATTATCCGGTCGAGTTCCTGGCGGCATCCATGACGCTCGACATCGGCAATACGGACAGGCTCAACATCTTCCGCCAGGAAGCCCAGCGGCTCGGCATCAAGGTTCTGGCGCCCGACATCAACCGCTCCGAAGCGTTCTTTGCGTGCGACGCGGAGCAGGGGGTCATCTATTACGCGCTCGCGGCGGTGAAGGGTGTCGGCCGGCAGGCGATGGATCACGTCGCCGCCTTGCGCCACGCCGACGGTCCGTTCAAATCCGTCGCGGATTTCGCCGCACGGGTGGATCCCAAGCACGTCAACAAGCGCGCTTACGAAAGCCTCGTCCGCGCCGGAGCGTTCGACGCGCTCAATCCAAACCGGCGACAGATGGTCGAATGCGCCGACCTTCTGCTCAATAGCGCAGCGCGCACCGCCCAGGAGCGCGAGAGCGGGCAGACCAGCCTGTTCGGCGGTCCGTCGGCGAATGATGGCGAAGTGCGCCTGCCGTCCGTGCCCGATTGGCCGCCCCACGAACGGCTCAGCGAGGAATTTAGTGCCATCGGCTTCTACCTATCCGGCCATCCGCTCGACGCCTATTCCGCTGCGCTGAAGCGGCTGGGCGCCGTCGATTACGCGTCGTTGCTCGAAGACCGCAGGCGTTCGGGGTTTCGTGCCGTCGTGGCCGGGACCGTCATCCGCAAACAGGAACGCCGCGGCCGCAATGACCAGCCCTTTGCGTTCATCTCGCTGTCCGATCCGACCGGGATGTTCGAGATGATGGTGTTTTCCGAAGCCCTCGTGGCCTCGCGCCCTCTGCTCGAACCGGGCAAGGCGGTGCTGCTCGCCGTTTCGGTGGATTGGGACGGCGAGGACCTAAAACTCCGTGCACTGACCATTTCGGACCTGGCGGAAGCCGCGGCGCAGGCGGGCGAGGGGTTGCGCGTGCGGCTGGACGATGCCGCCGCGCTTGGCGTCATCGCCGGTCAATTGCGCCAGCCCGGCAAGGGCATCGTCACGTTGGTCGTGCCGGGCGGGCGCGGCGAGGAAGTCGAGATCGCCCTGCCCAAGCGCCAGCAGGTGACCGTGCCGCTGAAGGAAGCGATCCGGGTGATCCCCGGTGTGACGGCCGTGGAGTCGGTTTAGAGCCTGAATGTCTTGCCGAGGCGAACAGAGAACGTCGAAGCATGCGATTGGTAATAGGTGTTGTTCAGCGTCGCGTCGTCGCCCAGCACTACCAGCAGCTCCGTTCCCGGCGCAAATTCCCAGCGATAGCGCATCGAAAGCTCGAAGTTCTTCGAGATGTTGTCGTATTGCAGCTGAGCCCGCACGTACATGTCCGGCGTGAAGTTCAAGGACGTGTCGATCGCCCCGATATGAATGGTGACGTTCCCGCCGGGCATGGTCATCTGCTGCATGACGTGGCGCACGCCGGCGGAAATCGTCTCGTTGGGATTGAGGTTGAGCGTCACGTCGGACTGCAGCAGCGTGCCGCCGTAATATTTGCCGTATTGGAAATCGAGATTCGCCGATACCAGTCGCGCCGGAGCGGTGTCCGCATGCACATGCCATGTCGAGAACACATAAGTTCCGGCCGGCACTTCGATGTTGCGGGGCAGGGTGAAGCTGGGCACGGTTTCGTGCTGCTCCCACATTTCCATCCACATGCTGTCGCCGGATTCGAAGAAGAAGCTGAGCCATGGATTGAGCGGAATGACACTTTGGACGCCGTTGTCGAGGCCGGTCACCATGTCGCCCCACAGGCCCGTTTCCCACCAGCGCACGAAGGAGCCCGTCGGGCGGTCCTTGTAGGCGAAGCGGCCTTGATATTCGCGGATGCTCGGCCGCGCCACGAACCCAAGCGCCGGATTGAAATTCGTTCCCACCTGCTTGAAGCGGAAATAGGTCGACCACGGTTCGTTTGGAAGCTCGACCTGCATGCCGAAGGAGTCGTCCTGTCCCGACGTGCTCGACGCGCTGTGCTCGTAATACGCGTCGGCGCGAAGCTGCTTGTCGCCCATGAAATCGGATTTGCGGTACTGGAAATCGACGCCGCCCACCGTGTTGTCGGACTTTCCCGTTGGGTCGCCGTTGGTGACGATGAAGCCGAGCTTGGATTCGTCGAACACGGGCACCGTCGCGCGCACGGCCGACAGCACCTGTTCGCCGGCTCCGGCGCCCCCTGCGGTCACGACGCTCAGCGCGCCGATGCCGATGCCGTCATAGTCGCCGGAGAGCTTGGCGCCGCCCAGGATGTTCACCGGTACGCCGTCCACGATGCCGATGCGCCGCGAAAAGAACGGGGCGGCGTTGGGATCGTTGTTGACGCTGAGCGGCGCACCGCCGAATTCGAAAGCTGCGGCGTCCTGCAAGAAGAAGTCGCGCCGCTCGGGATAAAACAATGAAAAGCGCGAGATGTTCACGCGTCTGGTGTCGAGCGGGGCGTCGGAGAAATCCGTGTTGTAGGTCAGCGTGCCGGTCAGCGACGGGGTAATCTTGTAAAACAGGTTGCCCGAAGGGCGGAAGCTGAAGCCGGTATCCTTGCCGGGTGCGTCCCAGGTCTTGCGGGTGCGCGCGAGTGCGAATGCCTGCACGTCGATGCCGAGACCGCTCTTCACGCCGTCGATGCCGGTCAGGGTGCCGGACTGGCTGATGTCCTGCGAACCAATCGTCTTGTTGACCGACGACCAGCGGATGCGCTCGCTCTTCTGCCGCACCAGGCGGAAAAGGTCGAAGCCCCAATCGGTGCGGTGGCCATAAGAGATCGAGCGGAACGGGATGACGATCTCGGCGGTCCATCCTTGCGGCGTGATGCGCGTCTTGGCGGACCACAGCGTATTCCACTGGTAGAGCACATCTGTGTTGTTTTGGACCAGCCCTTCGCGACGCGAGCCCAGTGGGTTGACCTCGAAGATGTAACCGTTGCGGCGGGTCATATCGGGGTCGAGATAGATGCGGAAGATGTCGTCGACATCGATACCGCCATCGCGCTGCTTGATGCGAGCCGTCACACCGGCGGGGTCATCGGCCTGAATCGCAAAATAGAGATTGTCCTCGTCATAGAGCACGCGCACGACGGTGTTCTCGTCGGCGGCTGCGCCTTCCTTAGGCTCGAGCTGATAGAACTCGTTGAGGGCCGTTGCCTTGGTCCAGACGGGGTCGGAGATGTCGCCGTCGACGACCGGCGCCTGGGAAGGATCGATGCGTGTCGCTTTGGCGGTCGGCCGGTAGGTGGCGAAGTCGTGAGCGGGCGTCTGGGCGCGTGCCACGGTCCCGCTCGCCTCCAGCGCGGACATGGCCGCGACTAAGCACGCGACGAAACGCAACGTGTGCATGGAAGGCGCCCCTACTTCGCACCCCGACTCTTCGCATGAATCGCGGCTGATTTGCGGCGTGCAGGTTGATACGCATGGTCACATCCGCGTGTGAAACCTTGATGCGCGTGTAATGTTTAACGGGGCACCCGCGGGCCGCACGGCAACCCTGGCCTGTGCCGGGCAGTCCGAAGCGGATGCTGCTTTGGTTAGGACAATCGCGACCGTGACGTATTAGCGAGTGCCGTCGGCTACATATTGAAACACCTGCTCGAGCGGCACGCCGAACACCGTCGCGATGCGGAACGCCACTTCGAGGGACGGCGAGTACTTGCCGTTCTCGATGGCGTTCACGGTTTGACGGGTCACACCAATCCGGTCGGCCAATTCCTGCTGGTTCATCTCGCCGTGATCGAAGCGCAACCGGCGTATGGTGTTGCGGATCGCCGTTCCGGACACTTAAGAACCCAGCCGGTAATAGACGATCTGCCCGCCGAACCGCGTCAGCTCCGCCAGCACGATGGCGAGAAACAATCCATTCACGGTAAAGAAAACGGGCGCTCCAAGCGCAACCGCTGCGATGGCCAAAACCGCACCAAGCATGACCACGTGAAACGCGTTACGCGTTGCCTTGAGGGCGATGAGCTTTTCGCGTTCGTCCACGGCAGCCTGAGCGTCCGTGGGCCGCTGAATGGCCACCACGATGTGGAGGACGATCTCCAGCACCACCAACAGGACCATCAAATTCACCAGCAGGCCCAAGAAAGGCAGGCCTTGGGTGTGGCCTGCCTGGATCGCACCGGCCACGACCCAGAAATAGTAGCCATAGACGCCTAGATAGGTGAGGACCGAGATCCAGGCGCTTTTTTCACGGAAAGACATGTCGTGTCTCGCTTCCATATCCAAGATAGCGGACACTGTGTATAGTATTTCATACTACATGTCAAATATATTTTACATCGCTAGGGTCACCGCAGCTTTTCCCAATCGATCGAGACCCGCTCTTAGACGTCCGGGATCCTGGGCAAAGCAAATCCTGAGGAAGCTGTCGCTGGCGAGGTCGTTGGGCGGCCCGAATGCCGATCCCGGCGCCACGCCAAGGCGCGCCCGGCGCACCAGATCTTCTGCGAAGACGAGACTGTTCGTCAGGCCGTCGACATGAAGGAAGCCGTAGAACGCGCCGTCGGGCCTGATCCAGCGGATGCGGTTTTGGCCGTCGAGGAATTCCTGAACGATGTCGCGCCCCGCGCGGCAGCGCTCGAGCATTGTCGCGCGGAATTCGTCGCCTTCGGGCGAAAGCGCAGCCAGCGCGCCAAATTGGGCGAAGGTCGCGGGCCCCGTGTTGTTGGCGATGGTGATCACGTCCATCGGTTCGCTGAGAGACGGCGGATGCACCAGCCAGCCGATGCGCCAGCCCGTCATCGCCCACGGCTTCGAAAAACTGTTGATGACAAAGAGATCGTCGTCCGGCTCAGCAATCTGCAGGAACGAGGGCGCGTGCCTGCTGCCGTCATAGGTCAGCGTACCGTAAACCTCGTCGCTGATGATGGCGATGCCGTGCTTGCGCGCGAAATCGAGAATGGCCAGCTGTTCGGCGCGCGTCGCCGTCCAGCCCGTCGGGTTCCCCGGCGAGCAGACGAAGATCGCTTTGGTGCGCGCATCGCACTGCGCAAACAGCTTGTCGAGGTCGAGCCGCCAGCGCGGCGGATTTGCGCTCCAGTCTTCGTCGAGCCGGGCGAAACGCAGTTCCGCCCCGACCACCTCGGCCGCCTGGAAGATGCTAGGCCAGATCGGCGAGACGATGACGATATTATCGCCAGTCTCGATCAGGCATTGCAGCGCGGTCACCACAGCCAGCGTCGCGGCGCCCGGAATCGAGATGCGCTCGATGCCGACGTCGGCGCCGACGGTGCGTTTGTGAAAGCCGCGCAGCGCCTCGCGCAACTCGATCATGCCGCGCGCGTGGTTGTAGAAGGTCCGCCCCTCATCGAGTGCGCGCTTGGCAGCGTCCCGAATGAAGGTCGGCGTCACGACATCGCTCTCTCCAAACCACAGAGGAATGATGTCCGGCTCCCCCAGGCCGAGGGACGCGACCTGACCTATCCCGTTGCGCTCGAGGCGCAGGATGTCCTTGCGAATTGCTGTCATGTCCGCAGACTAATTCAGTCCGAATGAAAAAAGCCAAGCCGTCCCGCGCCGGTCGCCTATGCGCCCTGTGCCGTAGTCGCAGCTGCGGGTTTACATGCACGCCTAACTCATTGATAGACCAAGCATTGTGGCGTCCACCGTGGGCCAGCCTGTCCACTTGCTTAGGCGTGGTACACCGCCTATAACCCGGCCCATTCCGCACGCGAGGGTGGGTAATGCAGGGTGTTCCTGTGTCCCCGTCCGGTGCCCTGAAGGTGGAGCGTCCGCGAAAGCGGGAGCGACCACAAGGGGTGATCTCCTCGCGTTTGGCTAACCGGAAAAGGAGAAGCGTTTCATGGCATTGCCAGATTTCACCATGCGCCAGCTTTTGGAGTCGGGCGCCCATTTCGGCCATCGCACGCAGCGCTGGAATCCGAAGATGGCGTCCTTCATCTACGGCTCGCGCAACGACATTCACATCATCGATCTGACCCAGACGGTACCGCTGCTGCACCAGGCCCTGGTGGCGCTGCGCGATGTCGCCGCGAGCGGCGGTCGAATCCTCTTCGTCGGCACCAAGCGTCAGGCGTCCGACCCTGTTGCGGCGGCGGCAAAGCGCTGCGCTCAATACTATGTGAACCATCGCTGGCTCGGCGGCACGCTGACCAACTGGCAGACCATCTCGAATTCGATCAAACGGCTTCGCACCATCGAAGAAACGCTGGCCTCCGCGGCAAGTTCCGGCCTGACCAAAAAGGAACTTCTCGGCCTGCTTCGCGAGCAGGACAAGCTCGAACGTGCGCTGGGCGGCATCAAGGAGATGGGCGGCCTGCCGAACATGCTGTTCGTGATCGACACGAACAAGGAAGCTATCGCGATCTCGGAAGCCAAGAAGCTCAATATCCCGGTGACGGCCATCCTCGATTCCAACTGCAATCCGGACGGCATCGCTTATCCGATTCCCGGCAACGACGATGCGGCGCGCGCCATCTCGCTCTATTGCGATCTGGTGGCACGCGCGGTGATCGACGGCTTGTCGGTCGGCCAGGTTGCGGCGGGTGTTGATTTGGGCGAAGCCGAAGCGCTGCCCGATGTGGCACCGGCACCCGAGCTACCGCCCAGCGAAGCTCCCGCTGCCTGATATCAAACGAATGGAGTTGATTATGGCGAATATCACCGCAACGATGGTGAAAGACCTGCGCGACAAGACCGGCGCGGGCATGATGGACTGCAAGAAAGCGCTGAACGAGACCGGCGGCGATATGGAAGCCGCGAGCGACTGGCTGCGCAAGACCGGACTGTTGAAAGCCGCAAAGAGGGCCACGCGGGTCGCCGCGGAAGGTCTGATCGGCGTGGCGGTCGGCGGCGATGCCGGCGCCTTGGTGGAAGTCAATTCCGAAACCGACTTTGTCGCGCGCAACGACGAATTCAAAAGCTTCGTCAAGCAGGCCGCGCAGATCGCGCTGGTCGAAGGGTGCGATGCGGAGAAGCTGCTGGCGAAACCAATGGGCAACGCCACGGTGCAGCATATCCTGTCCGATATGATCGCCAAGATCGGCGAGAACATGAGCATCCGCCGGGCGGTCACGCTGGCGGTTTCGCCGGGGATCGTGGCGTCCTATGTCCACAACGCGTCCTCGCCGGAACTCGGCAAGATCGGCGTTCTGGTGGCGCTGAAGTCCACGGCCGACAAGGCCAAGCTGGCCGCGCTCGGCAAGCAGCTTGCCATGCATGTGGCGGCGGCGGCGCCTTTGGCGCTCACCCAGGAGCATCTGTCGAAAGACGTGATCGATCGCGAACGAGCCATCCAAACGGATTTGGTGAACCAGAACAGCCAGGGCAAGCCCGCGAACATCATCGAGAAGATGCTCGAAGGCCGCATGCGCAAGTTCTATGAGGACACCGTGCTGCTGTCGCAGACCTTCGTCATCGACGGCGAGACCCAGGTCGCTAAGGTACTTGAGAAGGCTTCTAAAGACTTCGGGGCCCCGGTCGAAATCGCCGGATTCGTCCGCTTCCAGGTCGGCGAAGGCATCGATAAGATGACGGACGACTTCGCGGATGAAGTGGGCAAACTGACCGGCCACTAAGGGGGCGCGCGCCATGTCTTCGACGCCGAAATACCGCCGGGTGCTTTTGAAGGTGTCCGGCGAGGCGTTGATGGGCCCGCTGGCCTTCGGCATCGACATCGCCACGGTGGACCGCATCGCCGCGGACGTGAAGTTGGCGGTGCAGCCCGGCACGCAATTTTGCCTGGTCATCGGCGGCGGCAATATCTTCCGCGGACTGTCGGCCTCCGCCAAGGGCATCGAGCGCGCCACTGCGGACTATATGGGCATGCTGGCGACCGTGATGAACGCTCTGGCGATGCAGGCGGCGCTCGAACGCACGGGCGTGGAAAGCCGGGTGCTTTCGGCCATACCCATGAGCACGGTCTGCGAACCCTATGTCCGCCGCCGTGCGATCCGGCATCTGGAGAAGGGCCGCGTGGTGATCTTCGCCGGCGGTACCGGCAATCCGTTCTTCACCACCGACACGGCCGCGGCGCTTCGGGCGGCGGAGATGAACTGCGACGCCTTGCTCAAGGGCACGCAGGTGGACGGCGTGTACAGCGCCGATCCGAAGAAGGTCCCGGGCGCCGAGCGCTACGCGGCGCTCAGCTATCACGACGTTTTGTCGCGCGATCTGAAGGTGATGGACGCATCCGCCGTCAGTCTTTCGCGCGAGAACAAAATCCCCATCATCGTGTTTTCGATTCACGATCAGGGCGCACTCGCCGCGGTGTTGAACGGCGAGGGGCGGGCGACGATCATCGAGGACAAGGCATAGGAGGGCGAATATGGCCGAAACCTACAGCAAAGATGAAATGGACCGCCGCATGAAGGGTTGTGTGGCGACGCTGAAGTCGGAATTCATGGGTCTGCGGACCGGCCGCGCGAGCCCCGCGCTGCTGGATCCAGTCACGGTTGACGCTTACGGCAACCAGATGCACATCAGCCAGCTCGGAACGATCTCCACGCCGGAATCGCGTCTGCTGACCGTGCAGGTGTGGGACCGCAGCATGGTTAAGGCCGTGGACAAAGCGGTTCGCGACGCAGGCCTTGGTCTCAATCCGCAGGTGGACGGCCAGCTTTTGCGCATTCCGATCCCCGAATTGAACGAGGAACGGCGCAAGGAGCTCGTCAAGCTGGCTCACAAATATTCCGAGCAGGGGCGGATCTCCATCCGCAACGTGCGCCGCGACGGCATGGAAGTCCTGAAAAAGCTGGAAAAAGACCACAAGATCAGCCAGGACGATCAGCATAAGCAGGCCGACGAGTTGCAGAAGCTGACCGACGCGCACATCAAGGAAATCGACCAGGCGTTGCAGGCCAAAGAACAGGAAATCATGCAAGTCTGACTGTCCGGGCGTTGCCCTCGCGCCCGTACAAGGTCAGCATGGGGGAGTTCGTTAACTCCTGCGCCTTGTTTGGGCGCGATTGTCGGGACGCCGTGATGGCCTCTACGCCACGTAGCGATAACCTGCCGCGTCATGTCGCCATCATTATGGACGGCAACGGACGCTGGGCGCGCAAGCGGCATCTGCCGCGGGCGGCAGGCCATGTCGCCGGCGTGAACGCGGTGCGAGAAGTCGTGCGGGCGGCGTGCGACGTCGGTCTCGAGAATCTGACCCTCTTTGCGTTCTCGTCGGAGAACTGGAAGCGGCCGGCCATGGAGGTCAGCGCGCTGATGGGTCTGTTCCGCCGCTACTTTCGCGACGACCTCGACGAATTGGTCGAGCGCGGCGCGCGCGTGCGGATCATTGGCAGCCGGACACGGGTCGACGACGACATCCGCAAGATGATTGAGGACGCCGAGCACCGTACGCTGGGCAACACCGGCGTCAACCTCACCTTCGCCTTCGACTACGGCGGACAGGAAGAGATCGCCGCCGCGGCGCGGGAGCTGGCGCGCGCCGCTGCCGAAGGCCGGCTCGATCCGGAAACGATCACGCCCGAACTCTTGTCCTCGCGGTTGTTCACCCACGGCCTGCCGGAGCCCGACCTTGTCATCCGCACCAGCGGCGAACGCCGATTGAGCAACTTCCTCCTGTGGCAGTCGGCCTATGCGGAGTTGCTGTTTGTCGACACGCTGTGGCCCGATTTCGGTCCGCAGGAATTCCGTGACGCGCTCGACAAGTTCACCAAGCGCGAACGCCGTTTTGGCGCCTTGTCGGAAGAGGTCGCGTGAGTGGCGCGCCGGACATGACCGCAAACCCATCACCGGCGCCCGGCCTGCGCGGAATGAAGTTTTCGCGAGACTGGATTACCAGGCCGGTGTTCGGCGTTGCGCTGGCGCTGCTGGTGATCGGGGCGATCTATGGCGGCACGCCGTATCTGGCGATTGTGGCGGCGGCGACGGTATTTCTTGCCGCGCGCGAATGGCATCGGGTCGTGGGGGTAGGCAGAGGCACGCCGGAATTCCTATTCACGACGATCTCGGTCTGGGCGGCGCTGGCCACCTTCGTCTTTTGGTCTCATGCCTATACGCCGTTTATCGTTCTCGGCGGCAGCACGCTTGTCATGCTGGCGTTGGCCACGGCAAGGCGCCGCAATCCGCTTTGGCAGGCGGGCGCCATTTTGTATCTCGGGATTCCCGCGCTCGCGCTTATGATGCTGCGGAGTGCCGAGAACGGTGCATGGCTGATCGTCGGGCTGTTCGTCGTCGTTTGGGCGACCGATACGGGCGCTCTCGTGGTGGGCAATCTGGTCGGCGGGCCTAGGCTCGCCCCACACCTTTCGCCGAACAAAACCTGGTCCGGAACGATAGGGGGCATGCTGGCGGCGGCGATCGCCGAAGCCGTTTTCATCGCCCTCATCGGTGGCCACGCCGTAGCGGCCGCCCTGTTTGGGGTGGGTTTGGCTGCGATCGCGCACCTCGGCGATTTGTTCGAGTCCTGGGTTAAACGGCATTTCCACATCAAGGACAGCGGTTCGCTGATCCCCGGCCATGGCGGCGTGCTCGATCGTATCGATTCCACGCTTTCCGCCGTCGTCGCCCTGGCCATCGTGGTCTTCGTACTTCATATCGACCCACTATTTGGAGCCCGTCCATGAACGCGCTCGCCGCCCATCGCAGCCGCATCGAAATGCCGGACCTTTCACCCGTATTGGCGCGGAGTGTGACGGTGCTGGGGTCCACTGGCTCCATTGGCGTCAGCACGCTGGACGTGATCGAGCACGCCCGCACGTGCTACGGCGCAGATGCTCTGCCGGTGGAAGCGCTGACGGCGCAGTCGAACCTGTCGGGGCTTGTCGATCAGGCGCGGCGGATCAAGCCGAAGATTGCCGTGATCGGCGACGAAAAACTCTACCCCGACCTCAAAGCTGCGCTGTCCGGCAGTGGTATCGACGTGGCGGCGGGCCGCCGTGCGGTGATCGAGGCCGCGGCGCGGCCGTCGGATGTCGTGATGGTGGCGATCATGGGCGCAGCAGCGCTTGAGCCGGCACTCGCGGCCGTAAAGCGCGGGGCGACGGTCGCCCTTGCCAATAAGGAATGTGTTGTGGCAGCGGGAGCGGTGTTTCAGCGGGCGCTCGCGGGGACGAATGCTGCCGTGATCCCGGTCGATTCCGAGCACAACGCGATTTTTCAGGTGTTTCGTGCGGCCGACCTCGACGAGGTCGAGCGCGTCACGCTCACCGCTTCAGGCGGTCCGTTCCGGGAATGGACGCTCGAGCACATGCGCGTCGCAACGCCGGCACAGGCCGTTGCGCACCCCAACTGGTCGATGGGTGCGAAGATTTCGGTCGATAGCGCCACGTTGATGAACAAGGGCTTGGAGCTGATCGAGGCGCATTTCCTGTTTGCTTTGCCGGTCGAAAAACTCGCCGTTGTGGTCCATCCGCAATCGATCGTGCATTGCCTTGTGTCATATATGGACGGATCGACGTTGGCCCACCTTTCGGCGCCGGACATGCGCACGCCGATCGCGCATGCGCTCGCTTGGCCGAGGCGCATCTCCTCGCCGTCACGCAAGCTCGATCTACCGGCAGTGGCGCAGTTGACCTTCGAGGCACCGGACTTCGAGCGTTTCCGTTGTCTTGCGGTGGCGTTGGATTGCTTGCGCCGGGGAGGGCTGGCACCGACGATCCTCAATGCGGCCAATGAAGTCGCAGTCGATGCGTTTCTCAACGGCCGTATCGGGTTCTTGGATATTCCGCGCGTGGTCGAAACGACCTTGGATGAGAGTTCCGGCGCCAACACCGCGGCCGAATCCCTGGATGGCGTGCTTGCGGCGGATGCGCGGGCGCGCGAACTCGCCGGCAACGTTTGCCGGCGCATGGTCATGTGATAGGGCGGGGCGAACGGGAGTAGTGATGCTGTCTGTGTTGCACAATTTGTTCGCCTGGGCTCCGCTTGGTTTGCCGGCGTTCATCTTCGTCGTCACCTTCGTGGTTTTTTTCCACGAGCTGGGTCATTTCCTGGTGGCGCGGGCCTGCGGGGTAAGCATCGAGACGTTTTCCATCGGGTTCGGCGGCGAGATTTTCGGCTGGATGGATAAGCGAGGCACGCGTTGGAAGATTTGCTGGTTGCCGGTTGGCGGCTACGTGAAATTCCTGGGTGACGAGGACGCAGCCAGCACGCCGGATCGCGAGCGCATCGCCCACATGAACACGACCGAGCGCATGAGCGCCTTTCCGCTCAAGCCCCTCTGGCAGCGCGCCTTGGTTGTACTCGCCGGACCGCTGGCCAATTTTGTCCTCGCGATAATTGTCTTCACGTTTCTTTACGCGGCATTCGGAGGGAAGGCGCTTTCGACCTATATCGGGGCGGTGACGCCGAATTCGCCCGCCGCCGTGGCTGGAATCAAGCCCGGCGACAAGATCACGGCCTTTAACGGCAAGCCCGTCAGGCTGTTTGAGGAACTTCATGAACTAATTGACAGGAACAAGGGAAAGGCAGCCTCGATCACCATCGAGCGCAATGGCCGCCCCATGACGTTGAGTATTACGCCGCGCGTGATCCCCGACCACGATATATTCGGTGCCCCTTCCCCCCATGTCGGCATCGGCGTGGGGCGCGGCGACGATACCCCGGAAAACACGGTTTACTTGCCCATACCGCTGGCCGAGGCGCCGTTGGCCGCTGTGGGCCAGTCCTGGTTCATCGTCGACACGTCCATGACCTATCTGTGGCGGATAGTCTCGCGCCACGCGGACTCCAGTCAATTGACCAGTGTAGTAGGAATTGCCGGCGTCTCGCAGAAGGCGGCCTCTCACGGCTTCTACGACCTCATCAGTCTGGTTGCCTTCCTTTCTGTAAGCCTCGGTCTAATAAACCTTTTTCCCATTCCACCGCTCGACGGGGGCCTTCTTCTGTACTATGGATGCGAAGCTGTGCTGGGGAGGCCGCTGAAGGTTCGGACCCAGGACGTTGGATTCAGACTCGGGCTTGCGCTGGTGCTTGTTCTTTTTATCTTCGCCACCTGGAACGACCTGGTTCGGTAACCGCTGCGAAACCTCGGCCCGCCGCACGTGCACCACGCGCGCAGCCCGAATAGAGACGAGTGTCAGAGACGAGTGGATGAGCGCTAACGCCCTGTTCGCCCGAGTAAAGCGTGCGGCCCCAGCTTCGTTTGTGGCGGCGTCGTTTGTCGTCGGGTCGTCTGTTTTCGCGCAAGGGGTAAATCCCCAGGACGCCGCCCGTCAGCCAGTTCCCAATACGGCTGCGACGACGCCCCCTGAGGCGGCGGAGCCTGCGCCGGCCATTGTCCGGCGGATCGTGGTTCTGGGCACGCAGCGCATCGAGCCGGCGACGGTCCTCTCCTACATCACGATTCACCCTGGTGACGTCCATGACGAACTGGCGGGAGACCGCGCGCTGAAGGCGTTGTTCGCGACCGGGCTGTTCTCCAACGTGAATCTCGATTGGGACGGATCGACGCTCACGGTGCATGTCGTCGAGGCCCCAATCATCAACCAGGTCGATTTTGAAGGTAACAGCAAGGTTACGACAAAGGATCTGCAGAAGGAAGTTCAGCTCAAGCCGCGCATGGTCTTTACGCGAGCAAAGGTGCAGTCGGACGTCCAGCGCATCATCGAACTCTATCGACGCAACGGCAAATTCGCTGCAAGCGTCAATCCGCAGATCATTCAGCGTCCGCAGAACCGCGTGGATCTGATCTATTCGGTCAACGAAGGGCCGACCACGGCGGTCGCGCGCATCATTTTTTCCGGCAATAAAGTCTTCGACGACGACACGCTGCGCGGCAAGATTGCGACGGAAGAAACCATATGGTGGAAATTTCTCGCGACCAATGACAATTTCGATCAAGACCGGCTGCTGTTCGACAAGGAACAGCTGCGTCGCTTCTATGTGAGCAACGGCTACGCGGATTTTCGTGTTGTCTCGGCCGTCGCAGAGCTGACGCCGGACCACAGCGCGTTTTACGTCACCTTCACGGTCGATGAAGGCAAGAAGTACAAGTTCGGCAAGATCGAAATCGAATCGAAGGTCAAGGAGCTGCCGGCGCAGGCGTTGCGCCCTCTGGTGCATATTTCGGAAGGCGATGTCTACGACGAGGGGCTGGTCAGCAAGGCGAAAGACGCGCTCGTCAACGCCGTCGGCACCAAAGGCTATGCCAACGCTGACGTGAACGTTCGGCTTCGGCGCAATCCCGAATCTCAGACGATGGACATCGTCATGAGGATCGAACAGGGACCGCGCGTCTATGTCGAAAAGATCAATATCGTTGGCAACACACGCACCCTCGACAAGGTCATTCGCCGCGAGTTGCGATTTGTCGAAGGCGACGCGTTCAACCGCGATCTTGTGGACCGTTCTCGCACCCGCATCCGTGCGCTGGGCTTCTTCAAGGACGTCGCGATCAAAAATTCCACCGGTTCGCGGCCCGATCAGACGGATTTGACGGTCGCCGTGACTGAGCAATCGACAGGGGATCTGTCGATTGGCGCCGGCTATTCCTCGACCAGCTCGTTTGTCGGCGAATTCGCCTATACGGAGCGCAATATGTTCGGCCGCGGCCAGTACATGCGGGCCAGCGTCCAGATGTCCTATTTGACCAAGCAGATACAGTTCAGTTTCGTTGAACCCTGGTTCCTCGACCGCCCGCTGGCGGCCGGTTTTGATCTCTACAAATGGATCACGGACTACCAACAGGCCGGCTATCGGGGCGACACCACGGCGGGCAGTCTCCACCTCTCCTTGCCGACGTCGGAGTACGGCAGCGTTGGCCTGCGGTACACGTACAAAATCAACATGATCACGGCGTACAGCACGGCGCCGGCAGCGCTGGTAAGTGAGCTCCAACTATACGGCGGCAACGCCACGACCTCTGAAATTGGCTTCACATTTGGTTACAACACGTTGGACGACGCCATCAAGCCGACCAGCGGCTTTGCCTTCGGCTTGAGCCAGGATATTGCAGGCTTGGGCGGCAGCTTGAAGTTTCTGAAGACGGAGGGATCCTTCACGACTTTCCACAAGCTGTTCAGCGAAGAATGGGTTGGCAGCCTCGCCCTGTCGTCGGGCTTTATCCAAGGATATGGCGGCACTGTTATTCCGATAGAGGAACGCTTCTTCAAAGGCGGCGATTCCTTCCGCGGTTTCAAGTTGGCTGGTATCGGCCCGCGCGATTTACGCGCGTCGACCTACACGGGCGCCGTGGGCGGCGATTTCTACGCCATCGGCAATGCCGAAGTCCGCCTTCCGGACGTCTTGCCGGCCGATTACGGCATGAGTTTCAAGCTGTTTTCAGATTTTGGCACGCTTGGCCATCTCGATTCACCCTTCCGAGGCTGCACTGTCCAGAGCTGCATCAAGGACAATTTGGCGTTCCGAGCCTCTGCGGGTATCAGCATCGGTTGGAAATCGCCATTCGGGCCGGTCCAGATCGCTCTTGGTATTCCTATCGCCAAAGCGTCGTATGATAGGGCCGAGTTCATCCACTTCAGCGCTGGCACGGGGTTATAAATCCATGAAGAAGACATCGCTTATCGCCCGCACCATTCTGGTGGCAGGGGCGCTCTTACTCGGCGCGACGGCGTTGGACGCCGCCTATGCTGCGCCGCCTCCGCCGCCGCCGGGAGGTGCTCCGGTCGCCAGAATCCTGATGGTGGATTTGCGCCGTGTATTGGCCGCGTCCAAGGTGGGCCGTGATCTCCAACAGCAGATGGAAGGTCAGAAGCAGAAGGCCACCAACGAGCTGAACGGCGAGGGCGGCGCCCTGGAGCGCGAGAAGGCGCAGCTTCAGCAGCAGGCCGCGATCCTTGCGCCGGACGTCAAGGCACGGCGGATCAGGGATTTCGAAACCCGGGCACAGGGGTTCCAGAAGAAGGTCCAGCAGCGCAGCTTGCTAATCCAAGGCGGGTTCATCAAAGCACAGCAGCAGATCGAGGCTGCCCTAGGTCCGATCCTTCAGGGCCTTATGCGCGAACGCGGCGCGACTATTCTCCTTGACCGTTCGGGCGTATTGCTAGCGCCGAATGCAATCGATGTGACCGACGTCGTCATTCAACGCCTCGATATGAAAGTGTCGACGGTGAAGTTGGAGCTCGTGGCGCCGCCCGCGTCCATGCAACAGCCGCAACAGCAGTGACGGCGCAGTGACGCGCCGGTTCTTGGACTAACCGGTCATGGCCGACCCCCGCTTTTACGACAATCGCGGCCCATTCACGCTGGCCGAGGTCTGCGCGAAGATCGGAGCCGACGTTCCTGGGGGAACTGACGGGTCCGCCCGGATCGGGGACGTCGCAAGTCTGACCGGGGCCGGTCCGGCCCATCTGACGCTTTTCACGGGAGGAAGCGCCGGCGAAGATTTTTTGCAGACCGGGGCAGGGTTCTGTGTGGTGCCTGTCCCGTCGGCGAAGGATAAGGTCGTCGCGGCACCTGCGAAAACCGTCCTGATCCCTTGCGCCTCGGTGAAGCACGCCTTCGCGGCGGTGGCGCAGATGTTCTATCCTGAATCAGGACTGGCTGTTTGGTCGCAGCAGGTTCCGGTCGATCCGAGCGCCGAGATCGGGGAGCGCGTTGTGCTGGGTCCGGGGGTAGTCGTTGGCCCCGGCGCGCAGATCGGCGACGGCACGCGCATCGGACCCAATACGGTGATCGGCCGCGGCGTGACGGTCGGGCGGGACTGCGAAATCGGTAGCAACGTGTCACTGTCCCACACCTATATGGGGGACCGCGTTCTTGTCCTGCCCGGTGCACAGATCGGCCAACCGGGCTTCGGTTTCGCCAGTTCGGCCCAGGGACATCTCAAGATTCCGCAGCTAGGCCGCGTGATCATACAGGACAGCGTGGAAATCGGCGCTTGCGTAACGATCGACCGCGGCTCGCTTGGAGACACGGTCGTTGGCGAAGGCACTAAGATTGATAATCTTGTGCAGATTGGGCACAACGTTCACATAGGCCGACACTGTATGCTCGTAGGGCAAATGGGAATCGCGGGCAGCGCCACATTGGGAGATTTCGTCGTAGCGGGTGGGCAGGCAGCGATCAGCGATCATGTCCGGATCGGCAGCGGTGTGCGCCTGGCGGGACGAACGGCGGCCACGCCCGGCCAGGTGCTGGAGGGCGGACGCGATTACGGCGGCCTTCCGGCAAAGCCGGTGATGGAATGGATGCGCGAGGTGCATGCGGTGGCTGCGCTGATAAGGAAGAAAAAAGCGGGCAAGTGATGACTGACGGGAAGCCGGACATTGTACTGAACGTGGAGGACATCCAGATCCTCCTTCCCCATCGTGCGCCTTTTCTGTTCGTCGAGCGCTTGAGCGACATCGTGCCGAACGAAAGCGCCACGGGGTATAAGGCGGTCAGCTACAACGAGCCGTATTTCCAGGGCCATTTCCCCAGCCATGCCGTGATGCCGGGCGTCCTCATCGTCGAGGCCCTGGCGCAGACGGCCGGAGCACTCGTCGTCCATTCTTTGGGGCTGACGAGCGAAAACCGCATCGTCTATTTCATGACCATCGAAAGGGCCCGGTTCCGCAGACCGGTCCGCCCCGGCGACGTTCTGCGCATGCCGGTCAAGTCGCTGAGAAGACGCGGGATGGTGTGGCGATTTGCAGGTCAAGCCTTTGTCGACGACATGCTATGTGCAGAAGCGCAATTCAGCGCCATGATTCAAGACGGCGCGAGCGACGGTGGCGATGGCAATTCATCCAACGGCGATCGTTGAAGACGGCGCCACGCTTGGGGCGGGCGTAGAAATCGGCCCCTATTGCATCGTCGGCTCCCAGGTGAAGTTGGGCGACGGTGTGCGGCTGCACTCCCATGTTGAGATTATGGGCGATACGACCCTGGGTGCGCGCTGTGTTGTGTATTCCAAATCCGTGCTCGGCGGAGAATCGCAGATTCGCGGAAACGATGCGGCGGGCACGCGCCTGGTCATCGGTGAAGACACGGTGATCCGCGAATATGTCTCGTTCAATCTGGGCAGCACCAAGGGTCACGGCGTGACCGAGATCGGTGCGCGCGGCTATTTCATGGCCTATAGCCATATCGGTCACGATTGCCGGATCGGCGACGATGTGACCTTCGCGAATAGCGTCCAGATCGCCGGTCACGTCGATATCGGCGACGGCGTGATCATGGGCGGGATTTCGGCCGTGCAGCAGTTCGGCCGTATCGGGCGCGGAGCCATGCTCGGCGGCGTTTCCGGCTGCAACGAAGACATCATTCCCTACGGCATCGCCTTCGGGGCGCATGCCCAGATGGCTGGGCTCAACATCGTCGGCCTGAAGCGCCGCGGCGTGCCGCGCCCCAATATCCACGCCTTGCGCGCAGCCTACCGCGCCATTTTCTACGGGACGAAGGGAACGTTTGCCGATCGTGCAGCGATGGCGCGCGAGCAATGGCCGGACATCGCCGAAGTGCGCGAGGTCACCGATTTCATCCTGGCGCCCGCCAAGCGGCCGATCATGACCGCGCGTCCGCGCGGCCCGGGCGAAGAGTGACGGCCCCGATGCCGCGACAGGCCCTTGGCATCGTCGCCGGTGGCGGCGAGCTGCCGCTTGCCATCGCCGAAAGCGCGCGCGGCAGGGGACGCGATGTCTTCGTGCTGGCTCTGAAGGGCGCGGCCGACGAGTGGGTGAATGCCTGGCCCCACGAATGGATTGCGCTTGGCGAAGTCGGCAAGGTGTTCAAAGCGCTTTCCGCTCACGATTGCGGCGAAGTCCTGCTGGCCGGCAAGCTGGCGCGGCCGAAGTTTTCCGAGATCAAACTGGACGCCAAGGCCGTCTTCGTCGCGCCGCGCGTGATTGCAGCCTCGTTCAAAGGCGACGATGCGCTGTTGCGCGCGGTCGTCGACATTTTCGAGCGCGAAGGAATTCGCGTGATTTCGACCGTCGAGGCCGCGCCGGAATTGCTCGCGCCTGCCGGCCGGATGGGCCGCATCGCGCCGTCGGCGGAAAGCCAGGACGACATCGCCACGGCGTTCGAGATCGTGCGCACCCTGGGCGCGCTCGATATCGGCCAGGCTGCGGTGGTCTGCGGCGGGCTGGCGCTTGCCGTGGAAGCGGCGGAGGGAACCGACGCAATGATCGCGCGCGTGGCGAACTTGCCCGAACATCTGCGCGGCGCGGCGGCGAAGCGGCGCGGCGTTCTGGTGAAGGCGCTAAAACCGACGCAGGACCGCAAGACGGACTTGCCCGTCATCGGCCTGCAGACGGTGCGCGAGGTCGCCGCCGTGGGCCTTGCCGGCATCGCTTTGGAAGCGGGCGGGGCACTGATCTTGGGCAAAAGCGCGGTGATCGCGGAGGCGGACCGGCTGGGCTTGTTCCTGGTCGGCGTGGCGCCCTGACGATGCCCGGGCTGCCCACAAAGCCTTTGACATTGATGCTGGTGTGCGGCGAGCCGTCCGGCGACCAGCTCGGCGCGCAGTTGATGGCGGCGCTCAAGACGCTGACCGGCGGCTCCGTGAAGATCGTCGGCGTCGGCGGCGAGGCGATGGCGGCGCAAGGGCTGAAGAGCCTCTATCCGCTGGACGTCACGGCGATCATGGGTCTGCGCGAAGTCGTGCCGCGTATTCCCGCCATCCTGGCGCGCGTGCGCCAAGCCGCGGAGTATGCAGTGCAGACGCAGCCCGATGCCGTCGTGCTGATCGACAGTCCCGATTTCACCCACCGCATCGCCCGGCGCCTCAAACGCGTCGCGCCGAGGATCGCCACCATCAACTACGTGGCGCCCCAGGTTTGGGCGAGCCGCGCATATCGCGCCCGCGCCATGGCGTCTTATTTCGACATGGTGCTGGCCTTGCTGCCGTTCGAGGTGCCGTTTTTCGAGGGTTATGGGTTGCGCACCGTGTTTGTCGGACATCCGGCGATCGAGCGTGCCAAGCGCATGACGGGCGGCGATGCCTTCCGCGCTCGCCACGGCATCCCGTCTCAGGCGCCGCTCCTGGCTGTGCTGCCGGGCAGCCGGACGAATGAAGTCCGCTTTATCCTTCCGATGTTCCGCGATGCGATCCGCGTCCTTGCCGGACGGGTGCCTGGCTTGGTGACGGTTTTGCCGACCGTGCCGCATGTCGCGGCGCGGGTGCGGGAAGGCGCCGCGAATTGGCCGGTGCCGCTGCATATCGTCGAGGGCGAAGACGAAAAATTCGCGGCCTTCGACGCCGCCGACGCGGCGCTGGCGGCATCCGGCACGGTGACCACGGAACTCGCACTCTCCCGTACGCCGATGGTTGTGGCCTACAAGGTCGGCTGGCTGACCTATCGGCTGATGAAGCCGTTGATCCACGTGAAGTTCGCCACGATCGCCAATCTTCTTCTGGATCGCGAAGCGGTGCCGGAGTTTCTTCAGGAGCGCTGCAAGCCGCAGCCCATCGCCGATGCCCTCGCGGCATTGCTGACGGACAAGGATGCCGCCGCCCGCCAGGTCGTCGATCTCGACGAGGCGATGCACCGCTTGGGGCAGGGCGCCGAACAACCTTCGCTGCGCGCCGCCCGCGCGATTATTGATTTCGTGCGCCGGTAATCCACCAAACCTCAGCCGTCACGACCCTCATGCTTCGACAAGCTCAGCATGAGGGATTGGCTTTTTACCCTCACCCTGAGCTTGTCGAAGGGTGAGGAGAGACGATTCAATCTGGCCAGCTAACGCTTGTCGCGCTTGGGCGGCCGGCCTTTGGGCAGCGGCGCCACGCGGCGCTTGGCCGCTTTGGCGATTTCGCGCTGGAAGCGACGGTCGCCGAGGGCCCAGCCGCCATTCGTGGCCGCGCGCAATTCCGCGATGAAATCCTCGTCGAGTTTGTTGCGGAACAGCGCCCGATAGGCCTTCTGCCGCTCGGCGATGCTGCGGCCCAGGCGCCGGAAGAGCGGATGGTCCGCAACCAGCGCATCGGGCTTGCCGAGCGCGTGGGCGGGATAGCTCGACCACGGATAGTCACGCGGATGTGCCGCCATGCGGGCGCGGACGGAATTGAGTTCGATATATCGGCAGCAGGCGAGGAAATATTCGTCGCTGTCGATGGGGGCTGCACGGTAACGCCCCTCCCACAGTGTTCCCGTCCGACCGTATTCCGCGTTGATGGAGCGCACATAACGCCTGCCCAGCGACTGCATCAGGCGGGGCAGGCTGTTCTTCTTTTGCGGCGTCACCAGCAGGTGAACATGGTTGGTCATCAGCACATAGGCATGAACGGCGCAGCCATAATCCGCCGCCGCTTCGGCGAGCCACCCGCGATAACGGATGTAATTCTCATCCTCAAAAAAGATGGGCTGCCGGTTGTTGCCGCGCTGGATCACATGCAGCGGCTGATCGGCGACAAAGTAACGCCCAAGCCGGGCCATCTAACTTTCCTTCGCAAGGCCGCGAACCCAAGATAGCGCGGTTCGTCAAATAAATCGACTCTGACCCCGATTTACTTGACTCTGATTCAATGCGATTTACCTTTCGGCGACCGCACGACTGCAAAGGTCACTCTTGACCAATTCGCATGTAGGCACGACTCTTCGTAGTCAAGATGGAACGGTTACCGTAGGCGTCCTCGGTTGGATTGTTGGCTGAGGTCCCCGGACGTCAGCGCGAGCGAGTTTTCGGATGCGACGGCGGTTCCCTACCCGCTCAACAATGAGTACTTTCAAAACAATTTCCCCGCCCGGCCAATTTGCCGGCATTAGACAACGGACTTTCAGCTTGAGTTGGTCAGATGCGTATGAGTCGGCAAGCAAAGTCCGCGACTCTCCAGCCGCGAGTATGCGTTGCGGGTGCAATTGTATGACGGCCCGATCAGGTTGCGCGAAGCCATTTGAACCGTGCGCAATAGTCAACAACATCCCACGCGGCCTTTTAACTGAGAGACGCGTAAGGTCCACGCCATATGGCGCGAGGTTCCGGATTTCTATGTCAAAAATGACGTTCTTTTCAGCGACTCTGTCCCAATGTGCCGTGCCTTCAACAACAGGTTCTGGCGCGCGCCTCTTCGTGCGTAGTTCTTTCAGATATAACCAAAACGACCCGGCCGCAAAAAAAGCAGAAACTGCCGCCGCAATCGCGGAAACCCACACTGCGGTGTTGACACTCAGTTCCATATTCTTCCATTCCTGCGACAAACTAACTTAGCACTCGATTGAGCAACGGCGAAGCAAAGAAACGGGGTCAGAGTAGAGTGCAAGTGGCCGCTCGATAGGATTGCGCTGCTCTAAATCGCCGCACCGGCTTGAAGATGCCGTCGCCGGTTTCCATATCCCTTCGGTAACGTGAGTTGAAGGAGGTTTGGAATTCAAACGCGAAGGCGGTCCCGCAAATCGAGGTTCGGCTGCAAGCCTACGGCGCGTCGGTGCAGGTTCGTGCAACACCCACGACGCGCGTTCGGGTTTTCGGTTCAAAGACTTGAACGCCTTTTTCGGGAAATGAAATGGGGGGGGTGTGCCCCCACCGCAAAGTCTCGAAAACAACGACCTAGCCGGCCTGTCCCGGGCGGTCCATGGGCGAGCCGGAAGGAAGGCGAAAACGTCGACGAATGAAGGAGGTAACACCGTTTTTGGCCTATTCGAATTCGACTTTGAGAATTTGCGGAAGTCCGGCGCGTGGCGATCGCGGACGGTAGATATTCGAGAACTGTTCTCACCCCGCCTTCGCCCGTCCGCACGCTGGCGCGATGGACGCTTCGGGGCGGCAAACGCAAGATTTGGCGTGTTGACGCCCCGGAGGAACTAAAGTAGAACGATTCTCCATGTTTCGGATTTGTTCGCCGGTACGAATCGCACATGGCGGCACAACGGAGGCGTGGCAATGCTCACCCGCAAACAATACGAACTGTTGATGTTCATCCACGAACGGGTGCGCGAAAGCGGTATTCCTCCGTCGTTCGACGAGATGAAAGATGCCCTCGACCTGAAGTCCAAATCCGGCATCCACCGGCTGATCACGGCGCTGGAGGAACGCGGCTTCCTCAGGCGCATGGAAAAGCGCGCCCGCGCGCTCGAAATCATCAAGCTGCCAGACAACGTGGCCGATACGATCCGCCCGGCCACCACGCGCAGCCAGGCGCAGCGCATGAGCCCCGTCCGGCATTCGCGTGGCGACACGCGCGTTTCCGGCGACACCCGAGTCGGCGGCGCGCCGCGCCGTCCCTCCGGCGACAGCGAAGGCGCCGTCAATGTGCCGCTCGTCGGGCGCATCGCGGCGGGCACGCCGATCGAGGCGTTGCAGAACAAGATGGGCGACGTTCCGGTGCCCGGCGGCATCATCGGCCGCGGTAACCACTATGCGCTCGAGGTCGCCGGCGATTCCATGATCAACGCGGGCATTCTCGACGGCGACACGGTCATCATCCAGGAAGTCGATACCGCCAACACGGGCGAGATCATCGTGGCGCTGGTGGACAACAACGAAGCGACGCTGAAGCGTCTGCGCCGGCGCGGCGACTCCATCGCGCTGGAAGCGGCCAACCCGGCCTACGAAACGCGGCTCTATGGGGCCGACCGCGTGCGCGTGCAGGGCAAGCTGGTGGGGTTGATAAGGCGATACTAAACCTTGGTGTCATGGCCCGCGAATGCGGGCCACCCAGGTGACAGAGTCTCGCGGGCTCGGGGTTTTATTCGATTTCTGGTCGTGACAATTGAACTCCAGGGCCTCTTGCCTCGTTCTCCTTCCACCGTCTCGATGCGCAGCTTTTTGCCGAGCCAGATGGCATATCCCCCCGTCTGCGTCACATCGAATTTGTCGATGACCAATTGCGGCCCGATGCAGTTTCGCCGGGCCGGAACCGCGCTGATGACGATGCGGACATTGGCACAATCCTCGGCCAGCGCATCGATGCGGGCCGGAACCGCGACCAGCGTTCCGTCCCTCGCCTTGGCGATGCAGCCATTAGCGTCGCATCGCACGCCCTGCGCGCTGGTGCCGATGGCTTCGTCGGGATTGCGTTTGTCCCCGGAACGCCTCAGCCAGTTGGCCGCCGCGAAGTTGTCGGTCACGCGGCGCACCAGCGCCAGCTTGCCGTCCGCCACTCGTACGGCGACCGTGCGGACGTCGCGGGCCACCAGAATGTCTGGCGGCGTGGCGGCAAAGGCGAATGCGATCCCGACTGCGATCGGCGCCAGTCCGAACCATCGCCAGTTCTGCCGCCAGATCGCGATCCACAGCCCGCCGCCCATTACGGCGATCAGGCACCACAGCGGCCACACCGCCACGACGGACGCCGCGCCGGGCAGCGCTGCCGCCCAATAAGCGATGGCGGTCATCGCATCCACGCCCCAGCCCATGACGATCAATGGCCAGCGATCCAGGCCAAAGGGCATCAACACCATCGCGGCAGTCGCCGCCGGCATGATGACGACGCCCACGACGGGCTCCGCTGCAAGGTTGGAAACAAGACCATATTGCGCGGCGCGGTCGAAATAGAAGATCGCGATCGGTGCGGACGCAAGACCGGCAACGGTGCTGACGGCAACGATGCCCACGCCATACCGCCACAGCCGCGCCAAGAGCGTCTTGCGCTCCTCGCCGGATTTCTTGGCGCGGCGCACTTGTGCCCATTCCGCCAGCGCAATCAATCCGATCACACAGGCAAACGACATTTGGCAGCCCGGCGCGGTCAAACTCTCCGGCGCAAACAGCATGATGATCGTGGCGGCCATCGCTACGGCGCGCATCGAAAGCGCCGGACGATCGAACAGGATCGCCAAGAACATCATCGCCAACATGATGTAGGAGCGCACCGCCGGCGCTTCGCACCCGCTGATCAGCAAATAAAACGAGGCGCCGGCCAATGCCCCAACGGCCGCCCACTTCTTGACCGGAAAGCGAAGCACGATCGCAGGGAACAGCGCGAACAGCGCGCGTATCGTCCAGAAGAAAAAACCGCCGGCAAGCGCCAGGTGCAAACCCGAAATGGAAAGCACGTGGGTAAGGCCGGAATAGCGATAGGCCACTTCATCGTCCGGATCGACATCCGAACGTTCGCCGGTGATGAGTGCCGCAGCGATGGCGCCGTTGCTGTCGGGAAGAACCTCCCTTATCCGCGCGGTCATCCGACCGCGCAGACGTTCGAGCGCTGCGCTCATGCCTTCGTACCAGTGGTCGGCGCGAAGGGGGGCGATGGATTTCGGCCGGCCGTACAAATAACCCACGGCGCCGATGCGCTGGTAGAAGGCCCAGCGGCCGAAATCGTAGTCGCCGGGCATCGTCGGTCCGGGCGGCGGCATCAGGACGGCCGTGACGTGCAGCCAGCTGCCCGGCACCGGTACAGCACTTCTGGCCCTAACAGATACGCGCACCAGCGCGGGCGTCTGTTCGGGGTTCAGCCGGCCGATACGAACGGGCTTCAGAATCATGCGGCTGCCGTTGCCGCGCGGCTCGGCCTCGACCACCCGTGCGTCGAACCCCAAAGGCCCGATCTGGCGGGGCAACACGGGAGCGCGGACAAGCTCGGTACGCACCTTGGCGGCCGCAAAGCCAAGAGAGGCCGCCGCCATCAGTGCAAGGCAGACGCGCCCGGCTGCACCCACCCCGGTGGATACCGCACTTGCGATCAGCGTAAGACCGGCCGCCACGACTGCCCACGGCCAAGCCGGTTCAAACGGGAGTGCAAAGTAGAGCCCGATGCCCGTGCCCAGCGCGACGGGCAGCCACAAGGTCCAGCGGCGGCGGTCCGCCAGGACCTGTGCGCGAAGCCCACCGAGCAGGCGCGCGGCAAGCGCCGCGCCCGCTTCAAACAGGTCGCGGCGTGGTGCAAAACGCCGCAACGACAGTGTTGGACCCGCCCCCACAGAATGCCGTTTGCCAGAAGCCTCGGTTTCACTTAAAGCCGAAGAACGCCAGCCACGGACCATCATGACCGAAATCCAGAAGCCCGTCCTGCGCTTTGCGCCTTCACCCACCGGAATGCTGCACATCGGGGGGGCACGCACCGCCCTGTTCAATTGGCTTTATGCCCGCCACACCGGGGGCAAATTTCTGCTGCGCATCGAGGACACAGATCGCGAACGTTCCACGCCCGAGGCAGTGGCCGCCATCATCAACGGCATGCAGTGGCTGGGGCTGAACTGGGACGATGAGATCGTTTATCAATTCACCCGCGTCGCCCGCCATCGCGAGATCGCCGAACAGATGCTGGCCGCGGGCAAGGCTTATCGCTGCTTCGCCACGCCGCAGGAGCTGGAAGAAATGCGCGCCGCTGCGCGCGCCGCCGGAAAGCCCATCCGATATGACGGCCGCTGGCGCGACCGCGACCCGAGTGACGCTCCGCCGGGAGCGCCGTTCGCCGTCCGGCTGAAGGCACAGCAATCCGGCGAGACCATCGTGCGCGATGCGGTCCAGGGCGACGTGCGCTTCGCCAACGATCAGCTCGACGACATGGTGCTGCTGCGCAGCGACGGCAATCCGACCTATATGCTGGCCGTCGTGGTGGACGATTACGACATGGGCGTGACCCACATCATCCGCGGCGACGATCACCTCAACAACGCAGCCCGGCAACTCCAGATCATCCAGGCAATGGGCTGGCCGGTTCCGGTCTATGGCCACCTGCCGCTGATTCATGGGCCGGACGGCGCCAAGCTCTCCAAACGCCACGGCGCGCTGGCCGTGGAGGCCTATCGCGACATGGGCTATCTGCCCGAGACGATGCGCAACTATCTGCTGCGGCTGGGCTGGAGCCATGGCGACAGCGAGATCGTCCCGACGGCGCAGGCAGTTGAATGGTTCGATCTGACAAACATCGGCAAGAGTCCGGCGCGGCTGGATTTCAAAAAGCTGGACAATCTCAATTCGCATTATATGCGCGCGATGGACGATGCGGCGCTGGCGGATGCGGTCGCTGCCTGGATAGAACTTCCACGAAGTTTGCAGATCCCACCGCTGAGCGACGAGGCACGAGACCGCCTGACAAAAGCAATGCCGAGTTTGAAGGAACGAGCCAAGACACTGAAGGAGTTGGCCGTTGCCGCTGACTTTCTTTACACGGACGGCGCCCGCACGCTGGACGAGGCGGCCGAAAAGGTGCTGACCGCAGAGGCTCGGCGCGCGAACGGCGAGATCCTCGCTCTGGTCGCCGACTCGCCCTGGACCGCAGCGGCTCTGGAGGAGAAGGCCCGGGCGTTCGCGGATGCAAAAGGCCTCAAACTGGGCCAGGTCGCCCAGCCCTTGCGGGCGGCGCTGACCGGCAAAACCACGTCCCCGCCGGTCTTTGCCATGCTGGAGGTCCTTGGCAGGGAGGAATCTATCGCCAGAATAAGGGCTTACGCTGCCTAATTCTTGCGCAAATATGCCATTTGCACAGGAAATGGATGACAGGATAAACAACGTTATCCGCTGGTTGCTGCACTGCGAGATAGGGAAGGCCGACGCGGCCGAAGTCAGGAGAGCACGATGAGAGAGAGCAAGTCTGTTCCCGCCGGCAAAGCAACCCTCAACTATCAAGACAAGACATACGAGCTTCCGATCCTCGCCGGCAGCGAGGGACCGAACGTCATCGATATCCGCAAGCTCTACAACGATGCGGACATCTTCACGTACGATCCCGGCTTCACCTCCACGGCGAGTTGCGAAAGCGATATCACTTTCATCGACGGCGACAAGGGCATCCTGCTCTATCGCGGCTATCCGATCGACCAGCTCGCGGCGCATTCGACGTTTCTGGAAGTCTGCTACCTGCTGCTCTATGGCGAATTGCCGAACAAGAAGCAGCTGGAGGATTTCGCCTACACGATCACGCACCACACGATGGTGCACGAGCAGTTGGCCTCGTTCTTCCGCGGCTTCCGCCGCGACGCGCACCCGATGGCGGTGATGTGCGGCGTGGTCGGAGCGCTGTCGGCGTTCTATCACGACTCCACCGACATCAACGATCCGGTCCAGCGCCAGATCGCCAGCCACCGCCTGGTCGCCAAGATGCCGACGATTGCGGCCATGGCGTTCCGCTACAGCACGGGCCACCCCTTCGTGTATCCGCTGAACAAGCTGGGCTACACCGAGAACTTCCTGCGCATGTGCTTCTCGGTGCCCGCCGAGGAATACAAGGTCAATCCGGTGTTGGCCAAGGCGCTGGACACGATCTTCATCCTGCACGCCGATCACGAGCAGAACGCCTCGACCTCCACCGTGCGGCTGGCCGGTTCGTCCGGCGCCAATCCGTTTGCCTGCATCGCGGCGGGCATCGCGTGCCTGTGGGGACCGGCGCATGGCGGCGCCAACGAAGCGGCGCTGAAGATGCTGGAGGAAATCGGTACAGTGGACCGCATTCCCGAATATGTCCGCCGCGCCAAGGACAAGAACGATCCGTTCCGCCTGATGGGTTTCGGCCACCGCGTGTACAAGAACTACGATCCGCGCGCCAAGGCGATGCAGGTGCAGTGCCACGCCGTGCTCGACGAGCTGGGGTTGCATGAAACCCCGCTGTTGAAGGTCGCGCTCGAACTGGAGCGCATCGCGCTGCAGGACGAGTATTTCATCGAGAAAAAGCTCTATCCGAATATCGACTTCTATTCCGGCATCACGCTGCGCGCTTTGGGCTTTCCGGTCAGCATGTTCACCGCGCTGTTCGCGCTGGCGCGCACCGTCGGCTGGATCGGGCAATGGAAAGAAATGCTGGACGACCCGCACCAGCGGATCGGGCGGCCGCGCCAGATCTATACCGGCGCCAAGCAACGCGATTACGTGCCGGTGGAGAAAAGGTAGAGAGCGAACGCTTATGTTTAGCTCGCTTGTCATCCCCGGCCTCGCGACACGACAGTGTCGCGAGGGGAAGGGGACCCAGGCGGTCGAGGCAGCGCAATCTCTCAGATTAATCCGTTGCGCGCATTTCATCCCGGCATAGGCCTTTCAGTTGATATCGCGTTGCTTGCACGACCTGGGTCCCCTTCCCCTCGTGCGCACCTTCGGTTCGCACTCGGCCGGGGATGACAGCGGAGGTGCGAGCAGCTCGCGCGCCTGAAACTCCGCGGCCTGACGGCCCGGAGGGTTGCCAGTTCCCCTCGCTGGTCGAGGGGCGGCGCGGGACGCCGCGAGGCGGCGTGCGCACTATACTCTTGTCGCCCAAGCCTTTTGGACTTGAGCAGGTGGTGTGGGACCGCCTCACGGCGCCCCGCGCCCGGCGATTTTCGGCCGCGTCGCTGGCACTTCGGCTTTGGACGCACGCGGACGGCGGGGACCCTTGCGGGTTTTAGCGCTGGGGCATCGGATCGAGACGGGAGTCTCATTCCTTGAGGCCAGCAACCCTTCAGTCTCTGCACGCCTCCGGCCTAGGGGCGGCCCCCTCTTGCCCAGGCGCCTTGCGTCAAGGTCCTGTCCGGGCAGTTGCCAAAGACGCGACCCCCGACTTTGC
>Ga0265314_10001065_pt1 | contig 31865 bp, 27 predicted proteins | sample 4126metaG_FD_203106 | JGI IMG/M metagenome (GOLD analysis project Ga0265314, IMG submission 203106) | Rhizosphere microbial communities from Carex aquatilis grown in University of Washington, Seatle, WA, United States - 4-1-26 metaG | ecosystem: Host-associated > Plants > Roots > Rhizosphere >... | reverse complement strand
TGCACGAAGACCCGCTGCTGCCCGGCCGCTCGTACCTGATGAAGATGGGCACGCAGACCGTCACTGCATCCGTGATGGAAGTGAAGTACCAGGTCAACGTCAACACGCTCGAACACACAGCCGCGAAGAACCTCGCGCTCAATGCGATCGGCGTGTGCACGATCAACCTCGACCGCTCCGTCGGCTTCGATCCGTACAAGGACAACAAGGACACCGGCGGCTTCATCCTGATCGATCGCATGACCAACGCGACTGTCGGTGCGGGGATGATTCACTTCGCGCTGCGCCGCAGCCAGAACGTGCATGTGCAGCACATGGACGTGAACAAGGAAGCGCGCCGCAAGCAGGGCGGGCAGAAGTCCTGCGTGGTGTGGTTCACGGGCCTGTCGGGCTCGGGCAAGTCCACCATCTCCAACGTGCTCGAGAAGCGGCTCTTTGCAATGGGCCACCGCACTTACCTGCTCGACGGCGACAACATGCGCCACGGCCTGAACAAGGACCTGGGCTTTACCGACACCGACCGCGTGGAGAACATCCGCCGCGTCGCGGAAGTCGCGAAGCTCATGGTCGATGCGGGCCTGATCGTGATGACGGCGTTCATCTCGCCGTTCCGCGCCGAGCGCCGCATGGCGCGGCAGCTTGTCGAGAAAGACGAGTTCATCGAAATTCACATCGACGTGCCGCTCGCGGTGGCCGAAGGGCGCGACGTCAAGGGCCTCTACAAGAAAGCGCGGCGCGGCGAGCTGAAGAACTTCACCGGCATCGACTCGCGCTACGAAGAGCCCGAAGCGCCCGAGCTGCGCATCCAGACCGATCGCATCAGCCCCGAAGACGCGGTGGAAAAAATCATCGCACTTTTGCGCGAGCGGAAGGTGATTCCTTGACGAGCGCCGCCAGCTCGATCAAGCCTTCGCGCACGGTCGGATAGCGCAGCACGACACGCAGTTCGCGCTTGAGGCGCGTGTTCGACATGCGCCTCGAATCGTGCAGGAACGACAGCGAGTTGAGCGACAGCTCGCGCTCCGCCGAGTCACGCGGCACGCGCCGCGGCCTTGGCAAGCCGAAGATGTCGGCGGCAAGATCGTAGTAGTCGCCGGCCTTCAATTGCGTGTCGTCGTTGGCGTTGTAAGTGCGTTGCGCACGGCCGCGCCACATCGCGGCGACTAGCGCACGCGCAAGATCGTCGGCATGAATATGGTTGGTGAACACGTCGTCTTGCGCGCGCAGCACGGGCGCGTTCTGCAAAAGACGTTCGCGTGCGCCGCCGCTTCGCCCCGGGCCGTAGATGCCCGGAACGCGCAGGATCGAAGTGCGCACAGGAGGCGTGCGCCGGCCGAAGTTGCGCATGAGCCTTTCGGCGTCGTGCCGCCGCTGCGCGCGGGGCGTTGCGGGATTCGCCGGGCGCGCCTCGGTGACCCGCGCGCCGCCGCAATCGCCGTACACGCCGCTGGTCGATGCATAGACCACGCATCGCGCGGGCGACCGCTTCGCAAGCGCGCGCAGCAGCGCCTGCGTGCGGAAGTCGCGCCACCATTCGCCGGCCTGCGCATTCGCAGGCGGCGCAAGATGCAGCACGCGCGTCGCGATGCCTGCGAGGCGTTGGAGTGTCGCGGCATCGTCAAGATTTCCGCGCAAGGGAACGATGCGCGCGCGCCGAAGTTTGTCGATGCGATCGGGCGTGGACGTCAGCGCTCTTAGCTGCACTCGCCCCGCGAGTTGAGCAGCGACACGCAGCCCGACGTCGCCGCAACCGACGATCAACACCTGCTCGCGGCGGAAGCGCGACGGCAGGGCTCCGAGGGGGTTTTGGATTGAGGGCAAAATCAGAGCGACGAACGACAAAACGGGCAAGCGAGACCGCCCGAGGATACCCAAACATGACCAGCGCTTCGGCCCCGGCGGGCCCCTTCCAGGTGATCGTGCAGCCGAGCGGGCGCACGTTCAGCGTCGACGCCGGCGAAGCGATCCTGCCCGCGGCGATTCGCCAGGGCATCGGCATGCCCTACGGTTGCAAGGACGGCGCATGCGGCTCGTGCAAATGCAAGAAGCTCGAAGGCACGGTTGTGCATGGCACCCATCAGGCCAAGGCTTTGAGTGCGGAAGAGCAGGCGGCCGGCTACATCCTCACCTGCTGCGGCGTGCCGCACAGCGATGTGGTGATCGAATCGAAACAGGTCACCGACGAAAGCGCGTTTCCCATTCGCAAGATGCCGTCGCGCGTGCTGTCGATCGAAAAGCGCTCGCACGACGTGGTCGTGATCAAGATGCAGTTGCCCGCGAACGACACGATGCGTTTTCACGCCGGGCAATACGTCGAGTTCATCCTGCGTGACGGCGCGCGCCGCAGCTACTCGATGGCCAATGCGCCGCATCGCCTCATGCAGGAGACCGTGCCCGGCACGTCGGCACCGGTGCTCGAGCTGCATGTGCGCCACATGCCCGGCGGCAAGTTCACCGACCATGTGTTCTCCGCGATGAAGGAAAAGGAAATCCTTCGCCTCGAAGGCCCGTACGGCAGTTTTTACCTGCGCGAGGATTCGCAAAAGCCGATGATCCTGCTTGCATCGGGCACGGGCTTCGCGCCGATCAAGGCCGTCATCGAGCACATGCAGTTCAAGGGCATCGACCGCCCAGTGACTTTGTATTGGGGCGGCCGGCGGCCCGCCGATCTTTATCTCGATGAGTGGGTGAAGGCGCAGATGGCCGCGATGCCGCAATTGAAATACGTGCCCGTTATTTCCGACGCGCTGCCCGAAGACCACTGGACCGGCCGCACCGGCTTTGTTCACCGCGCTGTGATGGAAGATTTCCCCGACATGTCCGCGCTTCAGGTGTACGCATGCGGCGCGCCTGTTGTCGTCGATTCGGCTCGCGACGAGTTCAGCTCGAAGTGCGCATTGCCGCCCGACGAGTTTTTCGCCGACGCGTTCACCACCGAAAAAGACAAGCACGGCGCTACAGCCTGAAGAGCAGCTCCATGATCCAACGCAGACCTTTCATTGCAGCAACTGCCGCAGCAATTGCGGCGACGCTTTCCTTGCCCACGTTCGCGCAGCAGCGCCCGATCCGCATCGTCGTGCCGTATGCACCCGGCGGCCCGATCGACACGACCGCGCGCATGCTTGCGGAAAGGGTCAAGGACACCCTTGGCACCGTGATCATCGAGAACAAACCCGGCGGCGGCGGCAACATTGGCGCCGACATCATCGCGAAGGCCGCGCCCGACGGAATGACGATCGGCATTTCCGCCGTCGCCACGCATGCGATCAACCCGTGGCTCTTCTCGAAGATGCCGTACGACGCCGCGAAGGATTTTTCGCCGATCACGCAGATGGTCCGCGTGCCGAACGTGCTCGTGATGAACGCCGACACCGCAGCGCGCCTGAAGATCAATTCAGTCGCTGACCTCATCGCATATGCCAAGGCCAACCCCGGCAAGCTCAACTACGCAAGCGGCGGCAATGGCAGCGCGGGGCATCTCGCGGGCGAGATGTTCAAGAACGGCGCGGGCATCTTCGCCGTGCATATTCCGTTCAACGGCGGCAACCCTGCGCAGCTTGCATTGCTGTCGGGGCAAGTCGATTTCAATTTCGACAACCTCGCGACCGCCGCACCGAACATTCGCGCGGGCAAACTGAAGGCGCTTGCCGTGACGACGCTCACGCGATCATCGATGTTGCCCGACGCGCCGCCCGTCGCCGACACGATCAAGGGCTTCGCGATCGATACATGGTGGGGCCTGGTCGGCCCGGCGGGAATGCCGCGCGACCTGGTGAACAAGTACAACGCCGCTTTCACCTCCGCGCTTCAGTCGCCCGATGTGAAAGCGAAATTTGCGCTGCTCATGGCCGAGCCGGTTTGGAGCACGCCGGATGAATTCGGCCGCTTCATGCGCGCGGAGCTTGTGAAGTACGAAAAGGTCGTGAAGCTGTCGGGCGCGAAGGTGGACTAAGTCCCGTCGGCCGGGGGCTTGCCCGAAGAATGCGGACTGGTTCCCGAGTTCGAACTGACACCCCTGTACTCAACGACGGTGGAACTTGTGGGCGCCTGCCAAGCGGAGACCGCTGCCACCAGCGACGCGTCGGGCCTTGATACGGAGACCGGCAGATTGAATCGCACGCCCAGATCGCTCAGCATTCTTTGCATCAAATCGAGCTCGTCCACCTTCAGCCCTTCGCACTCGAAAAATGGGAGCGATTCAATCAGAGCTTGTCGGATGTCGGGCAGATGCTTGAGCTTCCAATCTTCGTACTCCTGCTGTTCCGATGGCCCGAAGTTAAGGGCATGCGCCTTGAGCGCCATGCCGGCATCGATGACATTGAGCGCGACATCCACGTCGGGAACCTGATTGCCGCGCGCGGCAATGAGAAGTTTGTCTTTGGCGACCGCGAACTGGCGCGCGGATTCCTGGCGGGGTGTGGGCGGGATCGGCGGGGATTCGGATGCCGAGGCCGGTGTGGAACTCGCGCGCGGAGAATCATCTTCGTCATCGGATGAGTATTCTTCGCCCGATTGCCGCGTAGCCACGAACGCCGACACAAAGCCCGGGATTTCCAGCGAATTCGCTTCGTCGGCGGATTTGTCGGCGGATTTGTCGCCGCCATCCGACCTTGCATCGCTCTCGAATTCGGGTTTCTCGAACGTCTTGACTGCGGGAGCATGGTCGCTGATCTCGATTCCCCTCCTGGGCTCTTCGCGCTTGCGAGCGGAAGCGGGTGAATAGATGGAGCGCGTCGGCGTGGGGCTGGATGTGACGGTCACTTCCAGCTCATCGTCTCGAAGCAGGTCGTCCACGGCACGCAAGATCTCCAAGTGGGGGTTGGAATTGATGTGTGCTTGATGGATTGCAACGACCTCGTCCTTTCCGAGGCAATCGAGCCAAGCCCGAAGCTGGCCATGGAAAGACTCAAGATCGCCTTCAACGGCCGCAACTACAAGGCGGCGCTGTGCATGCGGGTCGCCTGCAGCCTCGGCGCGCACATGCCGGGCAGCTTGAAGAGCTTCGGCGTGGAGACTTCTCACTTCCGCCGGATCCGGCGGGTTCGAGAGGACAGCATCGACAAGCGACGCCACAGCCGCGTTGAAGTCAGCGCTGCGGTGCGCCGCTGCTGCAGTCAACTCATCGTGCTGCGCTGCATGCCTCAGCTCCTGCGCTTGGAGGTTTTGCGCAGAAAGAATCTGCTGCTCTTCGCGGTGTAGATCTTCCAACCGGCCTGCGACGGCGCGCCCCAGCTCGTTGAAGATGGCCAGGTTTTCGGCCTGCGTCCGACTTGCGACTTGGCTTGCTCGCGTGAGGTTGTCGGCCAGCGCGAGAAGGTCCTCGCGCTTCATCCCCACCAAGACGCCGCCGGCGGTTTCACGAAACTGATCCAGCGTCTGCGCTTCGGTGACTTCGGTCGACCGGGAGAACTTGGGTAGCCAGCCGCGGATGAGCCAACGCTTTCCCTTGCCCATTGTGTTGCGCATCGTGTCGCGCAGCAGGATGATTTGTTTGATCACGCTTTGTGGCTTCGCTCCGCGCGTTGCCATCGCGTGCAGATTCGCTCGCACTTCGAAAACCCGTTGCGCCTGCGGACCTCGCGCGATCGCATCCCTGCGGGTTTCGCGCACCATCGGCTGCGGCGCAGGCTGCGGCAAAGCCGGCCTCGCCACGGGCTGCGCGGGTTTGAGTACATAGGCGTAGCGAACAGGCCCGTGCACGACGGCGGCGCCGGCACCCACGTCGTACTCCCAATTCAGCTCGACGGTATGCGTCGCGTGCTGAATCCGGTATTTGCAAGCCACGCCAATATTGCCGCTCGCCTGCATCACGGGCAGAACCTCCGTGTAGATGACCGCGCCCTCAAGCGTGAACACGGCGCCATCCGGCAAACGAAGGGCGGGGTCGCGCAGAAAGATGCTCACGATCTCGCGCAAGGACTCAGCGCTCCTCAGGTGATCGAGCCTGTTCTGCCTAACGAGGCCCGGCTTGGCCCGATCCACGTTGATCTGGTGGTTCTCCAGATATTCGATCGCTCCTTCCGCCAGACGCCGGTTCACTTGCGCGCGCGCAAGATTCCCCAGCAGGCCGTGCGTCGTGCCGACATTGCCTGCTTTGCCGATCTGGATCGAGAACGCCCGCGCAAGGGTCTTGCGGGTCGCCGGACTCACCTCCTGCGGCTCGAGAGGGCGCAGACCCACAACGTCATTCAACTTTGCTAGCTCCTGCGCGACGCCTTCCACAAGCTCACGCAGCGTCAGGCCCGGCGCAATGAATTGCCTGCGCGGCCGGCGGAGCACGCCGCCTGCAAACGCGCCCGCGAGGTTGCGAAAATCCGGGCTCATCATCGCGATCCGCAGCCCTTGGCGCTCGCCTTCGCTCATATCGCCGATGACGTGCGTCATCAGCAAACGGGAATGGGGAAAACGGCCGGGACTCTGTTCGACGACTCGGGCAACTTGGGCCGCCTCGTTCAGCGATTCGAGCGCGCCCGCGAAGTCCAGCGCAAATATTTTCTGCATCGCTTGCGTCACGTGCGCCGAATACCCTTTCGCTGCCTCGCGCATAGCCCGCTCGGCCGCGATGTCCGCGCGGCCGGCCTCGATGCGCAATTGCGAAAGCGCATTGTCCAGCGCGGCCAGCGTGGCTTCGTCCAGTGGGGAGACGACATCGTCGAGCATTTCGCCATCGGCGGCCGCGAGGTCCGGATGCCGGCGCAGTTCCAGCGAAGCAGCGAACGCGCTTTCGAACGCTTGCACGGCCTTGCCCAGTGGCGCTTTTTCTTCCGTACCCAGCAAGCGTTCGCACTGACGATAGGTCTCGACGTGTCGCGTCACTTCGATCACCGCGTCCGCAATCGTTCGCGAACTCACATGATTGATCACGAGCGCCGCGGCATCGGTGATCGCGGCGAGCGAATGGGCCTTCAGTCGCGCCAACACGGCTTTGACCCCGTGCTGAAGCGTTCGCAGGCTTGGCTGCGCGGACGGATCGGCCTGGAGGATTTCGGAGCTGAGCGCAAACAGCCTTGGCGCGAGCTGCGCCAGCAGCAAAGGATCGACTTCCGACAGACGTTGGACGCGTTCTTCGATGAAATGTCCGAGCGTATGGGCGCCGGCAACGCCATCGCGAAGCCTGTCGCGGTAGCTCGCAAGCATGGTCGAGACAGACTCCATGTATGCCGCGAGCTCTGCGAAATTCGCCGATAGCTGCGGCGGCGCGAGCTCGCCCTCCTCCTCCAGGCTGATCTGGATGCCCAGACGCGCGAGGGGCTCGGCAATCGCGCTGAGTCTTTGCGCATCGAGGCCGCGGACCGAAAGCTGCTGCGCGAAATCGTGAAGCAGATCGAAGCTGCGGTTGATCACATCGGACTCGATCCCTCCGGTTTGCGGCAAGGAGGCGTAGACGCCGTACCTTCTTGCGGCGTTCTCGACCGCCGCAAGAAGAGCGGGCCACTGCGCCTCGTGGGCATTCAGAAGCGCGCCGGCGAGCTCTTCGAGTTTCGCGCCCGCCTGGACGAAGAGCTCACTGGCGACGACCACTGCGCCGGGTGCGTCGTCGATCTTCGCCAGTTCGACGAGATCGGCCGGTGCCAGCCTCGCGTAGAAAGCCTGGATTTCGGCATCTTCGAGAGAATCGTCCTGGCGCAACACGACGATTGCGTCGACCACGCGCGCAGCTCCCGCCTTGCCGGCGTCGCGCCGCAATTGCTTGTAGGCGGTTTGAACAAATTCGGCAGATGCGTTTTCATCGATCTTGATCGCGGCTCTGACGCGGCTTCGGAATTTCCAATCGGCGCGACGCGTGCGGCTGTTGCGTTGCGCGGCGTCGAGCTCCGGTTGAAGTTTGCGGGCAACATTCGGTGCGTCGCCCTCGTCGTCCGCATCGCTGGCAGAGCCTTTCTTGCGCAGCGCTTGTTTCGCTTTCGCGTTCTTCAGATTCTTTCGCAGGTGCTGGCCATTCTTGCCGCGCGAGCGCAGATTTACGCCCAGGGTCGAATAGCGAGCCTGTCCGATGTGCCTGATCGCTTCAGCAACTCTCAGAAAACCCAGTGCTTTCAAGTGATTGCACATCTCCGCCAATGAACGGTTGTCGATCTGGTCGTCATCGCGCGAGACCTGAATCAGGTCCGTGAACCATTTCTGAGTAAAGATTCGCTCTGCATATCCGTGAATCTCATCCTTGTCGGGCGGTGGCTTGATGGTCTTGCAGGCTTCGACGGCTTCTCGCACAAGGCGCAGCGCATTCACGAACCGCCGGTGAACGTCCGCATCGAGCGATCCGAGATTGGACGGAGCGAGAAGTTCTTGCAGCAAAAGGGCGAACCGATTTTGGGCTGCCTGTGGTGTTTCAGCGCCCAGCTTCTGGACGAAATCCACTTCGTCGCCGCACAGTTTGACGATCGCCTTCTTGAAATGCGGCGCCACATAGTCGTCGACCTGCACCGCGCTGACGTCCAGCGTGACGTGCCACCCCCGGTCCACCACCATGGAGCCCGAGGCTTGATCGGGTGAATCTTCGCGCGGTGCTTCCGACGCGGGCGACGATGACGGCGATCGCGATGGACTATGTCTCGGAAGGTTGGCCTGCTCTTGCGCCGGTGGGAAATCGATCTGCGCAAGCTCCCCCGACGGCGCGCCCGAAGACTTCGCCGTTTGTGCCTGCTGCACGCGCGGGCCATCGCCTTGTGAATATGACCACCGCCGTTCGATGGGTTGCTGTTGAGGATGCGTCCCCGTGCGCGGCGGTGCGGAGTTCGATCGGTTCGGAAGACGGGACATGAACAGCTTTCAAATGGACGGGCTCACTCATTGGTGACGCCACCCGCTGTTCGGTTCCGACCCGAGCGATTCCTGCAGTTCGGGCGCAAGTCCCGGGCAAAAGCTATTCGCCCAGATACGCCGCGCGCACTTTCGGATCGCTCAGCATCTGCTTCGCATCGCCGCTCATGGTGATGAGGCCCGATTCCATCACGTAGCCGCGATCGGCGATCTCCAGCGCGCGCGCCGCGTTCTGCTCGACGAGCAGCACCGTCACGCCTTGCCGGTACACCTCGCGAACCACTTCGAAGATCTTGTCGACCATGATCGGCGACAGGCCCATCGACGGTTCGTCCATCAGCAGCACCTTGGGCCGGCACATGAGCGCGCGGCCCATCGCGAGCATCTGCTGTTCGCCGCCCGACAGCGTGCCGGCGAGCTGTTCGCGGCGCTCCTTCAGGCGCGGGAAAGTGGTGTAGACCTTTTCGATGTCGGCGGCGATGCCGTCCTTGTCGCTGCGGATGTGCGCGCCCATCTGCAGGTTTTCGTGGATGGTCATTCGCGTGAACACGCCGCGGCCTTCGGGCACCATCGCGAGGCCTTCCTTGACGAGTTCCCACGGACCGCGGCCCTTGATGTTGCGGCCGAGGTATTCGATGCTGCCGCCCGAAAGCGGAAGCGACCCGGTGATCGCTTTCATCGTCGTGGTCTTGCCCGCGCCGTTCGAGCCGATGAGCGAGACGAGTTCGCCTTCGCACACTTCAAAGTCCACGCCCTTGACAGCCTGGATGCCGCCGTACGACACGCGCACGCCAGTGACCTTGAGGAGGACGTTGCTCATGCCGGGGCACCTCCCGCTGCGGTCGCGGCAGTTGCCTTGTGGCCCTGCCCAAGGTAGGCCTCGATCACTTTTTCGTCCCTCTGCACGTCGTACGGGTTGCCCTCGGCGATCTGCTTGCCGTAGTCGAGGACGGTCACGCGATCGCAAAGTCCCATCACGAGCTTCACATCGTGTTCGATCAGCAGGATGGTTCGGTTGTCCTTGCGGATGCGGTCGATCAGCTCGCGCAGTTGCACCTTCTCCGTTGCGTTCATTCCCGCGGCCGGCTCGTCGAGCGCGACAAGCACGGGGTCGGTCGCGAGGGCCCGCGCGATTTCGAGACGGCGCTGGTCACCGTACGACAGCGTGCGTGCGCGGAAATCGGCATAGCGCGCGATGCCCACGTAATCGAGCAGTTCGCGCGCGCGGGCGGTGATCTGCGCCTCTTCGTTCTTGAACGACTTCGTGCGAAGGATCGCGCCGAGCAGGCCGGACTGCGTGCGGATGTGACGGCCGACCATCACGTTTTCGAGCGCCGTCATGTCGGAGAACAAGCGGATGTTCTGAAACGTGCGGGCGATGCCTGCGCGCGCAACTTCATGCACCGCGCTCGGCACGTAGGGCTTGCCGTCAAGCTCGAAGCTGCCGCCGTCGGCGGTGTACAGGCCGGTGATGACGTTGAAGAACGTTGTCTTGCCCGCGCCGTTCGGGCCGATGAGGCCGTAGACCTGGCCGCGCTCGATGGTGAGCCCGACATCCGAGAGCGCCTGCAGGCCGCCGAAGCGCTTGGAGACGCCGGCCACGCGAAGTACTGTTTCTGCCATTCGCGCGCCCCTTACTTCACCGGCTGCTGCAGCGACTTGCCGTGTTCCGGCGTCGGCCACAGGCCACGCGGCCGCAACAACATCACGATGATCATCGCCAACGCGATCAACAACTGCCGAAGGATCGAAGCGTCGAGCCGGCCACCCGTGATCGATTGCAGATCCCACACGCCCGACACCCATCGCAGCGCCTCGGGAAGAATTGAAAGCAACAACGCGCCAAGCACCACGCCCGGCAAGTGCCCGATGCCGCCCAGCACCACCATCGCGACGATCATGATTGATTCGGTGAGCGCGAACGACTCCGGCGACACGAAGCCCTGGAACGCCGCGAACATCGCACCGGACACGCCGCCGAAAGTGGCGCCCATGCCGAATGCGAGGAGCTTGAGGTTGCGCGTGTTGATCCCCATGGCCTTCGCGGCGATTTCGTCTTCGCGGATGGCCATCCATGCGCGGCCGATGCGCGACAGCTCAAGGCGATGGCAGACGATCACCGCGGCCACCACGAGCACGAGGAACAGGTAGTAGTAGTTCGTCACCTGGCTGATGTCGTAGTCGCCGATGGAATGCCGCTTGCCGAGATTGATGCCGGGCACGCCGAGCGATTCGAAGCGAAAGACGGTGATCGAGTCGATCTGCCCGAGGCCCTTCGGTCCATTGGTGATGTTCACCGGCTGGTCCAGGTTGTTCAGGAACACGCGGATGATCTCGCCGAAGCCGAGCGTGACGATCGCGAGGTAGTCGCCGCGCAGCTTGAGCGTCGGCGCGCCGAGCAGCACGCCGAACAAGCCGGCAATCACGGCGCCCGACGGGATGGCGATCCACAGCGGCATATGCAGCCCCTCGGGGAAATGGGCTGCGAACCACGCGAAATTTTCGGTGAGGTGGGGCGACGACAGCAGGCCGTACATATAGGCGCCGATCGCGAAGAACGCGACATAGCCCAGGTCGAGCAGGCCCGCGTAGCCGACGACGATGTTCAGGCCCAGGGCCAGCAGCACATAAAGCAACGCGATGTCGGCGATGCGCACCCAGAAGTTGCCCATGTACTGCAACCCCAGGGGCAGAACGATCAGCGCGAGCGCGCAGATCGTGTAGACGACGTATTTGTTCTGGCGATTGAAAAAGGCTGTCATGGAATCGTCCTCACGCGCGGTCCGCGACACGTTCGCCCAGGAGGCCCGACGGCCGCAACGTGAGCATCGCGATCAGCACGATGAACGCAAAGATGTCCGAGTAGTTGCTGCCCAGCACACCGCCTGTGAGGCTGCCGATGTAGCCGGCGCCGATCGATTCGATCAGGCCGAGCAGCAAGCCGCCGACCACGGCCCCCGGCAGGTTGCCGATGCCGCCGAACACCGCTGCCGTGAAGGCCTTCAGGCCGGGCAGGAAGCCCATCGTGTGCTGCACCGTGCCGTAGTTCGAAGCCCACATCACGCCCGCGATTGTCGCCAGCACCGCACCGATGACGAAGGTCGCGGAGATCACGAAGTCCGGCTTGACTCCCATGAGCGAAGCAACGCGCGGGTTCTCGGCCGTTGCGCGCATCGCGCGGCCCAGCTTGGTGAAGTTCACAAGCCAGGTCAGCACCCCAAGCGAGACGGCCGTGGCCGCGAGGATCATGATCTGCGTAGCCGTGATCACGGCACCGCCGAACTGGAACGGCACCGGCGGCAGCAGAGTGGGATAGGCCTTGTAGTTCGGCTTCCAGATGATCATCGCCAGCGTCTGCAGCAGGATCGACATGCCGATGGCCGTGATGAGCGGTGCGAGCTTGGGCGAATTGCGCAGCGGCCGGTACGCGACTTTTTCGATCACGAAGTTCAATGCGCCCGCGACGATGCACGAGAGCACCAGCGCGACTGCGAGCAGCAGCCAGCCCGGAATGCCCGGCATCGACTCCTGCGCCGTGGTGATGATCGACCAGCTGGTGAGCGCGCCCACCATCAGCACTTCGCCATGCGCGAAGTTGATCAGGTTGATGATGCCGTACACCATGGTGTAGCCAAGGGCCACCAGGGCATACATGCTGCCCAGGACCAGACCGTTGATGATCTGTTGGAGCAGGACTTCCATATCGGTTTTCTCCGCCTCTATTTGTCAGCTGTCGTTAGCAAAAAACCCGCCAGGAAGAGCGCGGCGGGTTTCTCGGCGCGATTGTAGCCATCCACCGGCGCGCCCTGCATCAGACCGATGGCCGGTCGCGGGTTTACCCGTCCTTTGCGTCGCCGTTTGTCGCTTCGGCGTTGAGTCGACGCAGCTCCGCGAGCTTCTCGCGAATGCGAATCTCCAGGCCGCGCTCCACTGGACGATAGAACTCTCGCGGCTGCATTGCATCGGGGAAGTACGTCTCGCCCGCAGCGAAAGCACCGGCTTCCTCGTGCGCGTATCGGTAACCCTTGCCGTAGTCGAGGTCCTTCATCAACTTCGTCTGCGCATTACGCAGGTGCATCGGCACCGGGCGCGTGCCGTCATCGCGCACGAAAGCCTTCGCCTCGCTGAACGCGGTGTAGACCGCGTTCGATTTCGGCGCCATCGCAAGGTAGATCACGCATTCGGCCAGCGCGAGTTCGCCTTCGGGCGACCCGAGACGCTCATACACTTCGGCCGCGTCGAGCGCGAGGCGCAGCGCGCGCGGGTCCGCAAGGCCGACGTCCTCCACGGCCATCCGCACCATGCGGCGCGCCATGTAGCGCGGGTCCGCGCCGCCATCGAGCATGCGCACCAGCCAATAGAGCGAGGCGTCGGGGTCGGAGCCGCGCACCGACTTGTGCAGCGCGCTGATCGTGTCGTAGAACTGTTCGCCGCCCTTGTCGTAGCGCCGCATGCGCTCGCCCAGCACCTTGAGCAGCCACGCATCGCCGATTTCGCCGATTTTCTCTTTCTTCGCCGCGACATCGAGCGTCTCGAGTGTGTTGAGCAATCTGCGCGCATCGCCGTCGGCATACGCAACAAGGCGATCAAGCGCAGCCTGTTCGACGGGCGGAATCGCCGCAAGCGCCTGCGCCTTGCCGACGATCCGCTTGAGATCGTCTTCCGTCAGCGGTTGCAACACATAGACCACCGCGCGTGAGAGCAATGCCGAGTTCACTTCGAACGACGGGTTCTCCGTCGTCGCGCCGATAAAGGTGAACAAGCCCGACTCGACATGCGGCAGGAAGGCGTCCTGCTGCGCCTTGTTGAAGCGATGCACTTCGTCGACAAAGACGATCGTGCCTTGCTGCTGCAAGCCGTCGCGCGCGCGCGTCGCGGCTTCGACGGCATCGCGAATGTCCTTTACGCCGCCGAGCACCGCGCTGATCTGGATGAACTGCGCATCGAATGCGTCGGCCATGAGCCGGGCGATCGTCGTCTTGCCCGTGCCGGGCGGCCCCCACAGGATGCAAGAGTGCGGCCGGCCCGATTCGAACGCGATGCGAAGCGGCATGCCCTCGCCCAGCAAATGCTGTTGCCCGATCACCTCGCCCAGAGTTTTGGGGCGCAGGCGTTCGGCAAGCGGGACTTGGGCTGGCATCACCTACTTAAGTCTAGTGGAGTCGGCGGGCCCTGCGCACTACGCTTGCTGAATCAAACAGTGGAGGATTGAAAGCGTGTCGACCCCAATGCCCCAGCAAAGTCCGCAATTCACAGCCCTCGTCCATGCATGCGCGACGCATCTTCGCGGCGCGGACGCGCGCGAATTGCGCCTGGCTTTCGAGCCTCCGGCGCAGGGCGGCGACGAACCGACCACGGAGCAGCTTGAAGTTGTCTACGGCGCCGCTCGCCGCCTCTGCAACGACGACAACTACCGCTTCGCGGCCGCGCTCGCACTGCACCTGGCGACATACCGGCCGAAGGAGCCGCGCTATACGTTCATGGCCGGCATCTGCCTTCAGCACGTCGGCGCGTTCGCCAATGCGGCCAAGTTCTATTGCCTTGCGCTGGGCCATGGCGGCGACAACCCTGCGGCTCTTTATCGCCTCGGCGAATGTCTCTTGGCACTGGGCGACAAAGTCAACGCCGAAAAGGCATTGGACGCCGCTTTCGAAGCCTCGCGAGAAGTTGAAGGCGCCGCGCCGTTGCAAGCAATCGCACAAGACCTTCTCGATTCGATCAGGAAAGCATCGCGCCAAGGGTATTCGCCCGTGGCCGAAAGAAGTGGAGCCCAGCGATGAACATCCGCCCCGTCACCAATTCCGGTCCCCCGCCGCTCGCCGCGGCGTCCGAAGTGTCTGCTTCGACTCCCGCACCCATCGCGGAGCTGCCGTTCGATGCGGGCAACACATTCACCGGCAGTCATCGCAACGAAGAATGGCTGAAAGAGCTGGGCTCCAAGCTCGCCGTGCCGAGCGGCAATGAAGGCCAGTTCGCCGCGGCTTGTCTCCGCGAGCTGACCCCCTGGGTTCTCTGACACAACCCGCTTCCCCATGGAAGCCTCGGTCGGGCCTTCTGTTTCCTCGCTGCTCTGCGCGGCCTATTGCTTGACCACCGTCGCGCCTTGCGGCGGCTTGAACTGGAAGCGCGCGGCGGCAATCGCGGTGTTCACCTCCATCTTGTCGAAGGTAATCACCGAATGCTGACCGAAGCCATCGACGATCTCCAGGCGCACGAGTTCGTTACCGCGAAATCCCACGCGCATGTTGTTCAGCTGTCCGTCCTTGTTCTTCGGTGTGGCAACGGCCCATTCGATTCCGTCCTTATCCGGCGCGGCCTCGAGGTTGAAATCGCGGATCAAAGCCGCCGTGCTGCCCGCCGACGCGATGAGCGACGCCGGTGTCGACCCGAGCACCGCATCCTGGTTGCGTGCGGTCACCTGGTTCAGGTCCGCGTCGTAGAGCCACAGCGTCTTGCCGTCGGCGACGATGACCTGTTCGAAGGGTTTCGCGTAGTCGAAGCGAAACCGGCTTGGCCTAGAGAATTCAAACGTGCCGGTCGATGTGCGAATTTTGCCGGGCTGGCCATCACGCGACGGCGACGTCACCACCTGTGTGAACGATGCGCGGCCGCTCTTCGTGGACTTGATGAAATTGTCGAGCGCGTCGAGGCCGCTGGCTTGCGCGGCGAATGCACACAAGCCCAACGCGGCCGTGAACAATCCGGTGAGTATTCTTTTCATGTGCCGCATTGTCGCCGCGCCATGGTGCGAAAGGCGGCCAACGCTACGAAACGTTAGCGAGCTATTCCCGATTCGGCGCGAGCACTTCGCGCTCACCCCTGGAACTCATCGCGCCGACGATGCCGGCTTTTTCCATATCCTCGACAATGCGCGCCGCGCGGTTGTAGCCGATCTTCAACTTGCGCTGGATGTACGAGATGCTGCTGCGGCGTTCCTTTACGACGATCTGCACGGCTTCGTCGTACATCGGGTCTTTCTCGTCGCCGCTTCCGCCTTCGCCGCCGAGCATGTCGGCGCCGTCGTCATCGACGGTTCCGCCTTCGAGCACGCCTTCGATGTAGTTCGGCTCGCCTTGCGATTTGAGATAACCCACGACACGGTGCACTTCTTCGTCGCTCACGAATGCGCCGTGCACGCGGACCGGAAACCCCGTGCCCGCCGGCAGGTAGAGCATGTCGCCCATGCCGAGCAGCGCTTCGGCGCCCATCTGGTCGAGAATCGTGCGGCTGTCGATCTTGCTCGACACCTGGAACGCAATGCGTGTGGGGATGTTCGCCTTGATGAGGCCCGTGATCACATCGACGCTGGGCCGCTGTGTCGCAAGGATGAGATGGATGCCGGCCGCGCGCGCCTTCTGCGCGAGGCGAGCGATGAGCTCTTCGATCTTCTTGCCGACCACCATCATGAGGTCGGCAAGTTCGTCGATCACCACGACGATGTGCGGAAGGCGATCGAGCGGCAATTGGCTTTCTTCACCGCCGAGCGCGAATGGATCGGGAATCGATTGGCCCTTGGCCTTGGCTTCGTCGATCTTGCCGTTGTAGCCCGCGAGATTGCGCACGCCCAGCTTCGACATCAGCCTGTAGCGCCGCTCCATTTCGCCGACGCACCAGTTCAATCCGTTCGCGGCCTGCCGCATGTCGGTGACCACGGGCGCGAGCAGATGCGGGATGCCTTCGTACACCGACATCTCGAGCATCTTCGGGTCGATCATGAGCAGGCGCACGTCGCGCGCTTCGGCCTTGTAGAGCAGCGACAGGATCATCGCGTTGATGCCCACCGACTTGCCTGCGCCGGTCGTGCCCGCAACGAGCACGTGCGGCATTTTCGCGAGATCCGCGACCACGGGATTGCCCACGATGTCCTTGCCCAGGCCCATCGTGAGCATCGACCGCGCTTCGTTGTACACCTGCGAGCCCAGGATCTCCGACAGGCGGATCGATTGGCGCTTGGCGTTCGGCAATTCGAGCGCCATGTAGTTCTTGCCGGGAATCGTTTCAATCACGCGAATCGACACGAGCGACAGCGACCGTGCCAGGTCCTTCGCAAGCGTCACGATCTGCGAGCCTTTCACGCCCGTCGCGGGCTCGATCTCGTAGCGCGTGATGACCGGGCCGGGCTGCGCGAGCACCACGCGCACTTCAACACCGAAATCGCGCAGCTTCTTTTCGATCAGGCGCGAAGTCATCTCCAGCGTTTCCGGCGTCACCGTTTCCTGCCGCGCGTTCGCACCGTCGAGCAGATCGACCTGCGGGAGTTTCGAATCGGGCAGGTCGGAGAAGAGCGGCTTCTGGCGCTCCTTCGCGACGCGTTCACTGCGCGGCACGTCGGCGATCACCGGCTCGATCAACACCGGCGCAGGATGATGCTCGGCGATTTCGACGCGCTCTTCCTCGAGCACTTCCTCGCGCATGCGCGCGGCGGCCTGGCCCATCGCGATGTCCTGCGCGACTTCGCGCTTTTCGCGGCGCGATTCGATGAACCCGCCGATGCGTGCGCCGATCGCTTCGGCCACGTGGCTCCACGAGAAGCGGAACACCACCGCCATGCCGAGCACGACGAGCGCGACGAACACCAACCCCGAACCCGTGAACCCCAGCCATTTCACCCCGGCCGGCCCGGTGATGAAGCCGAGCGCGCCGCCTGCGTGGTCGGGCAATTTGCCTTCGAAGCGATACAGGCGCGACCATTCGAGCGCAGTGCTCGCCGCAAGCAAGACCGCAAGCGCCGCCCAGAACGCAATGCGCGTGCGCGACCAGCCATGCGCAACCTTGTCCTCGCCGCGCATCCACCGCGCCAGCGTGGTGAGCCACGCGCGGGCAGCCGCCGCGACGCACCACCACGCCGAAAATCCGAACAGGAAATAACTGGCATCGGCCGCCCATGCGCCGAGGCGACCGCCCCAGTTGTGCACGGGGCCGCCGATGCCGGATGTGGAGAACGCCGCGTCGCCCGGCGAATAACTCACCAGCGCCAGCAGCCAGAAGACGATGGCCACGAAGCCGGCGACGAGTGCGAGTTCATGGGCGAAGCGGGAGACGCCCGTGGGCTTGCCGGCGTGAAGGCCTTCCTGCGCCAGCGTGTTCAACGAATAGGTCATCAGCCCGTATTGTCATACCGGACTTGATCCGGCATCCAGCGGCATTTGCGCGGATCAGACATCACCCAAGCTGGGTCAGGCGATCCTTGATCAGCATCGAGCCGTCTTCGCGCGTTTCGATGAAGCCGCGGTCTTCGAGATCTTTCATGACGCGCGACACCATTTCGCGCGACGCCCCGACCATCTTGGCGATGTCCTGGCGCGAAATGCGTTCGCGAATCGTGGGCTGACCGTCCTTGTCGGGCGATGCGAATTCGAGCAAGGCACGCGCAACGCGGCCGTACACGTCCATGAGCGCAAGCGACTCGATCTTGCGATCGGCCTGGCGCAGCCGCTGCACAAGGCCCTTCATGATCGCGTAGGCCATCGAGCTGTTCTCGGGAAGGCACCGCGCGAATTCCGCACGACCGAGCGCGAGCATGTCGGTCTGCACTTCGGCGCGGACCGTGGCCGAATGCGGCTCGTTGTCGATGAGGCTCATCTCGCCGATATAGTCGCCGGGCTGCAACGTGGCGAGGATCACTTCGCGGCCGCGCTTGTCGGACGTGACGACGCGTACGCGCCCGGTGAGGATGATGAACAGCGTGTTGGACTTTTCGCCCTGCTCCACGATGATCTCGCCGCGCTTGAAGCGGCGCTTGACCACCGCGTCCGCCACGGCCTCGGCCTGGATCGCCGTCAGCAACGCGAATAGCGGCACTCGGCGAATGAGTTCCAGGTTGGACAGCATCGACATGTCAAGACGTCCCTTCTGCGAGATTCCGTGCGATGGCTTCTTACAATCGCTGCGATTGAAAGTTGCGAGCACCCGCTTCTGCTCGCGGGGTTGATACTTGCAACCTCGGCCCGAAATGTACACGGTCCGTGGCGTTTATCACACAGATTTTTCAAGATGCCAAGCATGCAACACGCCAAAGTCCTGATCCTCGGATCGGGCCCCGCCGGCTATACAGCCGCCGTCTACGCGGCGCGCGCCAACTTGAATCCGATGCTGGTCACGGGCATTGCGCAAGGCGGCCAACTCATGACGACGACCGACGTCGACAACTGGCCCGCCGATGTGAGTGGTGTGCAAGGCCCCGAGCTGATGCAGCGTTTCCTCGAACACGCGGAGCGATTCAAGACGCAGATCGTGTTCGACCACATCAACGCGGTGGATCTGTCGAAGCGGCCGTTCCAGCTGAAAGGCGACAGCGCGGACTACACGTGCGATGCACTCATCGTCGCAACCGGCGCGTCCGCGAAATACCTTGGCCTGCCGTCAGAAGAGGCGTTCATGGGCAAGGGCGTGTCGGCCTGCGCGACGTGCGACGGCTTCTTCTATCGCGGGCAAGTGACGTGCGTCGTCGGCGGCGGCAACACTGCTGTCGAAGAGGCGCTTTACCTGTCGAACATCGCGAGCAAGGTTTATCTCGTGCATCGCCGCGACAAGTTCCGCGCGGAGCCGATCCTCATCGACAAGGTGATGGAAAAGGTCAAGGAAGGCAAGATCGAACTGAAGGTGTTCAAGACGCTCGATGAAGTGCTGGGCGACGCGACCGGCGTGACCGGCATTCGCATCAAGGACGCCCGCTCGGGCGCGACAGAGGACGTGAACCTGCAAGGCTGCTTCATCGCGATCGGCCACTCGCCGAACACCGACATCTTCAAGGGCCAGCTGGAGATGAAAGACGGCTACATCATCACCAAGGCCGGCCTGGCGGGCATGGCCACGATGACGAGCGTGCCCGGCGTCTTCGCGGCCGGCGACGTTCAGGACCACGTGTATCGGCAGGCGATCACGAGTGCCGGCACGGGCTGCATGGCGGCGCTGGACGCACAGCGGTTTCTCGAACAGCAGGGCTGAAGACTTGTCACCCCGGACTTGATCCGGGGTCGCGGGCGGTAGCGCATTCGCGGCCGGTTCATCGCCCACGATTCCGGCTCAAGGCCGGGATGACAGGCCGCTGTATAATCATGGGCTCGGCCGATTCACACTCGGCCACCACGGGTTACCGCCACCCTACCTGGCGAGGTGAGGCCCCCGCGTCTGCGGCGGCTGTTGAAAAGAATTCGGAGTGCTTCATGGCACGCGTATGCGAAGTGACTGGCAAGGGCCCGATGGTGGGCAATCATGTGTCCCACGCCAACAACAAGACCAAGCGCCGGTTCATGCCGAACCTGCAATATCGCCGTTTCTGGGTCGAGAGCGAGAACCGTTGGGTACGCCTGCGTGTCTCCGGCGCTGCACTGCGCCTGATCGACAAGAAGGGCATCGACGCCGTCCTGGCGGACCTGCGCGAGCGCGGGCAGGCTTGATCACTGAAAGGAACTGACCATGGCAAGCAAAGGCGGTCGCGAGAAGATCAAGCTGGAGTCCACTGCGGGCACCGGCCACTTCTACACCACGTCCAAGAACAAGAAGACAATGCCCGAGAAGATGTCGATCATGAAGTTCGACCCGAAGGCTCGCAAGCACGTCGAGTACAAGGAAACGAAGCTGAAGTGATGTAGCGCTCGCGCGAATCACTTCATCCCGGCGCAGGCCGGGATCCAGAAAAAAAGCCCCGCACTGCGGGGCTTTTTCTTGGGCATTTATCCCCTCGGAACAGTGCGCGGGGGATGCGGAAGTCTGCCGCGTTCGTGTGGACAACAGGATGGGTGGGCGCAATCCGGACGATTGGAGATTTTCCAATCGGGATGAGCATTGTTGTGCAAGCTTAAAAGATTCTCGAAACGATCAATCATGATGATCTTAAACGGCAGCGCGTAGAGAGAGATGCATACATACAAGAAGCCATCAGCTGGTTGAACATTCTTGCTAGGTTGCTGCGCAGGTTGTAGCGGACGCTGACCACGTTGCACTGCGTCATGACTTTCCCGAATTCGCCGACCGCGTGGTCAGCAAGCCTGGATGTGCCGCCTCTCATTGCCGGGAACGAAAAAGTCGAGCGGCATTCTGGTTGAGCGTTTGCCGCAGCTCAGCCCCAGGAGTAGCCTAGACGGTGATGACCCTTACGCCCCGCGCCGAGCCCATCACGGTCCTGTACGAAAGCGCGACCACGCGCGTGCTTCGTGCGCGATTCGCGGGCGCTGACGTGGTCTGCAAGGAACCTGTGGGGCCCGACGCCGGTCGGCGGCTGCGCCACGAGCAGGACATCCTGTCTCGCCTCGCGGGCGTCGAGGGTGTGGCGCAGCTGGCGACGCATGCGTTGCGCGACGGGATGCTGGCCTTGCGCGATAGCGGGGGCGTGGCGCTGTCGCAGATGCTCGAGGCAGGCCGGTGCGACATCGGCATGGTGCTCTCCCTCGCGCCGCGGATCGCGCGCGCGCTGGCCGCGCTGCACCGCGCCGGCATCATCCACCGCGACATCAACCCGGCCAACATCGTCGTGCGCGATGACGGCGAGCTGGAGCTGATCGACTTCGACCTTGCGATGTTCGCGGAGCAGCGAGCCACAGCCGCGGCCTGCGCCATGCCCGACGGCATCGCGGGCACGCTGGGTTACCTGGCGCCCGAGCAGACGGGCCGCACCGGCCGTCCGGTGGACCAGCGCGCCGACCTCTACGCCCTGGGGGCGACGCTTTACGAGCTGGCCACCGGCAAGTTGCCGTTCGAATCGCAAGACACGCTGGAGGCGATTCACGACCACCTGGTGCGTCAGCCGCAGGCGCCTTCGCAGGTGGATCCGCGCGTGCCGCCGGCGCTTTCGGCTATCGTGCTGCGCCTGCTGGCCAAGGCGCCGGAGCAGCGCTACGAGGGGCTCGAGCAGCGCGTGCAGGCGCGCACGCGCGAGCTCGAACAAACGCAGGCGCAGCTTGTGGCTGCCGCGCGCCGCGCGGGCAAGGCCGAGATCGCCAACAACGTGCTGCACAACGTGGGGAACGTCCTCAACAGCGTCAATGTGTCGACGAGCCTCGTACGCCGCACGGTCGCCAACTCCCGGTTCGAAGGGCTGACGCGCCTGGTGGCGCTGATGAACGAGCACAAGGACGACCTGCCGGCGTTCATCGGCGGCGACACGCGCGGCCGCGCCGTGCTCCCGTACCTGAGCGATCTGGCGGCCGCGTTGCGCGACGAGCGCGACAGCACCCTCGCCGACCTGGACCGGGTGGCGCTCAGCGTGGACCACATCACCAATGTCGTGGCCGCGCAGCAGTCGCATGCCGGTCCTTCGAGCGTGCTCGAGACCGCACGGCCGGAGGAGCTGATCGAAGAAGCGCAGCACCTCGGCGCCGACACGATCGCGCGCAGCAACCTGACGGTCTTGCGGCGTTACGAAGACGTGCCGCCGATGCCGCTGGACAGGCCGCGCATGCTGCAGATCCTGGTCAACCTGATCAGCAACGCTTCGCAGGCCATGGAGGGCATGCCGGAAACTTCGCGGCAGCTGACGCTGGCAAGCGAGCTCGTGCGCGATGGCTCCGGCGGCGAGCACCTGCGCATCACGGTGCAGGACCAGGGGGAGGGCATCACCGCCGATAACCTCACGCGCATCTTCGCGCACGGGTTCACCACGCGATCCGGGGGGCATGGCTTCGGGCTCCACAGCAGCTCGCTCGCCGCGATGGAGATGGGCGCGCGGCTCACGGCCCACAGCGACGGGCCCGGGCGCGGCGCGGCCTTCGTGCTCGAGCTGCCCGTGCAGTCGCCCCCCTGACGAGGGGAGCATCGGCTCGAAGCGCCGGCGGGCCTTTTCTTTAAATGAGTGTCACAAAGAAAAAGCCCCGGATCGCGGGGCTTTTTGCTGGGGCACGAGCGCCTCGCGCGTCAGACGCGCGCCATCCGCAGGCGCATCGAGAACTGCTGCAGCTGCGCGATGCCGCTTTCTTCGGCGCGGCGGCACCACGCTTGCAGGTCAGCCGCAAGTTGTTCGCGCGACTGCGATGTGTTGAGCCACATCTGCCGAAGCTCTTCGCGCATGGCGACCATCTTGTCGATCACCGGATGTTCGGCACGCACACGCAGCAGTTGCGGGCGAGCCGATTCGGGCACGCGATCTTCGTCGCGATGCAGCCAGCGCTTCGCGCCCTTCAGGACCGACTGGTCGGCTTGCTTTGCCTTGAGCTGCGCGATTTCGGCCCGGCACACGCGCTTCATTTCGCGCGCATAGGCGGCCATCACTTCGTAGCGATTGGCGATCAGTGCCTCGAGTGTCTTCTCGTCGGCGACCGGCTTGATCGCGCCCAGTTGCAGCTTCGGCGGAACCTTCTTGACCGTCGCCCAGCCGACCTTCTGCATCGCGCTGATGTAGAGCCAGCCGATGTCGAATTCGTACTTCTTCACCGAGAACTTCGCCGACGTCGGATAGGTGTGATGGTTGTTGTGCAGCTCTTCGCCGCCGATGATCACGCCCCACGGCACGATGTTCGTGCTGGCGTCGGGCGCTTCGAAATTGCGATAGCCCCAGTAGTGGCCAATGCCGTTAATGACGCCGGCCGCCGTGATTGGAATCCAGAGCATTTGCACTGCCCACACTGCCGCACCGATCGCGCCGAAGAGCACGACGTTGATGATCAGCATGAGGCCCACGCCCTGCCAGCTATACGGCGTGTACAGATTGCGTTCGATCCAGTCGTCGGGTGTGCCGAGACCGAACTTGCTGATCGTCTCGACGTTCTTCGCTTCGTCGCGATACAGCTCGGCGCCGCGCCACAGCACGGTCTCGATGCCGCGCGTCTGCGGGCTGTGCGGGTCTTCAGCGGTCTCGCACTTGGCGTGGTGCTTGCGATGGATCGCAACCCATTCCTTGGTCACCATGCCGGTGCCAAGCCACAACCAGAAGCGGAAGAAGTGCGACGGGATCGGGCCGAGATCCATCGCGCGGTGGGCCTGCGTACGGTGCAGGAAGATCGTCACCGCTGCAATGGTGATGTGCGTTGTCGCGAGGGTGTAGAGCAAGACCTCCCACCAGGCAAGGTTCAACACGCCGTGGGCAAGCCACTCTATGCCAGCGTTCACCGCAGGCCAGTCATTGATCATCATGAATGGAAAGGTCTCTCGTCTCGGGATGGATGCAGGAACGCTCGCCCCTGCTGAATCCATAATTTTAAGGTGAGGGGTGCTTTTGCAAGGGTTTTATTTGAAGCATGTACTCCGAAACGTTTCCATGCGCTAGTTTTTCACCCACGCCGCTGCGAAGAAACCATCAGTGGCGTGACGATGCGGCCAAAGGCGAAGGTACTGCCCACCTTGTTCGCCACCGGAGCACAGGCTCACTGCGCCTTCGATCTTCAGCCTCGTCAGCACCTCGCTCGCGGCCAGCGGCTGCATTGCCGGATGCGCCGCGGTGAATGCCTCGGCAATGTCCTCGTTCTCGCTGGGAAGCACGCTGCACGTGGCATAGACGAGCCTCCCGCCGGGCTTGAGCAGCTTCGCAGCCGCCACGAGGATCGACGCCTGCTTGGCGTTCATCTCGGTCACGCTCTCGGGCGACTGGCGCCACTTCAAGTCAGGATTGCGGCGCAGCGTGCCCAGGCCCGAGCAAGGTGCATCGACGATCACGCGATCGATCTTGCCCGCCAGGCGCTTGACGCGTTCGTCGCGCTCATTCGCGATCGCGGCCGGGAACACGTTCGAGAGCTTGCTGCGCGCCAGGCGCGGCTTGAGCGCGTCGAGCCGATGCGCCGACGTGTCGAACGCGTAGACGCGCCCCGTATTGCGCATCGCCGCGCCGATGGCGAGCGTCTTGCCACCCGCGCCCGCGCAAAAGTCCACGACCATTTCGCCGCGTTTCGCCTCCAGAAGCAATGCGAGCAGCTGCGATCCTTCGTCCTGCACCTCGATCGCACCGCGCGCGAAAGCATCGAGCTTGTTCACGGCCGGCTTGCCTTCCAGCCGCAATCCCCACGGCGAATACGGCGTCGGCTTCGACCGGATGCCCACAAGGCCCAATTCGTTTTGCACGTCTTCGCGCTTGTCGTTGAGTGTGTTCACGCGCACATCGAGCGGCGCGGGCCGACCCATTGCATCGACGAGCGCCCAGAACTCGTCGCCCAACTGCGCCTTGAGAGGCGCGACGAGCCACTCCGGCAAGTTATGGCGATGTCGCTCGAGCAGATCCTTCGTGTCGATGGCATCGCATTCGTCGAGCCAACGCTTTTCCTGTTCGTTCAGCGCGCTCTTGAGGAAATCGCGCGGGCCGTCGAAGCCGAGAATCGCCATGCGCCGCTCGCGCGGGCCCGTCCCCGACGGCGCGAAGTGGTCGAACAGCAGCTTCTTGCGAAGCACCGTGTAGACCGTCTCCGCAAGCGTCGCGCGTTCACGCGGGCCGAGAGAGCGGTGTTCGCGGAAATATCGCGACACGACAGAGTCGGCCGGGTGGTCGAACTTGAGAACGCGGCCGACGAGCTCCGCGCAAGAATCCAGCAGGGCTTTGGGGTGCATCAGAAAGTGGGCAGCAATGCTGCGATAGCGCGCGGATAAATGATGTGCTCCTGCGTGAGCACGCGGGCCGCGAGCGACTCGGCCGTATCGCCGGGCACGATCGGCACGACGGCCTGGTCGAGGATCGGGCCGTGATCAAGCTCATGCGTCACGCGATGCACCGTCGCGCCGGCGAACTTGCAGCCCGCATCGATCGCGCGCTGGTGCGTGTGCAAGCCCGGAAAGGCCGGCAGCAGCGATGGATGGATATTGGTGAGCCGCCCTTCGTATTTCGACACGAACGCGGGCGTGAGGATGCGCATGAACCCCGCGAGCACCACCAGCGAAGGCTGGAACTTGTCAATGACGCGCGCGAGCTCCTCTTCGAACGCTTCGCGCGATTCGAATTGCTTGTGGTCCACCGTTTCGGCCGCGATTCCCTGCTCCCGCGCGAAGTCGAGCCCGCGCGCGTTCGGACGGTTGCTGATCACCGCCGCCACTTGCGCGCCGAAAGCGTCGCGCCACTTGCCCTGCCGGGCCGCATGCACGATGGCGGCCATGTTCGAGCCGCCGCCGGAAATCAGGATCACAATGTTCTTCATCGCGCCGGGATTATCCCTGCCCGCTTGTCGCGGCCCGGACAGTCGCACCGCCGCAAGCTTGCGGATAATCGCGCGATCACTGGAGACATCCCGCCATGGACCTCGCTTTCACCCCCGAGGAACAGAAGTTCCGCGAAGACATTCACGCCTGGGTCAAGGACAACTTGCCCCAGGACATTTCGCACAAGGTGCACAACTCGCTGCACCTTTCTCGCGAAGACCACCAGCGCTGGGCACAAATCCTCGGCAAGAAAAGCTGGCTGGGCTACGGATGGCCGAAGCAATTCGGCGGCCCGGGCTGGACCGCCGTGCAAAAGCATTTGTTCGAAGAGGAGCTCGCGCTGGCCGGTGCGCCGCGCGTGATCCCATTTGGCCCCGTGATGGTCGCGCCGGTGATCATGGCTTTCGGCTCGCCTGAACAGCAGCAGCGCTTCCTGCCCGGCATCGCCAGCGGTGAAGTCTGGTGGAGCCAGGGCTATAGCGAACCCGGTTCGGGCTCCGACCTTGCGTCGCTCAAGACACGCGCCGAACGGAAGGGCGACAAGTACGTCGTCAATGGCCAGAAGACGTGGACCACGCTCGCGCAATACGGCGAATGGATTTTCTGCCTGGTGCGCACCAGCACCGAAGGCAAGCCGCAGACCGGCATCTCGTTCCTGCTGATCGACATGAAATCGCCCGGCGTCACGGTGCGACCGATCACCATGCTCGACGGCGGCCACGAAGTGAATGAAGTGTTCTTCGACAACGTCGAAGTCCCCGCCGAAAACCTGATCGGCGAAGAAAACAAGGGCTGGACATACGCCAAGCATTTGCTGTCGCACGAGCGCACGAACATCGCCGACGTGAACCGCGCCAAACGGGAGCTCGAGCGCGTCAAGCGCATCGCGAAGAGCGAAAGCGTGTGGGACGACGTGCGCTTCCGCGACGAGATCGCGAAGCTCGAAGTGGACATCGTCGCGCTGGAGATGCTGGTGCTGCGCGTGCTCTCCGCCGAGAAGTCGGGCAAGAATTCGCTGGACATCGCGGGGCTGCTCAAGATCAAGGGCAGCGAAATCCAGCAACGCTATTCGGAGCTGATGATGCTCGCCGTCGGGCCATACGCCCTGCCCTTCATCAAGGAAGCGATGGAGGCCGGCTGGCAAGGCGACTATGTGGGCGCTGCGTATGCCGCGCCGCTTGCGCCGACATTCTTCAACATGCGCAAGACGACGATCTACGGCGGATCGAATGAAGTGCAGCGCAACATCGTTGCGCAAACCGTGCTGGGCTGAGGAGACACGACATGGATTTCGAATTCACTGAAGATCAGTCGCAGCTCAGGGATGCCGTTCACCGCTGGGTGGACAAGGGCTACAGCTTCGAGAAGCGCCGCGCGATCGTGAAAGAGGGCGGCTTCGATCGCGGCGTGTACAACCAGCTCGCGGAGCTGGGCCTCACCGCGCTCTACATCCCCGGTGACCACGGCGGCATGGATATGGGCCCGGTCGAAGGCATGGTCGTGATGGAAGAACTCGGGCGCGGCATCGTGATGGAGCCGGTGTCGCACGCGCTCATCTGCGGCGCGACGCTGTCGGCGTATGCACCCGATGCAGTCAAGTCGCAGTGGCTGCCGAAGATCGCTTCAGGCGAAGCGCTGGTGGTGCTCGCGCACATCGAGAAGAAAGCGCGCTGGAAACTCAACGTGTGCGAAACGCAAGCCGCGCAATCCGGCGGTGCATGGACGATCAGCGGCGCGAAAGGCGTTGTGCCCGCAGGAGACAAGGCCGATGCGTTCATCGTGCCTGCAATTGCGAACGGCAAGATCGCCCTTTTCGTTGTCGAGCGCGGCGCAATTGGTGTCGCTGCACGCGGCTACGTCACGCAGGACGGCAGCCGCGCGGCGGAGGTGACGTTCCATTCGTCGCCCGCAACGCTCGTGACGAACGATGGCCTGGCCGCACTCGAATACGCGGTGGATATCGGCATCGCGGCAACCTGCGCCGAAGGCGTGGGCGCTATCGACAAGACGATGGAGCTCACCGTCGAATACCTCAACACGCGCAAGCAGTTCGGCGTTGCGCTGTCCACGTTCCAGGCACTGCGCCATCGCGTGGCCGACATGAAGATGCAGCAGGAGCTCGCGCGTTCGATGAGCTACTACGCATCGCTCAAGCTCAACGCGTCTGCCGACGAACGCCGCCGCGCAATGGCGCGCGCGAAGTACCAGCTCGGCGTCGCAATGCGCTTTGTCGGCCAGCAATCCGTGCAGATGCACGGCGGCATCGGCGTCACCGACGAATACGCGGGCAGCCACTACTTCAAGAAGCTCACGCAGCTGGAGATGACCTTCGGGGATACGCTGCATCACCTCGGCGAAGTGTCGGCACGCATGCAGGATACCGCCGGCGTTTTTGCCTGACACTTCCAGAGGCAGATGCCCCTTTCCGCCTGCTACATCAACCTGGACCGCTCGCCGCACCGGCGGCAGCACATGGAATCGCAAGCCGCAAAGATCGGCTTGGAAGGACTAAGGCGCTTTTCTGCCATCGATGGGAGAACGCTGGCCAAGCCCGATGGCTGCGCGATCACGCTCGCTGAGCTTGCATGCTTTCAGTCGCACTTGCAGGCGATTGAGTCCTCACCGGCCGGCGATTTCGCGCTGGTGATGGAAGACGACGTCGAGCTCAGCGACGACCTCGTTCCCACGCTGCACGCGGGGCAGCTCGATGCGCTTCACGGGTTCGACATCGTGCTGCTCGAATGCCAGCCGTATATCGGCTCCGACTGACTCGCGGGGTTTTGGCAGTGCCTGAAAAACCGGCTGGTCGACCCACATGATCTGTTGGACAACGACGCGCCGCGGCACATCCGGGGTGTGGACCTCTACGATGCGCAGCTAACCTATGCGTGGGGACTCACGGCCTACATCGTGACGCCGAAAGGCCGCGACACCGTGCCGGCGGTCATGCACGACTGCCTGCGGCTCGGACCGCCGGGGCCCGTCGACATTCTCATCAAGCACGCATGCGCGGACGGGCGGCTGAAGGGCGCAGTGATGGTTCCGTTCCTTGCGACTCCGCTGCTCGAGAGCTATGCAGGAACCACCATCGATGGCCGCAACCAGGCCGAGGATCGACTGGTCATCGCAAGCGCCGTGCGTCGCATGTTCTACGCGGGGCGCATCGGCGACGTGGACCGGTTCGCGCAGCCTTCGCTTGATCGCAACGCGGGCATCGGGCCGCAAGCGCAATTGCTGTCCCGGCTCATGGGCCACACGTTCGCCAACAATTTGCAAAACGGCGACTGCGCGATTGGCTGATGGCCGTGCGAAGTCTCTGCAAGAATGCAGGACACCACGAAGGGTCGCCATGATTTCTTTCTCTCGTCGCCTATTCCTCGCCTTCGCGGCCGCGTTGCTCGCGGCCTGCGTTTCAGCGCAGCCCGTCGATGCGTATCCACCCATCGTGTTCGTGCACGGCAACGGCGACACTGCCGGGCAGTGGCAGACGACGATCTGGCGCTTCGAATCGAACGGCTGGCCGCGCAATCGGCTCTACGCGATCGACATGCCGTTGCCGCTCGCGCGCGACGACGACACCGTGCCGCAGGCCGGGCGCAGTTCCGCAGCCGAACACGCGGCGTTCCTGAAGTCCGAAGTCGACAAGGTCCTGAAGGCCACAGGCGCGAAGCAGGTCGTGCTGTTCGGCAACTCGCGCGGCGGCAACGCGATCCGCAACTACATCTACAACGCAGGCGGCGAGCCCTTCGTGAGCCACGCGATCCTCGGCGGGACGCCCAATCACGGCGTGTGGGCCGTTCACATCGACGGGCTTTCGGACAACAGCGAGTTCGCGGGCCACGGGCCGAATCTCACTGCACTCAACAAATCGAAAAACGCGAACGGCGACGAGGTCACCGGCCCCGTGAAGTGGATGACGATCCGCTCCGACAAGAACGACAAATACGCGCAGCCCGACGGCCTGTGGGTTGGCAAACGCGGCGTCGAAACCGGCGTGACCTACGCGGGCCCGGAGCTGAAGGGCGCGACCAACGTCGTGATCCCGCGCATTGATCACCGCGAGACATCGTATTCGGCGCCGGCGTTCGACGCGGCTTATCGCTTCATCACCGGGCGTGCTCCCGCGCGCACCGACGTTGCCCCGGAAGACAAGGTGATGTTGTCGGGCCGGATCAACGGCGCGGGAACGAACATCGGCCTTGCCGGCGCACAGCTGAGAATTTATGCAATCGACCCCTACACCGGCGAACGCAAAGGCGCTGCCACGTACACGAAGACCATCGCGGAAGACGGTGTGTGGGGGCCGTTCAATGCCGCGAACGACGCGCGCTACGAATTCGAAGTCACGGCCGAAGGCTACGCGGCGACCCACTTCTATCGCAGCCCCTTCCCACGCTCGAGCAACTACATCGCGATGCGCCCCGAGCGCGTGCCCGACGTCGACAAGAACGCCCCATCGCTCGTGCTCATGACCCGGCCACGCGGCTTTCTCGACCCGGCGCGCGACAAGATGGCCTTCGACGGCCAGTCCCCGCCGCCCGGCGCGGTGCTGGGCGCGGGCGTGGCAGCGTCGCGTCTCAAGCCCGATGGCCTGCCACGCGCGATCGTCGCGGAGTTCAATGGGGAGCGAGTAGTCGGCCACACGTGGCCTCTGAAGGAGAACCACATCTCCGTGCTCGAACTGACCTATTGAATGGTAACGGTCTGCTCCCTCGCCCCCTCGGGGGAGAGGGATGGAAGACTTCAGGAATGAAGTCTGGAATTCTTCGGCAAATGCGCCATCAGGAACTCCATCTGGTCCGCCAGGATGCGGCGGTTGCGCAGGATGAAGTCTTCCCACAGGCTGGGCACATAGGGCGTGTAGAGCAGCGACATGTTGGCCTGCTCCGGCGTGCGGCTGCCCTTGCGATGGTTGCAGCAGCGGCAGGCGGTGACCACGTTCATCCAGTGGTCCTTGCCGTTTTGCGCGAAGGGAATGATGTGTTCGCGCGTGAGTTCTTCTTCGTCGAAGTCGTCGCCGCAATATGCGCACACATTGCGGTCACGCGCGAAAAGCTTGCCGTTGGTCAGGCCCGGCTTGAGGTCGAAGGGGTTGATGTTGGGCACGCCCTTCGTGCCGATGATCGAGCTCACGGCGATCACCGACTGGCGACCCGTGACGGCGTTGTAGCCGCCGCGGAACACTGCTATTTCGCGGCCGGCTTCCCAGCGCACTTCGTCCGCCGCGTAGTGCAGCACGGCCTGTTCCAGCGAAATCCACGACTGGGGAAGACCTTGCGCCGACAACTTCAGGACCTTCATACAGCACAATATAACCTGATTCCGTGACCTCTCGCTGACACATCCCGCTGGGGTGCATGGCAGCCGGGCACGGGCTGCTATCAAAAGGATATCAAGGCGCCCCCGTTCCGATGCAGATCTTCCGCGGCTTCCATCATCCCGGCGTCGCGCCCGCTTGCGCCGTGACGATCGGCAATTTCGACGGCGTGCATCGCGGCCACCAGGCCATGCTCGCGCTGCTGAACAACGAAGCGAAGCATCGCAACGTTCCCAGCTGCGTGCTCACGTTCGAGCCGCATCCGCGCGACTACTTCGCCGCCGTCGCGCGCAAGCCGGAGCTCGCGCCCGCACGCGTCGCCACATTGCGCGACAAACTCACCGAACTCGCGCATTGCGGCGTTGATCTGTGCGTGGTGCTTCCGTTCGACGCGCGGCTGTCGTCGCAAAGCCCCGAAGCGTTCATCGGCAACGTGCTTGCGAACGGCCTCGGCGCGAAGTACGTGCTGGTCGGCGACGACTTCCGCTTCGGCGCCAAACGCGCGGGCGACTACGCAATGCTCGATGCAGCGGGCGCAACGAAGGGCTTCGACGTCGCGCGCATGAACAGCTATCAAGTGCACGGCCTTCGCGTGTCGAGCTCGGCCGTGCGCGAAGCTCTTGCGCGCGGCGACATGGCCGGTACTGCGGCGCTGCTCGGCCGGCCGTACAGCATCAGCGGGCATGTGTTGCACGGCCGCAAGCTCGGGCGCGAACTGGGCTTTCGGACGGTGAACCTG
>Ga0265314_10001064_pt1 | contig 31880 bp, 19 predicted proteins | sample 4126metaG_FD_203106 | JGI IMG/M metagenome (GOLD analysis project Ga0265314, IMG submission 203106) | Rhizosphere microbial communities from Carex aquatilis grown in University of Washington, Seatle, WA, United States - 4-1-26 metaG | ecosystem: Host-associated > Plants > Roots > Rhizosphere >... | reverse complement strand
GTGTGGCCCCACCCTAGTTTCCCCCCCCTATCCCTTTTTTTTTTGGGGGGGGGGGGGGCCCACCCCCACCCCCCCCGACGAGAGGTAACTACGGCACCGGACAGCTCGGCGGCGCCGCGCAGTTCTTGCCCTGGAAGGTGCGGCCGTCGCTGCCGTCCTTGCCGTTGTACCCCGGGCAGCTGCTGCACAGCAGCGACGAGCCGGCGGTGAAGACGCTGCCGACGGTGCCTTCGGACACGGCGACCTGCAGGTCGTAGTCGAGCGTCGACGGGCCGCTGCCTTTGAGCAGCGCCTTGAGCTGCGAACCGTTCTTCCAGATCACCGTCTTGGCGGTGCCGTCGTCGAGCTCTGAGTCGCGATACTTGTAGCCGCGCGGATTGGTCGTGCTGCCGATCAGCGTCCAGTTCTGGCACGGCAGATCGGTGCTGTGGCTGTGGCCCGAGCTGTTGCTGAACAGCGCCAGCGTCGCTTTGACCGTGCCGCTCGGCGAGGCGTTGCAGCGCGGATCATCGCTGCTACCGGGCGCCGGCGTGGTAACGCCGGCATCCTTGATCAGCAAGACGATCTTGTTCTTCGACTCGTCGTCGGGCAGCGAGTTCTTGATGAGCAGCTTGCGCGCCGGGACGAGCGCGGCGCTGGTGCCGGCCGGGATCGACAGCGGATCGGCCGGATCGCTGTGCGCGTCGAGCTCATCGCGATCGAGATAGGTGTCGAGGTCGCGATCGATGCCCATGCGCTGACCGGAGCCGTACGGTGCACAGGTGTACGTCATCTCCTGTCCCGGGAAGGTGGCGAGATTGCGCAACACCGTGTCGGTGACCTCGGGCTCGGCGGCGCGGTCGCTGCGGAATTGCCCGGTCGCCGTATCGAGCAGATAGCCGCGCGCCTCACCGCTGATGATACCTTTGACGATCACATCGCACTGCCGGGCGCCGGGGCCGAGCAGCTTCGAGGCGTACGACGCGCCGGCGGCGGCGATCATGGCGTTGATGCGCGGATCGACCGTCGCGGCGTTGGCCGCGCTACGCGTGATCTGCTGGCCGACGATCGGCGGCAGGTCGCTGTCGTAAGCCATGATGAAGGCCATCAAGTTCTGCCGCTCGGTGACGGTGAGCGAGAAGGTGGTCGGGTTGAGGAAGCGCTGCACCGTGTCGATCGAGCCGTCATGCAGCACGCCGAAGCCGCGCACCTGATCGCCGAGGTTGGCGAAGCTGCCGTCGAGGCCCGGGGTGTTGGCGAGGCCGAACTTGCCGACCTTCTGGTACTCGTTGCGCAGGTGCGGAATCTTGAACTCCTGCGTTTCGCCCTCGACCGACGAGTTGCCGTTGCCGCCGAAGAAGCCGTTGGTCGGATCGAGCGTGTGACAGCCGCTGCAGTTGAGACCGCCGTCGGTCACGGCGCCGAAGTAGCGCGCGCGGCCGGCCGACTCGTCGCTGCGCAAGCTATTGTCGAGCTGGCGGATGGGGTTGGGTGGATACTGGACCTGCATGGCGAAGTCGGTGAACTGTTGCATTTCGGCGGGTGAGAACTGGCCTTCGTCACGGCCGACCAAGCCGGGGAAGGCGACGTTGAACGCGTTGAACGCCGCGTTCGAGTTGCCCTGGCGATCGCCGCGCCAATGCTCCGGTCCCATGTTGACCAGACCGCGCAGGCTCTGCGTCGTCATGGGACCTTTCATCGGATGGAACGGCGCACCGCTGCCGACGGTGAACGGATTGCCGTTGGCGACCACGACGTCGTCCGGGTTGCCGAGATCCCACGCCAAGTCGTCCATGTCGCCGAAGATGTGGCAGCTGGAGCACGACGCCTCGCCGTTGCTGCCGGTGAGCACGGCGTCGTAGAGGAATGGACGCCCATCGATGACCGCCGGCGGCTCGGGGTTGTGCAGTGCGACGCTTTGGATCTCGGCTCCGACCGCGCCTTGCGTCAGGTCGACGGTGGCGACGGAGTTGTTGAAGCGCGTCAGGACATACAGGCGATTGCCGTCGAGTGCGACGCCGCCGGGGCCACCGCCGGACAGCGCGATGTGGCTGGAGACGCTCGGTGTGAAAGTATCGTTCTCGAGCTGCGTGGTATTGAACACACCGATGGCGGCGGAACCGAAGGCGGCGACGTAGAGCTTGGCGCCGTCAGCCGAGACCGCCATGCCGTTCGGCGTCGCCAAGCTGTCGAGCTTGACGCCCATCGGTACCGGCACGGTGTCGTAGTCGATGTGCTTGTTCAGGTGGCGCGGCAGCACATTGGCGCCGTCGATCACGGTGATGCGCGATTCGGCCAGATGGCCGCGCACCGACGCCGGCTCGCCCGGCGGCTTGATACCGGTGGCATGCACGCCGGGGCCTTCGAAGCGCACGTGGTTCTGACTGTCGGTGTTGGAGACGTACAGCTTCCCGCTCACCGGGTTGGTGACCATGTTGAACAGCGTCGTGCCGACGTGCGCGAACGACGTCGTCTGCACCGGTGGATTGGCGTTGGCGTTGAGCGCGAAGACGTCGAGGTCGGGCAGGCTGAGCTTCACCGCGTTGTTCCAGTTGCGGCCGAGCTCGTCTTGCCAGGTGTTCGACACGCCGCCGTCGCGGTTGAATTTGACGATCAGGCCGGTCTCTGGACGCGTCGCGCCGGCGGCGTTCTTGTGCGGCGGCGGAATGCCGCCCGGCATCGACGCCCCGCCGACGGTGCATGGGCCTTGCACGGTGCCGCTGGCGATGTTGCCGGCGCTGGTGTTGCACACCAACCCTTCATTGATCGACGTGGTCTGATTGCCGGAGCGGAAGATTGCCGCATAGACGGTGCCGCCGTCCGGGCTGACGGCAAGCGCACGCGGCTTGTCGCCGAACAGCGTCACGATCGTCAGCGGCGTGCCGCCGAGCGCAACCCCGAGATTGGTGGCGTCGAATACCCACACGTCGGCGCGGCCGATGCCCTCCGTGGTGAAGTTGCCTTGCGGTACCGCCGTGTTCTGCCCGCGGTGCGCGGTGGTGATGAAGGCGCGGTTGCCGCCGGGCCCGGCGAAGACGATGTCGCTCGGCTCATCGCCGACCAGCAGGGTGCGCGTCACGTGCGGCGTGCCGGTCGGGTCGACGATGCTGATGCTGTCGGACAGGAAGTTGGTCACCCACACCTCGGTGCTGCTGCGTACCGCGACGGCGACCGGCTCCATGCCGACCTGCACCGAGCTGCGATGCGTCAGCCCGCTCGGCCCGACGTCGAAAATCTCCAACGTGTTGTCCGGCGTGTTGGTGGCGTAGAGCGTCGCCCCGTCGGCCGACAGCGCCAGCGGCCGCACCGGGCCGGATTCGAAGGTGATGAACGACGGCGGCAGTGCGGCTGCCGGCAGGGCCAGCGCGACTACCAGTCCGGTGACCAAGGCGCCGCTTCGCGCCATCGCCGCCTTCCTTGTCATCGCGATTCTCCCCTGACGCGCTAGTGCGTTGTCTCGATGTGCCATCGTCCCCCCACGGTGTCGCTGCACGCCGGCGCAGCCCAGCGGCCGGCGGTGAGTAATGCGCCCGCATTCTCCGTCTATCTGCGCGAGTCTTGTCAACGGTTTCCGTCCCTTTCACCGTTTGGTTGGGGACTTTCCTCCCATTTCGCGCCCTGGCGGCGGTCGGCGGGTCAGAGGTGAACCAACCCCCAACCCCTTGATCCCCACGCTACGGCTGCGCGGCTTGCGCCCGCACCCAGGCCAGGCTCTTCGCCGCCATGGCGTGACTGGGATTGAGCGCCAGGGTGCGCTCGAGCTCCGGGATCGCCTCGTCGAAGCGCCCCTGCTTGGCGAGCGCCACGCCGAGGTTGTTGTGCGCCTGCGCGGAGCTCGGCTGCAGGGCGACGGCGCGCTGCAGCTCGGCGGTCGCCTCGGCCAAGCGCTCTTGCTGCAGCAGCGCGGTGCCGAGATCGAAGTGCAGCCCGGCGTCGTCGGGCTCGAAGCGCAGCTCGTCGGTCAGCAGTTGGACTTCTTCCTCGCGGCGTCCCTCGGCGCGGCGCATGACCGCCAGATGGCGGCGCGCGTAGAAGGCGTGCTCGCTGAGCTGCAGCGCGTGCTCGAACGCCGCTTCCGCATCGGCCGCATCGTTCTGCTGTTCGTACAGCAAGCCGAGCTGCTCGTGCGCGTAGTATGAGATCGGGCTGATGCGGATTGCCGCCTCGAGATGTTGGCGCGCCGCCGGCAGGTCGCCGTCGGCGCGCAGCGCGGCGCCCAGCGTCTGCTCGGCGAAATAGTTGTCGTCGCCGACCGCGATGGCGTGCTCGTACAACGCGCGGCTGCTGCGCCACGTACCGATCTGCCGCCAGCTCAGCGCGCTGAAGCAGACGAGCACGGCGCCGACGAGGGCCAGCGTTGGCACGCGCAAGCGCGGCCAACGCCGCACGGCGTCGCGCAGACCCCATGCGACGGCGATGTAGATGCCGAGCGTCGGCAGATAGGTGTAGCGATCGGCGTGGCCCTGGCGGCCGATCTGCACCAAGCCGATCACCGGCACCAGCGTGATCAGGTACCAGAACCAGCCGACGAACAGGTACGGCGCACGCCGAACGAGGACGATCGCGAGCGCACTGATCGCCGCCAGCAGCGCCGTCGCAGCGATGGCGCCGGGCAGGTAGTCGGCCAGCGCGCTGCCGGCGAGCAGCGCCGGATGCGAATAGGTGGCGGCGAGGGCGCTCGGCCACACGGTCTGGCGCAGGTAGATGACGTAGACCAGCGCGGCGTTGACCAGCCGCCAGCTGAGCGGAATCAAGTCGAGCGAGCGCACGCCGCCGACCGTGGTCTGCGTGAACACCGACACGGCGGACGCCGCGACCGCCAGCGCCAACAGCGGCAGCTTCTCGATCAGCAAGCTTGCGACGCTCGGAGTCGCCAATCGGCCCGGCGGCTGGCGTCGCGCCGGCGCCAGCGCTCCGAGGCGCTCGAGCGGCCAGTAGTCGAGCAACAGCAGCACCAATGGCAGCGAGACCAGCATCGTCTTCGACAGCAGGCCGAGCACCAGGCACAGGCACACCAGGACGTAGCGCAGCCACGTGCGGCGCCGCGCGTATGCCGCACACGCGCGCAGCGTCAGCATCCAGAACAGGCCGGACATGACGTCCTTGCGCTCCGACAGCCAGGCGACCGATTCGGCGCGCAGCGGATGCACGGCGAACAGGGCCGCGACCAGCGCGCTCGGCCACAGCGCGCCGGTCAGCGCGCGGAGTGCGAGAAAGCACAACACGGCGTTGGTGGCGTGTATCGCGGCGCTGACCAGATGGTGACTGCCGGCGTCGCTGCCGAAGAGTGTGAAGTCGACCTGATGCGTCAGCCAGGTCAGCGGATGCCAGTTCGGATCGACGGTGCGCAGCGCCCACCAGAAGTCGGCGCGGCTCAGGCCGTTGCGCACCTCCGGTCGCAACGTCAGGAAGGCGAAGTCGTCGAGCGAGACGAACTCGAACGAACGCGTCTGCGCGTACAACCCCAGCACCGCAAGCGCCAGCGCCGCGCACACGGCGATGAGCGTGCGTCGCTCCGAGCGCGACTGCGATGACGTCCTGGGCCCCATGCGCTGCGCAGCGCGCACCCACGCGCATGCGGCATCGGCGCCGTCAACACCTCAGCCCGGGCGTTCGCTGCGATGGCCCATCACCAAGCCGATGGTCGACTCGGTGGCTTCGCCCAACGCGCGGCGCGCGTCGTTCATGGCGGCGCGGTAGATGCCCTGCGCCATCAGGGCCGGCTCTTCGGCGAGGCGGCGCGCATAGACGTCGCGTTTCAGCCGCTGCGCGTCGAGGTTGGCCGGCGCGGCGCGCGTCGCCCATTCGGCCAGATGTGCGGCGCGCTTGCTGTCGCCGGCGTCGAGCCGCGCGCGGCCGCGCGCGATCAGCGCGCCGACGCCGCCGGCGAGCTCGGCGATCTCGCCGGCCTGCGCTTCGTGCGACTCGGGCAGCAGGTCGGCGGCGTTGCCGTTCCACCAGCCGCCCCACAAGCGCAGCAGATTGCGCACGATGAATTTCGGATGGTCGTAGTTGGCCTGCAGGTAGGGACGCGTCGACAGCTCGACGTCGGGCTCGACGGCGTGGAAGATCTGCTCCGGCGTGCAGCCCTGATTCATCAGCTCGAGCACCTGATCGATGATGAAGCGCAGGTAGCGCGCCGTGTCGGTCAACACGGTGCGCACCGCCGCCCCGCCTTTGATCACCAGCCCGTGGCCGGGGAACGCATATTCGGCGTCGAGGCCGGCCATGGTCTCCAGCGCGTCGGCCCATTCGGCCGGGTAGCGCTGCACCTTCTGCGGATTGCCGCAATTGGGCGCCTGCCAGATGATCAAGTCGCCGGTGAACAGATAGCGGTGCTGCGGCACCCATACCCACAGGGCGTCATCGGTCTCGCCCCTGGCGGCGCGATACTCGACCTCGAGCGTGCCGAGGCGCTGCGACAGCGCGTCGCGGAAAGTCAGCGTCGGCCAATCGAAGTGCCGCGGGAAGTTCGGCTCGGGAAGGCTGAACTGGCGCTGATTGATGCGCGCATTCCAGCCGTGCGTCATGGCGTAGCGGCGAAAGCGCGGCAAGCAGTTCTCCTGCGCGATGATCTCCGGCGTCTCACCGCCTTTCAGAAACGCCCGCAAGCCGAAGGCGTGGTCGACGTGGCCATGCGTGTAGACCGCCGTGTGCAAGCGCGCATCGCTCCAACCGCGCACCGCATCGTGCATGGCGCCGGCGGCGTGGGTGAAGCCCGGGTCGACGACCAGCAAGCCGGCCGGCGTCTTCAGCGCATAGGTGTTGACGAAGGCCGGGTACATGAACAGGTCGGGCGCGATCTGCGCCGCCTCGCCCCAGACGCGCGGCTGGGCGTGTAGCGGATCGGTGGTGAGCATCGCGTGTTCCGACATGAGCGTTCCCTCCGTATCGCCGACCCCTGGCACCAACCCATTGCGCCGGCAAGCTGCATCGGCTGAGCGGCCGAGATGCGCTATCAAGAAGAGAGGCAATCCACAGATGAACGCTGCGGCGGGGCTGACCGCTGAACCGCGAGGTCGAGCGGCGAGCTGGAAACGACCACGTGTTCCTGCGTGGATGCCGTTGGCTGGGGCAAATGGGATTGAGCTTCGCTTGTGGATGGTAGCGCGTGGCGACCGATCCACTTCCGATTGATGCGTTGCTGCCCGACGCCGTCGCCTCGCTGCGCGGCGGGACGCGGCTGATCCTGCGCGCCGCGCCGGGGGCCGGGAAGACGACGCGCGTACCGGCGGCGCTGCTCGATGCGGGCGTGGCCGGTGGCAAGCAAGTGGTGGTCTTGGAGCCGCGTCGTATCGCGGCGCGCGCGGCGGCGGAATTCGTCGCAGCAGCGCGCGGCGGCACGGTCGGCGCCGAGGTCGGCTATCGCGTTCGTTTCGAGTCGCGCGGCGGCGCGGCGACGCGCCTGTGGTTCGTCACCGAAGGCGTGCTCGGCCGCCAGCTGGCGCGCGATCCGTTTCTCGAGGATGTCGGCGTGCTGGTGCTCGACGAGTTTCACGAGCGCCACCTGCCCGGCGACGTCGCGCTGGCGATCGCACGCGAGCTGCAGGAATCGGTGCGACCCGATCTCAAGCTCGCGGTGATGTCCGCGACACTCGATACCGCGGCGCTGGCCGCCTATCTGCCCGGCGCCGCGCTGCTGACCTCGGCGGGACGCGCGTTTCCGGTCGCCATTGCGCATGCCGGCGAGCGCGATGCGCGCCCGATCGCGCTGCGCGTTGCCGCGTCGCTGTCGCGCCTGCTTGCCGAGGGCGACGACGGCGGCGACGTGTTGGTCTTCCTCCCCGGCGCGGCCGAGATCCGGCGCTGCGCCGAGGCGCTCGAGCCGCTGGCGCGCACGCACGGGCTCGATGTCGTGCCGTTGCACGGCGAGCTGCCGCTCGACGCGCAGCGCCGCGTCCTGCGGCGCGGGTCGCGCCGGCGCGTCGTCTTGAGCACCAACGTTGCCGAGACGTCGCTGACCGTCGAGGGCGTCACCGCGGTGATAGACAGCGGCCTGGCGCGCGTCGCCGAATACGATGTGCGCCGCGGCCTCAATGCGCTGCTCGTCGCGCCGATCAGCCGCGCCGCCGCCGAACAGCGCGCCGGGCGCGCCGGCCGCACCGCGGCGGGGCGTTGTGTGCGCCTGTGGACCGCCGCCGAACAGGCGGCGCGCCTGCCGCGCGAAACGCCGGAGATTCGCCGCCTGGAGCTGAGCGCCACGGCGCTCGAGCTGCGCGCCTGGGGCGCTGCGGACCTCATGCGCTTCGGTTGGCTCGATGCGCCGCGCGCCTCCGCCGTGGCGCATGCCGAGTCACTGTTGCAGGCGCTCGGTGCGCTCGACGACCATGGCGGGATCACGCCGCTCGGCCGTGAGCTGCTGGCCATCGCCGCGCCGCCGCGCATCGCGCGTCTGCTGGTCGAGGCACGGCGGCGGGACGTCGGCGAGCTCGGCGCGCTACTCGCGGCGCTTGCGGCGGAACGCGACATCCGGAGCGAAACGCGCGCCTTCGGCGGTGGCGGCGACGCGCGCTGGGCCGCCGCGTCGTCGGACCTGCTGCATCGCGCCGAGCTGTTCGGCGAAGCCGAGCGCGCCGGCTTTGGCGAGGCCATCTGCCGCCGACTCGACCTCGACCGCGGCGCGCTGCGCGCCGTCGAGCGCGCCCGCAACGCCTTCCAACGCGGCGCGCGCCGCCAACTGCCGCCCGCCGCGCCCGGTCGTGACGACCGTGACGCGACGAATGCGCGCGCCGCCGGCGAGACGCGTGCACGCAAAGCCATCCTCGCCGCCTATGTCGATCGGCTCTGCCGCCGCCGCGCGCCCGGCGACGCACGCGGGTTGATGATCGGCGGCGGCGGCGTGGTGCTCGATGCGCACAGCGTCGTGCGCGACGCCGAGCTCTTCGTCGCCGTCGACCTGGATCGCGGCGCCGGCCCGGAAGCGCGCGTGCGCGTCGCCAGTGCCGTCGAGCGCGCATGGCTCGACGAGCTCTTTCCCGCCACGATTCGCGTCGACGACGAGCTGTACTTCGATGCCGCCGCGCAACGCGTCGTGCGGCGCGTGCGCACATCGTTCGGCGATCTGGTGCTGGAGGAGCGCGGCAGCGCCGCGGTCGACCGCGCCGCCGCCGGCGCGCTGCTCGCGGCGGCGGCGCGGCTCGATCCGGTAGCGGCGATCGACCCGGGCGACGAGCCGCGCCAGCTGCTCGATCGCCTGCGCTTCCTGCGCGGCGCGCTGCCCGAGCTGGCGCTGCCCGATCCGGATGCGCTGCTCGCCGATGCGGTCGTCGCCTTGTGCGACGGCAAGCGCAGCTTCGCGGAGCTGCGCCGCGCCGATGTCGGCGCCGTCCTGCTCGGTCTGCTGAGCGGCGCGCAGCGCCACGCGGTCGAGCGCGAAGCGCCGGCGCGCTTGACGCTGCCGAGCGGGCGCAGCGTGCCAATCGCCTATTCCGCCGACAAGGCGCCCGTCGCCGCGGCGCGCATTCAGGAAGTCTTCGGCCTCGCCGCGACGCCGCGCCTCGCCGCCGGCCGTGTGCCGCTGGTGTTGGAACTGCTCGCGCCGAATCAGCGCCCGATGCAGATCACGCACGACCTCGCCAGCTTCTGGCGCACCGGCTACGTCGAGGTGCGCAAGCAACTGCGCGGACGCTACCCGAAGCACGCGTGGCCGGCCGACCCGTTGGCGGCGACCCCGACCTCGCGTGCCAAGCGGCGTTGACGCGGCGCTCAGCGCGGCGCGTCGGCCGACAGGATGCGCTGCAAGTCGAGCTCGGTCGGCTTGACCAGATGGTAGTCGAAGCCGGCTTCGCGGCTGCGCCGACGGTCGTCATCTTGCGCCCAACCGGTCAGCGCGACCAGCGTGATGCCGCGCAACAGCGGATCGGCGCGCAGGCGCTCGGCGACTTGATGGCCGTCGAGGCCCGGCAAGCCGATGTCGAGCAGGACCAGATCGGGTCGAAACTGCTCCGCTGCCACCAGCGCGGCCTCGCCGTCGTATGCCGTGCGCACCTCGTGGCCGAGCAGCGACAGCAACAGGCTCATGCTCTCGGCCGCGTCGGCGTTGTCGTCGACCACCAAGACGCGGCGCGGCGCGGAGGGCGCCGGTGCCGTTGTCTCGACCGCGTCGGGTTGGCTTTGCGCGGCGTCCGCCACCGGCAGCACGACGACGAACTCGCTGCCGCGGTTCGGTCCGTCGCTGTGCGCCTCGATGCGCCCGCCGTGCATGTCGACCAGGCGCCGCGCCAGCGTCAGTCCGATGCCCAGCCCGCCGTGCGTGCGGCCGAGTGAATCCGTCACTTGCGCGAACAAATCGAAAATACGGCTCAACATCTCCGCAGCGATGCCGGCGCCGCTGTCGCGCACGCGCACGGTCACCTGATCGTCCTGCCGAGTCGCGCTGAGCCAAATATCGCCGCCGCCGGCGGTGTACTTGGCGGCATTGTTGAGCAGGTTGAGAAATACCTGTGCCAGCCGCGTCGGATCGCCGTGCAGAAAGATCGTTTCGTCCGGCAGCTGAATGTGCAGCCGGTGGCCGGCCGCGTCGATGATCGGCTGACTCGCCTCGACGGCGGTGTCGATCACGGCGGCCAGCGTGCAGCGTTGCTGGCGCAGTTCCAATTTGCCGGTGGCGATGCGCGAGAGGTCGAGCAGGTCGTCGACCAAGCGCACCAGGTGTTGCACCTGGCGATCGATGACGGCGCGGCTGGCTTCGGCCAGTGCCGGGTCATCGCCGGCGCGACGCAGGATCTGACTGGCGTTGGCGATCGGCGCCAGCGGATTGCGCAGCTCATGCGCCAGGGTGGCCAGAAACTCGGTCTTGCGGCGATCGGCTTCCGCCAACGTCGCTTGGAAGCGCGCGCGCTCCAACACGTCCGCCGCTTGGCGCACGTACAGGTCCAGCACCCGCAGCTCCATGTCGGACGGCGTGTGCGGCAGGCGGAAATGCGTCGACAGCAGGCCGAGCAACTCGCCGCCGCGGGTCAGAAGCGGCGTGCTCTGGACGGCGCGGTAGCCGGCTGCGGCCGCCACCTCGCGCAGCGGCGCGTATCGCGCCTCGCGCTCTACGTCGGCGATGACCATGCGGCGCCGCGTCTTCGCGGCGCGCGCGCCGGCGCTGTCGTCGTCGAGTCGCACGGTGCGGAAGAAGTCGAGGAACGACGGCGCGAAACCGAGCTGCGCGGCGATCTCCAGCGTGCCGCTGGCGGGGTTGTAGAGCTGGACGCTGCCCTTGTCGGCCGACAACAGGCCCATCGCGGCGGTGAGAATTTCGTCGAGCACCGCTTGCTGGTCGGCGGCGGCGAGCAGGCGGGTGCTGAAGGTCTGCAGGCGCGTCATCGCCGAGAGCTCCGCTTCCAGGCGCAGCTCGCTGTGGCGCAGCGCCTGTTCGCTGAGCAGGCGATCGGTGATGTCGATGCCGATGGCCAGCAGCGACATGACGTGGCCGCCATCGTCGGTCAGCGGCGTCACCAGGAGCTCGCACATGCGCTCGGTGCCGTCTGCGAAGAAGTACGGCAGCTGCGCCCGATAGGTCTCGCCGGCCGCGACCAGCGCGACGGCGCCGCGGATCTCGTCCTGAACGGCGCGCGAGCCGTGCCACCAGCCGGTATCCCAGAACAGCCGGTGCATTTCCGCATCGCGCCGGTAGCCGCACGGTTCGAACGCGCTGCGGCTGCCTTCGACCAGCCTGCCGTCCGGGCTCAGCACGCCGGCGTAGAATGGGCTCTGTTCGAGCACGGCGCGGAACGTCGCATTGGCGACCGCGGTCTCGGTGGCCAACCGCTGCGCACGCTCCTCCGCCAGCTTGCGCGCCGTGATGTCGACCACGGCGCCCGGCAAGCGCCGGGGAGTGCCGGCGGCGTCGCGCTCGACCTGACCGCGCGCCACCACCCAGCGCAACGCCCCGGCATCGTTGTGTACGCGATATTCGATTTCGAGCGCTTGGCCGTCGTGCAGCGCGCGGCGCACCGCGGTTTGCACCGCGGCGCGGTCGTCGGGATGTATGGCGGCATCGAATTGCTCGAGCGGTATGCCGTGCGGCTGTTCGCCCGCCAGGCCGAACAGCCGGCGCAGGTTGCCGTCGGCAAAGACGCGCCGGTGCGGGATGTCCCACACCCAGGTCGCGATTGCCGACGCGGCCAGCGTGCGCTCGAGCCGCGCCTGCAAGTCGCGCAGCTCTGCCGCCGCGCGCGTTGCCGCCTCGCTGGTGGTGTGCAACTGAATTGCCGCCGCCGCGAGGTATGCGAGGCTCGACAGCAAGCGCGCATCCTCACTGTCGAAGCGGCGCTCGCCGGGGCGCGCCAGCACCCACAACGTGCCGATGGGCTCGGCGCCGCGGCACAGCGGAACGAGCAGCATCTCGCCGGCCGTGCCGAATTGGTCGATGTGCGGATAGCGACGGCCCGGGCGGCTGAGCAGTTGCGGCGCGTTGTGCTCGACGGTGATCGTCGAGGGGCTATCGCCTACCGCCGCCGTTTGGCCGAGCAGCGGCGCCGCGACACCGACGGCGGCGCGGCAGCGAAAACGGCGCGCCGGCGGCTCGCCCTCGAGCAAGCTGATGCCGGCGGCCGGTACGCCGCACAGCTGCGCGGCGCTTTGCGCCAGGGCGTCGAGAATGTCCGGGGAGGCGGTCATGGCGCTCGCCAGCTCGAGCAAGGCGCGGTTCTCGGCGGCGTAGTCCGGCGGACGAGCCGGCCGGCGCGTCAGCTCGTCGGTGATCAAAACGTCGGCGGACGTTGCCGCGTCGGCGCGCGGCGCGTGATGGGAGGCGCTCATTCAACGAGGCTCGGCGGCTGCAATGGCCGAGGCGAGGACAACCGTACACCGGCGCAGGGGGGGCGGAAATGGGCTCGGCGCGGCGACTGATCGGCTGCCACATCGGCGTTGAAGCGGCTGGCGCCGTGCGCTAGCCACGAGGCAGATCGGGAGGCATGCCATGAACGACCGCGTCGGCCCGAAGGCACAGTTCACCAGCATGGAGCAGAGTACCGCCGTCGACTGGAACGTGATCAGCGCGCAGTTCCTCGAGTTCGCGCAGGGGTTGCCCGATCGCGTGCTGGCGCACCTGCGTCTGCTGGAAGGCGACGGCGGCTTCGCAGTCGACCGGCTGACGCACTCGCTGCAGACGGCGACGCTGGCGGAGCGCGACGGGCGCGACGAGGAGTATGTGGTCTGCGCGCTGCTGCACGACATCGGCGACACGCTCGGCAGCTTCAACCATCCCGACATCGCCGCCGCGATCCTCAAGCCGTTCGTCTCGGACGAGAATCTGTGGATGGTCGAGAAGCACGGCATCTTCCAGGGCTACTATTTCTTCCACCACCTGGGCATGGACCGCGACATGCGCGAGCACTTCCGCGGTCATCCGTACTTCGACCACACCGCCGAGTTCTGCGCGCTCTACGACGGTCCGGCCTTTGACCCGCAGCGCGACACGCTGCCGCTGTCGCATTTCGAGCCCAAGCTGCGCCGCCTCTTCGAGGCCCCAAAGCGCTCCATCTACGCCGGCATCGGCGAACAGAAGTAGCGGCCAAAATGCGGTGGCGTGGGACTCCAGACCCGCGCCACCATGTTTGAACCTAGGCGATCGAGGTCATCGGGCGGCGTCAGGCGGCGGCGAGATCGAAACGCGCGGCGCCGCGGCCTTGCGGCGCAACGGTTTCCAATATCCGCCCATGCCGAAGCTTTCCCAGCCCCAGCGCAGCCAGCGCAGCAGCGCCTGCGCCAGCCACAGCGCCCACAGCAGCATAAGCAGACGGTAGACGAGCAGCGGGACGGAGATGATCCACGCTTGCGGCAATCCGGCGGCGCTGCGGTCTTGGTACCAGCGCAGCGTGCCGTTGAACGAGCCGTTGCCGGCGATCTGCATGTCGGGCTCGCCGAGCAGGCCTTGCTGAATGGCATAGAACAGGATGCCGAGCGCGACGGCGCTCCACGCCACCAGCGCGATCTGCGCGAGGTCGAAGGCGCGCGCATCGAGCCCGTCGCCGTGCGCGCGGCGCCAGCCGAGCGCCAATAGCCAGCCGGCGACGATCACCGCGGCGACCACCGGCACTTGCGTGAGGCCGACGCCGAGCAGCAGCCAGTTGAGCGCGCCGAGCGGCGTCAGTCGCACGCGACCGAGCGCCAGCGCAGCCAGCAGCAGCACCGGCAAGACGCTCCAGAACAGCACCGCCGGTCCGAGGCGCGGGCCGCCGACGAACAACACCCAGCGGTTTGCCGGCACGCTGACCTGCAGGTGTGCGTTGACGCTGGGCGCGCCGAGATCGACCGCCGGCGAGACGAAGCGCCACGCGATGCCCTGCGACTCACGCCAGCGCAACTCGACGCGCTGCGCACCCGGATCGATCGGCAGCACGACCGCGCGGCCCTCCTGGCGGATCGGCTGCGGCTTGTCGCCGATGGTCACCGACTGCAACTCGGCGTTCTCCGGCAAGGTCAGGCGATGTTGCGCGCCGCGACTGCTGCGCAGGCTGAGCGTCAGCGTCGCGTCGCTGGCGCGCAAGCCGGGATTCACCTCCAGCGCACTTTGATCGACGGTCAAGGTCTGCCCCGGCACGCCCTCGGGGCGGACGACGGTGAGCGCCACCGACTCGCCCGGCCACGGCCGCCATTCGCGCAGCGGCGCGGCGTTGACGTCGCCGCGCTGCACCGCTGCGATGCCGTCCGCCTCGACGTGCCAGATCGGGCTTGCGTCGAGCCGCCACCATTCGACCCACGGCACCGACTCCGCCGCGCGCAGCGCGATGGGCGACTGCTGCGCCAGCGTCGATTCCCAGCTCAGCTCGCGCGCCTGCGCCGGAACATTGATCCATGCTTTGCCGTCGACGACGCGCAGGTCGGCGCTGGTGACCGACTCGCCGGCCAGCAGCGGGATGGCGAGAACCAGCGCGGCGTCGGCTGGCGTCAGGCGTACGACGCGCGTCTGTACCTGCCAGGTCAGCCCGAGCCGCAGCGTGCGCTCGACGCGCGCGAACGGCGGCAGCTGACTGGCCTGCAGTGGCGCGTTGGCCTGCCCGCCGGCCGGCGTCAGCCGATTGAGCTGCAGACTGGCGTCGGCAGTGCCGTCGCTGTGCACGCCTTCCAGCGTCCAACCGCTGACCTGCGTCTCGATCTCGCCCGGCGCCATGGGCAACAGGATCTGCACCGTGTCGCGCGACGGTAGCGCGCCGTCGAGCACGATGTCGTGTCGGCCCGCGGCGAGGCGCAGCCACAGCGCGCCGTCGGTGCCCTGCACCAACGCGTCGGCCGGTTGTCCGTCGACGACGATGGCGCGCGGTTGCCAATGCGTCGCCTGACCGGGCAACGGCACGGCGGTTTCGGCGCCCGCATCGATTTCCAGTCTCAGACGCAGTGTCTGCGCGTCGGCCTCCAAGCGCAGGCGCGGCAGCGCGGCGCATGACGGATCGCAATCGGGCGGTGCCAACAGTCGCGCGCGCAACTCATTCAGCATGTCGGCCGACGGAAATTCGGCGCGCGCCAGCGTCGCATGACCGCTGAGGACCGCTGCCAGCACGGCGACCAGCGGTGCACCGGGACGCGCCGCCGTGCGGCGCACGCCGAGCAGGCGGGCGACCAGCAGGGCCAACAGCGCGACGCGCGAAATGGCGAGCGCGAGATTCATCGCCGGGGTCAGCAGATAGAGATGCAGCTGCTGTGTCTGCTCGACCGGGCCGCTCCACACCAGCGTCACCGCATTCCAATCCCAGCCCGGCAGGCCGGGTCCCGTCTGCACGACGCTGGACGGATCGACCGCGGCATACTCGTAACTCCTGGACGATGGGCCGCCGAGCTTACCGACGCCGCGCACTGCCGCCCGCTTGGTCAACGGCGCGCTGCCGCCTTCCGGCGCTGCGGCCGGCTTGTCTTCGTTCAACGCGCGGAGGCGATCCTGTGCCGCGTCGTCGCGCGCCCCGGCGGTCTCGGTCGCGACGTCCATGCTCTGGTACGGATACTCCAGCGCCGGATAGATCGCTTGGCGCATCTGGCCGATGAGGAACGGCAACACCAGGATGACCAGCGCGACCAGCGCGGCGAGGCGCACGAGCGCGATGACGCGGCGCGCGCGGCCGTCCGGTACCACCCGGACCAGCGCTTCGGCGGCGAGCACGGCGAGCCACACCATGCGCGGCGCGTCGGTCTCGGTGTAGCTGAGCCCGAGGGCGGCGAGCGCCAGTACGCCCCAGCTCCAACCGAACAGGCGGGCGGTGGCCAGTGCGGCGATCAGCACGATGAACAGGTCGAGCAGCGTCCACGTCGCTACCCACGTCGGCTGCGCCTGATCGACGCCGCTGGCATGCAGCAGGCGCCAGCCGGGCGGCAGCTGCAGTTGCCCGGAGACGGATTGAAAGTCGTGCGCCCAGCCGATCGCCGGCAGCGCGAGTTGCGCGCCGTCGAGCCGACTGTCGGCGTTGAGCCACAGCGCCCCGGCGCGGATCTCGACGCCAGCCGGCGCGTCGGGGCCGAGGCGGGTGATGAATTGATCGGCGCCGCCGACCGCGACGCGGCCGAGCATGATCGGCGGCGCCATGTCCAGGCGCCAGGCGCGCCTCAGCGAACCGGTGATGCGATCATGCAGGCTGTACCCACCGCCGTCGAAGTCGAGCCACAGCGTCCGTTGCAGGCTCAGCTGATCGGGTGCGGCGTCGCCGTCGCCGCGCCGTCGCTCGATCAGCTGCATCGTCGCGCCCGGCTTCATGAGGTACGCCGGCAGGCTGCGCCATTCCGCCGGCAGGTCAGTTTGCTGCGGGTCGATCGCATCGGCGCCCTCGACGGTCACCAGGCGCAAGTCGGGATGCGCCTGGAACACCCACATTTCGCTGCTCGCCCACGTTTCGCTCGGCGTCGGCGGTCCGAGGCTCGGCGCCGGCGTGTCGTGGCGCGCCAGCAGACGCACCGACCAGCGCCCGGCGCGCACCTGCATGCGCAGGCGGCCATCGGCTTCGAGGCGCGCCGGCAGCGGGCTGTCGAGCGACATCGGCACGAAGCCGGCGGGCAGCGCCGGGCCGAGCAGCACTTCGCGTCCCTTGCCGGAGACTTCGAGTTGGATGCGCGTGTCGAGCAGCAGCGGCACGTCATCGTCGACCAGGCGATGCACGATGACGCCGATGCGGCTGCTGTCGTCGACCGACTCTTCGCGGCGCTGCAGCCACAGCCGCCCATCGCCATCGCGTTCCGGAAAGGCGACCGTGGCGCCGCGCAGCGTCAGCTCGATCAGGCCGGTGCGCGGCGGCACCGGCAGCATCTCCGGCAGACGATCCCAGACGAAGCGGCCGCTGACCGCGTGGCGGCCGCTGGGCAACCACACGAACGGCGCGCCGCCCTGTGCGATCACCACCGCCGGCGCGCCGTCGATCGCGACATCCTGCGGCCACGGCCTGGCCGCGCCGGGCAGCGGCAGCCACTGCTCGCGCTGCACGTCCCACTGCTGCGCGAAGCTGCCGCCGTGCTCATCCAGCGCCAGCGTCAGGCGCGAAGGCCAGGCGCACTGTTTCTGCCCCGTGTCTCCCAACAGGGTGGCGCACAGCGCGTCTCGGTGATCGTGCAATGCCCACTCGATCCACGGCTGGAGCGGCTCCGGCACGTCCTCACGGCGCAGCGGCTGGGCGAGCACGGCGTGCGCCGCGAGACTCGTGACGAGTAGGCCGGCGATCAACATCCGACGCAGCATGGTGCCGTCCTACGCGCCGCTGCGCGGGGCGGCAAATAGGCTGCGCGCGCCGCGGCGCCGACGTTCCAAGCCGCACGATGTCATCCTCCATCCCGCCGCCGCAGGAGTGCGAGCAACTCGGACAAGCGCGGCGCCGCCGGCTGAGGGGCCGTGGCGATCGACAGCCTCCGTTTGCGCGCAGCCGCGGCAGAGCGCGATCCCGGCCAGCTCGGTGCCAGCATGCTAGTGCGCTCATTGCGTCGCGCAGCGCCAAACGAAGACCTTGACCCCGAGTTGATCTGCGCGCTAGCGAGCTTGCAGCAGACAGTACCGGAGGCGGCGGTGGACAAATTGGCGATGACGATTGGAGGACGCCAGGCTCATCGCGTGGTTGTATGGAGCGGCGGGCTCCTCGTCGCGGCCTTGCTCGCCGCATGCGGCGGCGGCGGGAACTCGAACGCGCAGCCGACGCAGACGCCGACCTCGTCGCCGACACCGGTGCCAACGCAGGTCGCCGGTGCGGGGCTGATGAGTGAGATCCTCGCCGCGTCGGCGACGGACGGGAGCGTGTCGGTGACCTTCCTCGTCACCGACGACAGCGGCATCCCGCTCACGGCGGTCACCAGCAGCGCGCAGAGCGATCAGCAGGCGCGCGTACGCTTCGCGCTGGCGCATCTGGAGGAGTACGCTGGCGGCGGCGATCTCGGCAATACGTTCTTGCGCTACGTCAACGAAGTGAATGCGACGAGTCCGGCATACGACAGCGGCGGCCTTCTCGAGGTCGTCGATGCCGCCACCGGCACCTACCGTTATACGTATGCGACGACCTTGCCGGCGGGGTACGATCCGACGCTGACCTACGCGGTCGGCATCCAGGTCGACCGCAACCTCGGCGAGCAGCAATACGGCGTCGATCCGGTATACGACTTCGTGCCGGCCGGCGGCGTGCCGCGCGTGCGCGAAGACACCACCACGGCGCAGTGCAACAGCTGTCATTCGCCACTCATCGCGCATGGCAATCGCCGCGAAGTCCGACTGTGTACGCTGTGCCATACCGAAGCGGCGACGGACGAGAAGGGCGAGAGCATCGACTTCCGGCACATGGTCCACAAGATCCACGCCGGCGTCGACTTGCCGTCGGTGAACGCCGGGCCGCCGGGTACGGCGTACGAGATCTACAGCGCCTTCTCGAAGTCGTATACCGTGTTCGCCGAGAAGCAGGAGGACGGCTCGGTGACCGGCGTCGCCTTCCCGCGCGCGCTGCAGGAGTGCCTCACCTGCCACGCGGACGGGCCGACGGCGGAGTTCTATCGAACGAAGGCGTCGGCGCCGGCGTGCGCCACGTGCCACGACGACGTCAATCCGTCGCTGCAGACCACCGCCGCCGGACCGCCGGGCACCAACCACCCGCCCGGCGCCTATGCCGACGGCCAGTGCAGCGCCTGTCATGCGGCGGAGCAGAATTCCGAGTTCGATATCACCGTTCCCGGTGCGCATGTCGTGCCGGCGCGCTCGACCAAGCTCACCGGGCTGAACGTCGCCATCTCCGCCGTCAGCAGTCACGCCGCTGGACAGCAGCCGATCATCACCTTCACGGTCAGCGACGACGCCGGAACGCCGCTGCGCGACCTGAGTGGCCTGAGCAGCTTGGCGTTCAACTACGCCGGTCCGACGACCGACTACACCACGCTGCTAAACGGCAATCCGCTTGGCAGCTCGCCGTCCGGGGTGCTGGTCGGACCGGACGCCGCCGGCGCCTTCCAGTTCACGCCGAACGCGGCGATCCCCGCCGACGCGACCGGGACCTGGTCGCTCGGCGCGGAGGCGCGGCGCACCGTGCAGCTCACGTCGACGGTCAGCGCGACGGAAGCGGCGGTCAATCCGGTCGTCACGTTCACGGTGGACGACTCGGCGCCGCTGGTGCGGCGCACTGTGGTCGACGAGCAGTTATGCGGCAGCTGTCACGGCGAGTTCTCCAAGGACTTCTCGGTGCACGGCGGCTCGCGCAATCAGACGCAGTACTGCGTGCTGTGCCACAACCCGACGGCGAGCGACGCCGCGCGGCGCGGCAAAGATCCTGCAGAAGTGGCCGCCGGCGCGTTGACGGCACCGATCGACTTCAAAGTCCTCATCCACAAGCTGCATCGCGGCGACGAGCTCATGCAGAAACCGTACATCGTCTACGGCTTCGGGCCGACGCCGCCCGGCTACGCGAAGAACGACTTCTCCGATCTGCGCTTCCCAGGCGATCTACGCATCTGCGAATCGTGCCACGTCGAGGGCACAGAGCTGTTGCCGCCGTTCCCGGGCACGGCGTTGCCGACGCTGCGCACGCAGCTCGATCCAGCGACCGGCCGAGCGGTGCCGGCCGATCCGCCTGAGACCGGTCCGATCACGTCGGTGTGTACGGCATGTCACGACAGCGATGCGGCGATCGCGCACGCGCAAACGCAGACCGCGCCCGATGGCACCGAGGCGTGCTCCGTCTGTCACGCCGAGGGACGTGACGTGGCCGTGTCGGTCGTGCACGCCGGCAGGAACTAAGTCTCGATGCGTCGCTGAACCGTTCAATCCGGGGGCGAGGAGGGGGATGGCCGCGCGCTGCCGCATCGCAGCTCTGTTCTGCGCCCTCGGGTTGTTGGCCGACGTGGCGCCGACTCGCGCCGTCGAGTTTCGCTTCCAGCCCAGCATTCTCGGTCAGGTGCGCGACGGCGACGGCTACTTCCCCGGCAGCACCGAGGTGCCGGTCGAGCTGTACGGCGACTTCGGCCTGTTGGGCATGCCGTACGGCAGCACGGTCGACACCTACTTCCGCCTCGAGGACAACCTCGCCCACATTGACGACGGCGAGGCCGACTTCTTTACCGGCGCGTTGCGCGTGCCGTCGGCGCCCGGGAACCTCGACGTGCAGCTCGGTCGCCAGGTGGTCGCCGAATCCCCGGTCGGCATGTGGGACGCCGATTCGGGACAACTTCGCGTCGGCCTCGGCAAGACGCCTTTCTCGCTCACCGTCTTCGGCGGCCAGCCGCAATACTGGGAGCCGATCTACGGCTCGCCGAAGATCTCGCAGGACGAGCAGATCTTCGGCGGCAGTGTGCGCATGGCGTCGTACACCGGCGGTGCGCTGGCGCTCGGCTATCTGCAGCAGAACCGGCAGGGCAGCGAGCTGATGCAGCAGATTACTCTCAGCGGCACGCGCGCCTTCGCCAAGCTACCCGGGCTGCCGAGCGTGTACAGCAATTTTGCCTTCGACGCCGATCACGCCAACATCGATGAGGCGCGCCTCGGCGTACAGAGCTTCGTCTGGCAGCCAACGCTGCTGATCAACTTCGAGAGCGGGTACTACAAGCCGCAAGACAACGGCGACACGGTCGTGCAGAACCTCAATCGGCGCGAGGATCCCATCTTCCAGCTGTTCTCGGTGAGCGACGAGCTGCAGTTTCGCGGCGGGACGCGTTATGGCCTGACGCGTACGTTGTCGGCCTACGGCGATCTCTCGTATCAGCGCTACGAGCAATCGAAGGGCTCGTACGTGAACGGCTACGTGTGGAGCACAGGGTTGCTGTATTTGCCGGGCGGAGATGGCCTGGAGGTCGTCCGCGTGGAGTACTACGGCGTCGACAGCGGCGGCGGCAGCGTCAACGGCGGCAAGATCGTGTACGAGAACCGCGTTTACGAGGACATCTTGTTTCGGGCCATGTGCAACGTCGGCTGGTACGACAAGGCGACGAATCAGTCGGGGACGGCGGTCGCCAGCCTGATCGGCCTCGGCTACATGTTTCTGCCCGGACTGGTCGGCGAAGTGAATTTCGAAGCCAATCAGAATCAATTCTATCCGGAGGACTTCCGCTTCGGCTTGTTCGTGACCTACACGGGTGATTTCAGCACGCGCGGCGGTCTGCACCAGACCGCGGTGGGTAATCAGGGGCGGCCGTGGCCCTGGGCGCCGACGCAGTTCGGTCCGGCGTCGTGGGGCGCCGGCCAGCCGACGTGGAATGCGCAGCCGTCGTTGCCGTCGAGCGGTTGGGCGGCGGCGCGCTTCGCCGCTGCCGATACCGCACAGGCTGCGGCGGCGCAGCCCGATGCGTCGACCGGTGGCGGCCAGTCGCCGGGCGGTCAGACACCCGACGGAGCGACGCCGTGACGCGGCCGAGTCGTGGCGCGATGGCATTGCTGGCGTTCCTCATCGGGCTCGCCGCGTGTCGCGACTATCTCCCCGCCAACCGATACTTGCGCCCGCGACCGGCGTCATCGACGACGCAGAGCACCGCCGACGCGCGCCACAAGTTCGACCACGAGCGGCATGCGGCAATCGTCGAAAAGGAAGGTCTGACCTGCGGTGACTGTCACCGCTTCGATGCGCAGATCGACGCCAGCGACGCGTCGCTGGCGCGTGCGGCATCCGGCGCCGCGCTCTTTCCCGGCAGCGCGGCGTGCCACTACTGCCACGGCCCCAGCGAGACGCGCATCGCCGCCGCGCCGGCGGCCTGCACGACGTGTCACACGCAGCTCATGCCGTTGCTGCCCGAGAACCATCAGGTGGCGTGGCTGCGCGTGCACGGCGCCACCGCCAGCGCCGATCCGGTGACGTGTCAGAACTGTCATCGCGACGCGTTCTGCATCAACTGCCATCAGAACCGCGACACGCTGCTGACCTTCATGCACGACCGCAACTATCTCTCGCTGCACTCGGTCGATGCGCGCGCCAATCCCATCCAGTGCGGCAACTGCCACCGCGAGGACTTCTGCCTCAACTGCCATGCGCACGCGGTCAAGTGAGGAGGTGCGGACGACCATGCACGCGCGGGAGCACCGAAGTTCCGATGCAGTCGGGTCGCCGGATGGTTCGGTGGGAGCCGGGACGCGGCGCGGCGCGGTGCGTACGATGCTGGGCGTCGCACTGCTGGCGTTGCTGCTCGCCGCCGGCTGCGGCAGCGAAGCCGGGCCGCAGAGCGAGAACTACGGCAACCTGCTCGCCTCGCCGGGCGGCCTGGTAGTGCTTCAAGAGGAGCACCCCACCGGCTGGATGCGCGCGGATTGTTTCGGCTGCCACAACGTCAACAACATCCATCAGATCAACCGTACCGGCCTGCCGAACGACGAGGTCGATCTGCCCGGCGTGCGCGCCATCGTGCAGAGCGGCGGCGAGGACAGCTGCATGATGTGCCACGGCGACAACGGAGTGCCGCAGTGAGACGCCCGCTCGCGCTGCTGCTCGGCGGCTGGTTGGTCGTCGCCGTCGCCGCGCATGCCCAGGAGGAGGGCAGCCCGCCGCATCACATGACCAAGGCGAACGGCGAGCTCGACATGGATGTGTGCAGCGCCTGCCACACGAAGGACATGTCGTTGGAGCGGCCGCTGCTCGAGACCTGCACGCTGTGTCACTCGCAGACCTCGCACGCCGGCTCGGACGAGCACGTCCGCGCAGAGCCGGCGGCCGTCAAGCAGTCGCTGGCGGCGCGGCCGAAAGACGCCGTCGCGCTCCCGCTCAGCGAGGACGGTCACATGTGGTGCGGGACCTGCCATCTCTACCACGACCCGAAAGTGATGCAGGAGGACTGGCTCAAGAAGGGGTGGGTGCCGCCGGAGAGCGGCCTGCCCGGGAATGTGCGCCAGGCGGTGCTGGACCGCTGGGCGGCGCTGGCCGCCAAGGCGGACGACAAGAGCCCGTTGGGCCGCTTCAAGGCCAAGGGCATCCAACTGCGCCTGCCGGTGAGCGAGGGGCAGCTGTGCCGCCAGTGTCACGAAAAGATGCCATGAGGCGTACAGCGCTGCTGGTGCTCGCCACGCTGATCGCCGCCTGCGGGCACGGCTCACCGCAGTACAGCGGCGAGCCGCCGCCCGCTGATCGCGTCTACGGTCAATGCGCCTTCTGTCACAACGATTTGGCGACGCAGATGGTGGCGCTCAACGGCCACGGCGGCCTGCAGATCAAGTGCGTCAACTGCCATGCAGACCTGACGCCAGGCGTTGTCGGTTGTGGCCATCGCGGCATCCCGCGCTGTCCCGACTGCCACCGCGAGCAAGTGACGCATCACGATCCGGCGGTCGCGGCGGCGCAGCAGTGCACCATCTGCCACACGCCGCACGGCAGCCCGAACCTCCTGCTCATCCGGACCGAGGTGCCGCTCTCCAATCCCGACAACATGGTGACCGTCTGCAGCGCCGACCCCGAGTGCTCGGCGACCCAGCTCTGCGCGTCGACCGATCCGACCTGCGGTACGCCGGCACGCACCGGCGGCTGCGCCGCCCCGGTCCTGTTCGACAATCTCAAAGGGCTCGCCGACGGCAGCTTCGCCAGCGCCACCCATCCCGGCACCGGCCTTTGCGAAGTGTGTCACACCACGACGCGCTTCTATCGCAGCGACGGCATGGGCCAGTCGCACTACACGACCGCCTGCTACACCTGCCACACCCACCCGCGCGGCTTTGCGCCGAACTGAATCCTGTTACGCGCACCAGGTTGTTGCGAAGGCACGTATTCCGACCGAGGTAATAGACCAGTGCGCACTGGCCTGATGTCATCCATGGCGGGAATGATCTAACCCACGCCAAATGCGCCAGCGCGCGATGGCGTAGAGCAGCAGCGCGAGGCCAAGGGTCGGGAATCCAACGAACGAGAAGACGGTGGCCGTCGCTCCGTCGAGCCGCGTCAGCAGTAAAAACACCGGCGCGAGCGAAATGAGAGCGAAGAAACAGGCGAGGCGTATCATGACGTCGGTCCCCCGCCGGTCAGAGCCGACTCGGGATGCGCCGCCGGATGGCAGGTGCCGGTGCAACTGAGCTCGCGCGACAGCAGTTGCTTCTGCAGATCGGGATCCTGATGGGCGGCAACGGCGCGGAAGCTCGGCGAGAAGGCGTGGCAGTTAAGGCATGAGTCGATGTCGAACGTTCCGTTGAGCGCGATCGGTAATGTGTACCAGCCGGTCGCCGAGCGCACCATGTGCATGACGCCAGCCATCTTTGCGTGCACGCCGCCCCAAATGCCGTACCCGCTGTGGCAAGTGAAACACGCGTCGTCGTGCGGCACGAGGCCACGGCTGTAATGGATTGCCGCCAGCGAACCATCGTTGCTCGCTAAGCTGTGCATGATCGGCGTCATAACGTGACACGAACCGCAGAACGCCACCTGCTTGGAGCCCTCGAGCATGTACAGTGACGCGAGACCGTACGCCCCGATCGGCAGCAGCACGGCGGCGACACCGATGCTGGCCGGCAGACGGCCGCGCAACAGTCCCCACACCAACAGCGCCGCGGCAGCGGCCGCAACGCAGGCCGTGAAGACCACCAACCATGGAACGCCCTGTGCCGCCGGCGGTCCGGCAAACAGCGAGACGGTAGCGTTCACCTCGTCTCCCATGCGCGGTTGACCAGCGCGACCGCGCCACGGCACGGCGTCGTGGTGACGCCGTGCGATTCACTTCCCGGCGAGCTGCTTGACGTAGGTGGCGACAGCGCTGGCGTCGTCGGCGCTCAGACCTTTGATGGCTGCCGGATGCTTGGCATTGCCGGTGATGCGCGCCGCGACGTCGGCATCCGACATCTTCTGCACATTGGCGTCGCCGGCCAAAGCCGGCACTTTCATGGCCTTGCCGACCGCCGTGTCGGCTTGACCCGTGTCGCCGTGGCATTTGGCGCACTGGGCCTTGTAGATTGCCGCCCCATCGGCTGCGAACGCAGCCGAACTGCTGAAGATCACGAGAAGTGCAGAACCCAAGAGTGCGCATGATCTCATCATTCGTTTCCACCCTCCGCCCGGCGAGCTATGAGAAATCAGCCGTTCCTGTCAACGCCATCTCATCCACTCTCTACCACGCGGAGCACGACGAGAATGCATTCCATCGGATGCGGCACGATGGCTTCAGCGTGATCCTCGGACATTTTGCAACTTGGCCCGACGCTGTGCTCTAGAGACTGAAGATGTGCCGCCGGCTTCGCTCTCTTGCCTAGCGCTATTCCTACCGACGCAGCTGATTCTCGTGTGCCCTTGTGAGTGAACGGCCACAGGGCACCGCCGGCTACTGCGGCGCCGGCGCGCCGGGCTCAACGGCGCCGACGCCGGCCGGTGCCGAGCGCCTGCTGTACGAGCTCGCCTGCACCTTTGCCGAGCGGCTCGAGCTCGACGAGCTGGTGCCGTTGGTGGTCGAGAAGTGCCGCTCGGCGCTGGGTGCCGAGGGCGCGTCGCTGATGTTGCTCGACGAGGCGGCCGACGAGCTCTACTTCCATACCACGGCCGAGAATCCTGAAGTCGTGAAGCGGCTGCGCGCTCTGCGGTTTCCGGCCGATCGGGGTATCGCCGGTGCCGTGCTCAGCGACGGGCACGCGGTGCGCGTCGACGACGTCGCGACCGACTCGCGCTTCTATCCGGTCATCGATCGTGAGAGCGGCACCACGACGCGCAACCTGGTGTGCGCACCGCTGAGCGTGCACGGGCGCCGCGTCGGCGTCGTGCAGGTCGTCAACCGGCGCGACGGCTCGTTCGACGACGCCGACGTGCGCCTGCTCGAAACGTTGGCCAGCAGTATCGCCGTGGCGCTGCAGAACGCGCGTCGCTTCGAGTCGCTCCGCCAATCGGAGGAGGCGTTGCGCACCAAGGTGCTGGTGCTGCAGCGCGATCTGGCGCAGCCAGGGCACTTCGCCGATCTGATCGGCGACAGCCCGGCGATGCGCGAGCTGTTCGCGTTGATGGACACCGCAGCCGCGTCGCCGATCGCGGTGCTGATTCAGGGCGAGACGGGCACCGGCAAGGAGCTCGTGGCGCGCGGCATCCATCGCGCCAGCATCCGCGGCGACAAGACGTTCGTGCCGGTCAACTGCGCGGCGATCCCGGAGTCGATGCTCGAGCGCGAGCTGTTCGGGCATCGCCGCGGCGCCTTCACCGGCGCCGTGCAGGATCAGCGCGGCCTGCTCGAGGCGGCCGACGGCGGCACGCTGCTGTTCGACGAGATCGGCGAGATGCCGCAGGCGATGCAGGCCAAGCTGCTACGCGTGTTGCAGGACGGCGAGGTGACTCCGCTCGGCGACACGCGGCCGCGGCGCGTCGACGTGCGCGTGCTGTCGGCCACCAATCGCGACCTGGCGGCCGAGGTCAAGGCCGGGCGCTTTCGCGAGGATCTCTACTATCGCATTGGCGCCTTCCCGATCCCGGTGCCGCCGTTGCGCGAACGCCGCGCCGACATCGCGCGGCTCGTTCCGGCCTTGCTGGCAGCCAGCGCCGAACGCCACGCCAAGCCAGTCGCCGGCATCCAGGCCGACGCCATGCTGGCCCTCGAAGCGTACGACTGGCCGGGCAACGTGCGCGAGCTGCAGAACGAGATCGAGCGCGCCGTGGCGCTGTCGCCGGCCGGCGGGGCGGTCGAGCTGCGCCACATCAGCGCGCGCATCGCCGGCGCGCCGCGCCCGGCGATCGCCGCGAACGCGGACGGCAGCGGCGACCTGCGCACCGCCCGCGCTGCGTTCGAGTCGGCCTTCATCGCCGCCGCTCTGCAGCGCGCCGGCGGCAATCTCTCGCAGGCGGCGCGCGCGCTCGGCCTGTCACGCGCCATGATGCAACGCAAGGTGCGCGACTACGGGCTGCGGTGACACCCATGCAGTGCGCCGCCTGTGGCCAGGAGAATCCGCCCGGCTCGAAATTCTGCCGCGAGTGCGGCGTAGCGCTGTTCCGGCGCTGCACCAGATGTGGCAGTGCAGCGCCGTCGGCGGCGCGCTTCTGCGCCGAATGCGGCGGCGAGATGCCGGCGCCGGCGAGCGCCGGCGCCGACGGCGAACGCCGCCAGCTCACCGTCATGTTCTGCGATCTGGTGGGCTCGACCGATCTTTCGCAGCGCCTCGACGCCGAGGACCTGCGCACCGTCGTCCGCGCCTACCAGGATGCCGCGGCGCGCGTGATCGAGCGCCACGAAGGGCACATCGCGCAGTACCTCGGCGACGGGCTGCTGGTGTACTTCGGCTACCCGCACGCGCATGAGGACGATGCCGAGCGCGCCGTGCGCGCCGGGCTCGGCATCATTCCGGCGGTGAAGGCGCTGCGCTTCGATGACGTGCGCGAGCGGACATCCGGTCTGACACCCGGGCCGCTGACGGTGCGCATCGGCATCCACACGGGCAAGGTCGTGGTCGGCGCCATGGGCGGCGGCGCGCGTAGTGAGATCCTGGCGCTCGGCGACACCACCAACATCGCGGCGCGCCTCGAAGCCTCGGCGGCGCCGGACGCGGTGGTGATCAGCGCCGACACGCTGCGCCTGGTGCAGGGGTTGTTCTTGTTGCGCGATCTCGGCACGCCGGCGCTCAAGGGCATCGCGCGCCCGATCCACACCTACGAAGTGATCCGGCCGAGCGGCGTGCGCAGCCGCCTCGACGTCGACCCGCGACGGCTGACGCCGCTGGTCGGGCGCGAGCGCGAGCTGGCGGCGCTGACCGAGTCGTGGCAACGCACGTGCACCGGCGCCGGCCGTGCAATGTCGATCTGCGGCGAAGCCGGCGTCGGCAAGTCGCGCCTGTTGCAGGCGCTGCGCGAGCGTCTGGCCGGCACACCGCACACCTGGTTCGAATGCCGCGCCACGCCCTACACGCAGGGCAGCTCCTTTCATCCGTTGATCGACCTGCTCGAGCAGGGGCTTGGCTTTCAAACGGACGAGGGTGGGGAGGCCAGGCTGTTGCGTCTCGAGGGCGGGATAGCGCGCGCCAAACTGCCGCGCGACGTCGTGCCCTTGATCGCGACGCTGCTCGGCCTACCGCTCGGCGAGCGCTATGCGGCGCCACGGCAGAGCCCCGAGCTGCAACGCAAGCTGACCATCGAAGCGTTGGTTGCCTGGACGCAGGCGTTGGCCGACCAGCAGCCGCTGGTCATGCTGTTCGAGGATCTGCACTGGTGCGATCCGTCGACGCTGGCGGTGATCGAGCTGGCGCTGGGACAGGCGGCGACCCGCCGCGCCCTCATCCTGCTGACCTTCCGACCGAGCTTCACCCCGTCGGCTGGCTTGGCGCAGGCGGTGCACGTGGCGGTCGAGCGGCTGTCGCACGCCGAGGTCGCGACGATGATCGCCGGCCTGGCGCGCGATGTCGCGCTGCCCGCCGCGGTGATCGCGCGCATCGCCGAACGCACCGATGGCGTCCCGTTGTTCGTCGAGGAAGTCACCAGGATGGTGCTCGAGCACGACGTCGCGCCCGGTGACGGGTCCGACGCGCTGAGCGGCCTCGGCGAGATCGACATCCCGACGACGCTGCAAGATTCGCTGATGGCGCGCCTCGATCGCCTCGCTCCCGGCAAGGAGGTGGCGCAGCTCGCGGCGACGCTCGGGCGCGAGTTCGCCTATGCGCTGCTGCAGACGATCTCCACCGGCCAGGAGGATCGCCTGCGCGGCGGGCTGGCGCAGTTGGTCGATGCCGGATTGCTGTATCAGCGCGGCGGGCTGCCCGACGCGAGCTTCAGCTTCAAGCATGCGCTGGTGCAGGACACCGCGTATCGCTCGCTGCTCAACAGCGTGCGCCAGCCGATCCACTGGCGCATAGCCCAGTCTCTGGAGGAGCATTTCCCCGAGCGCGCCCAAGCCGAGCCCGAGGTGGTGGCGCGACACTATGAGCTGGCGGGAATGGCCATCGAAGCCTTGCAGCGCTACCGCGTGGCCGGCGAGCGCCTGGCGCAGCGCTCCGCCAACGAGGAAGCCATCGACCTCTTGCGCCGCGCCCTGACGCTGGCGATGACGCTGCCCGAGGGGCGCGAGCGCAATCGGCACGAGCTCAATCTGCAGATGGCGATCGGCGTGCCGATCGCGGCGGCGCGCGGTTGGTCGAGCTCGGAGTACGAGCAGACCTACGCCCGCGCCCGCGAATTGGCCGCGCAGATCGGCGCGGCGCCAGAGATGCCGCGTCTGATCGAGGCGATGGCGGCGGCCTATCTGCTCAGAGGCGAGCTCGCCACCTCGGCGGAGATCGCGGCCGACGTGATGGTCGCCGCACAGCGAACGGGCGAGCCGTTCGATCTGCTGCTGGGGCACGTGAGCAGCGGCTGCCCGTGGCTTTTCACAGGCGACTTCGCGCGCGCGCTGCACCACTTCGAAGCGGCGATCGGCATCTACGATCCATCCAGACACGCGCCGCTGGCGCACGAGGTGGGCTTCGATCGCGGCATCGTCGCGCATGCCTACGCCGGCCTCTGTCACACCTACCTGGGCCAGCTCGATCGGGCGCGCGACTGCGCCGAGCATGCGATCGTGCTGGCGCGCCGCTCAGATCACCAGTTGACGTTGGTCAACACGCTGATGGAAGCCGCCTGCGTCTACTACGAGCGCCGCGAGTTCGATCTGATGCGCGACCGCGCCGCCGAACAAGTCGCCGTCTCGCAACAGCTCGGCTTTCCCTTCTGGGCGGCGATCGGGCGGTTCTGGCGGGGCCGCGCCCAGATTGCCGGCGGCGACGGTGAGGCGGGATTGGCCGAGATGCAGACGGCAATGATGGAGCTGGCGCAACTCGGCGCCGGCGTCGGCGCAACCGCCGTCCTGCTCGTGCTCGCCGAGAGCCAGCGCGGACTCGGGCACGCCGCCGAAGCGCTTGGCATGCTCGCGATGGCGCTGGCCCAGGGGGCCGCGCAGGGCGAGCACTACGTCGACTGTGAGATCCAACGGTTGCACGGTGAGATCCTGCTCGACGCGGAGAGTACGGCCGCCGAGGGCGAAGCGCTGCTGCACCAGGTGATCGCGATGGCGCGCGCACAGAACGCGTGCTTGTGGGAGCTGCGCGCCGCGATCAGCCTGGCGCGCCTGTGGCAACGCCGCGGCGAGATCAGCGAGGCGCTCGCCCTGCTGGCGCCGCGGTATGCCGCGATGCGCGAGGGGTTGGGGACCGCCGACCTGGTCGAGGCGCAGCAGCTACTGAGCGAATTGGAGGTGGCGGCTGGCGGTCGTCTCCGCGACGCCAAGCCGTCCACCACTGCCGCCTGACTACGTTCTGACCCACTGGCTGCGGCGCGCTGGGTACTCTGGTAGCCGGTTGCGCGCCGCGTGCCGCGCGACATCGCCGCCGTGGTGTCGCCATGCGGATGGCACGCGCACTGCTCTGGCGTACGTGGTGACTTCCCTTTCGACAACCGCGGCGCCGCGCGTCGCGCGCACGAATGGCACGGTGCGACAACTGGTGACGACATCGCGGGCGCAATGCCCGTGTGGCCATGAGAACTCCGAAGGGGCAAAGTTCTGCACCGCCTGCGGCACTTCGCTCGCCGCGGTCTGCCTCCCGTGCGGTCAGCGCAACCCGCGCGGCGCGCGTTACTGCAATTACTGCGGCGTGCCGTTGCCGGGCGACGCCGCCGCCATGTCGCCCGTCGCCAAGCGCCCGTCGACGCGCGCGCCCCGGTAACGCGTCACCCCGCCGCCGGCCGGCCGGCCACGTGTCGAGACACAGGGTGAACCCGGTCGCCGCCGCGGCGACCCCACTTCAACCGAGGAGACGCTCAATGAAGCTCATGGGATTTGCTGCCAGCGGATTACTGCTGATCGCCCAGACCGCCGCCGCCGAACCGACGTGGAGTGCGATCAGCTTCTCCACCACGCCGCCCAACGCACCGCTGGTGCTGGCCGCGGCCGACGCGCTGATGAATTCCGCCGTCGGCAAGGAGTTCCCCGGCAAGCTGCTGCTGCAGATGGAAGTCGCCGACGGTTCGAGCCCGGCGACGCACAGCTTCATTCCGATCTACAAGAGCGCGGCGGATCGCGAAGCGTTCGTCGCCAAGCTGCAGGCTGATCCCGCCTGGGCCACCTTTCAGGGCGAGATGGTCAAGCTGAGCCAGCCGGTCTCAACGGTGCAGTATCAGACCGTGAAGACGTGGGGCGACCTGGCCGATACCGACCACGTGTGGATGGGCTATTCGTTCGGCGTCAGCGATCCCGCGGCCTTCGTCGCCGCGCTCGACAAGTTCATGGCCTCGCCGACCGGCAAGAAGTTTCCCGGCCAGGTGTACCTGTCCTCGGTGACTGCGGGCGGCATCACCCCGGTGACGCATCTGATCTCCGTCGGCTTCGCCAGCGAAGCCGAGATGGCGAGCTGGACCGCCACGCGCGACGCCAGCGCCGATTGGGCCGCCTACCTCAAGGCCTCGCGTGCCGCCGCCCAGTATCTCGGCGCCAACCTGTCGCGCGACCTCAAGACGTGGGGCCCGGCGACGTTCGGCACCATCACCGCGCGCTGAACCCAGTTATGCGCCGTCAAGTCGGCGCGTTCGTTGATCAGGAGCGGAGCGTCGCCGCGAGGCGACGCTCCGTTTGCGTTCGTGGCCCGCAGTGCG
>Ga0265314_10001063_pt1 | contig 31892 bp, 23 predicted proteins | sample 4126metaG_FD_203106 | JGI IMG/M metagenome (GOLD analysis project Ga0265314, IMG submission 203106) | Rhizosphere microbial communities from Carex aquatilis grown in University of Washington, Seatle, WA, United States - 4-1-26 metaG | ecosystem: Host-associated > Plants > Roots > Rhizosphere >... | reverse complement strand
TCAAGTTTACCGCCTCATAATGTGGCTAACCAGCTAAAAACTTTAACACCAGTAGGAACAGCAATAACCATTGTGGCCGCTGTAAAATACGCACGTGTATCGACATCCATACCGACTGTATACATGTGGTGTATTCATACTAAGAATCACATAATACCAATTCCGCACATTGCAAAGACCATACCTTGATATCCAAAGATACGACGGCCAGAGCAAGCTTGAACGCACTCTGACACTAAGCCGAATGCTGGCAAAATCAAAATATAAACTTCTGGATGACCAAAGAACCAAAATAAATGTTGATAAAGAACTGGATCTACACCGCCTGCAGGATTAAAGAATGTTGTGTTAAAATTACGATCTGTTAACAACATTGTAATTGCACCAGCTAACACCGGTAAAGACAACAACAGTAAAATCGCTGTTACTAAAACTGATCAAACAAACAATGGCACACGATTTCATGTCATACCACGAGCACGCATATTGCAAATTGTAACAATAAAGTTAATAGCACCAGCAATACTACTGATACCGGCAATATGTAGCGAAAAGATACCTAAATCAACTGAAGGTCCAGAGTGAGCAGTAATACCACTTAACGGGGGATAAACTGTTCATCCAGTTACAACGACTGATCCAACAAAGCTTGAACCAATTAACAAGTACAAGCTTCATGGTAACAATCAGAACGACAAATTATTAAGACGAGGAAATGCCATGTCAGGAGCACCAATCATAACTGGGACTAATCAATTACCAAAACCGCCAATTAAAACGGGCATAACAAAGAAGAAAATCATGATAAAGGCATGAGCTGTTACTAACACATTATATAATTGATGGTTACCTAACAAAAATTTATTGCCAGGTTGCGCCAACTCTAAACGGATAATAACAGACAATACTGTTCCAACAACTCCAGATAGTGAACCAAAAATGAAATAAAGAATCGCGATGTTTTTATGATTTGTTGAGCATAATCAAACTGTGCATCAATCAGACACACGTTTCAACAAGTCATTTGATTTTACTGCTGTAACTGTAATCAACATAAACGCTAAACGGCTTAACAATTTAATTTTATATTGTGTACCTAACACCATTCAATGTAGTTTGTTTACAATTGAAACTACGATAAATAGGCAAATTAAACTCAAGGCAAAAATCCATATTGCCATAACAAAATACGCTAAATAATCTAATTGAGGCATAATATAATACAGATAAATTTGAACAGCTCGATCAAAATTATCAAAAGAAAAACAACTTTTTAATTTGAAAAACTCGAGTAGCCTGCCCACATCTCAAGTAACACGCATCTCGTACGCCTAGTTCTTTGTTGGTTCTTACTCCGTAAAATACTCAAAATCTTATTGCAATTGGACTTAATCGGAATCGAACCGATCTGAGAAGATCATAAATCTTCGATTTTACCACTAAATTATAAGCCCAAAATAGTTTGGAACGCACCGGAATTGAACCGGTAATTCCTGCTTGCAAGGCAAGTATATTTCCGTTATATTAGCATCCCTTTCATCTCAGAAGAGGCAGGAATCGAATCTGCATTGGTGATTTTGGAAAACACTATTCTACCACTGAATTACTCTTCTGACAAAATCTACACAGAATAGAGGAGAAATTGAATCCCCATTCACAGATTTGCAATCTGCGGTATTACCATTATACGATCTATTCAAATTGAAATAAATTACTGCGAATATGCTCAGAAAGTTATTTTCCGAACAAGATTGAGAAACTCATCATAAGTCCAAACAGAGCAATGGCTTCTGTTAACGCAAATCCTAGCAATGCGTATGTAAACAGTTGTTTCAACAATGCTGGATTCCTTGCGATTGACATAACTAATGATATGAACACAATTCCAACACCTGTACCAGCGCCTACCAGGCTGATCGTGGCTGCGCCTGCTCAAATTAATTTAGCTGCTTTAACTAACATGTTTTATTTAAATTTTTGTCAAACGATTGAAAAACAAATCTTGAATCAACTAATTTACCTTTAGCAGGACTTGAACCTGCACGAAACTCGCTTCTAAGGCGAGTGCTTTTACCATTTAGCCATAAAGGTTATTTAAATCAACGGGTTATCATCCAACGGCCTGTCATAAAAATAGCATTCAAAGGATTACCAAAGCTAACAGGTACATGCGCTATATTCAATTGAGAATATAATCCATTTTGAAAATACGATTGATTCAAATACCGGAACACGACAGCAGAGTGTGTCAAATAATTTACGGCTATGAACGGTATCAAACAATTTATTGGTACCACACGATCAATCTCGCTATTTCATTTACACGGCAAAACGCGCAAAACATCGCCAATTTGAATAGCATAGAGTGAATCTGTCACAACTGACTCGTTCACCAAAACAAAACGGCCAGCCACTGCGCGCACTGCCGCTGAATAAGTTGAATAAAACTCAAGAACAGTTAGCCAATTTACTAGTGAATTTTCAAGACGCGTTGATTGACAAGCAACCGCGTTCACGCCTTTCGTTTTTCACGACAAAAATTTGATCGCCGAATCTTTCACAGCATAACTACGTATCAAACGAGCGTCTGATGCCGTAACTGTCATAATATCAGCATATCGAGAATTCCGGCTAAATTTGCTACGCACAAAGTCACTCCGTTTTTGTCAATATGGTTTAATTGTGGAAGTTGGTGGTATACTTACCGGTAAATTCCGACGAATCGTATTCATACTGTTAAATTTAGCATTTATTTCAAGGTTAATTGTATAATTTAATCCCACTTTTATATTTCAAATTAATTGATGTTTTACAGCAGATTTTATAGCCGGTATAAATTTCAACAAGACAGCATCAAATTCATTGAGTGAAATGCCAACACTTGTTGAATTCCGTAACATTTTATTAACAACACGAACAGAGTTCGATACAGCTTGGTACACTAGAACCAAACTGTCACGTTTCGTAAAATCAGCCGGAGATACACTGTAAACAAAAGGTTTAGCCGATATTTGACCAAATTTTAATAACAAGTTCCGATAAATATTCGGATTACATTTGACAACTTGAAACCGTTTCATTTAGAGTTATGGTTTCGGCGAGCGGGCAATCCGATACGCACGAGATTTCCGTTGGCCACGATATGTTAATAAAGCAGATGTATTTAAAACAGCTGATTGCGGGCGCAACCATGGATTAACTGCTGTTAATTTTTTTGTTACTGGTATACGTACTATTGATACGCTACAAATCTCATTTCCATTCTCAATACGTACAAATGTCGTTACATCATTATAGGCATTCGCCATCGTTATATTATTTTCAAAAGGTATATACATTAAAGTCAGTACAGAATTTCTCTATTAATTGACTTTTATATCAAATTGTATTTAATTTTCAATCCTTAGCACTAGTCCATTTATTAACTTTGCAGTTACCAAATTTCTAGCCTAATGTCATCATTATCGCTAATGAATTACCGAAATAGTTTTAAGAGAAGTTTCCCACTTAGATTGATTCAGCGGTTCTCCTGTTTTACTTAGCAACGCAGCATACGTTTAAAACATAACTGCTTCACCAGTGGTAAACGAACTAGGTCCTTGCGTACTGAAGATCTTTCGTCTTAGCTATTTCTGTTTAAGTAGAGGATAAGATCCAACCTGTTTCACAACGGTTTAAACTCAGCTCATGTACCATTTTAATCGGCGAACAGCCGAACCCTTGCGAGCTCCTTCACTCGCAGGATATGATAAGCCAACATCGAGGTCGTAATCCGCAAGTTCGATGACATCTCTAACTTGCGATCGCGCTGTTATCACTAACGTACCTTTTATCTTATAATCACCAACCTTTCCATGCAGGATTGATGGTTCACTATTGCTGACTTCTGTCCTTGTTTGACTTATCGTGTCTCACAATCAAATTAACATCTACAATTACGCTACACAAATCAGCTTAACAACTAATTTGAGTTAACTTTTGCGATTTTTCGTTATTCTTTGGAAAAAGACCGCCCCAGTCAAACCAATACTATTAAACCTTCTCTGTTGCCAGATCAGTTTTGCTATGATTCAAGGACAGTATTTCAGGATTGACTCCAAAGTTACCTAAATAAATTTTTCTTAGTCTACTATCTATGCTACGCATGAATCTAGCGAAAACAATTTAATATTTTGGTAAAGGTGTATAGGGTCTCATTGTCCAACTACTTTGAACCCGCATCTTCACGGATGTTTCAATTTCACTTGGTCAATACTCGAGACAGCAAGAAAGTCGTTACGTCATTCATACTGGACCATAATTAGTGGCCAATGGATTACGCTACCTTAGGACCCTTAGAGTTAAGGCCGCTATTTACGATCGGTTATCTTTGGTGCTTGCACACCGCCGTTTATGTAACCGCATTGAGCAGACGTCAAACCTTATACATTATGCAATCATTTAGCAAAGTTTTACGTTTTTAATAAACAGTCGCTTTCTTCACTTTTGTGTCACTTACAATAAAGTAAGTTCCGCTTTTCCCGAAGTTACACGGATATTTTGCCGAGTTCCTTGAGTATTGTTCTCCAATCGCCAGCGCATACTCAGCTTGTGTACTTGAGTCAGATTTAGTACGGTTATTTCTTTTCCTGGCAGAAACAAAATGCAATATCAGTTGTTCAGAAAACAAATAATTCAACTTTGTTCCACAGATCATCGACTTTGCCGTTCAGCATTCAGTCTTAGAAACCGTGTCTCTCAACGAAATTTCATCATCCGTTGAAAACCTAACACATACGGCGAACAGGACTAACCTCAGTTAGCCGCCGTTTAACGTTACTTATGTCATCATATTTGCTGTAAATCAGTACAGAAGTATATTGAGCTTCTGCTTGTCGATTAGACATTCTGCTACCTTCAATTTTGATAAATTGAATTGCTGTATCGGCTGGCAAAATTCTCATTAAATTTATAGTTTCGTCCATTCACTTTCGGTGAGTCCGTTGTAACACGTTGATTAACAGATGACGACTTCTATGCCCACTGCTGCAAAATTTTGCAACTCAATGAACTACAACTTCTGAATTTTGATTAGAGACCTTAACACGCAATAAGGGCTGTTTCCCTCGTGACAATAAACCTTCTCGCTTACTGTCTGACTACTAAGTTATTTGAATACAATTAATATTCTAAGTTTCATCAGAGTAACTCTACATTTAATTGTAATACTTAGCGCTATACTCTCATATATTTCGCAGAAAACCAGCTATCAACAGGTTTGATTGGCCTTTCACCGTCCGCTCCACAAATCATCCGAATCTATTGCAACAGATACCGGTTCAGTCTTCGAGTCTTTTAAAACCTTCAACTTGTTCATGGAGAGATCACCTGTATTCGGGTGTAATTAATTGTGCTAAATCACTTGCACTCTTCATGCTTACTTTCATTAGCGCTTAACTTGAGCATTAAACTTGCAAAATTAATTAAGTTGATGACCCATTATGCAACAGGTATGTTTTTAAGCAACCGTTGACTTATAGTTTCATTTTACATCTTTTCGCTCCGTTAACGGAATCTCTTTCATCATTCTCTCACGATACTTGTTCACTATTGATCAATTAAAAGTATTCGAAGTTTGGAAATGGTATTCCAATATTCAAGCAATCTTAGTCGTGGATTACTTTACTGTTCTAACTCATATACCACACAAATGTTTGGATTCACACCAGGCTAACAACTAGCTCAGCTAGTTTCATTTGGCAAAAATATACGAATGCTCTTCGACTCCAGTTCGCTCGCCACTACTTTGGAGGTTCACTTGTGTTTCTTTTCCAGAATTACTAAGATGGTTCAGTTCATTCTGTTGTCAACCGATAAAAATCGGACTTAAATTGGTAAAGTAACATCAAAGCTGATCGAACTCTGTCACTGTTTTGCTATCAAAGCACCAACTACTTCTAATTGTCAAGATTTCCGTGAAACTATAAAACAAATTAAATAAAGGCAAAAGTGAGGATCGAACTCACGCGAAGTTTAACCTTCAAGTCTTAGCAGGACTTTACAATAACCACTCTGTCATTTTGCCAACTAACTTATTACATTTTATTACAATTGCGCTAATAGCGCAGCAATCAACGAATCGTATACTGCATATACTACAGCTTGGCTTGATTTATTATTAACTTCGGCAATCAAGTTGTAAATCGCTTCTTTCGCCATTGAGTCTGCTAACAGTTGTTTAAATTTTGCAACTTTGGCAAGATCTAAACGATCAAAATTACCGCGCGTTACAGCATACAATAATACAATTTGGTAGTATAGCGCCAATGGTATGTATGGACGTTGGTTCAAAACCTCGATAATCCGCACACCACGGATTAACGTATTTTGTGTTGACTCATCGAGTTCTGATCCAAAACTTGCGAATATTTCCATCTCACGGTATTGCGCCAATTCCAATTTCAATGAACCAGCAACCGCTTTCATCACTTTTGGTTGAGCTGCAGATCCTACGCGACTAACCGAAAGACCAACATTAATCGCCGGACGTACACCTTTATAGAACAACTCAGCTTATAGGAAAATTTGACCATCTGTGATTGAAATTACGTTTGTTGGAATATAGGCAGACACGTCGCCGGCTTGCGTTTCGATAACCGGTAAAGCTGTTAATGATCCAGCACCAAATATGTCTGAAACTTTTGCCGCACGTTCCAAGAGCCTAGAATGAAGGTAAAACACATCTCCGGGGTATATTTCGCGAGATGGCGGACGACGTAACAATAAACTCATTTGACGATACGCGACAGCTTGTTTACTCAAATCATCGTAAACAACTAAGCTATGCGCTTGGTTATCACGGAAATACTCTGCAATTGCGCAACCACTGTATGGTGCCAAGAATTGCAAGCTTGCCGCATCTGATATTGTTGAAGACACAATAATCGTGTAATCCATTATATTTATTGCAGCTAATTTTTCAACAATTTGGGAAACAGTAGAACATTTTTGACCTACGGCGATATAAACTATATAAAGTTTACGTTCGTCGTTTTCAGCTAAATTACGATGATTAATGATTGTATCAATTGCAATTGTTGTTTTACCTGTTTGACGATCGCCGATAATAAGCTACCTTTGTCCACGTCCGATCGGAACCATCGCGTCAATCGATGTAATTCCAGATTGCATCGGTTGATGAACAGATTTACGTGCAATGATACCAGGCGCTTTTACATCAACATCAGACAAACTATCATAAACCACATCGCCGGCGTCATCGATTGGAGAACCTAAAGCGTCAACAATACGGCCTAATAAGCCCATTCCAACTGGAACAGAAACGATATTCTCTGTCCGTGTCACAACATCGCCTTGTGCAACAGAACTTTCGTTTATGAAAACTACAACACGAATAAACCTTTTTTCAATGTTCAACGCTAAACCTTGAACCACTCCTGCTGATCCGTTTAGTTGTAACAATTCACCAGACAATACATTGTCCAAGCCTACAACTGTTATAACACCGTCAGCCATTATAACAACTACACCACTGTCTTTTCAATTCATATTATTTGTATCTAAATAATTCATATTTCTTAAGTGAAATTAAATAAACTTTAAATTTATCTAATTTATAATTGATCTAACAATATACAAGCAGTCATCACAAAATCTCGCGTAAATTCGCGCACTTCTTAATTCACATTGGTCGTGTTAAACAAATTAAAGTAGTAAGATTCGAACTTACGAATGCACGCTTCAAAAGCGTATGTCTTGGCCACTTGACGATACTTTAAAATAGAGATAAACCAGTCGAATTAATGCAATTTAATTACATCATTCAAATACATCGAGCTTAATGTAATAAATACATAAGCTTGTAGTAAGGCAATTGCCAATTCAAGACCTGTAATCGCTAACAAGAAGGCTCACGCAATTGGTGTTACTAACGGCAATGCAATTAGTGCAAATACCGCCAACAATGAATTTAAACCGGCAATTAAAACTGCATCGATTTCAGCTAACAAATAAAATAGTGTAGATGTTAATATTAAACTAACAAATGAAACCAAAACATACAAACCAGAGCCAATGCTGCCAAAAATCGCTGCAATCGGATTATAGCCACTATTAATTAATTGTGTTCATAACAAATCAGTGTATGTAATATACGAAACCGCATGTGATTTCACATATGCTTGATAACCAGCTCAAGATCCAAAAACTTCAGATCAGTAGTATGGTCCAATTGAACCAACTGTACCAGCATTCAACATTCAACTTTCAATTGTTACAATACATAACACATCATAAACCAATCCTCAGTATAGCATTTCACACAACAAAATACCAAAGAATAATGTTGGTGCATAAGCTCATAACAATTTCATTCAGCCACGATTTTCATCAGCATTCATTGAATTGCTAATCATTTCTGCTACCATCGCGAAAATAATCGCTAAAATAATGACGATTAAGCCATAAGCTGGCAATCAATGGCCTAAACGAACTAACGTTGCAAACATCAACGAGTCTGGCGCGCCTGCGCTAGCAAATGCCATATCAAATAACGTGTAATACGCCGATACTTGAACATAACCAGCCAATAAACCAACAAGAACTGCTGCAAAACCTTCGATTCAAACACACGCAGAACTTGACAAAAATTGACTCATTTTAGCATTATCGCTTACGCCAACTTTAACTACGCAAGCACAGATCAAATCAGCCAGCATGGCAAAAATTAAAATAATCGCTAGTACGAGACCAGCGCCAAATGGGCCGAATGTCCAAGCTTTTGAAGTCAAAATATCTGTTCAAGAGAACGTCATACCTGTTAGATGTGCAAAACCTAAGTATTGCACTAATTTCAAGTAGTGCGCTGTCAAAACTAACGCCACTACAAGTCATCAGAAAGCCGAAACGAAAACCGGAGCAACATACAAGTTTCAGGCTGCAATATCACGGAAATACACACGTGAATTAACTACTGTACCACGTGCGAAAAACGCGTAGACACAATAAGCTACATAACGGCTTGCATGTTTAAACGCTGCTCAGGCGAAAAGTAACATACCAAGAACACCAGGAGCACGAACCGCACCGAAATTTATTGGTTTCACAACTAACATAACTGAAATAACTCACGCACGGAAACCGTATAGCATTCAAACCGGTTTAAATAGCACAGACGCTTTTGTTTCAGGGCATAAATCCACTAGCGATTTCGCCAACTCATCATGCAAATAGTACGCTGCAATGTATAGCATTACGCTTACTATCGCAAAAACAACTAACAGCGTTGCAACATAGTTGCTAATAATGTTTACAGCTTCGTAAAAACCAACACAATTTCCAACACCAAACGCATTTAATCATGTATCACCAGATTTCAACACAACGTCAAAATCGTGAACAGCATTTGTTCAGTAGATGTTTAATTGGCCAACAAAAGCTCAAAAACTTTCTGCCAATCCGTCACGTGTTGATGCAATCGGACGCAAACTTGCAATTAAACCGGCAGCAACTAATGGCGTACCTCACACAGCTCCGCCAATAATTTTCATTAACGCATGGCCAGATAGTAAATTAGCAAATAGCCGAATACTTAGAGACATTACACGTGCAAAATATGAAATTACTTCCAACACAATTAAATATGGAGCCATAACTAACGGTGCACCAGATGGCAAAAACAAGTTCACATATTTTCATTGGTAAGAAGCTAGTGCAATAATGTTAATTCCCACAAACACTGTCATTCCCATAAAGAACGTCATTACAGCAAAACTTGTGCTTGTTAAACTAAAAGGAATCATTCCCATTAAATTGCTCATCGCAATTAAAACAAAGATAAATACATACAACGGACGATAACGTTTTGAACCAACAACACCGCCATATGACAATGTATTCAACACTGGGCTAATTGCAAATGTGTACAAATGAGACAAATTTTTATTTGCAAAAATCAACAAATAAAATAACCAGAACGTAACACCTATCACTAACACTGTGTCTAGTGTAAATGTACTAATTCCCAGTTTAAAATTACCAAAAATTGGTCGAACCACAAATTGATCTAACGGATTCATAATTAAAATTCAAGAAGATGTCATCAGAACTACAAAATTTGTTGAGTTTTCACTCAACAAATTTAACACATTAAAAGCTTACAGGCGTTTTTTTTTTGGACAATACACGATAATCAAACTTAAGTATTTTTGCAAAACTTGAATAACTTTCGACCATTTCGTTTTCACTAATATTTAGAAACATTATCCCTTTAAATTTGTTTTTTTTTCTAATTTAAAATTTTTGTGTTTACCTCATAATATAATATTAACTGCCCATATCATTATTTTAATAACAACGGTTAATTTTTAGGTAATATCTCCAGTAAAAATTAACTTTTAAACTTAAAATACAGTAAAATAATAGTAAATTAATACGGCAAATTTCGCTTAATAGCAAATAGCACCAAAACATCTGTAACCGCACCACACACACCTCACGGTTCAACAGTTTCTTTATTTAACTTTTATCTCTTTAATTTTAACTGCTATTATTAATATTCTTAGTAACTTTGGTTATTTTAGTAATTAGTGACGGTTACGGTAACCGGGGAATTCCTCACTCAGCATCAATTTTGAAGGAGGGGGGGGGGGGTTCCATCTCTATATAGAAGCTGAGGTTCAATTTGTTTGTCATTGACTAGGAATATCTCCATATCAGGATCAAATAATTTTGTCACAAACCGAATTAAAACGATTTTGGCGACAACCAGCGATACGACTAATAAAATAATTTCACACCCGTCAACTGTGTGAGAATCGACTAGCGGCAATACAACAAGCACATTCATAACAACTAGCATCAAACACAGCAGCTTTCGTCCTAGTTTGGGGCAAATTTAAACTACGCGACATCAATTACCCTTCAACAACACGGTATTCTTTCGTTTGAAGTGGTAAACTAAAAGTAAACAGCAAACCGTTCCGATCGAGCACATTATTAAACTACTCGCAGACACTATAAAGTCACTACCGCAATACACACAGATTGTCAGTAATATCCAAAATTCGCTGTCTCCTTTACAAGTACACACAGTGAAGTAGAAGTGCGAGTTCAGTAGCCGCAAAATCCAATCAGCCGACGAAAACAGTCACTCATTTGTGGCAATCAGTAAAACAATTAGTTCAATCACCGCATTCAGCAACTTGACACAATTCGTAAATACGAAATGATTTTATAGTAATTTGAAGCCGATTGTGAAATCATAGTTGCTATCTTTACGACAAACAGAGTAAAGCAAACCGGCAATAATCCGCCAAATTGCAATGCATATAACACAGCATACTTCATATCTTCATAACAATCTCGTCAAAATCCAAAATTACATATTTATGTCAAATTTGACATCAAAACATTCATTATTATCTATGGCAAATTTAATGTTTCTGACCACTTGATAAGAACCGTTGAAATCGAACTTGAATTATTGCAAATGCCGTATGCTTGACTGAAACGCCTTAAGACTTTTGTCGAATTTTGCAACAGCAGAGTATCGTCGAGCAAAAACTTGACACTAAATCGTATTTACTAAATAGCCAGATTACACTATCTGACATTTATATCTGAGCAAAGCTGGAATTGAACCAGCGTAACCAGCTTAAAAGGCTGACATTTTACCACTAAATTATTTGCCCGATACTACATTTACAACAAACCGACATTTGTAAAGGACGCCGTTAAACTCAATGTCAACCGTGTTCAAACCGTATCTAAATCATAAAGCATAAAGCCTCATCCAACCGTTAATAAACCAAGAACAGCAACAATTCCAGTTGGTATTGTAATCTCCCACACGTTTCGAATTTCGACTGTGTTATTTATTGGTATCGCAAAATTGTCAAATAATGCCATTTTAATCAAACGCAAATAGTAAAAAGTACTCAACAAACTTAATAGCACACTGGCAATCAAAATATACAATAGATTTTCAGCTAAACCAGCTGGCGCAGCTTGTAAATATTTATTTAATAATGACATTCACAATGAGTATTTACCAATAAAACCGGCCAATGGAGGTAAACCACCTAATGACAAAAGCGAAATGGCTATCAAAAACATGACTACAGGTTCTTTTTTAATTAACGACAGATCTTTTAACGAACGCAATGTCATTTCGCCTGTGACGAGTTTTTTCGATTGTAACAACGTGATTGCACCGAAAAACAAAACATTGGCTAACATGTAGATGTACAAATAAGATAAAACCGATTTCAAACCATCAAAACTTGACGTTGCTAAACCAATAAACAAAAAGCCCATTTGATTAATGGCTGTGTAAGCCACAAAACGTTTCACTGTTGTTGCCAAAAATGCACCAACAGCGCCAATCACGAGTGAGCCTAAACAACTTGTTGTAATTCAAAAATTAGCTTCGCCGCTTAACGCTGGATTGAAAAATAAAACAAACAAACGCAAGAACATAATGAAAAACGCGTATTTTATCAACACTATGAAAACTCATAAAACTTCAAACGTTGTACCGTCGTATACGTTTGGTGTTCAAATATGCATTGGAAATATCGACAATTTAAAGAATACGGCAAGCATCACAAGTGTTAAACCGATTGTTAACAACAAGTTTATTTCGCCTGATGAAAGCATACTTTCAATAGCCAAGGCTACAACTGAAAAGTCTAACGAACCAATCGCAGCGAAAATGGCCACTAAACCAGCCAATAACAGCACGGATGACAACGCACCAAGTGAGAAATACGTAATACCAGATTCCAAGCCGCCATATGTAAATGTACGTGTCGCCATTGTATAAAACGTAAGAGCAATTATTTCCAATACTAAATAGAAAGTAATGAAATTTCATGTTGCTACTAGTCACGTCATTAATGTAGACGCTGTAAATCCCAGTAATAACAACTCATAATAATAACTATTCCTTGTGTAAGCATTACTGTCAATTAAAGCAATAAAAATCATAGTTAACACTACAATTCCCATTTGTGCTCAATTAACTCAATTGTCTGTCACAAACATATCGTTCAATAATCCCATCGCATTCAATGAGTGCATGTTCCGCGACAAACCAATTGAAATAGCACAAGCTAGCACAATTAACACAGCATATTTGGCCGTAGCATTGTGTTGTGCTAAATCAATCCCGCGATGCCCGACTGTTTTGACTAGACCTAATGTTACTCAAAAGATCGCCATTCATAGTAGCAAATAACCTTCAATACTTAATCAAATTAAAGCGCCTCAATTAAACGACTCAAAAAATGCATGAAACATTGGTAAAATATCAGGAAAATAACTTCCACCATTTCAAAGTAATCCTAACCTTTGCATATAATTTTAAAATTCACAGAAGTTGGATTCGAACCAACACTTTGAGAGCATGAGTCTCACTGGACTTCCTTTATCCGATCCTGCAGCAGAAATTGAAAAACCTTAAATAGTTTTAAATAATTAAGATTAAGTAGAAAAGCTGGTATTATAACTCCCATTGAAGTAAGTATATTACAATGATTTGCAAATCGAGATCTCCACGAGATCGGACAAATTCAGATGTACACCAGCAAAAGTGTTCAGAAAGTTTTCACTTCGGAACTCTATAAGCTTTAAAAGAAATCAAACTTGCTCAAACCACCGCCGAAACGAAAGCTTAGCAAGCACATGCAGTGTATCTTGGTGTCACTACGAGATAAAAAACAAATTTCAGATCTAGCAGGAATTGAACCCGCAATGTCCCGTTCGTAGCGGGAAGGTTTACCACTAGCCTATAGATCAGCAAAAATACTTTTGAAATACAATGACATAGTATCACAGCACGGTCAGAACGTTATTTTAAAATATAAAGCAGTTTCCTACTGAAACAATGCCGAATAAAACAAATTAAAACTTACAATCTCCTAAGTTAACAACGAACACTCAACCGCATAACAACGGATTCATTTCAGTATCTATTGAAGTAGAATTCAGGCTGCGTAATGCTGCAACTTATAGCACAGTATAGACAGCTCATCACGTCAACGCTACTAACTACTTTGTCCTCATTTCGACTATCTTTTGGCAATACAAAAGTAACACTTATTACACTATCAAACAGTACACAACCGTTCTCCACATCGTTTTTTTTCTTCCGGAAACCTACTAAGGGCTACTTCCTTCTAGAGAGTAAATCACAAACCTACTCTAAACTGTCCGCAGCTTGTTTTCTTTCAAAAGTGTACAAATCCTGAATTTTCACAACACAATTTAGATAGAAATACGTCTGTAAGCATCGTCGGAAGCTAACCAGAATTAAACTGATGTTTCGGAAATCACAATTCCGCGTACTATCACTGTACCATAGCTTCCTAAACGTTCGGCATACCAGGAATCGAACCTAGTTAATATGATTATCATTCATATATTCTACCATTGAATTATATGCCGAGAAACAGCAAATCCCTTATTTATCTTGAATTCAAGGACTCAAGAATGAAAATTTACGGAAGTTTTGAGCCAATGTTACCGGCTCATAAACTAACAATTTACGACCATCATCATAAAATACATCTGTAAAACCACTTAACGGAAAATCTTTCCGCAAAGGAAAGCCTTGAAAACCGTAATCCGTTAAAATACGACGTAAATCCGGATGATTCATAAACATTAAACCGTACATGTCATATGCCTCACGTTCATACCAATTTATTGAGTTGAAAACTATTGTTATTGAAATTAGCGGCATGAGCTCGTTTGTTTGAACCGACACACGTCCGCGTGTATTATAATGTGTACTTTCTAAAAAATATGTTACATAAAAACGCAGCACATTACTTGTGTCAACAGCCGTGATTTCCATCAGATTTTTTATTTGTGTTAATATGTGACTTTTTAATAAATCTAAAACCGATAACAAATTTGCTGGGGAAACTTGCAATTCAAAATCAATATCACGATCTGAAACTAAAGTAGATGGAACCAATTGATTAATAATTTGTGGTGTATTCATTAGAAGAATAAAATTGATACGCCAAATCCTAATAAAATTAAATAGAGCATAGCTGCAATTGCATCCGGAATAAAACCAGAATTAATGTAACGCCAGAGCAAGCTGCCTATTCACAACGACGCTTTCAAAAAGACAACTGAACGATTCAATAAGCTTAATCAACGCATCGAACTTGTGATTAGAGGAAATTCTGTCATCCGCGCTCAATTTCAAATTGTTCATGTGTAGAAACGAGCGGCAAAATGAACATCAACTTGTGCTGCGGCCGGTTGACTCACGACATAATTGCTACGTTGATGCGGGCCAATCGTTAATGTTTGAGATTGGCGAAACATCACTTGTTTAGCACCGCCAATTTGTTCCAACAGATAGCGGTCCATTAATCAAATAGCTGTATGGCCTGCCACTAAAACATAACGGCTGACAAAGAAATTTTGCAATAAATTAAAATACCATTTATTCGCTAAAAATTTAAAGACAGCAAGACTTTGTGATCACATTATCAACCAGTTTGATTGAGATAGTAGCACAACCGCCGCACACGCACCAGCTGTACTCACTACAAACGGCAGCAATTTAATTGTGACTGGCAATGTTTCCATTTCCATTAGAATTGTTATAGGTATACTGGCCACATTGTTTGTGAAAAAGTCCGTACCAACGCCGTTGAAAAAATCACGACTGATATAACCAATCGCAATACTTCCAAGTATCAAGACACTAAGTCCGCCAAGTTCGGTATTTGTCATCGGATGTTGTTGCTCGACCGAGAATTTTGTAGCCGCTGAGCGAACTCAAAACGTTAAATAAATTAAACGGAATGAATAAAATGCCGTTAAAATAGCAGCTGAGCCGCCAAGTCAGTAAACAAATAAAGAAGACCAGTCGCCGCGTGTAAAAGCAGCTTCCAAAATTACATCTTTCGAGTAAAATCCAGTTAAAAATGGAATGCCCATTAACGCCAACGAGGCAATCATCATGACTGTATATAGAAACGGCAAACGTTGAGCTAAACCGCCAAGTTTGCGCATATCTTGCTCACCACTAACTATGTGAATAATTGAACCTGCACTTAAGAGCAAAAGCGCTTTAAAAAATCCATGATTGTACAAATGAAATAATGAGACATTGAATTGAGCTAAACCTGCAATCATTAACATATAGCCGAGTTGACTACATGTTGAATAGGCAATTACACGTTTAATATCATTTTGTGTCATACCAACTGTAGCTGAAAACAAGGCCGTAATTGCACCAAGCACAGCCATAATTGGTAAAACTATTCCGGCATATTGTAATAATGGTGAACAACGGATTAACAGAAATAATCCAGCTGTAACCATTGTAGCTGCATGGATTAATGCGGATACTGGCGTAGGTCCCTCCATAGCGTCTGGCAATCAAGTATGTAAACCGAATTGCGCTGATTTACCTGTGGCAGCAATTACAAATAATAAACCAATCGACGCCAAATTCCACGTTGGAATATACGAGCTGTTTGCAAAAATTACATCAAAATTTACACTACGGAATGTCATGTAAACCGCAACAATTGCAAGAACAAAAGCATAATCGCCAATCCGATTAACGATAATAGCTTTCATTGCCGCTTTGTTGGCTTGCAAACGTGTAAATCAAAAGTTAATTAGTAAATATGACACTAGGCCTACTCCTTCTCAACCAACAAACAATAAAATTAAATTGTCAGATGAAACTAAAATCAACATAAAAATTGTAAACAATGATAGGTATGAAAAGAACCGTGAAACTCCAGGATCTTCGCCCATATAAGCAATTGAATACAAATGCACAATAAACGAAACCGTTAAAACCAAAACAAACATCGCAGCTGTTAAGCTATCAAAATGAAAGCCTCAAGCAATCGTTAACAGGTCAGATTGGATTCACGGTATAACAACAAATGAGTTTTGACTTCCAGTTAAACAATAAAATAAATAATTTACAGCGAGTAATCAGGCAACACCAACACTTGCTGATGTGAAAAATAAAACACCTGTACGTCCAATTCACCGACCTATGAACCACGAAATTAATACTGCTAACACTGGTAAACTTAAAATTAACATCTTCTGAAAACTGAAACTAGACTTTCACTAAAGAAACAGTTTCGTCTTATGCTGGAATCAAACCAACTTTTCTAAGTTAACAGCGTAGCGTTTTATCATTAAACAAATAAGACTTCAATTAATTAACTAGTCAGTAAATCGATGTATCTAAGAACGTATCAACATAATGAGGCAAAAAACCGAACCACAATGTTATTAATACCAAAAACACAAGTAACATAACTTCACGACCTGTCAAATCAGAAAATACTTTAATGTATATGATTTTTACATTACCAAACAAAATACGGTTGGCTAGTCAAATTGAATACAACGCACTTATCAACAAACCTAAACCTGCAAAAATTATTAAATCCCAGCTCCGAATTCCAATACCAATCATTGAAAGTAATTCACCAACAAAGTTATATGTACCTGGAAATCCCATATTGGCAATTGAAAAGAACAAAAAGAAAACCGCAAATAAAGGCATTGTTTGGGTCAAACCGCCATAATGGTGTACTAACCGAGAATGATAACGATCATAAATTGTTCCAATCAGCATAAACAACGCGCCTGAAACAAAACCGTGTGCGAGCATTAACACGACAGATCCATGAATTCCAATATATGTGTACGAAAACATACCAAGAACAGCCAGATTCATATGCGCAATGGAAGAATACGCGATAATCCGTTTAATATCAAGTTGACGTAATGCGTTAATTGACGCAAAAACAATACTGCCAACCGAAAATGTTACAAAAATTGGTCATCATCAGGCGGCTATTACATCATGGTATAATGGTAGCATAAACCGCAAATAACCATAGCCGCCAAGTTTCAATAACAATGCCGCAAGAATCACCGAACCTACTGTCGGTATCTCAACGTGTATTTCCGGTAATCACAGATGAAACGGCCATGTTGGAATTTTGACCGCAAATGCTACAAAAAACACAGCTCAAACTAAACCGTGTAAGTGTGCAGGTAATTGCATGTAAAAAAACGACGTTGTTCCAAGTTCCACATAAATTATAATAATAGCAATTAGTAAAAAGATTGAGCCAACTAACGTAAAGAAGAAAAAATATCACGCAGCTTTAATCCGTTGTAAACGTGAGCCTCAAATACCGATAATCAAAAACATTGGGATTAAAACACTTTCGAACGCCAAATAAAAGACAAATAAATCTAAGACCGAAAATGACAATAACAAAAAGCCTTCAAGAATTAGCATGTTAATCGCAAACGCACGCCATTTTGTTGTAATACTATTTCATGCCACAAGCAAAGAAATTGGCATAATTAACGTTGTCAATAAAATCAGTATCAGTGCGATCCCGTCAACTCCAAGTCAGACTTTTCAATTACTCCACAACGTGAATTCCGATAAGCACTGAAATCAAGAACTGTCAAGTGAACCATCGAATATACTACACAAATCTAACGAAATTAGAAAAACTAGCGCTTTAATAATCAATGAAAAGAAGCGAGCAAAATCGCGCGATCATTTACCAAGACTCAAAGCTATTGCACCGAGAAATGGCAAACTCACTAAAAGTGGCAAAATATTTATTATAGCAAACATTTCAAAATTCAAATAACACTAGCATGAGTCGAACATGCATGCATCGCTTTTCAGGCGATTACTTTGCCAATAAGCTATAGTGTTTCATGTACTATAGGCAATAAAGGAATCAAACCTCTGACCTGTAAATTGTAAGTGTACTACTATATCACTGAGTTAATTGCCTACTAAAAAATAAACTAGCCTAATTTGTGTGGCGACGCAATCAAATTTTAATTCCAATACTGCCAAATTTTGTATCCACATGACGGTAAGTATAATCGACTGGGAATGAAATCGTTTGCAATGGCAAAAAGCCTGTTTTGATGTAATGAGAACGACTACGCACTGTACCACTGCCAATTTTCCCGTGCAAGCCAATACATCAATCGAGTGGACGATATGGCCAATTTTCAAATGAACGCAAATGTGTCAAAATAGTTGCGACAGCACTTAAAAATTGTTTATGCCGTTTCATATTACGCAACAAGCCACGCGCTAACACATCAGCGAACAAATTACTTGTTGTGTAAACCGACGTGTATAACATAATCATTAACAAATCTAGGAAATACGCGATATTACTAAACGGGTTATATGCCCGATAACTATCACGCAACACAATTGGATTAATTCAGCTTTTCTCTAAATGAGATTCATTAGATCCAAAACGGCGAGTACCGCGGTTTTCAACTAATTTATTTTGCACAAAATGTTCCAGTGATTGAATCACACGCTGGTTTATTTTATTTGGAGCTAATTCGGCCAATTGGCTGATATTAAAAAATTGCAAGTGAAATATCACGCCAAACATAGCTTGCAGCGCTATTTCTAGTTTACGAACTATCGCCACTGGGATAATAAACCCTTGCGATTGGCGGACATAGTAGATTGGCGGTTTTACACCAAACGCACCGGCTGCCAACAACAGTATTAAGCGACGCGATTTCACGAGACGAGCACGTTGAATGTATTTGTAGAAAACAAGAGAGGCATTCACTACGCCACTTTTCGGATCTGTTGCAATATTACATTTCACAACAGCTAAATTGTATAAATCGCCTAGATAACCATTTAGTAATTGTACCAGTATTTTATTACTAATTATATTCGAAGGTTGGCCTGAAGTTCAAGCATCTGTCAATCAACGACTTATTTTACCAACTCGAAAAATTTCTGGATGAATAGGACTCATTCAAAATTTAGCAAGAGCAGGATTTAAACCTGCGTGGCAGTTCGCGACTCGTTTACAGCGAGTTCCATTCGGTCACTTTGGTATCTTGCCAGATAAAGATTACTTGGAATTGGACTTGAACCAATACTGGAATGCTTTTAAGGCATTTGCCTGCTACCATTGGGCTATCCAAGTTAACAACAAAAAAATTTCCAAAGTAGGATTCGAACCTGCGCCACACAGTTTTTGAAACTGTTGCCTATACCACTGGGCTATCTGGAAAACAATTTACAACTTATTTATGATAAGTATTCAACAATCGCGTTTGAACCCCATCAGTACACCGCTGTGTACAAAAACAATCATACCACGTCAACAAAATGTCAGTACCATGCCGCTGCTTCAAAACCTAAATGACGCTCACGGCTAAAATGATCTTTGCTCAAGCGTCAGTACGTGAACAACAACAAAGATGTTCCGACAATGACGTGGAAACCATGAAAACCTGTGGCCATGTAAAATACAGAACCAAATACGCCATCGGCGATACTGAAGTTCGCCAGGCCATATTCTAAAAATTGTAATCAGCTAAATAGCAAACCGTAAAAGCAAGCAATTACTAAACTTAACATCGCTTGATCTTTATAACCGGCAATCAGCGCACGATGCGCTCAAACCGTTGCGACACCTGAGCTCAACAAAATTACTGTATTGGCTAAAGGTAAATGCAATGGATTTAATGTTTCGATACCTTTTGGAGGTCAAATTGCACCAATACTAACTGCTGGCGCAATACTGCTATGAAAAAACGCCCAGAAAAATATGAAGAAGAACATAACTTCAGATGTAATGAATAACACCATACCAAAACGTAATCCAGCTTGGGCTTTCCGTGGATGTGATCCTAGACGTATTTCGCTTGAAATTTCAAGACCTCATCACAAGATAACGCCAACTAACAAAAGTCCAATTATTCAATAAATATAATAATACGGTTTTCCATTCGCATAAGACAACAGCGCCAACGTTAATGTGTCAGCTGCAGGTCAATCGTGGAAGAAAAACGCTGTTATGCATAACAATGCACCAAGTACTATGGAAACTAAAAACGGTAAAATCGATGGATCAACTAAATGAAATGGATGTTCTTGTTTACGCACGCTTTTTGCAGCGGGTTTTAATGAAGATCAATCAATACTAGAATTGTGGTTTACGCCACTTAATAAAATAGGTAAAAGACTTAGCATATTATAAATTTAAAAGGTATGATAAATCAAGTCATATCTTTTGTAAAAACTGCCAAGAGCGATAGTCTTGGCAGTTTGATAATACTAATAATCACCGACGAAAAAAATCGATAGACTTTTTCGTCTGGAACGCCTCGGGTTGGGACTTCTCTTACACACAACAACAAAGATCGGCAAGAATCGCACTTGCACTAAATTCCCTAGAAAATCTTTTTACGCTTCATGGTATAGCCATTTTGTAATTGCGTGGTTTTCAAAATAGCTTAATGCTGGTACAACTACAAAGAAATGGAAAAAATAATAGAATGTAGCAAATTGATTCAAAACAATTAGAATGGGGCTTGGAGCTTTACCGCCTAATCATCCTAAAATCATCACATCAACTACAATCGCAGCAAAGAACACATCGGCTAAAAATTTAGCTTCGACTCAAGAACGTTTCGATGTATCTAGGGCCGGAATCAAAAACAAACAAGCCATTGACAAGCCCATTATGATAGCGCCGCCAATTTTACTTGGAATTGATTTAAGAATTGCATAAAATGGTAAGAAATACCACTCTGGTACAATGTGCGTCGGTGTACTTAAAGGATTTGCTTTAATATAATTATCACTGTGTCCAAACAAGTTTGGTTGATAACACACGAAATATAAAAAGAAAAGCATAAAAGCTAAAAATATCAACGTATCTTTCAGGAAAAAATAAGGAAAGAAACGAACCGAATCGACACTACTATCAACGGCAAGCGGATTGCTCGAGCCAACACGATGTAAAATTAACAAATGAATAATCGCTAACGCAGCAATTACAAACGGTAGCACAAAATGCAAACCATAGAAACGTGTTAACGTCGCATTGTTAATGGAGAAACCGCCTCAGATTCAAATAACCAAAGGTTCGCCAAAAATCGGTACAGCAGTTAAGATGTTTGTAATAACTGTAGCAACTCAGAATGACATTTGTCCCCAAGGAAGGACATATCCGAGAAACGCCGTACCTATCATTAAAATAAAAATTAAGCTACCACTCATTCACACATGTGTACGCGGGAATTTGTATGATTGGTAATATAGCCCGCGGGCAATATGAGCATACAAAACAAAAAAAATCATTGATGCCCCGTTTGCGTGAGCGTAGCGTAACAGTCAGCCATAACTCACATCACGCATTACGTGTTCAATACTGTCGAACGCATAATCAATGTGTGCTGTATAATTCATGGCCATTAACAAACCTGTTACAATTTGTAAACCTAACATCAAACCAACTAATGAACCAAAACTTCAGAAATAATTAATATTTAAAGGTGTCGGATAATTAACAAGGTGGTTTATAACACCGCCTTTCATTCAATTCAAAATTTTATCTTTCATCATCTTTTAATGAAAGCTTGTTTAGGAATCAAACCCAAATACAATCGCTCAAGCTTAACGATCAACGGAACCAAACACAATATCCAACGTACCGATCAGCGTTACAATATCAGCTAACAAATTATTAACGCCCATCAATTTTAACATTTGTAAATGTGTAAAATCTGGTGAACGAATTTTAGCACGAACTGGTTTGTTACTGCCGTCCGAAACCAAATACATGCCCAATTCGCCTTTCGAAGATTCAATGGCAGTATACGCTATTCTAACTGGGACGGTGAACCCTGATGAAAACAATTTAAAGTGCATAATTACCGATTCCATACTGTGTTTCATCATATCGCGTGTTGGAAACGTAATTTTGTTATCCATCAATTTAACGGGGCCAGCTGGCATTTTATCAATGCATTGTTGAATTAACGACACGGATTGGTTCATTTCTTCCATACGCACCAAATAACGATCGAAACTATCGCCATTTGTACCAACAGGAACTTCAAAAGTCAATTGATCATAAACCTCATATGGTTGATGTTTTCGTAAATCTCAAGATAATCCAGATCCCCGTAACAATACACCAGAAGCGCCTCAATTGGCGGCATCTTCCAGAGATAATACACCAACATTTTTCAAACGTTGGCGTCAAATACGGTTAGCTGTCAATAGCTCATGAATTTCTTGAATCCGACTGTTAAATCCTTCAACAAATACTGAGATATCGTTTAACAAACCGGCTGGTAAATCTTGCGCGACACCGCCTGGGCGAAAGAAATTAGCATGCATCCTTATGCCACATACACGTTCGTAAAACTCCATCAATTTCTCACGTTCTTCAAATATTCACAAAAACGGTGTTAATGCTCCTACATACATGGCGTGTGTTGTTAAGCTCATAATATGATTAAGAATACGAGTAATTTCGCTAAATAAAACGCGAATATATTGAGCACGTAAGGGAATTTCTTTAAATAATAAGTTTTCGATTGCTAATACTCACACGTGCTCCTGTTGCATCATAGAAACATAGTCAAGCCGGTCCATATAAGGTAATATTTGGTAATATGTTTTGTATTCCATCAATTTTTCTGTACCACGGTGTAATAGACCGATGTGTGGGTCTATGTTTTTCACCACTTCTCCAGACATATTCAAGATCAAACGTAACACGCCATGCGCTGACGGATGTTGCGGACCAAAGTTTAATGTAAAGTTTTTACTGTTTGTACCAGCCAAATCGATTTGCACTGTATTTATTAACATCGATATAAAGATAATGAATAAAGATTATTTATTAACTATCAAAAAAAAATTTAGTACAATTTGCTAAAATTTCCAGATGCAGTTTCCACTACACCTACCTTGTTAGAACTTCTAACAAATCATTAATGAGAGGACACAACAGACAAACTAACAAAATAAAATCTCGCCAGTTTGGAGCTGCTGTTTGTTGCTCATCAATTCTCTGCCAGTGATCGGCGGAGAGTAGCAAAGACATTTCCGATTCACCGTGACATGATGATTCACGATTACTAGCCATTCCAGCTTCAAATTTCCGAATTTCAGGAAATTATCCGCACTACGAAAGTTTTTAAAGATTGACTCAAATTTGCATTGTTGTCTCTTTCTGGCACTTTCACTGTCTAACGTATAGCAGCCCACTTTACACAAATCTCTGCGCGATGACTTGACGTAATACCTGCTTTCATCCAAAATTCCTTTGGCAATCATCACAGAGTGCAAATTCTTTTTGAATTTTGGCAACTTGATTAGGTGTCTCGTCCGTTTCAAACCTCTCAGGATACAATTCACATCACGAACTTACGACAGCCGTGCACAAGAGTATTAAACAAATGAGTTGAATCTGCTCAATTCATTGTGTTTATTCCACAAAGTGGTAAGATTTTTTGCGCACTATCTATTCAGCTACATTAGCCACAGCTTGGTTGTCAAACGCTCTATTTCATTTAAGTTTCGGCCTTGCGGCATTATTCCCCAGGTGCGACATTTAACGTTTACACTATTTCTGCAAATCTCAACTTACAGCGAATGTCGATCGTTTACGGCGTAGACTACAGGGCTTCGGTACCCTTTTGCTCCCTACGCTTTCATGCCTGAATGTCAGTTAAACGAGAAGATTTCTGCCTTCGCCTTGAATATTCCTCCACATATCGTCTCATTTTACTGATCCTTGTGGAATTCCAAAATCGTCTTCGTAACTCAAGTTCTTTATTATTTGAAGCAGGTACGCCATCTGATCAGCAGTCCTTTTACTTCAAAATAAACAAAGTACCATCGACGCATCCTTAAAACCTAGTAATGACTGATAATGCTTGCGCTACATGTATTCCCGCGACTGATGGCACACGTTTGCTCAGCACTCTTGATAACTAATACCGCTGTATTTTCATTATCTATCGAAGTTTACGACAAACTTGCCTTCATCCTTCGGGAAACATCGCTGGATCAGAATTTCTTCCATTGTCCAAGATTCCACACTGCTGCCTCATTCGAGTCTAGACCTTGTCTCAGTTCTAGTGTGGCTGGCCGTTCTTTCAAACCAGCTAAGAGTCGTAGACTTGGTAAGCTTTTAATCTTGCCAACAATCACCTCTCTCATTTCTTTTATCTTTCAGCAAATTAATCTTTATGTATTATTGAGCATTCACTTGCGTTTATTCTCAACTGAAAGGCAAAATTAAAATTGTTGCGCACCCGTTTGCAATGTTAACTTACATTGTACTCGCATGTGTTAAGCGTGTTTCCAGCATTCATCAGGAGCCAGAATCATGACTCTTGTTCTGTTAAAATTAGATAAAACTAAAATTTAATTTCATTCTTGAAAAGTTGTACTAAAATATACAAGGCAAGCAGGAATCGAACCCACAAAAACGATTTTGAAGACCGCCATTTTACCACTAAATTATTGCCTTTAAATAAGAAAACAAGAACGGATTTGTTCTCTTTCATGAACACAGCCAAATTTGCCGAGTTTCCAAAATCCCACTTTCTAACACGACTAAAATTTGGGTTAATCTTTTTCTCTTTAATTAAAATTTCACCAATAAAAATTTGGACAGTTTTCCCTCATCCGATATATAATCGTTTGTTTTCTAATTTGAAATTTTTGTGTTACCTCATAATTTTAACTACCATATCATTATTTTTTTAGTAACAATGGTTAATTTTGGGTAACATCTCCAGTAAATTCACTTTTAAACTTAAAATACAGTAAAATAATAGTAAACTACACGGTAAAATTTCATTCAACAGCAAATATAACACCAAAAACATCGGTAACCACACAAACACACACACATTCACGGGTTCAATAATTACTGTATTTAGTTTTATCTCTTAATTTGAACTACTACTTATTAATAATGATTGGTAAAACCTTGGTTACTTGTTAGTAATTAGTAACGGTTATAGGAACCAGATCCCTCGGTAACCGGGGAATTCCTCACTTAGCATCAATTCTGAAGATAGTGTGGGGGGGGGGTACTACCATCTCTAAATAGAAGCTGAGGTTCAATTTTTTTGTCATTGACTAGGAATATCTCCATATCAGGATCAAATAATCTTGTCACAAACCGAATTAAAACCGATTTTGGCGGCAACCAGCGATATGACTAATAAAATAATTTCACACCCGTTAACTGTGCGAGAATCGCCTAGCGGCAATACAACAAGCACATTCATAACAACTAGCATCAAACACAACAGCTTTCGGCCTAGTCTGGGGCAAATTTAAACTACGCACCATCAATTACCCTTCAACAACACGGTATTCTTTCGTTTGAAGTAGCAAACTAAAAGTAAACAGCAAACCGTTACAAGCGAGCACATTATTTAAACTACTCACAGACACTATAAAGTCACTACTGCCAATATACACAGATTGTCAGTAATATCCAAAATTCGCTGTCTCATTTACAAGTACACACGGTAAAGTAGAAGCACGAGTTCAGTAGCCGCAAAATCCAATCAGCCGACGAAAACAGTCACTCATTTGTAGCAATCAGTAAAAACAATTAGTTCAATCACCGCATTCAGCAACTTGGCACAATTCGTAAATACGAAACAATTTTATAGTAATTTGAAGCCGATTGTGAAATCATAGTTGCTATCTTTACGACAAACAGAGTAAATCAAACCGGCAATAATACGCCAAATTGCAGTGCATATAACACAGCATACTTCATATCTTCATAACAATCTCGTCAAAATCCAAAATTACATATTTACCGTCAAATTTGACATCAAAACATTCGTTAATATCTATGGCAAATTTAATGTTTCTGACCAACTTTGTGATCACAAGGGCCATTGAAATCTAACTTGAATTAACGAAATTGCCGTATGAACGGCCTCGCCGGTCGAACCGTTTTGCACTATTTTAATACTGCGGAGCTTTTTCAAGACAAATTCCAACAATACAAAATCATCTTTTTGTACTCTACGCAACGATTCACTGCAACTACTGCGGCTTTAAAACCAAAATAAACTCAATGTTAACAGAACCCAAGTAAGCTCCGCCTTTTAATTGAGCACAATACATCACACAAAACAGGTAGGATTCGAACCCACGAACCTTTCGGTGTCCGTTTTCAAGACGGATGCTTTCGACCGCTCAGCCACTGTTTTACTAACTATTCAACGAGTATTACTGGTAATGAATGGCCACGTAACAATGTTTCAGCAGAATTCACATTACTTGGGGAAAGTACCGCTGTTACTTCATACGCGAATGAACCAACTTCGTAACCTAATAATTTTCATACTTTTCGTGCTTCAACGGAAACAGCGTCGCTCGCTTTAAATATAAACGACAGTTTTGTCGCTATTGTTCGCTCAAAGTTTGTAGCAACAACTTTGTCAGACAAACGTATCATTACTATCGATACGACACGACTAAATTGTTCATTTAAACGGCTACCACTCACAATTGTGTGCGGTAACACCAGTATTTGTTTCCGATTCAACAGTACAAATTGTGGCAAATTGCCAGTCAAGACAACAAGCAAACTCAAACTTGTAATTGGATCGTATGTATTTTCGATTTTAACAGCTAATTGCAATTGACGAATTTGCGGCACAGCCGACAATTGCATCACAACATCTTTAGACAACAGTATTGTTCGCAGCAATAAATTTTGCGTATTAAATAACATGTTATCCGCGAAGCGTATTTAATATCGAAAATTTAATTGAACCTGTTCGTTTAAACGCGATTACTAACAAACCTAAACCAATTGCTATTTCAGCCGCCGCAACTGACAACACAAGAATAACAAAAAATTGCGATAATAAATTTGAGTACATTAACGACAAAAAAATTAGCGCACTGTTAATTGAAAGTAACATCAACTCTAGACTGACAACTAAGCGTAAGATGTTATCACGATTAATCAATAAGCCGATAAAACCACTAAATAACATTACTAAAACCACTAGTGGGAATAAAAGCGATATACTCATTTAATTGATTGATGTAAGAACTGTCACATCCAAATATGTAATAATTCAATCAGCAAAAGATACCGGTAAAACCGCGCCAAACAATGTTCCGGCTACCAATACTAAGTAACCAAGTGTCAACGGTAACAAAACTTTTCAACCAATCGACATTAATTGGTCATAACGATAACGCGGCAAGTTCGCCCTAACAAAAATGAATAAGAAACAAACGAACATCACTTTCACAATTAACCAAAGTCCGACCGGTGCAGCACTGGCAAAGAAACCAGCTCAACCGCCGAAAAACAATAAGGTAATTACAAATATTAATGTCAGCATATTACCATATTCACCTAAAAAGAACAATGCAAATGTAATTGAGCTATAATCTACATTATAACCTATCACGAGCTCTATTTCTATCTCTGGCAGGTCAAAAGGCGTCCTATTCGTCTCGGCGAGCATCGAAATAAAGAATACAGCACAAAGAGGTAATAATGGAACCACTAATCATGTTGAACGCTCTTGAAAGAAAATAATTTCTGTCAAATTAAACGAATTAACAATCATAATTACCGGTAAAATAATTAAGCTCAGTGATACTTCATAGGAGATCATTTGAGCAGCTGAACGCAACGCTCCAATAAATGCGTATTTACTGTTTGACGATCATCCAGCTAGAATAATTCCATAAACACCGAGAGATGAAATTGCTAAAATAAATAAAACACTCAGTGGTGAATCGATGACTACGTCATAATAACCTAACGGAATAATAGCCCAATGCACAAAACTTAATGCTAATAAAATTATTGGCGCAATCAAAAATAAATCCCGGTTTATTTTTGAAGGAATAACAATTTCTTTCACTGCCAATTTCAAGCCATCTATTACAGCTTGAAGACTCCCAAAAATTCCGACCACATTTGGCCCTTTCCTACGTTGAACTGAAGCAATAACTTTACGTTCTGCTAGTGTGAAAAATATAATCATCACCAGAGCTAAAACTACGGATAAAATAAATACTAAAATCATGTTTTAAAATTTAACATCTGGCGAAATCGAATCGCCGTTCTAACCGTGAAAGGGTTATGTACTAGCCACTATACGAAGATGTCATACGAAACTACAGTTTCCTAGCTATTTTTGTTATTCGTTTTATTGCAATACGATCAACAAGTTTATAAGAAACCACTAAATAAATAACGCTGAGTGCGATCACATAAATTCAACGAGTTAATTCTGACACAATAAAGAAGTCTTTACAAACGAAACCAATAACTAAACAAACAGCGGATCACACCAATTGTGGCGCTCAAAGAGCCATTGGCAGCTCTAACTCCAGTTTTTGTTTCGCGACAGTTTGCGCCAACATTGGAGACGGTTCAGACAAAATACGTTTACATTCTTCTTCGGTTAAATCCAAAGGATCTTTTGTCGACGATTTTGTACTGTCTTTCGATATTGGCAGCAAGAGACGCGTTGTTAAAACAATAGAACCCAGCATAGCGATAAATAGTACCACACCGGCTAATAAAAATGGCAAATATCAGTAATCATAAAAGAACACACCATACAAAAACGATGAATTGAATGCACTTTCACAATAACTTGTTTGTGTTAAATCTAATCAAGAAGAAAATTGACCAGCAAAACTCATAACAACTAATTGGATTACACTTCAGCCGAAACCAAAAATAATTAATAAATCCACAACAATGTGTTTGAGATACCAGCCAACTTTATAAAATACACTAGACAAACGCAAACTAATGAAGCCCGACGCGTTTAGTAAATTATTTGTTTCAAGATCAAGCGGCATACGCACTTCTCACTCTTCACCGCCTAACATCATTACGATAAACAAGAAAAGTGTGGCAATTGCTCCAACGTACACGATTACAAAAACTAATCCAATAAAATCAATTCCTAAACTATACACGAAAATGGCAATTAGTGTAAATAGTAAAATTAAAAATAGAATTGCATACATTGTACGACGCGATAAAATTACCGCTAATGTTACACCAATTAATAACAAAGAATACAGATTCATTAACATTGAATTAGACTAATTCCGATTTTCATGAAAGCACACCACGGTTCCATTCATAATAAAAACCAAGTGTCAAAATCGCCAAGAATAGAGCCATCATATGGAACGGCAGCGAATAAAATGAATCAATTGCTAATGCTCACGGCAGTAAGTATAATACCTCGATATCAAAAACAATAAAGATAATTGCGACTAAGTAAAAATGAATGTCAAATGACGTGTGTGCTGAACCGAATATATCGAAACCGCACTCGTAACTTGATAATTTTTCAGATTGTGGAGCTTTTGGTGAAATCACATAAATTAATGAAATAATAATAACGCTCAATATTAATACAACTAATAGGACAGGTGCAAGAATTTGCATAATTAAAATTAGGGATAAATGGAATTAAACCAATTACTGCAGCTCCCAAGGCCACTATTATATCATTTAACTATATCCCTTAACAACAAAATAGCAAAAGCTGGAATTGAACCAGCAACTCAAGGATATGAATCTTGCGTTTTACCGTTGAACTATTCTGCTAAGTTACGAAAATGACTTCAAATTATTTTTGATTTATTTTAGCAACAAATCAAGATTCGAAATCTCACATTGGAACCACTTTCACTGCAATTGGCATAAAACTATGATTAATGCCACACAGCTAACTACATTGACCATAAAATAAACCAGAACGTTTGATAAATAGGGAAACTTGATTCAAACGTCCAGGGCATGCATCCAGTTTTACGCCGAATGAAGGAACAGCTCATGAATGCAACACATCAGATGCTGTAATAATCATACGAATTGGTGTTAAACGCGGCAATCAAACTAAATTGTCTGTTTGCAATAGACGATGTTGTCCAACTAGCAAATCTTCATCTATTACCATGTATGAGTCGAATATTACATTACGCAATTGTCCGTCGAACGAATTACGATAATCATAACTTCAGTATCATTGTTTGCCAATAGCTTTCAACGTTACTTTTGGATCATACATTTCATCCAACGAATACAGCAAAACAAACGATGGAACTGCAATCACCATTAAAATTAGTGTCGGGATAATTGTTCAAATAATTTCCAACGGTGCATTATGAAAAATACGACTAGCTTTATAATTATCGCCAGCTCATGCATGCACTGTTTTACCACTAAAGTACATAATAATTATTCCCATCATTCACATTACAAAAACAATAATAAATACCAAAAAGAACATAATGTCATGATGTAAATCAATAATTGATTCCATGGCAGGTGTTGCAGGATCTTGAAATGAAACTTGTCATGGTTCTGGGTAATCAGCTAACATTGGTAACAACGCACCAGCTGTGTATTTAACATCACCAAATTTGTAAGGATTCAGCTCATTCACCGGTTTACCATTTACAAACATATCGTACGCAATGTAAAAGAACAAAATTGTAGCAACCACAGAAACCAATGAACCTAAAGAAGCTACAGCATTTCAGCCAGCGAATATTTCGTGATAATCAGAAATACGACGTGGCATACCCGCAAGTCCAAGGAAATGCATTGGAAAAAATGTCAAGTTAACACCAATGAAGAATACTCAGAAATGAATTTTTCCAAGTGTGGCATTATATGACAAGCCTGTAATTTTTTCAATGTACAAGTAGAAACCAGCAAAAATACCAAAGACAGCTCCCATCGACAACACATAGTGAAAATGGGCCACAACGTAATATGTATCATGTAAAGCGATATCAAGGCCAGCATTTGACAAAACAACGCCTGTTAAACCGCCAACTGTAAACAAGAAAATGAAACCAAGTGTGAACAGCATTGGAGGACGCATGTCAAGTTTACCGCCTCATAATGTGGCTAACCAGCTAAAAACTTTAACACCAGTAGGAACAGCAATAACCATTGTGGCCGCTGTAAAATACGCACGTGTATCGACATCCATACCGACTGTATACATGT